>ERZ1066119.116-NODE-116-length-61131-cov-14.028407_pt1 | contig 61131 bp, 58 predicted proteins | sample MGYA00382766_ERZ1066119 | MGnify/ENA primary metagenome ERZ1066119 (study PRJEB33369, sample SAMEA5778349) | biofilm metagenome | biome: Industrial cooling water; feature: Water cooling tower basin; material: Biofilm | place: United Arab Emirates | collected...
CGGGTCTGCCGCCGGCGCGAGACCGCGCCCGCGTCGAGGCCGGGGCCGGGCGCGAACTCGAGCGCCAGGGACGTCCGGCCGAGGTCCGCTCCACGCGGGCGGCGAGCGCGAGGGACAGCCGCTCGAACGGCGCGATGTCGACGCCGCCGGTCCGGCTCGATGCGCCGCCGTCGGTGCGGACGCCCGGCTCGCCCTCGTGGCGGCGGACGGCGTGCGTGCGACGACGGCGCCGCCCAGCCGGAAGACGCCGGCGCGTTCCGTCGCGGACTGCAGCGATCCCACGGTCCGGTCGACGGGCAGGAACCCCTCGGCGCGACGCGCGCGGACGAGGCACCTCCGCGCCTGCGCGGTCGGACGCCTGCGACGCGAGCGCCCCGTGCCGCGCGAGGGCGGCCGCAAGCTCGGGCGTGTCCTGGCCGATGCAGCGGTTGCGCATGGTCGTGCCGACGGGGTGCGGGTCGCACCAGCCGGCGCGCCCGTTCCGGCAGAGCCGGTGCGGCCGGCCGACGATGCCCGCGACGGCCTCGTCCCGCAGCAGCCGCAGAAGATCGCGACACGCGCCGTGCGCGAGCAGGGAATGGGTCTTCGCCATGCGTTGCTCGGCTTCGGCCCGCCTTGCGAGCGAGGCTTGCGCTCCAGGTCGATCCTCGGTCGCGCAAGGGCCGCGCCGGTTCCCCGACGCGGCCCCAGCGCGGCCCCAGCGCGGCCTCGGCACCGATCAGCGTTCGTCGCGCGGGTCGATGTCGTTCGCGGCGCCGATGTCGTCGAACAGCTCGGCGATCTCGAAGTCGGCCGCGGCCTCGGCCTCGGCGGCAAGCTCCTGGATCGACTTGCCCGCAGCCTGAAGCTCGGCCTCCTCGGCCGAGCGGGCGACGTTCATCGTGATCCTGACCGTCACCTCGGGGTGGAGGACCACCGAGACCGGGTGCAGGCCCAGTTCCTTGATCGGCCGGTCGAGCACGATCTGGCTGCGGTTCACGGTGAAGCCCGCGGCGGTCGCCGCCTCGGCGGCGTCGCGGGTCGTGACCGACCCGTAGAGCGCGCCGGCGTCCGACGCCGAGCGGATGACCACGAAGGTCTGGCCGTCGAGCGTCGCGGAGACCGCCTCGGCCTCCTTGCGGGTCTCGAGGTTCTGCGTTTCCAGCTGCACCTTGCGCGCCTCGAACGACCGGATGTTCGATTCGTTGGCGCGCAGCGCCTTGCCCTGCGGCAGCAGGTAGTTGCGGGCGTAGCCGTCCTTGACGGTCACGACCTCGCCCATCTGGCCCAGCTTGGCCACGCGCTGAAGAAGGATCACTTGCATCGCCCGGCCCTCACTTCACGGCGTAGGGAAGAAGGGCGAGGAACCGCGCGCGCTTGATCGCGGCGGCGAGCTCCCGCTGCTTCTTGGCGCTGACGGCGGTGATCCGCGACGGCACGATCTTGCCGCGCTCCGAGATGTAGCGCTGCAGGAGCCGCGTGTCCTTGTAGTCGATCGCAGGCGCGTTGTCGCCCGAGAAGGGGCAGACCTTGCGGCGGCGGAAGAACGGTTTGGTGGCCATGATCGGTGATCCTTTCCCCTAGACCCGCGGACGACGGTCGGCCGCGAAGCCGCCCCGGTCGCCGCCGCTGCGCTCGCCGCCCCGGTCGCCGCCGAAGGACGGACGCTCGCGCCGTTCGCCTCCGAAGCCGCCCTCGGGGCGGTCGCCGCGGTCGCGGTCGCCGCGCTCGCGCTCGTCGCGCTTCTGCATCTGGATCGACGGGCCCTCGGCGTGCTTGTCGACCTTGATCGTCAGCACGCGCATGACGTCGTCATGAAGCCGCATCAGCCGCTCCATCTCCTGCACGGCCGCGGCGGGGGCGTCCGACTTCAGGAAGGCGTAGTGCCCCTTGCGGTTCTTGTTGATCTTGTAGGCCATCGTCTTGACGCCCCAGTACTCGTTCTCCAGCACCCTGCCGCCGTTGTCGGCGAGCACGGCCGAGAAATGCTCGATGAGCCCCTCGGCCTGCGTGTTGGACAGATCCTGGCGCGAGATGAAGACATGCTCGTACAGCGGCATGCGGTCTCCGGTCCTGCGGGGCGCACTTCACCAGACGGGCCAGATCCTTGCCGCGGCCCGTCCACGAGAGGCTGCGCCGGTTCATGGGAATGCGGAAGGATGCGGCCTTATACACGCCGCGAGGCCCGGCGCAAGGGCGCGCGGCGTTGCATCCGACCGCGCCCCCGGGCTAAGCCTGCGGCGGCGAGGGAGGGCCGGCCATGACGCGTGCGATGATCTTTCCGGGGCAGGGGGCCCAGACGGTCGGGATGGGCATGGCGCTCGCCGACCGCTGGCCCGAGGCGCGCGCCGTCTTCGCCGAGGTGGACGAGGCGCTGGGGCAGGACCTGTCCGGCCTCGTCCGGGAAGGCCCGATCGACGCCCTGACGCTGACCGAGAACGCGCAGCCCGCGTTGATGGCCACCTCGATCGCCGCGCTGCGCGCGCTGGAGGCCGAGGGCTTCGGCCCCGGGGGCGCGGCCTGGGTCGCGGGGCACTCGCTGGGCGAGTACACGGCGCTCTGCGCGGCCGGGGCCCTGTCGCTGTCTGACGCCGCGCGGCTTCTGCGCCTGCGCGGACGGGCGATGCAGGCGGCGGTGCCGGTGGGCGAGGGGGCGATGGCGGCGCTGCTGGGGCTCGATTTCGACGCCGCGTCCGAGGTCGCGGCCGAGGCGGCGGAGGGCGAGGTCTGCCAGGCCGCGAACGACAACGATCCGGGGCAGGTGGTGGTCTCGGGCCACCGCGCGGCAGTGGAGCGCGCGGTGCAGATCGCGAAGGCGCGGGGCGCGCGGCGCGCGGTGCTGCTGCCGGTCAGCGCGCCCTTCCACTGCGCGCTGATGCAGCCCGCGGCCGAGGCCATGCGCGAGGCGCTGGCGGGCGTGGCGCTGGCGGCCCCCCGCGTGCCGCTGGTCGCCAACGTCCGCGCCGCGCCCGTGACCGATCCCGACGCCATCCGCGCCCTCCTGGTCGAGCAGGTGACCGGCTCCGTCCGCTGGCGCGAGTCCGTCGCCTGGATGGCCGCGCAGGGCGTGACCGAGTTCTGGGAGGTGGGCGCGGGCAAGGCCCTGTCGGGCATGGTCCGGCGCATCGCCGAGGGGGTGGAGACCCGCGCCATCGGAACCCCCGGGGACATCGACGCGCTGCGCGCCGGAGCCGCCGCCTGACATCCGCCGCCGCGGCGGCCCGAACACGAGGACACGACCATGTTCGACCTGACCGGAAGGAACGCACTGGTGACGGGCGCATCGGGGGGCATCGGCGCGGACGTCGCCCGCGCGCTGCACGGGGCGGGGGCCGCCGTGGCGCTCTCGGGCACGCGCGAGGAGCCGCTGCGCGCGCTGGCCGCGGAGCTCGGGGCGCGCGCGCATGTCGTGCCCGCCGATCTCGCGGACACGGCCTCGGTCGAGGCGCTGCCGAGGGCCGCGTCCGAGGCCATGGGCGGGCTCGACATCCTCGTGAACAACGCGGGCGTCACGCGCGACACGCTGACGATGCGCATGTCGGACGACGACTGGGACCGGGTGCTCGCCGTCAACCTGACCGCGACGTTCCGGCTCTGCCGGGGGGTGCTTCGCGGCATGATGAAGGCGCGCTGGGGGCGGATCGTCAACGTGGGCTCGGTCGTCGGCACCACGGGAAACGCGGGCCAGGCGAACTACGCGGCCTCGAAGGCCGGGGTCGTCGGCCTCACGAAGTCGCTCGCGGCCGAGGTGGCGAGCCGGGGGATCACCGTGAACTGCGTGGCCCCGGGCTTCATCGCGACGGCCATGACCGACAGGCTGAGCGAGGATCAGAAGGCCCGCGTGCTGGCGCAGGTTCCGGCCGGGCGCATGGGCGACGGCGTCGAGATCGCGGCGGCGGTGCTCTACCTCGCCAGCCCCGAGGCGGGCTACGTGACCGGGGCCACGCTTCATGTGAACGGCGGGATGGCGATGGTCTGACCCGGCCCTCCGGCGCGCCGGGAAAGGGTTTGCCATGCGTCCCGGTGCTTGCTATAGGCCCCGCGGACGTGGCCCGGCGGGTCGGATCGGCTCTTGCCGGACGCAGCGCCGGGCGTAGACTGGACACGAACGGGACGGCATCCCGCAACCGAATGAGGATACAATGAGCGACATCGCGGATCGCGTGAAGAAGATCGTCGTGGAGCATCTGGGCGTCGAGGAAGACAAGGTGACCGACAACGCCTCGTTCATCGACGACCTCGGCGCGGACAGCCTCGACACGGTGGAGCTCGTGATGGCCTTCGAGGAGGAGTTCGGCATCGAGATCCCCGACGACGCCGCCGAGACGATCCAGACCTTCGGCGATGCCGTGAACTTCATCTCGAAGTCGGCCTGATCCGCGCCTCCGGGCCGCGACGCGGGGCCGCCTTCGGGCGGCCCTTCCGGTTCCCGGCGGTCGCCGGGCTAGGGCTGCGCCCGCCCCGCGCGCCCGCCCCGCCGCCGGGCGAGCAGGGGCGCCCGCGCCGCCAGCCCGGCCATGATGCCGCGCCGCGTCGCGGGCGCGAGGCGCGACCAGGCCGCGATCTCGTCGAGCGTCCGGTAGCAACCGACGCAGATCCGCGCCTCGGGGTGGATCGCGCAGAGCCGGACGCAGGGGCTGTCGACCTCGTCGCGCCGCCAGACCTCGTCCTCCGCCCCGCCCCTGTCGCCGCCGTCGCTCACGTCCCTGTCCCGCGCGCGATGTGACCCAGGCGGTCCAGCGCGCCCTGCAGGATGTAGCCCGCCGCGACATGGTCGATCACCTCGGAGCGACGCTTCCGGGACGTATCCGCCTCGAGCAGCGCGCGCGTGGCGGCGACGGTCGACAGCCGCTCGTCCCAGAACGCGATCGGCAGCGGGGTCAGGCGCGACAGGTTCCGGGCGAAGGCGCGCGTCGACTGCGCGCGGGGCCCCTCGCTTCCGTCCATGTTGCGCGGCAGGCCGATCACCACCCCGGCAACCTGCCGCGCGCCGAGCAGCGCCAGCAGCGCCGCCGCGTCCTCGGTGAACTTCGTCCGGCGGATGGTCGTCGCCGGCGTGGCGATGCTGCGGCGCAGGTCCGACAGCGCGACCCCGATCGTCTTCTCGCCGAGATCGAGGCCCGCGACCGCGCCGAGCGGCGGCAGCGCCGCATCGAAGGCCGCAAGGTCGTCGCCCTCGGTCATTCCCCGAGGCCGGCCGCCGCCCCGGCCGCCCGGATCGTCTCGAGATCCGCCGGAACCGCGGCGAAGACGGACCGCGCCTCATCGAGGATCGCGCGCGCGCGGTCGGTCTGGCCCAGCGTGGCCAGCGCCGTGATCAGCCGCGCCCAGTCGGTCGCGGGCCCGCCCTCCGCGGCGAGCCGCCCGGCGAGGCCCTCGACCATCCCCTCGACCATCGCCTGGCGCTCCGCCTCGGTCATGGCGGCGGCGGCGGCGACGTCGGCCGCATCCGGCCCCGGCGCGGCGGGCGGCAGCGTGTAGGTGACCCCGGCCAGCGCCGCCAGCCCCTCGATCCGCTCGCGGATCAGCGGCACCCAGGGGTCGCCCGGCGCGCTGTCCTCCAGAAGCGCGCGCCAGAGCCCGAAGGCGAGGTCGGGCCGCCCGGTCTGCGCCAGCATCACCCCCGAGTAGTAGCGCGCCGCCCCGTTCGCCGGATCGGCCGTCAGCGCCCGGGTCAGCGCCGCCTCGGCCTCGGGCGAGACGTAGCCGCCCGCCGCGCGGATCAGCAGGTCGGCGAGCCGCGCGTGGTCCTCGGCCGTCGCCTCGGCGCCCTTCAGCCCCACCACTGCGGCCTGGGCCCGCGCCGCCTCTGCCGGAAAGCCCGCGCGCAGCGCATAATCCGCGAGATAGGCCTGACCTTCGAGCGAGCCGGGGTTCGTCGCGACCGCGGCGCGCAGGCGGTCGAGCAGCGCGAGGAATTCGGGATCGGCCGACGCGGCCGCCGGTGGGGGCTGCTGCGCCTCGGCCTCGGCCTGGCCGGGGCGGTTCGCGCGCATCTCCTCGGCCATGGCGATCCGCTCGGCCATCGGCATGTCGGGATAGCCGGGGGCGCCGAGCCACCCGTAGACCGTCAGCGACCCGGCCCCGAGGATCAGCGCCATCACGACCAGCAGGCCGCGCGTTCCGCCCCGGCGCATCGCGGTGCCGTCCGCGTCGCGGTCGGCGGCCAGCAGGCGGCGCGAGACCTCCGCCCGGATGCGCTTTGCCTCCTCGGGATCGACGATGCCGCGGCGCTCGTCGCGGTCGACCTCGGCCAGCTGGTCGCGGTAGAGCGCCACGTCGGGGTTGGTGCCCGGCCCCATCCCGGCACGCCGCATGGCCGCCCAGAGGAACAGGAACGCGGCCAGCGCGGTGCCGCCCGCCACGGCCCAGAACAGCCCGATCTGCCCGATGGTCATCCCAGCCCCTTTGCCACGTCCCCCATCTAGAGGGTGCCGTCGTTTCGCGAAAGGGCCAAACGGTCGCAAGCCGCGCCGCGCCGGATCGGGCGCGATGCCGCAGTCCATGTCGCATTTGTCGCCGTTCCGCCGCTTGCAGGGATCGGCAATCCCGTATCACAAGGCACACACGATCCATCCGTCGTGGAGGGGCCCCCGCCATGAAGCACTATTCGGTCTTCGCCCTCGCGCGCGAGGCGATGCGCCACCACACCGGGTGGGAGCGTGCCTGGGCGCGCGCCACGCCGAAGGCCCGCTACGACGCGGTGATCGTGGGCGCGGGGGGCCATGGCCTCGCCACCGCCTACTATCTGGGGAAGAACCACGGCATCACCAACGTCGCCGTCCTGGAGAAGGGCTGGCTCGGCGGCGGCAACACCGGGCGCAACACCACGATCATCCGGTCGAACTACCTCCAGGATCCCTCGGCCGCGATCTACGAGAAGGCGCGCGCGCTGTACGAGACGCTGAGCCAGGATCTGAACTACAACGTGATGTTCAGCCCCCGCGGCGTGATGATGCTGGCGCAGACCCACCACGAGGTCCGCGGCTACCAGCGCACGGCGCACGCCAACGCCCTGCAGGGCGTGGCGACCGAGTTCATCCCGCCCCGGCGCGTCAAGGAGCTGTGCCCGATCATCGCGATCGACGGGCCGCGCTATCCGGTGCTGGGCGCGCTGTGGCAGCCGAGGGGCGGGACCGCGCGCCACGACGCGGTCGCCTGGGGCTACGCGCGCGCCTGCTCCGCGATGGGGATGGACATCATCCAGCAGTGCGAGGTCACCGGCGTCCGGTCCGAGGGCGGGCGGGTGACGGGGGTGGAGACGACGAAGGGCTTCATCGGCACCAAGAAGCTCGGGATCGTGGTCGCCGGGCACTCGGGGCAGGTGGCCGAGATGGCGGGCTTCCGCCTGCCGGTCGAGGCGGTGGCGCTTCAGGCGCTGGTCAGCGAACCGATCAAGCCCTGCATGGACGTCGTCGTGATGGCCAACACCGTCCACGGCTACATGAGCCAGTCCGACAAGGGCGAGATGGTGATCGGCGGCGGCACCGACGGGTTCAACAACTATACCCAGCGCGGCAGCTTCCACCACATCGAGGAGACGCTTCGCGCGCTGATCGAGACCTTCCCGATGATCAGCCGCCTCAAGATGCTGCGCCAGTGGGGCGGGATCGTCGACATGACCGGCGACCGGTCCCCCATCATCTCGAAGACGCCCTTGGGCGACTGCTTCATCAACTGCGGCTGGGGGACGGGCGGGTTCAAGGCGATCCCTGGGTCGGGCTGGGCCATGGCCGAGCTGATGGCGCGCGGCGAGCCGGGCCCGCTGGCCGCCGCCTTCGGGATAGAGCGGTTCCGCGAGGGGCGGTTCATCGACGAGAGCGTGGCGGCGGGGGTGGCGCATTGACGATGGGGGGCAACGGAGCCTGACATGCTGATCCTTACCTGCCCCTGCTGCGGCGTCGCCGCCGAGGAATCCGAGCTCGCCCCCGGCTACGAGGCGCATCTGAAGCGCGCCGGCGCGGACGCGTCCGACGACGACTTCGAATCCTACATGTTCGCGCGGAAGAACCCGAAGGGCGTGCACTTCGAACGGTGGCGCCACGCCTACGGCTGCGGGAAGTGGTTCCTCGCCGCGCGCTGCACCGCGACGCTGGAGGTGTTCGGGACGTATTCCGCGCAACTGCCCGAGCCGCCGGCGGAGATCGTCGCGGCCATCCGGGCGCGCCGTCCGGGGTGGCAGCCGTCATGACCCGCCGCACCCCCCCACCCATCCTCCCCCTCGAGGGGGGAGGGGCCCGTCACGCTCGGTTTCGGGCGCACGCCTTGCCGTTCCGCGCCTCCCTCACCCCTGCGTGGGGGAGGGCCGGGGTGGGGGGGCCGACCCGTCACAGCAAGGAGCCCGCATGAGCACGCGCCTCGCCACCGGCGGCCGGCTGATCGACCGCAGCCGCGCGCTCGACTTCACCTTCAACGGCCGCCGGATGCGGGGCTTTGCGGGCGACACGCTCGCCTCGGCGCTGCTCGCGAACGACCAGGTGCTGGTCGGGCGCAGCTTCAAGTACCACCGCCCGCGCGGCATCGTGACTGCGGGGCCGGAGGAGCCGAACGCGCTGGTGAACCTCGGCCGCGACGAGCGGCTGGAGCCGAACCAGCGCGCGACGACGACCACGCTGTTCGCGGGGCTTGAGGCACGCAGCCAGAACCACTGGCCGAGCCTCGAGTACGACCTGGGCGCGGTCAACAACCTTGCGGCGCGGTTCCTGCCGGCCGGGTTCTACTACAAGACCTTCATCCACCCCCGCGCCTTCTGGAAGCATGTGTTCGAGCCGGTGATCCGCCGGTCGGCGGGCCTCGGGCAGGCCCCGGTCGACCGCGACGCCGACCGCTACGAACAGGCCTACGCCCATTGCGACGTGCTGGTGGCGGGCGGGGGCATCGCGGGGCTTCAGGCGGCGCGCACCGCAGGCCGCGCGGGCCGGCGCGTCATCCTGATGGAGCAGGCCGCGCACTGGGGCGGCCGCGCGCCCGTGGACGGCGAGACGGTCGACGGGCAGGCGGCCGGGGCCTGGGTCGAGGCGGCGCTTGCCGAGCTGGCCGGGATGCCCGGCGTCACGATGCGCGCGTCCTGCGTCGTCTCGGGCGTCCACGACCACGGCTACGTGCTGGCCGACGAGAACCTCGCCGACGCGACCCCCGGCGACGGGCGGCCGCGCCGCAGGCTCTGGCGCATCCGCGCGGGGCAGGTGATCGCGGCGACCGGGGCCATCGAGCGGCCGCTTTCGTTCGCGGGCAACGATGTGCCGGGGGTCATGCTGGCCTCGGCCGTGCGCGACTACGTGGCGAACCACGCCGTCAGCCCCGGCGACCGGACGGTGGTGGTCACCAACAACGACGACGCCTACCGCACCGCGATCGCGCTGCGCGAGGCCGGGCTGTCCGTCCCGGTGATCGTCGACGCGCGGACGGTCGCGAACGGCGCGCTGCCGGACCGCGCGCGGGCGATGGGCATCCCCGTCGCGACCGGCACCGCCATCGCGAAGGTCAGGGGCGGCAAGCGCGTGACGGGCGTCGCACTGTGCGCGCAGGCGGGCGAAGGCGCGGCGTTGGAAGAGATCGCCTGCGACGCGGTGGCGATGTCGGGGGGGTGGTCGCCGGTCGTGCACCTCTGGTCGCACTGCGGCGGCAAGCTCATGTGGGACGAGGCGCTGGTCGCCTTCCGCCCCGACCCCGCGCGCCCGCCCCTCAACCACGACGGGTCGGCGCTGGTCGTGGCGGTGGGGGCCGCCAACGGCATGACCACCGCCGAGGCGACGCTCGCCGACGCCGGGACCCCCGGCGCGCCCGACCCCCTGCGCCAGCCCGAGGCGAACCGGACCGAGCCCGTGTGGATCATGCCGCAGGGCGCCGGCGCGGCGCTGCGCGCGAAGATGTGGCTCGATTACCAGAACGACGTGAAGGTCGCGGACGTCCGGCTCGCCGCGCAGGAGGGCTACGAGTCGGTCGAACACGCCAAGCGCTACACCACGCTGGGTATGGCGACCGATCAGGGTAAGCTCAGCAATATCAACGGCCTCGCGGTTCTGGCTCAGGCGTTGAACGAACCGATCCCCCAGGTGGGCACGACGACCTTCCGCCCCCCGTACGTTCCCATCACGCTGGGCACGCTCGCGGGCGAGGCGCGGGGGGAAATCTTCCAGCCGATCCGCCGCACGCCAATCCAGGACTGGCACGAGGCGCAGGGGGCGTATCTGGAGCCCGTGGGTCTCTGGCGCAGGCCCTACTGCTACCCACGCGGGGGCGAGAGCCATCCGGCGGCGGTCGCGCGCGAGGTTCTGAACACCCGGTCGAAGGTCGGTCTGCTCGATGCCTCCACCCTGGGCAAGATCGTCGTGAAGGGCCCCGACGCGGGCCGCTTCCTCGACATGCTCTACACCAACGTCATGAGCAGCCTGCCGGTGGGCCGGTGCCGCTACGGCCTCATGTGCAACGAGCAGGGGTTCCTGTCGGACGACGGCGTGGTCGCGCGGCTGGCCGACGACACCTGGCTCTGCCACACCACCAGCGGCGGGGCGGACCGCATCCACGGCTGGATGGAGGACTGGCTTCAGTGCGAATGGCACGACTGGAAGGTCTACGTGGCCAACCTGACCGAGCAGTATGCGCAGGTCGCCGTGGTCGGGCCGAAGGCGAGGGCCGTGCTCGAGGCGCTGGGCGGCATGGACGTCTCGCGCGACGCGCTGCCGTTCATGGCCTTCGCCGAGGGCACGCTCGCCGGCATCCCGGCGCGGGTCTTCCGCATCAGCTTCTCGGGCGAGCTGTCCTATGAGGTCGCCGTGCCCGCCGGCCGGGGGCTGGCGTTCTGGGAGGCGTGCCTTGCCGCCGGCGCCGCGCACGGGATCATGCCCTACGGGACCGAGGCGCTCCACGTGATGCGCGCGGAGAAGGGCTTCATCATGATCGGCGACGAGACCGACGGGACGGTGATCCCGCAGGACCTCGGGCTTGACTGGGCGATCTCGAAGAAGAAGGCCGATTTCCTCGGCAAGCGCGGGCAGATGCGGGCGCACCTGACCGCGCCCGACCGCTGGACGCTCGTGGGGCTCGAGACGCTCGACGGCTCGGTCATCCCCGACGGGGCCTATGCGGTGGCGCCGGGCGTGAACGCCAACGGCCAGCGCAACACCGAGGGGCGGGTGACCTCCACCTACCACTCGCCGACGCTGGGGCGCGGGATCGCGATGGGCCTGATCGCGCGCGGGTCCGCGCGGATGGGCGAGACGGTGGAGTTCGCGACGCTCACGGGCGGCACGGTGACGGCCAGGATCGTGAGCCCGGTGTTCCTCGACCCGGAAGGAGCCAGGCAGGATGTTTGACCAGCCGACCGACGCCCCCGCCACCCTCGGCGCGCCCTATGAGGGCTTCGCCACGATCCGCGAGGTCGGCCCGCTCGGGATGATCGCGCTCCGCTGCGCGCAGGATGCGCCGGCGCTCGGCCCGGCGCTGCGGGCGGCCGCGGGAGCCGGGCTCCCCGGGCAGCGGCGCATCGCCGTGAACGGGGCGCGGGCGGTGGCCTGGATGTCGCCCGACGAGCTTCTCCTCATGCTGCCCGTGGCCGAGGCGGCGGCCGCGCTGGAGGGCCTTTCGCAGGCGCTGTCGGGCACGCATCACCTTGCCGTGGAGGTGTCGGACGCGCGCTGCGTCTTCCGCATCGAGGGGGCGAAGGCGGATCAGGTGCTGCGGAAGCTCTGTCCCGCCGATCTGGACCGGATGGCCGCAGACGAGATCCGGCGCACCCGCGCGGCGCAGGTCGCCTGCGCCTTCTGGCGCGAGGGCGATGGCTTCACGCTCGTTGCCTTCCGGTCGGTCGCGGCCTACGTCCGGGGCATCCTGACGAACGCGGCGCGGCCGGGAAGCGAGCTTTCCGGCTGACCGCGACGGGTCTCGCGGAAAGGATGGTCCGGCGATGCGCGCCCTTGCCCTGTGGCTTCTTCTCCTGCCCGCGGTGGCACGGGCCGAGGGCATCGCCTGGCTCTGCGACCTCCAGGTCACGCAGCCGCGCGCGCCGCTTCCCGCCCAGCTGGTGATCGGGCACGACCCGGGAACCGGGGCGGTCGTGGTCAACGATCCGGTCATCGCGCAGTTCGTGGGCCTGCCCCTGCGCGGGCGGGTCGAGGCCGAGGATCGGGCGGAGATCGTCTTTCTCTGGTCGCTCGCGGGGCCGGATCGTCCCGACCATCCGCCCGTCCCGCGCGTCGACTACCGCGCGGTGATCGCGAAAGCGGGCGGCGCGATCGTCCTCGAGGCGCGGGTGCCCGGCCGGTCGGCGCCCTTCACCGCGGCCGGGCGCTGCCTTCGGGAGGATCTTGCGCTCCGCCGCGTGCCCTGACCCGCCGACCCGGCCGCCCTTGACCTGCGCGCCGGCCCGGCCCTACTTCACAGCCCTAACCCAGCGAAAGGACCACGCCATGCCGTTCACCCTGCCGGACCTGCCCTACGCGCACGACGCGCTCGCGCCCCTCGGCATGTCGCGCGAGACGCTGGAGTTCCACCACGACATCCACCACAAGGCCTACGTCGACAACGGCAACAAGCTGATCGCCGGCACCGAATGGGAGGACGCGAGCCTCGAGGACGTGGTGCGGGGCACCTACCAGCCGGGGGCCGTGGCGCAGAACGGCATCTTCAACAACGCGAGCCAGCACTGGAACCACAACCTCTTCTGGGAGGTGATGGGGCCGGGCGAGAAAGGGATGCCCGGCGCGGTCGAGAAAGCCGTGACCGAGAGCTTCGGCAGCGTGCAGAAGTTCAAGGAGGACTTCGCCGCCGCCGGCGCGGGGCAGTTCGGGTCGGGCTGGGCCTGGCTGGTGCGCGACACGGACGGCCGCCTCAAGGTCACGAAGACCGAGAACGGGGTGAACCCGCTCTGCTTCGGGCAGACGGCGCTTCTGGGCTGCGACGTGTGGGAGCATTCCTACTACATCGACTTCCGCAACAAGCGCCCCGCGTATCTGTCGAACTGGCTGGACCGGCTGGTGAACTGGGACGCCGTCGCCGCCCGGATGTGACCGCGGTCCGGCCGGGGGCCGCCGGATCGTCCGGCGGCCGTGCCTAGCGGAAGGCCGCCTCCAGCGCCGCACCGAGCGCGGGCACGTCAGGGACAAGCCCGAACAGGTCGCGCAGCGAGGGTTCGGCAAAGCCCTCCGCGATCACGTGATCCACCAGCGCCGCAAGGGGTTGCCAGAATCCGTTCACGTCCAGCACGAGGATCGGCTTGCGGTGGAGCCCGATCTGCGCCCAGGTCAGCACCTCGAAGAACTCGTCGAGGCTGCCGGCGCCGCCCGGCAACACCGCGATGGCGTCCGAGTTGGCGAACATGACCGTCTTCCGCTCGTGCATCGTCCCGGTGACCACGCGCCCCGGCATGTGTCGGGCGGGGGCGCCCGCCGACTCGCGCGCGATCAGGTGGGCCGGCACGACCCCGAGGGTCGTCCCTCCCGCCGCGACCGCCGCGCGCGCCACCTCGCCCATCAGGCCCGCGTCGCCCGCGCCGTAGACCAGCCGCCAGCCCCGCGCCGCGATCAGCGCCCCGGTCGCCCGCGCCGCGTGGCGATAGGCCGGATCCGCGCCCGCGCGCGCGCCGCAGAAGACACAGACCGAGCGGGACACGACGGGCGACCTCGGGATTTGATTTGCCTTGCAGGGGCATATCGGGGTTCCTTTGCGGAAAGGAAAGGGGCGGAAGGCCCGATCGCGGGGGATGCGGCCATGGCGGGGGAACGGGCGGTGCGGTGGGGCGGCTGGACCGTCGGCCTGATCGCGGGCACCGCGCTTGCGGTCGCCGCGGGCTACGTGGCCCTCCGCGGGACGGCGCCGGCACCCGACGGACCAGCGCCGGCCGTCGCCGCTGCCGGGCCGGACACGGCCCCGGCGGGCGAGCGGCCGGCCCCGGCCGACCCCGCCCGGCTGCCGGCCGGGCCTGCCGCCGCCGCGCCGGCGGGCGAGCCTTCGGGTTCGCCGGCAGCGACGCGGGCGGACGGACCGGCGGATGCGGCCGCCCCGGGGCCGGCCTTCGACACGGTGCGGATCGACCGCGAGGGGGGCGCTCTGGTCGCGGGCCGCGCGCCCGCGGGCGCCACGGTCGACGTGCTGATGGACGGCGCGCCCGTCGCGCGGGCCACGGCCGACGAGGGGGGCAACTTCGCGGCCCTGTTCGACCTGCCCCCCGCGCCCGACCCGCGGCTGATGACCCTGCAGGCGACCGGCCCCGACGGCGCGGCCCTGCCGTCGGCCGAAGGCGTGGCGGTCGCCGCGGTGGTCTCGCCGCCCCCGGTCGATGCCGCGCCGGCCGCGTCGGCCGAGGTTCCGCCCGCCCCGGCGCCCGGGCCTGCCGCGATCCTTCTGTCGGACGAGGGCGCGCGCGTCCTCCAGTCGCCGACCGAGGCCGCCGGCCGGGCGGCACCGCCCCCGGTCCGGGTCGACACGATCGCGTATCCGCCCGGCGGGAGCGTCCAGATGGGCGGGCGGGCCGCACCGGGATCGACCGTGCGGCTCTACCTCGACGACGAGGCGGTGGCGGACGCGACGGCGGAGGCGGACGGCGCCTGGGCCGTCACGCTGCCCGACGTGCCGGCGGGTCTCTACGCGCTGCGGGTGGACCAGGTCGACGCGGGCGGCAGCGTGACCGCACGCTTCGAGACGCCCTTCCAGCGCGAGGCGCCCGACCGGCTGGCGGCGGTGATGGAGGCCGTCCCGCCGGCGCCGATCCCGGATCCGGCCGTCCCCGTTCCGGCCGAGGCACCCGCCGTGCCGCAGGCCGCCGCAGCGCCCGATGCGCCCCCGGCCCCCGCCCCCGCGCCGATCCGCGTGACCGTGCAGCCGGGCTTCACCCTCTGGCGGATCGCGCGCGAGAACTTCGGCGACGGCGTGATGTACGTCCAGGTCTACGAGGCGAACCGCGACCAGATCCGCGACCCCGACCTGATCTATCCCGGGCAGGTCTTCACCGTCCCCGTGGCGGACTGACGGGTCTGGCCATCCGGGCAGGCGGGGCCTAGGAAGGGGCCGATCGAAAGGCTCCCCATGCGCCGCGCCAGCCCGCCAGCCAGCCCGCCACCCGCCAGCACGCCCGCCGACGCCGCCGACCGGCCCGCGACGGGCTGGCAGACGATCCGCCGCGTCGTCCCCTATCTCTGGCCCGAGGGGCAGCCCTGGGTGAAGCGGCGCGTGGTCCTCGCGATGCTCATGCTGCTGATGGGCAAGGCCGTCGCGGCCTTTACGCCCTTCCTCTACAAGACGGCGGTGGACGCGCTGGCGGGCGATGTGCCCTCGGGCGCGATGCTGCTGGCCTTCAGCGCCGCGGGCCTGACGGTGGCCTACGGCGTCGCGCGCCTGGCGACGGCGGGCTTCAACGAGCTGCGCGACGTGGTCTTCGTGCGCGTGGGCCAGCGCGCGCTGCGCCAGCTTGCGCTCGAGACCTTCACCCACATCCACCGGCTGTCGCTGCGCTATCACATCACCCGGAAGACCGGCGGTCTGTCCCGCATCATCGAGCGGGGGGTGAAGGGCGTCGACTTCCTGCTGCGCTTCATGCTGCTGTCCGTCGGGCCGCTGATCCTCGAGCTGACCATGGTGTCGGTCATCTTCCTCGTCGTGTTCGGCTGGCAGTATTCGGCGGTCGTGGTCGTCACCATCGCCATCTACGTGGCCTTCACCATCCGCGTCACCGAATGGCGGGTGAAGATCCGCCGCGCGATGAACGACCACGACGCCGACGCGAACCAGAAGGCGATCGACAGCCTCCTGAACTTCGAGACGGTGAAGTACTTCGCCGCGGAGGCGCGCGAAGCCGCGCGCTACGACCGCGCGATGGCGGGCTACGAGCGGCTGGCCGTGCGGACGGGCTATTCGCTGTCGTTCCTCAACTTCGGGCAGGCCTTCGTCATCACCGCGGGGCTCATCATCGTCATGGTCATGGCGGCCATGGGGGTGCAGGCGGGGGCGCTGACGGTCGGCGACTTCGTCATGGTCAACGCCTACATGATCCAGATCACCATGCCGCTGGGATTCCTCGGCACGGTCTACCGCGAGATCCGGCAGGCCCTGGTCGACATGGGCGAGATGTTCGGGCTGCTGTCCCAGCCCGCCGAGGTGCAGGACCGCCCCGGCGCCCCGCCCCTGGCGGTGCGGGGGGCCGAGGTGGCGTTCGACCGGGTCTCGTTCGGCTACGACGCCGCGCGTCCGATCCTGCACGGGGTCTCGCTGCGCGTCGGGGCGGGGGAGCGGGTGGCGCTCGTGGGCCCGTCCGGCTCGGGAAAGTCGACGATGGGGCGTCTGCTGTTCCGCTTCTACGACGTGACGGGGGGCGCCATCCGCATCGACGGGCAGGACATCCGCGCCGTCACGCAGGACAGCCTGCACGCGGCCATCGGCGTGGTGCCGCAGGACACGGTGCTGTTCAACGACACGATCCTCTACAACATCGCCTACGGGCGCGAGGGCGCGAGCCAGGCCGAGGTCGAGGCCGCGGCCAGGGCCGCCCGCATCCACGACTTCATCCAGCGTCTGCCCGAGGGCTATGCGACCACGGTGGGCGAGCGCGGGCTGAAGCTGTCGGGCGGCGAGAAGCAGCGCGTGGGCATCGCGCGCACGCTGCTGAAGAACCCGCCGATCCTGCTGCTCGACGAGGCGACGAGCGCGCTCGACAGCCAGACCGAGGCCGACATCCAGGAATCGCTGCGCGCGATGGGCGAGGGCCGGACGGTGATCACCATCGCCCACCGCCTGTCGACCATCGCCGACGCCGACCGCATCCTCGTGCTCGAGGCGGGCCGGATCGTCGAGGAGGGGACGCACGAGGGGCTGCTGGCCGAGGGCGGCCGCTACGCCGCGATGTGGGCGCGCCAGTTCGCCGAAGAAGACGAGGCCGAGGCGGCCTGATCCCGCGGGGCTTGGCAAGCCTTGCGCCGACCGTGTATGACCCGCTGAACCAGCAAGGATCACCGGCGTGAGCAACCCTGACAGCTTCATCGACGAGGTGACCGAGGCGGTGCGGCGCGACAGGCTCTACGGGCTGTTCCGCCGCTTTGGCTGGATCGGGATCGTCCTCGTGCTGGCGCTGGTCGGGGCCGCGGCGTGGACCGAATGGACGAAGGCGCGCGACCGTGCCGCGGGGCAGGCCTTCGGCGACGCGGTCCTCGCGGCGCTGGACGCCCCCGACCCCGCCGCGCGCGCCGCGGCGCTGGGCGGGGTCGAGGCCGACGGGGCGCAGGTCGCCGTGCTCGCGCTGATGCAGGCGACCGATCCCGCGACCGACCGGGCGGGGGCGCTGGCCGCGCTTGACCGCGTGGCGGGCGACGGCAGCCTTCCGCAGATCTGGCGCGACCTCGCCGTCCTGCGCCGCGTGATCGTGGCGGGGGCCGAGCAGCCCGCGGCCGACCGCCGCGCCGCACTCGGGCCGCTGACGGAACCCGGACGCCCCTTCCGGCCCCTTGCGCTGGAGCAGATGGCCTATCTTCAGGTCGAGGCGGGCGAGACGGAGCCCGCGATCGAGGCGTTCCGGGCGCTGACGGTCGATCAGGGCGCCCCCGCGGGCTTGCGCCAGCGCGCGGCGCAGATGATCGTGGCGCTGGGTGGTTCGCTCGATGCGGGCTGATGCGCGGCGGACCGCTTCGCTCGCGCGGGCGGGCGGCAGCAGGGCGGGGGTCCCGGGACAGACGATGCGCACGACACTGGTTCTTGCCCTGGGCAGCCTCGTGGCGCTGGCGGGCTGCGCCGAACGCGAGGTGATCCTGTCCGGCGAGCGCCTGGCGGTGCGCGGCGAGGCCGGAGCGGTCGCCGCCGGCGCCGCGAACCGGGCGCTGCCCATCGCGCTGCCGGCGATGCAGGCCAACGCCGACTGGCCGCAGCGCGCGGGCAACGTGCGCCATGCCTCGCCCCACGGCAGGCTCTCGGCGCTCCCGCAGCTCGCGTTCAGCGTGCCGATCGGGCAGGGAAACACGCGGCGCAACCGGATCTCGGCGGCGCCCGTCGTGGCCGACGGGCGGGTCTTCACGCTCGACGCGGTTGCGCGGCTGGCGGCGACCTCGACGGGGGGGCAGCCGCTCTGGTCCGTCGACCTCACCCCGCCCGCGGACAGCGCGAACCCGGTTTCCGGCGGCGGCCTCGCCTACGGGGCGGGACGGATCGTCGTGGCGACCGGCTTCGGCGAACTGGTGGCCGTCGACCCCGCGACGGGCCGCATCGCCTGGCGGCAGCGGCTCGACGCGCCCGTCACCGGCGCGCCGGCGGTGGACGGCGACACCGTCTATGTCGTGGGGCGTGACGGGTCGGCCTGGGCCGTCGACGCGGGGAACGGCCGCGTCCGCTGGACGCTGCCCGGCACCCCGCAGGACAGCGGGATGATCGGATCCTCGGCCCCCGCCGTGACCGATCGCGCGGTGCTGCTGCCCTTCGGTGACGGCACCGTGACGGCGGCGCTGAAGGGCAGCGGGATCCGCGTCTGGAACACCATCGTCGGCGGCGAGCGGCCGGGCCGCGCCTTCGCGCAGATCGACGACATCACCGGCGATCCGGTGGTGCAGGGGGCAACGACCTTCGTGGGGACGACCGCCGGCCGGACGCTCGCCTTCGACACGGCCTCGGGCGAGGAGATCTGGGCTGCGCCCGAGGGCGCGCTGGGCCCGGTGCTGGCGGTGGGCGGATCGGTCTTCACGGTGAACGACGAGGCGCGGCTCGTGCGGCTCGACGCCGCCACCGGAGAGCGCATCTGGTCGGTGCCGCTTCCCTACTTCACGACCGACCGGGTGCGGCGGCGCGATGCGATCGTTGCCCATTACGGCCCGGTGCTGGCGGGGGGGCGGATCGCGGTCGCGGGCGGCGACGGCGTTCTGCGGCTCTTCGATCCCGTGAGCGGCGCACTGGTCGCGACCGCCGCGATCCCCGGCGGGGCGGCCTCGCAGCCCGCGCTGGCGGGCGGGCTTCTCTACGTCGTGGGCGCCGACGGGCAACTTCACGCTTTCCGCTGACCGCCGGGGCGTGTATCCGCGCCGCCTGACCAGCCGTCGGAGTGCGCCATGACCTTCACCCTCGCCATCGTCGGGCGGCCCAACGTCGGCAAGTCGACGCTGTTCAACCGTCTGGTCGGGCGCAAGCTGGCGCTCGTGGACAACCAGCCCGGCGTCACCCGCGACCTGCGCGAGGGCGACGCGAAGCTCTTCGACCTGCGCTTCACCGTGATCGACACCGCGGGGCTGGAGGAGGTCACCGACGACAGCCTCCAGGGCCGGATGCGGCGGCTGACCGAACGCGCGGTCGACATGGCCGACGTGTGCCTCTTCCTGATCGACGGGCGCGCCGGGGTGACGACCACCGACAAGGTGTTCGCCGACATCCTGCGGAAGAAATCGGCGAAGGTGATCCTCGGCGTCAACAAGGCCGAGGGGTCGGCCGGGGACGCGGGCGCGCTGGAGGCCTGGAGCCTGGGCCTCGGCGATCCGATCCGGCTGTCGGCGGAGCACGGCGAGGGGATGGACGACCTCTACCGCGTCCTGCGCCCGATCGGCGAGGGCTTCGCCCCCCGCGCCGAGGCCGACGCGCCCGTCGTCGACGTGGACGTGCCCGAGGATTCGGAGGAGGAGGCCGACCCCAAGGCGCATGCGCCGACCGACGCGAAGCCCCTCCAGATCGCCGTGATCGGGCGGCCCAACGCGGGCAAGTCCACCCTCATCAACACGATCCTCGGCGAGGATCGGCTGCTGACGGGGCCCGAGGCCGGGATCACGCGCGACGCGATCTCGGTCCGCACGGTGTGGCAGGGGACGCCCATGCGCATCTTCGACACCGCCGGGATGCGCAAGAAGGCCCGGATCGAGGACCGGCTCGAGAAGATGTCGGTCTCTGACGGCATCCGCGCGGTGCGCTTCGCCGAGGTGGTCGTGGTGCTTCTGGACGCCGGGATCCCCTTCGAGGTGCAGGACCTGCGCATCGCCGACTTCGCCGAGACCGAAGGGCGCGCCGTGGTCGTCGCCGTCAACAAGTGGGACCTGGAGGCGGAGAAGCAGCAGAAGCTCGCGAGCCTGAAGGAGATGTTCGACCGGCTGCTGCCCCAGCTTCGCGGCGCGCCGCTGGTCACGGTGTCGGCCAAGACCGGGCGCGGCCTCGACCGCCTGCACGACGCGATCCGGGTCGCGCACGACGTCTGGAACCGGCGGGTGCCGACCGCGCGCCTCAACACCTGGTTGGGCGCGATGACCGAGGCGCATCCCCCGCCCGCGCCCGGCGGCCGCCGGATCAAGCTGCGCTACATGACGCAGGTGAAGACCCGGCCCCCCGGCTTCGTCGCGATGTGCAGCCACCCGGAGGACATGCCGGAAAGCTACCGCCGCTATCTGGTGAACGGCCTGCGCGACCACTTCGCGATGCCGGGGACGCCGATTAGGCTGACGTTCCGGGGGCAGGGGGAGAAGAACCCGTTCAAGGACCGCAAGTTCAGGACGCCGAGTAGGTTGAGGAAGCACAAGGAGGGATAGGGGGCGAAGCAAACGAATGAGTTTTGTTCTCAAGTCAGTTTAGTCACTTCCTAGTATCCGGCCCGATTGGGCCAGCTACTCACACAAATATTTGAACAAGCCCAATGACCACTCCGGCCACAGTTAGTGCGAGCATGATTCTGCGATACGCTGCGTCATTCATCGTTGTAAAAACCTCACGATGCCGCAGTGGGACGTTTCTTTAGCCCCGGACGTTCCGCTTGTTTTCGTTTGGCTCTACCTTCTTCGGTGGCCTTTGACATGTCGTCAGCAATTGCCTTCAAGCGATGGACCAATGGCGTCAAATCGTACTCGTTGGAGGTCCGTCCATGTGTTTTTCCATTAAAGCGCTGTTTTCTTTGCAAAAGCCCTTCCGCTTCCAGATTGACAATTGCTCGCTGCACGGTTTTCAAGCTAGTCCCGAGCCTGTCGGCGATTGTACGTTTTGATGGATATGGCATGTCTCGTGGTTTCCACCAGTGGTCGATCAAATGCACAAGCACGGCAAGTTCATTCATGCCAATTTTAAGACGCGCTTGCCCTCGAAGCAGTGCGACTGGCAGGACAGTATAGCCAATCGACATCGTACCTTTGCCCCATTTTTGATCCAGTAGTTTTTGGTCTTCGCCTTGTTTCCTGCTTCGGGTAGCTAGCTTGACCACTTTCTCATCATCGCTCATCTGCACACCTCAGTTATGTTGTGTCCGGCGCTACAGATGGCGTAGAAAGTGCTTTGAGGGAAGGGCTTCGGCCAACACACCTATGGACACGGTAGATCATAGGGTATGGGCATCTCCGATCATAGGTCTACTGGACGCAGACGGCCATTAAAGAAGCATAAGCCGCGAAACAGGACGCACATCAGCAGGACGAGATATCATACAAGGAACCCCCGGTCACTTTTGACCATAGGTGTCGGCAATCTCGTCTCGTTAGGCTTTAGCAGATTTCCGAAGCAGCGGATGTGCTGTGCGCTTTTTTCTGCATTCTACCCCGCCGCCACCCTGATCACCGGCTCCATCCGCGCCAGCACCTCATCCCCCAGGTGGCACTTCACCTGATGCCCGCTGCCCAGGTCGCGCACCGGGGGCACCACCGTCTCGCACAGCCTTCCCGGCACCTCGGCCTTCCACCGGCACCGCGTCTGGAAGGGGCACCCGGGCGGCGGGTTCATCGCGGAGGGGATGTCCCCCTCCAGCACGATGCGCTGCTTCGTCACGCGGGTGTCGGCGATGGGGACGGCGGACAGCAGCGCCTCGGTGTAGGGGTGGTAGGGGGGGCTGAAGACCTGATCGGTCGTCCCCATCTCCACCACGTGACCGAGGTACATGACCATCACCCGGTCGCTCAGGTAGCGCACGATCGACAGGTCGTGGCTGATGAACAGAAGCGTGGTCCCGTTCTCGCGCTGGATGTCCATCAGCAGGTCGGTGACGGCGGCCTGCACGCTGACGTCGAGCGCCGACACCGGCTCGTCCGCGACCACCACCTTCGCGCCCCCCGCGAAGGCGCGCGCGATGCCGACGCGCTGCTTCTGCCCGCCCGACAGCTGGCGCGGCATCCGCTCGGCGAAGGCGCGGGGCAGCTTCACAAGGTCCAGCAATTCCAGCATCCGGGCTTGGCGGTCGGCGTCGCTGTCGCCAATGCGGAAGATCTCCAGCGCGCGGATGATCTGGCGGCCCACGCTCATCGACGGGTTGAGCGTGTCGAAGGGGTTCTGGAACACCATCTGGACGCCCGACACCGTCTCGGTCGACCGGTGCTGCACGGGCGTGTCCTGGATGTCGCGCCCGTAGAGCAGGATCCGCCCGCTCGTCGCCGTCTCGAGCCCCATGAGCACCTTGGCGAAGGTCGACTTGCCGCAGCCCGACTCGCCCACGATCGCCAGCGTCTCGCCGCGCCGCGCCTCGAAGGTGAGCGTCTCGTTGGCCTTGACCACGCGGGTCTCGCCGCCGCCGAAGGCACCGCCCGAAACCGCGTAGTACTTCCGCAGGTCGTCCATCCGCAGGACGACCTCGCCCGGCGGCACGCGGTCGTGGACCTTGCCCCCGGCCGGGGATGCCGCCCAGTCGATCTCGTCCCAGCGCAGGCAGCGGGTGGCGTGGCGGTCGCCGGGCACCGCATGCATCGGGATGTCCCGCGCGTCGCAGCGGCCCGCCTCGAAGTGGTCGCAGCGCGGGCCGAAGTTGCAGCCCGGCGGGCGTTCGTGCGGCAGGGGGAAGTTGCCGGGGATGGCGACGAGGGGACGGTCGTTCTTGTCCGCCCCCGGCAACGGGATGGAGCGGAACAGCGCCTGCGTGTAGGGGTGGCGCATCCGGTCGAAGACCTGCGCCACGTTCCCCGTCTCCACCGCCTCGCCCGAGTACATCACGCAAAGCCGGTCGCAGACGTCGAGGATGAGGCCGAGGTTGTGGCTGATGAACAGCATCGAGGTGCCGTACGTCCGGCCAAGATCGCGCACGAGGTCGACGATCCCTGCCTCCACCGTGACGTCGAGCGCGGTCGTCGGCTCGTCGAGGATCAGGAGCGCGGGGCGCGCCATCAGCGCCATGGCGATCACGATCCGCTGCTGCTGCCCGCCCGACAGCTGATGGGGATAGGCCTGCAGGATCCGGTCGGGGTCGGGCAGGCGCACGTCGGCGACGATCCGGCGCGCGAGCGCCATGGCCTCGGCCCGCGGCATCCCCCGGTGGATCATCGGCACCTCGGCCAGTTGCGCGCCGACCCGCATCGCGGGGTTCAGCGAGGCCATCGGCTCCTGGTAGATCATCGCGATCTCGCTGCCGCGGATGCGGCGCAGGCCCTCCTCGTCCATCGTGGTGAGGTCCTGGCCCCTGAAGCGGATCGTGCCCCCGGTGATCCGCCCGTTGCGCCCGAGGTCGCGCATGACGGCCAGGGCCACCGTCGACTTCCCGCAGCCCGATTCGCCCACCAGCCCCACCGCCTCGCCGGGCATGACCGTGCAAGAGAAGTCCATGACGGCGGGTATCTCGCGCAGCCGCGTGGAGAAGCTGATCGAGAGGTTCTCGATCTCGAGGATGGGCTTGGTGGGGTCCCGGTCGGTCATCGGGTCAATCCCTCAGGCTTTCCTCGCGCAGACCGTCCGCGAGCAGGTTGAGGCCGAGCACCAAGCTCATCAGCGCCAGCGCGGGCGCCACGGCGGCATGGGGGTAGAGCGCCAGCAGCGTGCGCCCGTCGTTGATGGTGGAGCCCCAGTCGGGGCTTTCGGGGCTGACGCCCAGCCCGAAGAACCCGAGCGTGCCGAGAAGGATCGTGGTGTAGCCGATCCGCAGGCAGAAGTCCACGATCAGGGGGCCGCGCGCGTTGGGCAGGATCTCCCAGAGCATGATGTACCAGGGGCTTTCCCCGCGCGTCATGCCGGCGGCCACGTAGTCGCGGGCCTTCAGGTCCATCACGATGCCCCGGACGATGCGGAAGACCGTGGGCGCGTTGACGAAGACGACCGAGACGAAGACGTTGAGAATGTTGGGCGCCATCGACCAGACGCCGAGCGGGTCGGCGTCGAACGCGAGCCCGGAGTAGGCCCAGAGACCCACCGCCAGCGTGATCCCGACGTAGAGGTTGCGCTTCCAGGGCGTCGTGAAGAACCGGCTGTTCCACAGCACGCAGAGGAACAGGATCGGGAACAGGAACAGGATCGCGGCGAGCCAGACCGGGATGCCGGTGTCGCGGATCTCGGGCGTCACCAGCAGGTAGAAGAGCAGGATGACGGGGAAGGCGAGGACGAGATTGGCCACGAAGGACAGCGCCGTGTCGAGCCGCCCGCCGAAGTAGCCCGCCGGCAGGCCCAGCGTGATCCCCACCATGAAGGCGAAGACCGTGGCGGCGGGCGCGATCACCAGCACCTCGCGCGCGCCCATGACCATGCGGCTGAAGACGTCGCGCGCGCGGCTGTCGCCGCCCAGCAGGTACCAGTCGCCCTCCGCCCCCGGAACGGGCGTGCCCGGCACCACGTTCTTCATCCCCGAGAGCTGCGCCAGCGGGTCGTGCGTGACGATCAGGTCGGCGAAGACGGCGGTGAGGACCCAGAACATCACCAGCGCGAAGCCGACCGTCGCGACCGCGCTGCCGAACAGCCGGCCATAGAGCCCGAGCCTGCGGCGGAAGGCGATCGACAGCGCGAAGGCGGCGGCGAGCGCAAGCCAGACCGGCCAGAACCGGGCCGCCATCAGGCCGAGGATCGACCCCCAGGACAGCGCCTCGTCCATCAGCTCAGCCGGATGCGGGGGTTGAGGAAGACATAGCCGATGTCCGACAGAAGCTGCGTGACCAGCACGACCAGCACCGCCACCACCGAGCAGCCGAGCAGGAGCTGGATGTCGTTGTTTCCCGCCGCCTCCACCAGCGTCCAGCCGAAGCCTTTGTAGTTGAACAGGGTCTCGACGATCACGACGCCGTTCAGAAGCCAGGTGAACTGGAGCATGATGACCGTGAAGGGCGCGATCAGCGCGTTCCGGAGCGCGTGGCGGATCACCACGTCGCGGAAGCGCACCCCCTTCAGCCGGGCGGTGCGGATGTACTGCTGCGTCATCACCTCGGTCATCGAGGCGCGGGTCATCCGCGCGACGTAGCCGATCCCGTAGAGCGCGATGGTCAGGACCGGCAGCGTGAAGTTCCAGACCGTGATGTCGTCCATCGCGCTGGTCGCGGTGCCCTGGAACAGCGTGTTCCCCTCGATCCAGCCCCAGTCCCTGAGGATCGGCGAGATCCCGGTCGAGGCCGAGGCGAAGAGCGCCACGAGGATCACGCCCGAGACGTATTCGGGCGTGGCGGTCGTCACGATCGCCGCGGTCGAGAGGCTGCGGTCGGTCCGCGACCCCTCGCGCATCCCCGCGAGGATGCCGAGGACCAGCGAGGTCGGGATCATCACCGCAAGGACGCCGAGCATGAGCCAGCCCGTCGCCGCAAGGCCCTGTGCGATCACCTCCGCCACCGGCTTGCGGAAGACGGTGGACCATCCCCAGTCTCCCTGGAGGATGCCGCAGTGCGTCGGCGCAGGCCCGTCGCCCGCGCCGTCGGGGAAGCAGCGGCCGCGCAGCACGCGGTCCTCGCCCCGGTAGGTCCAGCCCGGCACGACCCCCAGCCATTCGCCGTAGCGGGCGGCGAGGCTCTGGCCGAAGCCGTTCTGCCGGAGCCAGTCCGCGACGGCCTCGTCCGACATGCGGACCGAGCCTTCGGACCGCGCGAGCTTCTCGAGGTTCGGGGGCAGGTTCGTCAGCGCGAAGACGATGAAGGTCAGCGCCAGCGCCGTCGCGACCATGATCCCGAGCCGGCGGAGGATGAACCGCGTCACGGCCGACCTCCGCGCCCGCCGGCGGCGAACCGCGCCGCCGGCGGCTCCGCGCCGGTCGGGGACCGCTGCGGGACCCCGCGCGGCATCGGCCCGGTCAGGCCTCGATCCACCACTTGTAGTGGTGATGCTCCAGCGACGGATGCTGCTCGGCCCCCATCACGCCCGGGCGGTTGTGCTTGAACATCGACCGCCAGAAGGGCTGGACCATCACGCCTTCCTGCTGGAGGATCGTCTGAAGCGTCACCATGATCTCGCGCCGCTGGTCGGCGTCCGCAAGCGACAGCGCCTTCGCCATCGCCGCGTCGAACTCGGGGTTGGCCATCGCCGTCTCGTTCCACGAGCCCGTGGAGGTATAGGCGAGCGACATGTTCTGCACGGCGAGCGGCCGGTGGTTCCACGACGTGCCCGAGAAGGGATACTTCTGCCAGTCGTTCCAGAAGGTGCTTCCCGGCAGGATCGTCCGCTTCACGTTGACGCCCGCCTCGCGAAGCTGGGCGGCCAGCGCGTCGGCGGTCGACGCCTCCCACGCGTCGTCGAGCGAGATGAGCTCGATCTCGGCCTCGGCGAGGCCAGCCGCCTCAAGCGCCGGCACGGCGAGCGACTTGTCGACGACCTGCGGCGGAAGCGGCGCGTACTCCGGGTGGATGGGGCAGGCGTGGTGGTTCTCGGCTGGCGTGCCGAGGTTGTTGTAGCCCAGTTCGAGCAGGACCCTGTTGTCGACCGCCGCCTGCAGCGCCCGGCGCACCTCGCGGGTCTTGTAGAGATCGGAGGCCTGGTTGAAGCGCAGGCAGATGGTGCCCGCCGTCACGATCTCGGACTTCTGCCAGCCGAGGTCGTCGAGCATCCCGATGAAGTCGCCCACCGACTCGTAGTTGCTGTCGATCTCGCCCGAGGCAGCCAGCGCCACCATGGCCGACGGATCGGTGCCGAAGTCGATGTAGTGGATCGCGTCCAGCGGTGGGGTGCCGCCCCACCAGGCATGGCCGGCGTTCCGGACCAGCGTCATGCGCTGGCCGACCGCGATCTCGCCCGGCAGGTACGCGCCGGTGCCGATCGGGTTGGTCGAGGGGTCCGAGCCGTCGACATAGCTCGAATGCACCACGGCGGCGGGGTAGTCCGAGATGTTGGCGACCACGGCAATGTCCGGCTCGGACAGGGACAGCCGCACCGTCATCGGGTCGACCACCGTCACCGCGCCCTCGCGCAGCGCCTTCGCCTCGGGATCGACGAGGCCGGGGAAGCGCGAGGCCATCGCGTTGCCCTCGGCGTTGCCGTCCGCCCAGCGCGCGAAGTTGCGCGCGACGTCCTCGGCGGTGAAGTCGTCCCCGTTGTTCCACTTGACGCCCGGGCGGACGCGCAGCGTGTATTCGGTCGCGTCCTCGTTCGTCTCCCAGCTTTCCAGCAGGCGGCCCTCGAAGGTGCCGTCGGCGTTGTACTGGACGAGGTATTCGAGCCAGCCGCGATAGACGTTCGAGATCTGCGGCCAGTCGGCGGTGCGCGGATCCTTCAGCGCCTTCGTCTCCATCCCGACGCGCAGGATGCCGCCCACCGTCGGCTCCTGCGCCCGGGCCGGGGCCGGCAGGCCGATCAGCGCGTAGGCCGCCGCCGCCGAGACGCCGAGCGAGGTCGCCCGCGTCAGGAACTCTCGGCGGCTGAGCCGGCCCCCGGCTTGCTCGCGCGCATACATCCGCGCGGCCGGGTGCAGGTCGTCGTGCCGGGTCGAATGGGTCATCGTCGTCTCCCTGTTCGTCTTTTGTGGCGGCCGCCCGCGGTCCGGGCCGGCCGCGGCCACGTCGGGGACCGGGCCGCCGGGCCCGGCCGCATCCCGCCATTGCGCACGCTTTCCCGCGGCCCGTCAATGATGCGTTTGGCCGGTTTCCCGCATGTTTGCGACATGCGCGGCGGTCGCCGCCCTCAGCCGCCGCGGCGGAAGGCGGTGGGCGACTTGCCGGTCTGGTGCTGGAAGGCCCGGGTGAAATAGGCGGCGGAGGCGAAGCCCAGCGACTCGGCCACCGCGCGCACGGGCATCGCCGTCTCGGCGAGGAGCCGGCGCGCCTCGAAGATCCGCCGGTCCTGCAGCAGCGACGAGGCCGGGCGTCCGCAGGCGATCCGGCAGCAGCGCGTCAGGTGGGTGGCGGTGACGCCCAGCGCGGCGGCGAAGTCGGCAACCCCCATGCCCGACCGGAAGTCGCGCTCGAGCAGCGCGGTATAGCGCGCGACGAGGCGCCGGGTCGCGTCCGGGCGGAGGGCCTCGGGCGCGGTCCGCGCCACCTGCCGCTCCAGCCAGACGCCGAGCAGGCCGAGGTGGTGGTGGGCCGCGCGGTCGTGGCCCGGATGGTCGCTGTGCAGCTCGCGCTGGATGCTGTCGAGAAGCACGTTCAGTTCCTGCTGGCCCTGAACCTCGCGGATGCGCAGGTGCTGGGACGCGCGCGGCAGCGGCAGGCCGCAGTCGCGCCCGAAGTAGAGCGCCGTCCCGAAGACATGCAGGCCGAGCTCGAACCCGTGCATGACCCCGGCCGGGATGAAGACCGCGTTGTGCGCGGTGTAGCCGCGCGTGACGCCCGCCACGGTGATCCGCCCCTGGCCCTTGGTGAACCACAGGAGCTGCGGCTCGGGGATCGACCGCATCGCCTCGACCCGCCACTTGCCCCCGGCCGCCAGGCGCGGAATCGCCATCAGACGCGGCATGGGCGGCGGGCTCGCATCGAGCATGACGGGGAATCCTCGGGTGACGATCCCTGATAGCAAGCCCTGTGGACAACTCAAAGGCAAACGGCGCCGGCTCGGCCGCCGCGCCGCGACCGGCAGCTTTCCGCCGGTGGCCCGGGTCAGGGCAGGGCGACCGCCTCCCAGCCGCGCAGGCGGTTGCGGAACCAGGTCCGCTGGCGCTTGGCGTACTGGCGGGTGGCAAGGGTGGCCGCCGCGACCGCCTCGTCCAGCGTCGACTCGCCGCGCAGATGCGCCATCAGCTCGGCCGCGCCGATCGCCCGCGCCGAGGGCCGGCCGGGGATCCAGAACGGCGCCTCGCGCGCGACCTCGTCCAGCGCGCCGGCCGCCATCATGGCCTCGAAGCGGCGGTCGATCCGCGCCGCGAGCCAGGCGGGGTCGGGCTGGAGGACCAGCGCGCGGACGCGGCCGGGGGGCAGGAGCGGCGGGGGCGTGGCGCGCTGCCAGTCGGCCAGCCCGCGCCCGGTGGCGCGAAGCACCTCCCAGGCGCGCTGGACCCGCGCGGGGTTCGCACGGTCGATCCGCGCCCGCGTCCCGGGGTCGAGGTCCGCGACCATGCGGTCGAGGCCGCCCGACCGGCGCAGCGCGTCCGCCTCGGCCCGCACCCCGGGCGGAACCGGGGGCACGGGGGCAAGGCCCTCGGTCAGCGCGGACAGGTAGAGGCCCGTCCCCCCGACGATCACCGGGCGCAGCCCCTCGGCCAGCACCCGTTCCACCTCGCGCAGCCAGTGGCCGACGGAATAGGGCGCGTCGCGCCCGACGTGGCCGTAGAGCCGGTGGGGCAGGGCGGCCTCGTCCGCGGGCGAGGGCCGCGCCGTCAGGATGCGCCAGCGCGCGTAGACCTGCATCGCGTCGGCGTTGACGATGACGCCGCCCCCCTCGGCCACGATCCGCGCGGCCAGCGCCGACTTGCCCGAGGCGGTGGGACCCGCGATCAGGACCGGCGCTCCGGCCGCGACCGCCGGGTCAGGGACGGCCATCGCCGCGCGCCCTCCCGCGCCCCGCCGCCGGGCGGGCGCCTCGGCCGTTGAACGCGTCCCGGTTCTTCGTCATCTTGCGGCGACCCGCGCGACGGGGCAGAAGCGCCCGCGCCCCTTCCCGGACCGGAGCCCGTCCCGATGCACGACCAACGCCCCCCCGCCCCGGCCTACCGCCGCGTGATGCTGAAGATCTCGGGCGAGGCGCTGATGGGCGACATGGGCTACGGGCTGCATCCGCCGACCGTGGCGCGCATCGCCGAGGAAGTGAAGTCCGTCCATGACCTCGGCGTGGAGATCTGCATGGTGATCGGCGGCGGCAACATCTTCCGGGGCCTGCAGGGCTCGGCGCAGGGGATGGAGCGGACGACCGCCGACTACATGGGGATGCTGGCCACCGTGATGAACGCGCTGGCCATGCAGTCGGCCATGGAAAGCCTGGGCATCCACACCCGCGTCATCAGCGCGATCCCGATGGACCAGGTCTGCGAGCCCTACATCCGCCGCCGCGCCGTCCGCCACCTCGAGAAGAAGCGCGTCGTGATCTTCGCGGCGGGCACGGGCAACCCCTACTTCACGACCGACACGGCGGCCACGCTCCGCGCGAGCGAGATGGCCTGCGAGGCGATCTTCAAGGGCACCAAGGTGGACGGCGTCTACGACATGGACCCGAAGACGAACGCGCAGGCGCGCCGCTACGACGTGGTGACCTACGACGAGGTCCTGTCGAGGCACCTCGGCGTGATGGACGCGAGCGCGATCGCGCTCGCGCGCGACAACGACCTGCCGATCATCGTCTTCAGCCTCGACGAGCCGGGGGGGTTCCGGGGGATCCTCGCGGGCCGCGGCACCTACACGCGCGTGCAGGGAAAAAGGCCCGGCGACCCCACTACCCTTGCCGGCGGTTCCTGATATAGAACGTGGGCACGGCGGAAGCCACGGGATCAGACATGCCGCAAGACGACCTCGACATCGACCTCGACGCGCTGCAACGGCGGATGGACGGGGCCATGGCCGCGCTGCGCACGGAGTTCGGCTCGCTCCGGACCGGGCGCGCCTCGGCCTCGATCCTCGAGCCGATCATGGTGGAGAGCTACGGGCAGATGACCCCGCTCAACCAGCTGGGCACGATCAACGTCCCCGAGCCGCGCATGATCGTCATCAACGTCTGGGACAAGGCGATGATCTCGAAGGTCGAACGCGCGATCCGCGACAGCGGCATCGGCATCAACCCGGTGGTCGACGGCCCGCTGGTGCGCCTTCCCATCCCCGAGCTGAACGAGGAGCGGCGGCGCGAGCTGTCGAAGGTCGCGGCGCAGTACGCCGAGCAGGCGAAGGTCGCGATCCGCAACGTCCGCCGCGACGGCATGGACCGGATCCGCAAGGCGAGGGCGGCCGGCATGGCCGAGGACGATCAGAAGATGTGGTCCGACGAGGTGCAGGACCTGACCGACAGGGCCATCGCCGCCATCGACCGCGCGCTTGCGACGAAGCAGCAGGAAATCATGCAGGTCTGACCTGCGGAACCGATTGAAGGGGCAGGACTTGGCCGCCAACGACGCATCCGCCGCAGGCATCCGGCCGCGCGCCGCCGACCATGTCGCGATCATCATGGACGGCAACGGCCGCTGGGCCACGACCCGCGGCTGGCCCCGGCTCGTCGGGCACCGGAAGGGGGCGGAGCGGGTCAAGCAGATCGTCCGCTGCGCGCCCGACCTCGGGATCCGCTGGCTCACCATCTACGCCTTCTCCACCGAGAACTGGAAGCGGTCGACGGAAGAGGTGCTGGGCCTCATGTCGATCTTCGCCCGCTACATCGAGCGCGAGGCGGACCGGCTCGCGGCCGAGGGCGTGCGGATGCGCTTCATCGGCGACCGGACGCGGCTCGACCCCAAGCTCCAGCGCCTGATGGCCGGGATCGAGGCGCGGACCGCGGGCCTCGGCCGGCTGAACCTCACGGTGGCGATCAACTACGGCGGGCGTGACGAGCTGGCGCGCGCCGCCATGCGGCTCGCGGCCGACGTGGCCGAGGGGCGCATGGGCGTCCACGAGGTCTGCGAGGCGGCGATCGAGGCGCGGCTCGACACGGCGGACCTGCCGGACCCCGACCTCGTGATCCGCACCAGCGGCGAGAGCCGGACCTCGAACTTCCTGCCGTGGCAGTCGGCCTACGCCGAATACGAGTTCACGCCGACGCTCTGGCCCGACTTCTCGCCCGACGAGCTTGCGCGGATCGTCGGCCGGTTCGGGATGCGCGAGCGCCGCTTCGGGGGGGTCCGGGGCGCATGAGCGGCGGGCCCGCCCCCGTGCGGGACGCGGCGGACCGACCCGCCGATCCGCCGGCGGACCCCGCCCCCGCCGGGCGCTGGGGGGATCTCGCGAAGCGGATGTGGTCGGCGGGCGCGATGGTCGCCTTCGGCGCGGCCGAGATCTGGCTGGGCGGCGGGTCCTTCGCGCTGATCGTCATCGCCCTGATCGCGGTGATGATCTGGGAGCTTGCCGCGATGACCGCGCCCGCGCGCTACAACACGCCGCTGACGATCGCCTCGATCGCGGCGGCGAGCCTTTTCGCGACCATCGTCCTGCCCGAGGCGCTGTCGTCGGCCTTCCTCATGCTGCCCGCGCTCGCGCTGGCGCTGACGCCCCGCAGGGACCGCCGGATCACCGCCTTCTTCGGCGCGGCCATCATGGTGGCGGGCTACGGGATGATCGACCTGCGCAACACCGCGGGGACGCCGGCCTTCCTGTGGCTCGTGGGGGTGGTGATCCTGTCGGACGTGCTCGGCTACTTCGTCGGCCGGACGGTGGGCGGGCCGAAGTTCTGGCCCTCGCTCAGCCCGAAGAAGACCTGGTCGGGCACCGTCGCGGGCTGGGCCGGGGCGGCGCTGCTGGGCTTCGGCTTCGTGCTGGCCGGCCGCGCCGACTGGGGGCTCGTGATCCTGTCGCCGCTGGTCGCGCTGGCGGGGCAGATGGGCGACATCGGCGAAAGCTGGATCAAGAGGCGCTGCGGGGTGAAGGACAGCTCCAACCTCATCCCCGGCCACGGCGGCGCGATGGACCGGTTCGACGCGCTGACCGGCGCCGTGGTCGCCGTCATGCTGCTTCAGCTCGTCCTGCCGCTGCCCTTCCCCGTGCCCGCCGGCGGGCCCTAGGCGGTGCGGCGGATCAGCGTCTTCGGCGCCACGGGATCGGTGGGCGAGAGCACCTTCGACCTGCTGATGCGGCAGGGCGGACCGGCGGCCTTCCGGACGGTCGCGCTCACCGGGGGGATGAACGTGGACCGGCTGGCCGGCATGGCGCGCGCGCTGCGCGCCGAGGTCGCCGTGACCGCGCACGACCGCTGCCTGCCCGGCTTGCGCGCCGCGCTCGCGGGGTCGGGGATCGAGGCCGCCGCGGGCGCCGCGGCGCTGGCCGAGGCCGCCGACCGCCCCACCGACTGGGCGATGTCGGCCATCGTCGGCGCGGCGGGGCTGACCCCGGGATTCCGCGCGCTGCGCCACGGCGGCACGCTCGCGCTGGCCAACAAGGAGAGCCTCGTCACCGCCGGGCCGCTCCTCCTCGCCGAGGCGCGGCGGCACGGGGCGACGATCCTGCCCGTCGACAGCGAGCATTCGGCGATCTTCCAGGCGCTCGCCGGCGAGGATCCGGCGGCGGTGGAGCGCGTGATCCTGACGGCGAGCGGCGGCCCCTTCCGCGACTGGCCGGCCGAGCGGCTGGCGCGGGCAACCCCGGACGAGGCGGCCGCGCATCCGAGCTGGTCGATGGGGCGGCGGATCTCGATCGACAGCGCGAGCCTCTTCAACAAGGCGATGGAGCTCATCGAGACGCGCGAGTTCTTCGGCTTCGCCCCCGGGATGATCGAGGTGCTCGTCCATCCGCAGTCGGTCGTCCACGCGCTCGTGGGGTTCCGCGACGGGGCGATGATGGCGCACATGGGCGCGCCCGACATGCGGCACCCGATCGGCTTCGCGCTCAACTGGCCGGACCGCGCCGCGCTGCCCGTCGCGCGGCTCGACCTCGCCGCGCTGGGCCGGCTGACCTTCGAGGCCCCCGACGCCGCGCGCTTCCCCGCCCTGCGCCTTGCGCGCGAGGCGATGGAGGTGCGGGGCTTCGCCGGGACCGTCTTCAACGCCGCGAAGGAGGTGGCGCTCGACGCCTTCCTCGCCGGCCGGATCGGGTTTCCCGACATGGCGGGCGTCGTCGAGGACGCGCTCGGCCGCATTTCGGCGCTGCATCGCCTTCACAATGCCCCGGTTGGCCTTGAGGATGTGCTGGACATGGACCATCTGGCCCGGCAGGAGGCCGGCCTCGCGGCCGACCGGCTGGCCGCAGGAAGGGATAGCGCGTGGACATCATCGGCCTGATCCCCTCGTTCGGGAACATCGCCTGGACCCTGGCCGCCTTCATCGTGGCACTGTCGATCATCGTCGCGGTGCACGAATACGGCCACTACATCGTCGGGCGGTGGTGCGGCATTCACGCCGAGGTCTTCTCGCTGGGCTTCGGGCCGGTGCTCTGGTCGCGCACCGACCGTCGCGGAACGACCTGGCAGGTCGCGGCGCTTCCGCTGGGGGGCTATGTCAAGTTCCTCGGCGACGCCGACGCGGCCTCGGGCCGGGACGGCAGCGCGATCGGCGCCATGGGCACGGACGAGCGGCGGCGGACGATGCACGGCGCGCCGCTCTGGGCGCGGGCGGCGACGGTCGCGGCGGGGCCTGCCTTCAACTTCGCGATGGCGATCCTCGTCTTCGCGGGGGTGTTCTGGGCCGGCGGCATCGTCACCGACCGCCCGGTCGTGGGCCAGCTGCGGGCGCTGCCGTTCGAGGGGGCCGCGCTTCGGCCGGGCGACCGGATCCTTGCGATCGGCGGGATCGAGACACCCGACACCGCGGCGCTCGGCGCGGCGCTCGACACGCTCGACCCCGCGGCCGTCGTCCCCTACCGGGTCGAGCGCGACGGGACCGCGATCACCGTCGACGGGCCCTTCCCCCTGCCGCCGCTGGTCGACGTGGTGCAGCCGCGGTCGGCGGCGGGCGACGCGGGCCTTCGCGCGGGCGACGTGGTGCTCGCGGTCGACGGGGTGCCGATCGTCGCCTTCCGCGAACTGCGCGACCGGGTCGGCGCCTCGGGCGGGCAGCCCCTGACGCTGACCGTCTGGCGCGCGGGCGAGACCTTCGAGGTGACGCTCCGTCCCAAGCGCATGGACATGCCGCGTCCCGAGGGCGGGTTCGAGACGCGCTGGCTGCTGGGCCTGAACGGCGGGATGGCCTTCGACCCCGAGACGCGGACGCCGGGCCCGCTCGAGGGACTGTGGATGGGCGCGCAGCAGACCTGGGCCATCATCGCGACCAGCCTTTCGGCGCTGGGCCACATCGTCAGCGGGGCGATCAGCCCCTGCAATCTTCAGGGGCCGATCGGCATGGCCGAGACCTCGGGCGAGTCCGCCGCGGCGGGGCCGGAGCAGTTCATCTGGTTCATCGCGATGCTGTCGACCGCGGTGGGGCTGATGAACCTGTTCCCCGTCCCGGTGCTCGACGGCGGGCACCTCGTCTTCCACGCCTACGAGGCGGTGACGCGCCGGCCGCCGTCGGACAGGGCGCTGCGGGTCCTCATGTCGGCGGGCTTCGCGCTGCTGATCGGGCTGATGGTCTTCGCGCTGACCAACGACCTGTTCTGCCCGTGACCCGGGACGGGGGCGCCCCATTTCGGCCACAAACCGGCATTAACCTGCCTTCGCAGCAGAAGGGGCCCGCGGATGCAGCTCGTGAAGAAGGGGTATTTCGGCCTGTCGCTGCTGATGCGGCTCAACTGGGACATGGTCTTCACCTGCGGCACCATCGTGGTGGGCCTCCTGGCCGGAGCCTTCCTCGGGACCGCGCTGGTCGAACGCTGAGGGGCGCGTCCCGCCCGCCCGTCCGACGCCCCGCCTTTTGACAAGGTTGGCCGATCCGGCTAGTCAGATCGTCGAGGCGCAAAAGGGCAGGGCGGGCACATGGATCAGGCGAGGCGCGCGGTTCCTCCGTGCCGGACATCGGCGGCGGGCTGGGTGCGGACGGGCGTCCTGGCGCTGTGCCTGTCCGCCACCGGCCTCACGGTCGCGGCGCCCGCCCTGGCGCAGGCCTACAGCTTCGGCAGCGTCTCGGTCGAGGGCAACGCCCGGATCGACGCCGGGTCGATCCTGCGCTTCGCGGGCATCCGCCCCGGCCAGGCGCTGTCGGCCGGCGACCTGAACGCGGCCTACCAGCGGGTCGTCGACAGCGGCCTGTTCGAGACGGTGGAGTTCCTGCCGCAGGGCTCGACCCTGCTGATCCGCGTGGTCGAGAACCCGATCATCAACGTCATCAGCATCGAGGGCAACCGGCGGCTCGACGACGAGGAGCTTTCGGCGCTGATCGGGTCGCAGTCGCGCCGCGTCTACTCGCCCGCACAGGCCGAGGCGGACGCCGCCGCGATGATCGAGGCCTACCGCGCGCAGGGACGGATCACCGCGACCATCGACCCCAAGATCATCCGTCGCGACGACAACCGCGTGGACCTCGTGTTCGAGGTGACGGAGGGCGGCGTGGTCGAGGTGGAGCGGCTGTCCTTCGTCGGCAACCGCGCCTTCTCGGACCGCCGGCTGCGCCAGGTGCTGGAGACCAAGCAGGCGGGGCTGCTGCGCACCTTCGTGCGGCGCGACACCTTCATCGCCGAGCGGCTGGATCTGGACAAGCAACTCCTGCGCGACTTCTACCTGTCGCGGGGCTATGTCGACTTCGAGGTGCTGGACGCCGTCGGCGAGGTCACGCGCGAGCGGGACGGCTACTTCGTCACCTTCACCGTGCGCGAGGGCCAGAGCTTCCGCATCGGCAGCGTCAGCGCGGTGAGCGAGATCGCCGAGGTGGACGTGGCGCCCTACCAGGCGGCGCTCCGGCTGCGCCCGGGCGTCACCTATTCTCCCGCCATCATCGAGAACAACGTCGCGCGGCTCGAGACGCTCGCGCTGCGGCAGGGGCTGACCTTCGTCTCGGTCGAGCCGCGGATCGAACGGGACGAGCGGGGCGGCGTTCTCAACGTGACCTTCGCGCTCGTGCGGGGCGAGCGCGTCTTCGTGGAGCGCATCGACATCGAGGGCAACACGACGACGCTGGACCAAGTGGTGCGGCGGCAGTTCCGCACGGTCGAGGGCGACCCCTTCAACCCGCGCGAGATCCGGCAATCGGCCGAGCGCATCCGGGCGCTCGGCTTCTTCGCCGACGCCCGGGTGGAGACCGAACCGGGCAGCGCCCCCGACCAGGTCGTCGTCAACGTCGACGTCGAGGAGCAGCCGACCGGGTCGCTGAGCTTCGGCGTCAGCTACGGCGCAGGCTCGGGCGCGGCGCTGAATGTCGGTCTGTCGGAGAGCAATTTCCTGGGGCGCGGCCAGTTCCTCGGGATCAACCTGTCGACCGGGACCGACAACGTCAACAGCTCGATCAGCTTCGCCGAACCCGCGTTCCTCGGCCGCAACCTGCGGTTCCGGTTCGGGGCGTTCTACAACACCAGCAACCGCGCCAACGCCTTCTACGACACCCGGCGGATCGGCGTCAGCCCGGCGCTGGAGTTCCCCGTCAGCGAGAACGGCCGGCTCGAGGTGCGCTACCGCATCCAGGAGGATCGCGTCTACGACGTCGACCGCGGCATCGCCGACGACCCGGACACGCCCGAGGACGAATCGAGCAACGGATCGTCGCGCATCCTGCGGGCGGAGGAGGCGCAGGGGACGCCGCTGGCGAGTTCCGTGGGCTACACCTATTCCTACGACACGAGGATCGGCGGCCCGTCCCCGACCGGCGGGATCCTCCTCCGCTTCGGACAGGACTTCGCGGGCGTCGGCGGCGACGTCCGGCAGGTGCGGACCACCGCGCTGGCGCTGGCCGAGCGCCGCGTCCTCAACGAGGACGTGACGCTGCGGGTCGTGGTCGAGGGCGGGTCGGTCAACTCGCTGGGCGACGACGTGAGCCGCGTGACCGACCGCTTCTTCGCCAACGGCAGCATCCGCGGCTTCGAGCCGAACGGGCTGGGCCCGCGCGACCTGACCGCCGACAACCGCGACGCGCTGGGCGGCAACCTCTTCGCCGTCGCGCGCCTCGAGGCCGAGTTCCCGCTGGGCCTGCCCGAGGAATACGGGATCACCGGCGGCCTGTTCGCCGACGCGGGCTCGGTCTGGTCGCTGGACGACACGCGCGGCACGGCCGGGGCGGTCGACGACAGCTTCAACCTGCGGACCTCGGTGGGTTTCTCGATCTTCTGGACCACGCCCATCGGGCCGCTGCGCCTGAACTTCGCGCGCGCGATCCAGAAGGAGGACTACGATCAGGAGCAGGTCTTCGACCTGACCGTGTCGACCCAGTTCTAGGGATGCGCGTCGGGGCCGCCCTCGTGCTGGCGCTGGCGCTCGGCGGCCCCGCCACGGCGCAGGAGCTTGACCTCGGCCAGCCGGCGGACCCCGCGGCGATCCTGACGATCGCGCCCGAACGGCTGTTCGCCGGCACGCGGTTCGGCCAGGCCATCCAGGCGGAGCTGGACGCGGCCGCCCGCGCCCTGCAGGAGGAGAACCGGACAAGCGAGGCCGCGCTGGCCGCCGAGGAGCGGGCGCTGACCGACCGCCGCGCGACGATGCCCCCGGCCGAGTTCCGCGTGCTGGCCGAGGCCTTCGACGCCAAGGCCAACCAGGTCCGCGAGACCCAGACCGCCAAGGGCCGTGCCATCGCCGACCGGCGCGACGCCGAGCGTCAGCGGTTCTTCAACGCGATCCTGCCGATCCTGGGCGAGCTGATGGCCGAGAACGGGGCCGTGGCGATCATCGACCGGTCCACGGTCTTCCTGTCCTTCGACCGGATCGACATCACCGCGGTCGCGATCGCGCGGATCGACCGCCAGCTCGGCGCGGGGGACGGCGTGGCCGCTCCGCCGGCAGAGGGCGGCCCGCGCCCGTCCGGGCCCCCGCCCCCGCCCGCGCCCTGACGGGGCGCGGCACCGCCTTGCCGGGCCTTCCCCAACTTGCTAGGCAGGCACCGACGCCATTCCCGGCGGCGGGGCAGAGCCATGGACGACACCAATCCGCACCGGTCCGAGGCCGACATCGCGCTCATCAAGCGCCTGATCCCGCACCGCTACCCGTTCCTCTTCGTCGACCGCGTGCGCGACATCGTCCCGGGCGTGTCCTGCGTGGGCATCAAGAACGTCACGATGAACGAGCCGCAGTTCCAGGGCCACTTCCCGGTCCTGCCGATCTTCCCGGGCGTCCTGATCGTCGAGGCGCTGGCGCAGACGTCGGGCATCCTCGTGTCTCTGGCGATGAACTTCATCGACAAGAACGCGCTCGTCTACTTCATGGGCGTGGACGGCTGCCGGTTCCGCCGCAAGGTCGTGCCCGGCGACGTGCTGGAGCTGCACGTGGACGTGAAGCGCGGCGGCGGCAAGGTCTGGAAGTTCGGGGGCCGCGCGATGGTCGGGGACGAGCTCGCCTGCGAATGCGAGTTCATGGCCATGATCGACCTGCCCAAGGCATGACCGCGCGGGTCCACCCCTCGGCGGTGGTCGAGGCGGGGGCGCGCCTCGGCCCGGGCTGCACGATCGGCCCCTTCGCGGTGATCGGCCCGGAGGTCACGCTGGGCGAGGGCGTCACGGTGAAGAGCCACGCCGTCGTCACCGGCTGGACCGAGGTGGGGCCGGGCACGGTCATCTTCCCCTTCGCCTGCGTGGGCGAGGTGCCGCAGGACCTGAAGTACGCGGGCGAGCGGACGCGGCTGGTCGTGGGCGCACGGTGCCGCATCCGCGAGGGCGCCACGCTCAACACCGGGACGGCCGGGGGCGGCGGGATCACGCGCGTGGGCGACGACTGCCTTCTGATGACGGGCGCGCATGTGGGGCACGACGCGACGCTGGGCGACCGGGTGATCCTCGCGAACCAGGCGGCGATCGCCGGGCACTGCGCGATCGGCGACGACGTGATCGTCGGGGGGCTGTCGGGCGTCCATCAGTGGGTGCGCGTGGGCCAAGGCGCCATCATCGGCGCGGTCACGATGGTGACCAACGACGTCGTGCCCTTCGGCCTCGTGCAGGGGCCGCGCGGCGAGCTCGACGGGCTGAACCTCGTGGGGCTGAAGCGCCGGGGGGTGGACCGGCCGGAGATCACCGCGCTGCGCGCGGCCTACCAGATGCTTGCGCAGGGGGAGGGAACCTTCCTCGACCGCGCCCGCCGCCTCTCCGAGGAAACGGAAAGCCCGCATGTCCGCGCGATGACCGACTTCATCCTGCAGGGGTCCGACCGTTCGTTCCTGACGCCGAAATGACCGCGCGGACCGCCCTCATCGCCGGGCGCGGCGGACTGCCGGCGGCGCTGGTCGCCGAGGCGTCCGAACCCCTGCTCGTCTGCGTGCCCGAGGGGATCGAGCCGGATGGCATCGTGCCTGCCCACGTCTTCCGGCTGGAGCGGCTGGCGCCGTTCCTCGACCACCTGGCGGCGCTTGGCATCGAGCGGGTGGTGATGGCGGGCGCCATGGCCCGGCCCCGGCTCGACCCCGCGCTGATCGACGCCGCCACGGCGCGGGTGCTGCCGCGCCTGCTGGGTGCGATGCCGGCGGGCGACGACGCGCTGCTGCGCGCGGTGGTGGCGGTGATCGAGGAGACGGGCCTCGCCGTCGCGGGCGCGGCCGACCTGGCCCCCGGCCTCGTGCCGGGTGCGGGCGTCCTCTGCGGCGCGCCGGGCGACGGCGACGCGCGCGATGCCGACCGCGCCGCGGCGATCGCGGCGGCGCTGGGCGCGGTCGACGTGGGCCAGGGCTGCGTGGTGGACCGCGGCCTCTGCCTCGGCGTCGAGGCGCTGCCCGGCACCGACGCGATGCTGGACTTCGTCGCGGCGACGCGGACGGGGCGGGGGGGGCTTCTGTGGAAGGCGCCGAAGCCCGGTCAGGACCTGCGGGTCGACATGCCGGCGCTGGGCCCCGCGACGGTCGCGCGCGCCGCCGCGGCCGGCCTGGCCGGGATCGCGTGGCAGGGGGGGCGCGTGCTTTGCCTCGACCGCGCGGGCATGGTCGCCGCGGCGATGCGCGCGGGCCTCTTCCTGTGGGCCCGCTGACGCTGTTCCTCGTCGCGGGCGAGCCGTCGGGCGACCGGCTCGGGGCCGCGCTGATGGAGGGGCTGCGAACCTTGCGGCCCGGGGTGGCCTTCGCCGGCGTGGGCGGCCCGCTGATGCAGGCGCAGGGGCTGGAAAGCCTCTTTCCGATGGAGGAGCTGTCGGTGATGGGGCTGGCGGAGATCGCGCCCCGCTACCTCGCGCTGAAGGCCCGTGTCCGGCAGACGGCGGCGGCGGTCACGTCGTCGGGCGCGGCGGCGCTGGTGACGATCGACAGCCCCGACTTCAACCTGCGCGTCGCGGCCCAGGCGCGGGCCGCGCGCCCCGGCCTGCGCACGATCCACTATGTCGCGCCCTCGGTCTGGGCCTGGCGCCCCGGACGGGCGGCGCGGATGGCGCGCGTGATCGACCATGTGCTCGCTCTCCTGCCCTTCGAGCCGCCTTACATGACGGCCGCCGGCATGACCTGCGATTTCGTCGGGCATCCCGTCGTGGCCGAACCGCTCGCGACCCCGGCGGAGCGCGCGGCCTTCGCGGGCGAGGGGCCGCTGATCCTTGCGCTGCCCGGATCGCGGCGGGCGGAGGTGGAGCGGCTCGCCCCCGTGATCGGCGCAGTGCTGGGCATGGTGAAGGCGCGGCATCCGGCCGCGCGGGTGGCGCTGCCGACCGTGCCGCATGTGGCGGGGCTGGTCCGCGACCTGTCGCGCGGCTGGCCGATCCCGCCCCGGATCGTCGAGGAGGCGGGCGCGAAGCGCGGGGCCTTCGCGGCGGCCGACGCGGCGCTCGCGGCCTCGGGGACCGTGTCGCTGGAACTGGCGGCGAACGGCGTGCCGATGGTCATCGCCTACCGGCCCGGATGGGTCACGGGCTGGCTGATCCGCCGGGCCGCGCTGATCGACACGGTGACGCTCGTGAACCTCGTGTCCGAAACGCGGGCCGTGCCCGAATTCCTGGCCGACCGCTGCCGCCCCGCCCTTATCGCGCCGGCGCTGCTCGACCTGCTGGAGGGCGGCCCGGCGGCCGATGCGCAGCGGGCCGCCATGCGCGTCACGATGGAGCGGCTGGGGCAGGGTGGCGAGCCGCCTGGCCTGCGCGCCGCGCGGTCGGTGCTGTCGCGCCTTCCCTAGCGCCGCGCGATCCAGCCGCCGCCCAGCACGCGGCTGCCGCCGGACTGGTAGAAGACGCAGGCCTGGCCCGCGCTGATGCCGTCCTCGGGCGCGAGAAGCTCCACCTCGGCCTCGGTCTCGGACAGGGGCCGCAGGATGGCCGGCGCGGGCGCGCGGGTGGAGCGGACCTTGACCTCCATCGCGTGCTCGGCGGACCCGAGAGGGCCGTCGCCCAGCCAGTTGATCGCGCGCACCGGGACCGTCCGGGTCGACAGCGCCGTGCGGGGGCCCACCACCACCCGGCGCGCATCGGGATCGAGCCGCACGACATAGAGCGGATCGCCCAGGCCCCCGAGCCCCAGCCCCTTCCGCTGCCCGATCGTGTAGTGGATGACGCCCGGGTGCCTGCCCAGGACGCGGCCCGACAGGTCCACGATGTCGCCCGGCTCGGCCGCGCCGGGGCGCAGCCTGGCGATCACGGCGGCATAGTCGCCGTTCGGCACGAAGCAGATGTCCTGGCTGTCGGGCTTGTCCGCGACCGTGAGCCCATGGCGCGCGGCGAGCGCCCGCGTCTCCGCCTTGGAGCCGAGGTGCCCGAGGGGAAAGCGCAGGAAGTCGAGCTGCTCGCGCGTGGTCGAGAACAGGAAGTAGCTCTGGTCGCGCGCGGGATCGGCGGCGCGGTGCAGCTCCGCCCCCAGCGGGCCCGTCCGGCGCTGGATGTAGTGCCCCGTCGCCATGCAGTCGGCGTCGAGGTCGCGCGCGGTGGCGAGCAGATCCTTGAACTTCACCCGCTCGTTGCAGCGGATGCAGGGCACGGGCGTCGCCCCCGCGAGGTAGGCGTCGGCGAAGTCGTCCATCACGGCCGCGCGGAACGCGTTCTCGTAGTCGAGGACGTAATGGGGGAAGCCCACCGTCTCGGCCACCCGGCGCGCGTCGTGGATGTCGCGCCCCGCGCAGCAGGCCCCCTTCTTCGCCAGCGCCGCACCGTGATCGTAGAGCTGGAGCGTGACGCCCACCACGTCGTAGCCCTCTGCGGCGAGCATCGCGGCCACGACCGAACTGTCGACGCCGCCCGACATGGCGACGACGACGCGCGTCCGGTGGGGCGGCCTGGCGAAGCCGAGCGAGTTGAGGGGCCGGTCGAGGGGCATGGCGGACCTGTGCCGGAACGCCCGGACGCCGCGCAATATAGGAAAATGCCCCGCATTCTCAACCCCGCCGTTTCATCGCCGCTTAAGGCTGATCGGCCAGCGTTCGGGCGGGGACGTGTGGAAGGGACGGGCGATGTTTCTCAAGAAGGTGGAGGGGCCGCGGCAGGTGACGCTGGCCGACGGGCGAGTCATCACGCGGGCGGACCTTCCGCCTGCGGACACCGGGCGCTGGGTGGCCAGCCGGAAGGCGATGGTCGTGCAGGCCGTCCTGCACGGGCTGATCGCCGAGTCCGAGGCGCGGGCGACCTACGGCCTGTCGGAGGAGGAGTTCGCCGGCTGGCGGTCCGCCGTGGAGCGGCATGGCGAGAAGGCCCTGAAGGTCACCGCCCTGCGCCGCTACAGACAACTTTAGATTGTATTTTGGTAAGGTTCTGCCACGGTAAGCGGTAGTTAACCATTGCGTCGGCAATGTCGTTAATGCCAACCGAGCCGAGGGACCCTGATGCGCATCCTGCTTGTCGAAGACGATCCGACCACCTCGCGGAGCATCGAGCTGATGCTGACCCACGCCAACCTGAACGTCTACTGCACCGACCTGGGCGAGGACGGGGTCGATCTGGCCAAGCTCTACGACTACGACCTTATCCTGCTGGATCTGAACCTGCCGGACATGAGCGGGCACGAGGTCCTGCGGCAGCTGCGCATGGCGAAGGTCTCGACCCCGATCCTGATCCTGTCGGGGGCGGACGACACCGAAAGCAAGATCAAGGGCTTCGGCTTCGGCGCGGACGATTACCTCACCAAGCCCTTCCACCGGGAGGAGCTTGTCGCGCGCATCCACGCGATCATCCGGCGGTCGAAGGGCCATGCGCAGTCGGTGATCCGCACGGGGCGCGTCGCGGTCAACCTCGACACCAAGACCGTCGACGTCGACGGCAAGGCCGTCCACCTGACGGGCAAGGAATACCAGATGCTCGAGCTGCTGAGCCTGCGGAAGGGCACCACCCTGACGAAGGAGATGTTCCTGAATCACCTCTACGGCGGAATGGACGAGCCGGAGTTGAAGATCATCGACGTCTTCATCTGCAAGCTGCGCAAGAAGCTGGCGGAGGCGACGGGCGGCACCAACCACATCGAGACGGTCTGGGGACGCGGCTACGTCCTGCGCGACCCGGGCCCGGCCGAGACCCAGCGCCGCCTCGCCATGGGGGCGTGAGGGTCAGGCTCCGGGCGAAGGCTCGCCCCTTGCATCCGGGCGGTGGTCAAGGGAAAACCCGATCCGGGGCAGGGCCGGGCGCGCATCCCGCGCGCGGCGGCGCCCCCCGGGGCAGCGTGGCCGATGCAGGACGACCGTCCGGTGGACGATCTTGACGAGGCGGCGGCGAGGGCGGAGCTTGCGCGGCTGGCGGAGCGGCTTGCACGGGCGGACCTTGCCTATCACCGCGACGACGCGCCCGAGATCACGGATGCCGAGTATGACGCGCTGAAGGCCCGCAACCGCGCGATCGAGGCGCGGTTTCCCGCGCTGAAGCGCACCGACAGCCCCTCGGACAAGGTCGGAGCACCCCTCGCCGAGGGATTCGCGAAGGTCCGCCACGCGGTGCGGATGCTGAGCCTCGAGAACGCCTTCGAACCGGCCGACGTGATCGACTTCGCGCAGCGCGTGCGCCGCTACCTCGGCCTCGGCGACGGCCCGCTGGCCTTCACGGCAGAGCCGAAGATCGACGGCCTCTCGCTGTCGCTGCGCTACGAGGCCGGGGTCCTGACGCAGGCGGCGACGCGCGGCGACGGCGAGGTCGGCGAGAACGTCACCCCCAACGCGCGCACCGTCGCCGACATTCCGCACCGCCTCCCGGCCGGCGCGCCCGACCTTCTGGAGGTGCGGGGCGAGGTCTACATGAGCCACGCCGACTTCGCGGCCCTCAACGCGCGGCAGGCCGGGCGGGGGGAGCGGACCTTCGCCAACCCCCGCAACGCCGCCGCAGGATCGCTGCGCCAGCTCGACGCCGCGGTCACCGCAAGCCGGCCGCTGCGGTTCTTCGCCTATGCCTGGGGCGCGCTGTCGGCGCCGCTCGCCGCGACGCAGTCCGGCGCGCTCGAGCGGCTTTCGCAGTTCGGCTTCCCCACCAACCCGCTGACGGCGCTCTGCCCGACGACCGAGGCGATGCTGGCCCGCTATGCGGCGATCGAGCGGGATCGCGCGAGCCTCGGCTACGACATCGACGGCGTGGTCTACAAGGTCGACGACCTCGCGCTCCAGCAGCGGCTGGGGGTCCGGTCGGCCACCCCGCGCTGGGCCATCGCGCACAAGTTCGCGGCCGAGCTCGCCTGGACGCGGCTCGCGGCGATCGACGTCCAGGTGGGCCGCACGGGCGCGCTGTCGCCCGTCGCGCGGCTCGACCCGGTGACGGTGGGGGGCGTCGTGGTGTCGAACGCGACCCTTCACAACGAGGACTACATCGCGGGCCGCGGGGCCGACGGCCGGCCGATCCGCGGCGGCCGCGACATCCGTGTGGGCGACCGGGTGCAGGTCTTCCGCGCGGGCGACGTGATCCCGAAGGTCGCGGACGTGGACCTTTCGCTGCGGCCCGGGGATGCCGCGCCCTTCGCCTTTCCCGACCGCTGCCCGCGCTGCGGATCGCCCGCCGTGCGCGAGCCGGGCGACGCCGTGCGCCGCTGCACCGGGGGCCTGATCTGCCCTGCGCAGGCGGTCGAGAAGCTGAAGCACTTCGTCTCGCGCGGCGCCTTCGACATCGAGGGGCTGGGGGCGAGGCAGATCGAGATGTTCTTCGCCGACGAGCTTCTGCCGATCCGCGAGCCGGCCGACATCTTCACGCTGGAGGCGCGCGACGCGGCGAACCCCGTGCGGCTGGCCGACCGTCTGGGCTACGGCGCGGTCAGCGCCCGCAACCTGTTCGCCGCGATCGCGGCGGCGCGGCGGGTGCCGCTCGCGCGGCTTCTGTTCGGGCTGGGGATCCGTCACCTGGGCGAGGTCGCCTCGGCCGACGTCGCGCGGCACTACGGGTCGTGGGAGGCGCTGACGGCGGCGCTCGACCGCGCGCGGCCCGCGGCGCTCGCGCACCGGGCGGCGGACGAGGCCGAGGCGGCGGAGCGTGCGGCGGCCGGGGCGGAGGGGCGGCGCGCGCGGGCCCGGGCGGTCCGTGACGCCGCGACGATGGGCGTGCCTGTCGAGGCGGCCGAGGAGTGGCGGGATCTCGTCACCGCCGACGGCGTCGGCCCGGTCGTCGCGCTGTCCCTGTCGGACGCGCTGGCCAACCCGCGCGAGCGGGCCTCGATCGACCGGCTGGTCGCCGAGCTTCGGGTTCTGCCGCCCGAGGCGCGGGCCGAGGCCTCGCCGGTCGCGGGCAGGACGGTCGTCTTCACCGGCACGCTGGAGCGGATGACGCGGGCCGAGGCGAAGGCGCGGGCGGAGCAGCTGGGGGCGAAGGTCGCGGGATCGGTCTCGGCGCGGACCGACTATCTGGTGGCGGGGCCGGGCGCGGGGTCGAAGGCGCGGGATGCTGAACGGCTGGGCATCCCCGTGCTGGACGAGGCGGGCTGGCTTGCGCTCATCGGCGGCGAGGGGCCTGCGCCGTGACCCGGCCGCCGATCCTCTTCCCGCTGTTCGCCGGGCTCGACACGCTGGAGGGCGTGGGCGAGAAGACCGCGCGCGCCTTCGAGGGGCTGGCGGTCCACCGCCCGCGCGACCTTCTGTTCCTGCTGCCGCATTCGGGGATCGACCGCGCGCGCCGGCCCTCGATCCGGTCGGTCCCGCTGCCCGCCACGGTGACGGTGGAGGTGACGGTCAACGTCCACATCGCGCCCAGCGCCAGGGGCCGCCCGCACCGCGTGATGGTGCGCGACGCGCAGGCGGATTTCCAGATCGTGTTCTTCCACGCGCGGGGCGACTACCTGACGACGCTGCTGCCCCCGGGGGAGCGGCGCGTCGTCTCGGGCCGGGTGGAGCTGTTCGACGGGATCGCGCAGATGACGCATCCCGACCACATCCTGCGCCCCGAGGATGCGGGCGACCTGCCGGGCTTCGAGCCGGTCTACCCCCTCGCCGCGGGCCTGACCCAGAAGGTCTTGGCGAAGGCGGCGCAGGCCGCGATCCGCCGCGCGCCGGAACTGGCGGAGTGGATCGACGGCCCCCTGCGCACGCGCGAGGGATGGCCCGGCTGGCGCGAGGCGGTGGTCGCGGCCCACGCGCCGCAGATGCCCGGCGACCTGACGAACACGGCCCCTGCGCGCCAGAGGCTCGCCTACGACGAGCTGTTCGCGCATCAGGTGACGCTGGCGCTGGCGCGCAGCCAGCAGCGCCGCGCCAAGGGAATCGAGAGCCGGGGGACGGGGGCGCTGCAGGCGCGGGTTCTGGCCGGCCTGCCCTACGCGCCGACGCAGGCCCAGCGCCGCGCCCTGGCCGAGATCGCCGGCGACATGGCGGGTCCGCTGCGGATGAACCGGCTGCTTCAGGGCGACGTCGGCTCGGGCAAGACGCTGGTCGCGTTCCTCGCGCTCCTGATCGCGGTGGAGGCGGGCGGGCAGGGGGCGATGATGGCCCCGACGGAGATCCTCGCCCGCCAGCATCACGAAAGCCTGCGGCCCCTCGCCGGATCCGCCGGCATCGCGCTGGAGATCCTGACCGGACGCGACAAGGGCGCGGAGCGCGAGGCGAAGCTCGCGCGGCTGCGCGAGGGGCGGACTCAGATCCTCGTCGGCACGCATGCGCTCTTCCAGAAGGACGTGGCCTTCCGCGACCTGCGGCTCGCCGTGGTGGACGAGCAGCACCGGTTCGGCGTGGCGCAGCGGATGGAGCTGGGGGCCAAGGGCCTTGCCGCCGACGTGCTGGTGATGACCGCGACGCCGATTCCGCGAAGCCTCGCGCTCGCGAGTTACGGCGACATGGACGTGTCGGTCCTTGACGAGAAGCCGCCGGGGCGCAAGCCGGTCGTCACCGCGCTGGTGCCCGCGACGCGGATGGACGAGATCGTGGCGCGGCTGAAGGCCGCGATCGGGGCGGGGCAGCAGGCGTACTGGGTCTGCCCGCTCGTCGACGAGTCCGAGGTCGTGGATTATGCCAGCGCCGAGGCGCGCTTCCTGCACCTCAGGGCGGCGCTGGGCGAGGGCCGGGTCGGCCTCGTCCACGGGCAGATGCCCGCGCCCGAGAAGGACGCGGCGATGGCCCGCTTCGTCGCGGGCGAGACCTCGGTGCTGGTGGCCACCACGGTGATCGAGGTCGGCGTCAACGTCCCCAGCGCGACGATCATGGTCGTGGAGCAGGCCGAGATCTTCGGCCTCGCACAGCTTCACCAGTTGCGGGGGCGCGTCGGGCGGGGCGGCCTGCAGTCGACCTGCCTGCTGGTCTACCAGCCGCCGCTGTCCGGAGGCGGGCAGCGCCGGCTCCAGACCCTGCGCGACACCGAGGACGGGTTCATCATCGCCGAGGAGGATCTGGCGATGCGCGGGGCGGGCGACCTGATCGGCACCGCCCAGTCCGGCCTGCCGCGGTTCCGCATCGCCGACATCGAGCGGCAGTCGGCGCTGATGTCGATGGCCCAGAGCGACGCGCGCCGCCTGCTGGCCGAGGACCCGCAGCTCACCTCGCCGCGCGGCGCGGCCGTCCGCGTGCTGCTGTGGCTGCTGGATCAGGACCGTGCGATCCGCCTCATCAGCGTGGGCTGACCGCGCATCGCCTCAAAGTTCTTAAAATGTTCTTTACAGAATCGGGAGGGGCGTGGAACATTAGGGGAACAAAGGAGGGTCCCATGCTGCATGACATCCGTTCCGCCTTCGTCCGCTGCGCCTCTACCGCGGTCGAGGACGCGCTGGGCGCCGCCGCGCTGTTCGCGCTGCTGGGCGTGGGGCTCTACCTGCCCCTCGGCGCCTGATCTCGCCTGCCTGCGATCCGCAGGCCGGGGGCCTCGGCCCGCAGGGGGCTGGTGTTGTCCCGCCAGCGGCCCTGGCCCCGGATCGTCACTTGCCGCCGCCCCCCCGGGGTGGCGGCCTTTCTTCAAGCGGGTGTCGCGGCCCGTTCCATCGCATCGGCCAGCGCCTCGATCGACAGCAGGACCGAGGCGTGGCGATTGCGGTGGTCCCGCGCGGGCAGCAGCGCCTCGAAGGCGGCGAAGGGACCGACGGGGGGCGGGCCGCCGGCCAGCATCGCGCGCAGGGCGTCGCGCCCCGACTCCACCTCGGCCCGCGTCAGGCCCGGCGCGGCGGCCCCGACGACGGCGGCGGCAGCCTGTCCGAGCGCGCAGGCGCGCACCTCCTGCGCGAAGGCCGCGATCCGCCCGCCTTCGGTCGCGACATCGACCGTCACCGTCGATCCGCAGAGGGGGGACCGCCGCGTGGCGCTCGCCTCCGGGGCGGACAGGCGGCCGAGGTTCGGGATGTCCGCCGCAAGCGCGAGGATCCGACCGGAATAGAGGCGCAGCAGCTCGGCATCGCTCATGGCTTCCCCCCGGGGTCTCTCGGGCCTAGATAGGCGGCGCCGCAGCAATTGGGAAGCCGCGCCATGTCCGACCCGACGAGCCTGAACTACGACGCGCGGGGCCTCATCCCCGTGATCGCGCAGGACCACGCCTCGGGCGAGGTGCTGATGCTGGCCTGGATGAACGCGGAGAGCCTGTCGCGGACGCTGGAGACGGGGCGGATGACCTACTGGTCGCGGTCGCGGCAGGCGTTCTGGGCCAAGGGCGAGACGTCGGGGAACGTGCAGCGCCTCGTGGAGATGCGGGTCGACTGCGACCGCGACTGCCTGCTCGCGCGCGTGGAGCAGACGGGACCGGCCTGCCACACCGGCGCGCGCAGCTGCTTCGTCGAGGGGATGGGCGGGGCCTGAGGGGAATGCCCCCGCCCGTCAGGACGCCAGAAGCCCGACCATCCGCCGGATGTCCGCCGGCGTCGCCCCCTCGGCGCGGTAGCGCGCGAGCGCGCGGGCGTCGTCGCGCTTGGCGAGGCGCCGTCCGGCCTCGTCGCGGATCAGCGCGTGATGGTGGTAGATCGGCGTCGGCAGACCCAGCAGGACCTGCAGCAGCACCTGCACGGGCGTGAAGGCGAAGAGATCCTCGCCCCGGGTGACGTGGGTGACGCCCTGGTCCGCATCGTCGAGCGCCGAGGCGAGGAAATAGGCCACGACTTCCTCGCCCTTCCGCGACAGCACCACGTCGCCGATGAGCCAGCGGGCGGCGTCCTCCTTCACGACGTGCCGGCCCGCGTGGGCCGGGCCGGTTTCGGTGAAGCCGACCGTCCGGTCGCCCAGCGCCCGGAAGGCGGCCGCCATGTCCAGCCGCAGCGCGTCGCCGGGCCGGCGCGAGGCCATCGCGCGGCCCCGGCAGGTGCCGGGGTAGACGGCATGGTCCACGCCCTCCTGCGGGGCCGACAGGGCGGCGCGGATGTCGGCGCGGGTGCAGGAGCAGGGATAGAGCAGCCCCTTCGCCGCCAGCGGCTCCAGCCGCGCATCATAACGGGCGATCCGGTCGGACTGGCGCAGCACCGGGCCGTCCCAGGTCAGGCCGAGCCATCCGAGGTCGTCGAGGATGGCCGCCTCGTGCTCGGGGCGGCAGCGGTCGGGATCGGTATCCTCCATCCGCAGAAGGAACCGGCCTCCCGCGGCTCGGGCGAGGTCATGCGCGAGAAGGGCCGAATAGGCATGGCCCAGATGCAGCGGGCCGGTGGGCGACGGCGCGAAGCGCGTGATCAAGACTGACCTTCAAGCCATTGAACGAAGGCCGCTTTCGCCCGGTCGGTATAGGCCTTGTAGCGGTCCTTGCGACCGCGCCGGCCGCCCCGCGCCTCGATCGGCGGGAAGAGGCCGAAGTTCACGTTCATCGGCTGGAAGGTCTTCGCCTCCGCACCGCCGGTGATGTGGTGGAGAAGCGCACCCGTCGCCGTCTCCGGTGGAGGGTCCGCGAGCGGGCGGCCGAGCGTCTCCGCCGCGGCCATCCGGCCCGCAAGAAGGCCCATCGCGGCACTCTCGACGTAGCCTTCCACTCCCGTGACCTGCCCCGCGAAGCGGATGTTCGGGCGCGAGCGCAGGCGCATCGACCGGTCGAGCAGCGAGGGCGCGTTGATGAACGTGTTCCGGTGGATGCCGCCCAGACGCGCGAAGGCCGCATTCTCCAAGCCCGGAATGCGCCGGAATACCGCGACCTGCGCGCCGTGCTTCATCTTGGTCTGGAAGCCCACGATGTTCATCAGCGTGCCCAGCGCATTGTCGCGGCGCAGCTGGACGACGGCATGGGGCTTCTCGGCCCGGTGCGGATTGGTCAGCCCGACGGGCTTCATCGGGCCGAAGCGCAGCGTCTCGCGCCCGCGTTCCGCCATCACCTCGATGGGCAGGCATCCGTCGAAGTAGCCGGCCGTCTCGTTCTCGTGGAAAGCGGCGGTCTCGGCGGCGAGCAGCGCGTCGATGAAGGCGTCGTACTGCGCGCGGTCCATCGGGCAGTTGACGTAGGCCGTCCGCTCTTCCTCCGTCTCGCCCTTGTCATAGCGCGACTGGCGCCAGGCCACGCTCATGTCGATCGTGTCGGCGTGGACGATGGGGGCGATGGCGTCGAAGAAGGCGAGCGCCTCGCGTCCCGTCTCGGCGGCGATGGCCTCGGCCAGCGCGGGCGAGGTGGCCGGGCCGGTCGCGAAGATCCACAGGCCGCTCGCGGGAAGCTCCCTGACCTCCTCGGTCGTCACGGAAATCAGCGGATGCGAACGGATGCGCGCCGTGACCGTCGCGGCGAATGGCTCGCGGTCGACCGCGAGCGCGCCGCCGGCGGGCAGGCGATGCGCGGTCGCGGCCTGCAGGATCAGCCCGCCCGCCGCGCGCATCTCCCAGTGCAGCAGGCCCACCGCGTTCCGCTCGTCATCGTCCGACCGGAAGGAGTTGGAGCAGACCATCTCGGCGAAGCGTTCGGTCCGGTGGGCGAAGGTGCCGACGCGGGGCCGCATCTCGTGCAGCACCACCGGCACGCCCATCTGCGCCGCCTGCCAGGCCGCCTCGGACCCCGCCATCCCCGCGCCGACGATGTGAAGCGGTTCGGTCATGCGCTTGCGTTCCCTGCCGGCCGCCCGCCGGTCAGCCGTCGTCCCCCTGGTCGGCGACGCGCGCGACCGTCACGACCTCCTCCTCGCCGCCGGTGTCGAGCACCCGCACCCCGCCCGCGCCGCGCGAGCGGAAGCTGATCTGGTCGACCGGCACGCGGATCGACTGGCCGGTGGAGGTGGCCAGCATGATCTCGTCGGTCGTCTCCACGGGGAACGAGGCGACGAGCGGCCCGCCGCGCATCGCGCCGTCCATCGCCTTGACGCCCATGCCGCCGCGCCCGCGGACGGGGTAGTCGTGGCTGGAGGAGAGCTTGCCCGACCCGCCGCGGGTGATCGTGAGGATCAGGTCCTCGGCCGCCGACATCTCGGCGTAGCGGGCGGGGGACAACTGCCCCGCCTCCACCGCGTCGTCGTCCTCGTCGGCCTCGGCCTCCTCGGTCACGCCCGCCATCAGGCGGCGCTGCCTGAGGTAGGCCGCGCGCTCGGCCGGATCGGCCTCGAAGTGGCGGATCACCGACATCGACACCACGCGGTCGCCCGGTGCCAGGCGGATGCCGCGCACGCCGGTCGAATCGCGGCCCTTGAAGACGCGCACGTCGGTGGTCGGGAAGCGGATCGCGCGTCCCAGGGCGGTGACCAGCATCACGTCGTCGTCGGCGTCGGCGATCCGCGCGTTCACGAGCTGCGTTCCCTCGGGCAGGACCATCGCGATCTTGCCGTTCCGCTTGACGCTGGTGAAGTCCGAGAGCGCGTTGCGGCGCACGTCGCCGTCGCTGGTCGCGAAGACGATCTGAAGGTCGTCCCAATCCGCCTCGGGCTCGTCCACGGGCATCAGGGCCGCGACCGACACGCCCTGCCCGATGGGCAGGATGTTGACGATGGCCTTGCCCTTTGCCGTGCGGCCCGCCAGCGGCAGGCGCCACGTCTTGAGCTTGTAGGCCATGCCGTCGGTGGTGAAGAACAGGAGCTGCGTGTGCGTGCTGGCGACGAAGAGCGTCGTCACCACGTCGTCCTCCTTCGTCGCCATCGAGGACAGGCCCTTGCCGCCCCGGTTCTGGCTGCGGAACTCGGCCAGCGGGGTGCGCTTGATGTAGCCCCCGCTCGTGATCGTGACGACCATGTCCTCGCGCTCGATGAGGTCCTCGTCCTCCATGTCGCCGGCCCAGTCGACGATCTCGGTCCGCCGCGGGACGGCGAAGAGTGCCCGCACCTCGCGCAGCTCGTCGGCGATGATCCCCATGATCCGGTCGCGGCTGGACAGGATGTCGAGGAAGTCGCGGATCCTCGCGGCAAGATCCGCGAGCTCGTCCGTCACCTCCTTCACGCCCAGCGCGGTCAGCCGCTGCAGCCGCAGGTCGAGGATCGCGCGCGCCTGCGCCTCGGACAGGTTGTAGGTGCCGTCCTCGTTCATCGGGTGCGAGGGATCGTCGATCAGGCGGATGAAGGGCGCGATTTCGGCGGCGGGCCAGCGGCGCGTCATCAGCCGGTCGCGCGCCTCGGCAGGGTCGGCGCTGGCGCGGATCGTGGCCACCACCTCGTCCACGTTCGACACGGCGACCGCGAGCCCGCAGAGGATGTGGCTGCGCTCGCGCGCGCGGCGCAGCTCGAACGCCGTGCGCCGCGCCACGATATCCTCGCGGAAGGCGATGAAATGCGTGAGGAAATCGCGCAGGGTCAGCTGCTCGGGCCGGCCGCCGTTCAGCGCGAGCATGTTGCAGCCGAAGGTGATCTGCATCGGCGTGAAGCGGAACAGCTGGTTCAGCACCACGTCGGGCGTGGCGTCGCGCTTCAGCTCGATCACGACGCGGACGCCGATGCGGTCCGATTCGTCCTGCACGTGGGCGATGCCGTCGACGCGCCTCTCGCGCACGATCTCGGCGATCTTCTCGATCATCGCCGCCTTGTTGACCTGGTAGGGCACCTCGTCCACGACGATGGCGAAGCGGTCCTTCCGCAGCTCCTCCACATGCGTCCTCGCGCGGACGACGACCGAGCCGCGCCCCTCGAGGTAGGCCTTCCGCGCGCCGGATCGCCCCAGGATCATCGCGCCGGTGGGGAAGTCGGGCGCGGGGATGATCTCCATGAGCGCCTCGGCCGACAGGTCGGGATCGGCGATGAGGGCGAGCGTGCCGTCGATGACCTCGCCCAGGTTGTGCGGCGGGATGCGGGTCGCCATGCCCACGGCGATGCCCTCGGCCCCGTTCACGAGCATGTTCGGGAAGCGGGCGGGCAGGACCGTCGGCTCCTGGTCCTTGCCGTCGTAGTTGTCCTGGAAGTCGACCGTCTCCTTGTCGATGTCGGCCAGCAGGAAGGCCGCCGGACGGTCCATCCGCACCTCGGTGTAGCGCATGGCGGCGGGGTTGTCCCCGTCCATGCTGCCGAAGTTGCCCTGTCCGTCCAGAAGCGGCAGGCTCATCGAGAAGGGCTGCGCCATGCGCACGAGCGCGTCGTAGATCGCGCCGTCGCCGTGGGGGTGGTACTTGCCCATGACGTCGCCCACGGGCCGGGCCGACTTGCGGTAGGCCTTGTCGTGGGTGTTGCCGGTCTCGGCCATCGCGTAGAGGATGCGGCGATGCACGGGCTTCAGCCCGTCGCGCAGGTCGGGGATGGCGCGGCTGACGATCACGCTCATGGCGTAGTCGAGGAAGGCCGTCTTCATCTCGTCGGTGATCGAGACATGCGGACCGGACGCTGCGGGGCGTTCGGGAATTTCGTCCGCCGCGCCAATGTCCTGGGGTGTGTCGTTCACGTCGGCCAATCTTTCCTGCAGGGGCGTGGGATCGCCGCACGACCGTGTCGGTCAGGCTATACCGCATCCCCGATATGGGGTGCAACGCCCAAGGGCGCAACCCTTCGGCAGCACCGGGGTCCGAGTGCCAACAGACTGGGATCATTGACATTTAACGATTCTGCGACAGCATCGTGCAGGGGCTGGACGGGAGCGTTGCCGATGCCGGGACTGGAGACCGAGAAGATGCTGAAGGGCTACGGGCTGACCGTGGCGGAGCTGTACTACCGGATGCCCGACCACCGGAGCGTCCTGAACAGCTTCATCTGGCAGGACTACGACCTTGCCCCCGACTATCCGGCGCTCTTCCGGTTCATCGAGTTCTGGCAGGACAGCATCGAGGGCCCGCTCCACTCGGTGCGCTTCACGCATCGCAAGCTGATCGCCCCCGGGGAATGGCGCAACGTCGTGGGCGAGTTCCGCCTGCACTGAGGCGCGCGGTCAGGCGGCCTGAGGCGGGGCCGCGCGCAGGATCATCCCGAACAGGTCGCGCGGGTCGTCGGGGTCGGCGATCATGTCCAGGTCGTCGTAAAGGCCGGTTTCCTTTGCCTTGTCGTGGACGTAGCGCAGCGCGCTGAAATCCTCGACCGCGAAGCCCACGCTGTCGAACAGCGTGATCTCGGCCGCGTCGCGCCGGCCCGGCACCTCGCCGGCGATGACCCGCCACAGCTCGGTCACGGGATGGTCCGGGGCAAGCTGCTGGATCTCGCCCTCCACGCGGGTCTGGGGAGGGTATTCGACGAAGATCGAGGACCGGTGCAGGATGCCCGGATGAAGCTCGGTCTTGCCGGGGCAGTCGCCGCCCACCGCGTTCAGGTGGACGCCCGCGCCCACCATGTTGTCGGTGAGGATCGTCGCATACTGCTTGTCGGCCGTCACCGTGGTGACGATCCGCGCGCCCAGAAGCGCCTCCTCGGCGCTGGCGCAGGGCACGACGCGCAGGCCGCGCCCGGCAAGGTTGCGCGCGCATTTGGCGGTGGCGGCGGGGTCGATGTCGTAGAGCCGCACCTCCTCCACGCCGCAGACGGCGCGGAAGGCGAGGGCCTGGAACTCCGCCTGCGCGCCGTTGCCGACGATGGCCATGGCCGTCGCGTCCCTCGGGGCGAGCCACCTCGCGGCCATGGCGCTGGTCGCGGCCGTGCGCAGGGCGGTCAGGATCGTCATCTCGGACAGGAGCAGCGGATAGCCCGTCGCCACGTCGGCGAGCAGCCCGAAGGCCGTGACCGTCTGAAGGCCCGCCTTGGTGTTCGAGGGATGCCCGTTCACGTACTTGAAGCCGTAGGTCTGCCCGTCCGAGGTCGGCATCAGCTCGATCACGCCCACCTCCGAATGGCTGGCCACCCGCGGCGTCTTGTCGAAGGCGGGCCAGCGGCGGAAGTCGGCCTCGATCGCGGCGGCGAGGTCGACCATCATGCGCTCGATCCCGATGCGGTGGACGAGGCGCATCATCCTGTCGACGCTGACGAAGGGCACGAGGTTCAGCGGCATCACAGGCTCCGTGTCGGGCGGTCGAAGACCTTGCGGCCCATGAGGCTCGCCACGAGGTCCACCATCAGCCGCGCGGTCCTGCCGCGCTCGTCGAGAAAGGGGTTCAGCTCGACGAGGTCGAGCGAGGTCACCAGCGCCGATTCGTGCAGAAGCTCCATCACCAGATGCGCCTCGCGGAAGGTCGTCCCGCCGGGGACCGTGGTGCCCACGGCGGGCGCGATCGACGGGTCCATGAAATCCACGTCGAGGCTGACGTGGAGCATCCCGCCCGCCCCGCGCACGGCGCCGAGGAACGTGCGAAGCGGGGCCACGATCCCGTGCTCGTCCAGCACGCGCATGTCGTTGATGGCGATGTCGTGGTCCAGAAGCGCCGCGTGCTCGGCGGGATCGACCGACCGGATCCCGAACAGGCAGATCCGGTTCGCGGGCACCGGGCTCGGGAAGGGCGGGAAGGCGTCGAACCCGTCGCGGCCCGCGATGTAGGCGAGCGGGGTTCCGTGCAGGTTGCCCGACCGCGTGGTCAGCGGCGTGTGGAAATCCGAATGCGCGTCGAGCCACAGCACGAACAGCGGACGGCCCTGCCGCATCGCGAAGCGCGCAGCCCCCGCGACCGTGCCCAGCGCGATCGAATGGTCCCCGCCGAGGATGATCGGCAGGCGGCCTTCGGACAGCGCGTCCTCGGTGCGGGCCGCCAGCGCCGCGGTCCAGGCGACGGTCTCGCCCAGGCGCGCGACGGCCGGGTTGGGGCAGGCCAGGTCGGCGACGTCGCCCAGGGTCACGTCGCCCCCGTCGGCGAGCCCGTGGCCGAGGTCGCGGATCGCCGGGGCGAGGCCCGCGACGCGGTAGGCGGCCGGCCCCATCAGGCAGCCCGGCTGGCGCTGGCCGCTGTCGACCGGCGCGCCGATCAGGATCACGTTCGGCATCGCGGCCCCCGGTTTGCCCGCCGCAGGCTCTTTCCCGCTTGCGGCGGAAGCGAGCGGACGTAGTGTCGGGCCGGACAGGGTTTCGACCGTTCCGGGCAAGGGGTCTGCCGAAATGGACGACATCGACCAGCGGCTGATCGCCGAGCTGCGGCGCGACGGGCGGGCCACGCTGTCGGATCTTGGCGCCCGGCTCTCGCTCAGCCGGGCCACGGTGCGCGTGCGGATGGAGCGGCTGGCCACGCGGGGCGACATCGCGGGCTTCACTGTCCTGACGCGCGCCGACGTGACCGCGAGCCCGGTGCGGGGGCTGATGTTCATCGGAATCGAGGGGCGCGGCGCCGACCGGATCGCCGCGCGGCTGACGGGCATCCCGGCGGTGCAGGCCGTGCATTCGACCAACGGCAAGTGGGACCTCGTGGCCGAGCTCGGCACGCAGACGCTGCAGGAGCTGGACGAGGCGATCAACCGCATCCGCGAGATCGACGGGGTGATGACCTCCGAGACGAACCTGCTGCTCTCGACCCGGAAGGCGGGGCGGCGATAGCGCGCAGGCCCGGGGCGCGCGCGGGCGTGGCGGCGGCGGCCGGAATCGCCTAAGGTCGTCGCGACGACGGGGGGGACGCGGCCATGATCACGGAACTCGGGCATTTCGCGCTGGTGCTGGCGCTCGCCGTCGCGCTCATCCAGGCGACGGTGCCCCTGATCGGCGCGCAGCGGCGCAACGCCACGTGGATGGCGGTGGCAGAGCCTGCGGCGGTGCTTCAGGTCCTTCTGCTCGGCTTTGCCTTCGCGGCGCTGACCTATGCCTTCGTGAACTCGGACTTCTCGCTGCGGCTCGTGGTGATGAACTCGCACACCGACAAGCCGCTGATCTACAAGATCGCGGGGGTCTGGGGGAACCACGAGGGCTCGCTGCTGCTGTGGACGCTGATCCTTGCGGTCTACGGGGCGGCGGCGGCGCTGTTCGGCTCGAACCTTCCGGCCACGTTGCGGGCGCGGGTCCTCGCGGTGCAGGGCATGATCGGGGTCGCCTTCCTGCTGTTCATGCTGCTGACCTCGAACCCCTTCCTGCGGATGGAGACGCCCCCCTTCAACGGCGACGACCTGAATCCGCTGCTGCAGGACCTCGGGCTGGCGCTGCATCCGCCCTTCCTCTACATGGGCTACGTCGGGCTCAGCATGGCGTTCAGCTTCGCGGTCGCCGCGCTGATCGAGGGACGGGTCGATGCCGCCTGGGCGCGCTGGGTGCGCCCCTGGACGCTGGCCGCCTGGGTGTTCCTGACGATCGGGATCGCCATGGGATCCTGGTGGGCCTACTACGAGCTGGGCTGGGGCGGGTTCTGGTTCTGGGATCCGGTGGAGAATGCGAGCTTCATGCCCTGGCTGATCGCGGGGGCGCTGCTCCACTCCGCGATCGTGGTGGAGAAGCGCGAGGCGCTGAAGTCCTGGACGATCCTGCTCGCGATCCTCGCCTTCGGCTTCTCGATGGTGGGAACCTTCATCGTGCGGTCCGGGGTCATCACGAGCGTGCATGCCTTCGCCAACGACCCCGAGCGGGGCGTCTTCATCCTCATGATCCTCGCGGTCTTCACCGGCGGCGCGCTCACGCTCTATGCCGCGCGCGCCGGGGCGCTGGAGGCGAAGGGGGTCTTCGGCCTCGTCAGCCGCGAAAGCGCGCTGGTCGCGAACAACCTGCTCCTCGCCGTGTCGTGCTTCGTCGTCTTCGTGGGCACGATCTGGCCGCTGGTGGCCGAGCTGGTCTGGGGTCGCAAGCTCTCGGTCGGGCCGCCCTTCTTCGACGCCGCCTTCACCCCGTTCATGGTGGCGCTGGCGATGCTGCTGCCGTTCGGGTCGATGCTGTCGTGGAAGCGGGCCGACGCGGCGCGCACGCTGCGCCCGCTCTGGCCGCTGGCGGTGCTGTCGGTCAGCCTCGGCGCGCTCGTCTGGGCGATGCAGACGGGGCGGTCGGCGATCGGCCCGGTCGGGGTCATCCTCGGCCTCTGGGTCGCAGGCGGGGCGGTGACCGACCTGTGGATGCGGACCGGCCGCGGCGCGCTGGCCGTCCGGCTGGGCCGGCTCGTGCGGCTGCCGCGGGCCGACTGGGGCAAGGCCACCGCCCACGCCGGCCTCGGCGTCACGGTCTTCGCCGTGGCGGCGATGAACGCCTGGGTCGTCGAGGACATCCGCACCGTCCGCGAGGGCGGGTCCTACCCGCTGGGCGGCTACGAGGTGACGCTCGTCGACGTGCGCGAGGTCGAGGGCCCGAACTACCTCTCGACGATGGCCGAGTTGCGCGTGACGCGCGGCGGGGCGGAGGTCGCGACGCTGTTCCCCGAGAAGCGCCTCTATCCCGCCGCCGGGATGCCCACGACCGAGGCCGGGATCGACTACGGCCTTCTGCGCGACGTCTATCTCGTGCTGGGCGACCCGCAGCAGGCGGGCGGCTGGGCGGTCCGCAGCTACATCAAGCCCTTCGCCAACTGGCTCTGGATCGGCGCGGGGCTGATGGCGCTCGGGGGCCTCGTCAGCCTGTCCGACCGCCGCTACCGCGTGGCGGCCGGGTCCCGGCGGCCGGTGGCGGTGCCGGCGGAATGAGGAGGTCCGCGCTCCTCGCCGCCGCGCTGGCGGCCGCGCTCGCCGCGGCGGTGCCCGCGTCCGCGGTGGAGCCCGACGAGATCCTGGCCGACCCCGCGCTGGAAGCGCGCGCGCGCGACCTGTCGCGGGGCCTGCGCTGCCTCGTCTGCCGGAACGAGAGCATCGACGAGAGCCGCGCGCCCCTTGCGCGGGACCTGCGCCTCCTGCTGCGCGAGCGCCTCGTCGCGGGCGACAGCGACGAGGCGGCGATCGCCTACATCGTCGACCGCTACGGCGAGTATGTCCTTCTCAATCCCACGCGGCAGGGGGCGAACCTGATCCTGTGGCTCGCGGGCCCGGCGCTGCTGGTCGGCGGTGTGGCCGTCGCGGGCACCTATGTCGCGCGGCGGCGCCGGGCGGCGGAGCCCGAGACCGCGCTGACCCCCGAGGAGGAAGCGCGGCTGGAGGTGCTGATGCGCGGGAATCCCGGCGGCTAGGCGCCCCGGGCCAGCGCCGCCACCCCCGTCCGCGCGATCTCGCGCAGGCCGAGCGGGCGCATCAGTTCGGCGAAGGCGTCGATCTTCTCGGGCGTGCCGGTCATCTCGAAGACGAACGATTCCAGCGTCGAATCGACCACGTTGGCGCGGAAGATCTCGGCCAGCCGCAGCGCCTCGATCCGCGCCTCGCCGCGCCCCGCGATCTTCAGCAGCGCAAGTTCCCGCTGCACGGCCGGCCCCTCGGTCGTGAGGTCGTGGACGGCGTGGACGGGGACCATGCGGCTCAGCTGCGCCTTGATCTGCTCGATCACGGCGGGCGTTCCGGTCGTGACCACCGTGATGCGGCTGCGGTGCCCCTGGTGGTCGACCTCGGCCACCGTGAGGCTGTCGATGTTGTAGCCGCGGCCCGAGAACAGCCCGATCACCCGCGCGAGCACGCCGCTCTCGTTGTCGACCAGCACCGCGAGCGTGTGCGTCTCGGTCAGGGGCGCGTTCGGGTCGCGCAGGTCGTAGGCGGAGTGGCTGGTCGAGCCTTGGGTGATGTTCAGCGCGGCCATTACTGCGCCTCATTCATCAAGCAATCCGTTATTCGATATCTGAAAGACTCCGATGAAGCAAGTTGGCATATTCTTTGTCTGCGGGTTAGGTTCATGTCTGGCCTTCGTGGTGCTGCGCGTACTTGCCATACGTTATTGGGGGGTTGAGCCGGGAGGTGTGTTGGGTGAGTTCGTGCCAGGGCTTGCTTCTGGAGCCGGTGCAGCTGCTGCTTGCTTCTTCATTGCGGAGAGGCTTTTGGAGTGCGAGGCCGCTCAACGGGCTGCTTTTGCTTCGTTTGCATTGATCGGAACAATCGTTGCGATTACGACAGTTTTCGGCCTCTTGAGTGATGCAGAGTATGAGGGATCACGCGCTGTGCTGGCTGCCAGCCTTGTCGCAACCACGACCGGCTTTTTCGGCTTCGGCATGCTCCGCCCTCGTTAGTCGGTCACATCACACCAGCACCGC
>ERZ1066119.117-NODE-117-length-60842-cov-29.707865_pt1 | contig 60842 bp, 52 predicted proteins | sample MGYA00382766_ERZ1066119 | MGnify/ENA primary metagenome ERZ1066119 (study PRJEB33369, sample SAMEA5778349) | biofilm metagenome | biome: Industrial cooling water; feature: Water cooling tower basin; material: Biofilm | place: United Arab Emirates | collected...
GGCGACGGCTGGAACGTGGACGCGGCGCTACGCCCGCGGCTTTTTCGCGATCCGCACGACACGCGTGCCGCTCGCGCGGTCGTGCCATGCCAGCCGGTCGCGGTCGAGCCACGCCCACCAGAACCCCAGCCCCACGGGCAGCAGCGCCAGCGTGCCCACCGCGTACCGCGTCCACAGCGCGCGGGTGGACGGCGCGCCGCCGCCGGCATCGACGATGCGCAACCGCCATGGGCGCATGCCCAGCGTCTGCCCGCCACGCCGCCAGCTGAGCACCGCGTAGCCGCCGGTCACCAGCCAGCAGGTCGCCCACAGCAACCACTGCATCGCGCTGAACGCGCCGATGTTGTGGCGCACGTCGCCGCTGATGGCCACGTCGGCCAGCATGAAGGGCACCGCCGTGAGCATCCACAGCGCCACGCAGGGCCACAGGTCGTAGAACAGCGCGGCCAGGCGCCAGCCGACGTGCGGCCGCGCGCGCGCGGGAAGCGGATCCATGCGGCGAGTTTACTGGCACGCTTGCCCACGCCATGCCCCGCACGCCCGCCGACCGCCGCCAGGACACCCATGCATTGCCGCCGATCGATGCCGGCGACGCGCGGCTGATCGAGCGTTTCGTCGACGCCGCGTGGGCCGCGAACGGGCATGCGCGCGCCACCCAGGACGCGTATCGCCGCGACCTTTCCGGCTTCGCGCGCTGGGCGGGCGCCGGCGTGCTGGTCGGCGCATCGCGGTCGCAGCTGTTCGACTACCTGCGCTGGCGTGCCACGCAGGGATACGCGGCCCGCAGCAATGCGCGGCTGATCACCGCGTGGCGCGCGTTCTATGCCTGGGCACTGGCCCAGCGCATGCGCGGCGACGACCCCACCGCGATGCTGGAGATGCCGCGCCTGCCACGCGCGTTGCCCAGGGCGCTGGCTGAGAGCGAGGTGGAAGCGCTGATCGGCGCACCGGACACCGCCACGCCTGAGGGCCTGCGCGACCGCGCGATGCTCGAGGTCATGTACGGCGCCGGCCTGCGCGTGAGCGAGCTGGTCGGCCTGCCGTCCACTGCGCTCAACCTGCGCCAAGGCGCGCTGCGGGTCACCGGCAAGGGCGGGCGCGAGCGCGTGGTGCCGCTGGGCGACGAGGCGCAGCACTGGCTCGAGCGTTACCTCGCCACCGCCCGGCCCGCGCTCGCGGGCAAGCGCGCCCTGCCCGCGCTGTTCCTCGGCGCCGGCGGCGCCACGCCGACGCGGCAGGCGTTCTGGTCCTCGATCAAGCGGCACGCGGCCGCCGCCGGCCTGGACCCGGCGCGCGTGACCCCGCACGGCCTGCGCCACTCCTTCGCTACCCACCTGCTCAACCACGGCGCCGACCTGCGCGCGCTGCAGATGCTGCTCGGCCACAGTTCGCTGTCGACCACGCAGGTCTACACCCACGTGGCGACCGCGCGGCTCAAGGACCTGCACGCGCGCCACCATCCGCGCGGCTGAAGCGCGGGGCGCGCCTGCACCCGGCGCCGCGCGCTCAGCGCAGTTGGCAGCTCGCGGGTTTCGTCGAAGTGAACAGGTCGGCCGTGGCCCACTCCGGATGGTCGATGAACGGGTTGCGGTTGCCCTGGAAGCCCTGGATCACCGCATTGCGTGCGCGCTCGGCGGCGTCGGGCGGGTCGGCCTGGTGCCAGGCGATGAGCGTGGAAAGCAGGCCCATGTAGGCCGGGCTCGCCGAGGTGATGACGATCCTGCTGCGGTCGTTGGTGAGCTCGAGGTCGGGCTCGGACTGCTGCGTGTTCGGATCGCGCCCGCCTTCGTAGCGGATCGCCATGTACATCACCGCGCGCGCCATGTCGCCGCGGCGCTTGCCCCAGACCTGGAAGCTGCCGCCGTTGCCGTCCGGTCCCTTCACCCAGTTCGAGTTGCCCGGGTACACGCCGGTGCCGCCGCCGGCGCCGTTGTTCGCCTCGGTGATGCGCTCGCCGCATTGCGCGCTCAACGCGCAGTCGGCGAAGGGCTTGTTGCCGCGGTCGGCGTTCCACTGCGCATCGGTGAGGTAGAGCATGTGGGTGTCGGTGTACGGCGCGTAGGGCAGGCCCTTGTCGCCGGACGTGCTGCCGAAGCCCAGCGAGTTGGGCCAGGTGTGCTCGCGGTTGTAGGTGATCCCGGTGCCGGTGCCGGCGCGCTCGCCGCCCTTGGCGAAACTGCGGTTGCGGTAGGCGTCGAGGATGCGCAGGGCGTTGTTCGGATCCTCGTCGGCGATCTCGAGGATGTCCCAGGTGTCGGTGGTGCTGGCGCTGTACGGGTACGCCATGTGGCCCTTGATGGTCGCGTGCAGAGAGCAGCGCAGCTGGCTGGCGCTGGAGGTGTTGACGCGGTCGTAGTAGCCGGTGCCGCCGCCGGCGGCGACGGTGAAGTCGACCCGCGTGTCGGCCGCCGGGCGCGCGCCGCCGGCGTCGGTCACCTTCGATGCGACGACGGTGAGCGTGCAGCTCTCGCCCGCGCGCAGGACGTTGGCCGCGGCGATCGCGATGTTGCTGCCGCTGCTTGCGTGCGAAAGCGACACCGCGCCGGACTGGCTGCAGCCCAGCGTGAACGCGCCTGTCGCGAGCGTCACCGATTCGCTGAAAGCCACGGCCAGGTCGCCGGCCGCCGGGACGTTGGTCGCACCGTTGGCCGGCGTGGTGCCGGTGATGGAAGGGGGCGTGTTGGGCGCGCCGAAGCTCTGGCCGACGTTGCACGCACCAAAGGTCTGCGCCTGCGAATTGCGCCAGGTCATGCTGCTGCGCGTGCCGCTGCCGCCGAGCTGCAGCGACGTGCCGGCCGGCGTCGAGCCGGTTTCGGCCACGCCGATGTCGCTGGAGGCGCGTCCGGCCGCAGGTCCGCTGCTGGCGGTCATGCCGCCCTCGTAGCTGAGGAACTGCACCAGCTGGCCGCTGGCGTTGACCAGCGCCACGCCGTCCGGCGCGCCGTTCTGAATGCCGTTGCTCGCGTAGCTCACGGTCGCGATACGCACCTGCGCGCCGCACGTGACCAGGCTCCCGGCCGGCACGGGGTCGTTGTCGTAGGCCACCGCCGCCGACGGCGTCGCGCCGTTGTAGAGGTGCACGCGGTAGCCCGACAGGCTTTCGCCCGCGGTGGCCACGACCTCGACGCGCTCGCCGACGTCGCCGCTGGACGTGGCGTCGTCGTAGTGGATCTCGTTGATGAAGACCTCGGCGAGGGCCGGGGCGGGGCAGAGCGCGAGCAGGACAGCGAGGCAGCGGGCCATCGGGGGCTTCCGTCGGGCGAAAGGGCGGACATTAGGCGGCCGATATGACAGTCGCGCGCGTCGGCAGCGCACCCAATGGCCTGAGCGGCCACAGGGGCGCGCTTCAGCGCGGCGTCCGCGGGTCCGTGGCCGGGCCGGGTGGGCGTCCACGGCCGGTGCGCGCGGCCACGAGCTGCTCGGCAAGTTCCACCAGCGGCGCGCGCGCCAGCGCCGGGGCCTCGCGGAACGCGGTCAGCAGGCGCAGTTCCAGCGGGTCGTCGACCAGCAGTGCGTCGGCCGCGGCCACCGAGTCCATCGCCACGTCCTGGCCCAGCCCCATTTTCCCGCGGCCCGTCGCCAGCCATTCGAACTGCACGCCGGTCGCCATCGCCACGTCGCGCAGGTGCCGGGCGCTCGGGGTCTTGCCGTCGGAGGCCTCCCAGTGACTGACCGAACTGCGCTGCACGCCGACCGTGGCGGCAAGCGCCGACTGCGAGAGGCCGGCATGGCGGCGGGCAAGGCGGATGCGCTGCGCGGGGCTCATCGATTAGGTCCCAATGTGACGCGATCGGTCAGGTGACCGAAAGCCACGGGGTGGGTGATAACCGCGTGAACCGGTGCGCTTTCGGTAGCTATACCGCAACTTAACACTTCGGACGCGGTAATTTGAAGCATTGGCGCACAGTTGCCGGCCACCGGAAGTCGACAGGTTTGGAGCATCCCGAGGGTGGAAACCGTGACGCGGCTTGTCCACACTGCCCCCACGCCGACAGGACGTCGGCCTGGACAAGGGGTCAGGCCACGAACGAGGCGGCGCGGGATGCGCCGAGCAGTGGAAGCCATCGCCGTAGCCAGAAGAGCGCGTTCCTCCGGGGCGCGCTCTTTTTTTGTGCTGCCTCCGCCAAGGCCCGCGTGCCTCGCGGCGGTGCGATCGCCTGGGCCAGGCATCGAGCATCTGTGCATCGCGGCCCTTGAACCGCATCCGTGCCGCCCCATCTCCGGGCCATCCCGCCATTGGCGGGGGATGTCGTCCCGATGCTTGGCACTCGTTCGGGCCGACTGCTAAAATCTCGCGTCTTTGCTCCACCAATCAACCACTTACGCGTCCACCCCCTTGGAGGTTGCATGAACATCAAGCCGCTCTACGACCGCGTGGTCATCAAGCGCATGGAAGAGGAAAAGATGTCCGCCGGCGGCATCGTCATCCCGGACTCGGCCACCGAGAAGCCCATCAAGGGCGAAGTGGTCGCGGTGGGCGAGGGCAAGCACCTGGACAACGGCAGCGTGCGCGCGCCGAAGGTCAAGGTCGGCGACAAGGTGCTGTTCGGCAAGTACAGCGGCACCGAGGTGAAGCTCGACGGCACCGACCTGCTGGTGGTGAAGGAAGACGACATCTTCGCTGTCCTGGGCTGAGCCCAGAACAGCGGGAACGGGGAACGGGGAACAGGGAAGCGCGGTATCCGCAGCTTCCGGTCCTCAACCCTTGTTCCTGCTTCGCTCCTGATTCCCCGTTCCCAGTTCCCCATTCCCGCTTTTGAGGTCTCAAACCATGGCTGCCAAAGAAATCCGTTTCGGCGAAGACGCGCGCGCCAAGATGCTGCGCGGTGTCAACGTGCTCGCCAATGCCGTCAAGGCCACCCTCGGCCCGAAGGGCCGCAACGTCGTGCTCGAGAAGAGCTTCGGCGCGCCGACGATCACCAAGGACGGCGTGTCCGTCGCCAAGGAGATCGAGCTGTCGGACAAGTTCGAGAACATGGGCGCGCAGATGGTCAAGGAGGTCGCCTCCAAGACGTCCGACATCGCCGGTGACGGCACCACCACCGCCACCGTGCTGGCGCAGGCGCTGATCCGCGAGGGCATGAAGGCCGTGGCCGCCGGCATGAACCCGATGGACCTCAAGCGCGGCATCGACAAGGCCGTGATCGGCGCGGTCGAAGAGCTGAAGAAGATCAGCAAGCCGTCGTCGACGTCGAAGGAAATCGCCCAGGTCGGCGCGATCTCCGCCAACTCCGACGCCAACATCGGCGACCTCATCGCGCAGGCGATGGACAAGGTCGGCAAGGAAGGCGTGATCACCGTCGAGGACGGTTCGGGCCTGGAGAACGAGCTCGACGTCGTCGAGGGCATGCAGTTCGACCGCGGCTACCTGTCGCCGTACTTCATCAACAACCAGCAGTCGATGCAGGCCGAGCTGGACGACCCGTTCATCCTGCTGCACGACAAGAAGATCTCCAACGTCCGCGACCTGCTGCCCGTGCTCGAAGGCGTGGCCAAGGCCGGCAAGCCGCTGCTGATCGTCGCCGAGGAAGTCGAAGGCGAGGCGCTGGCCACGCTGGTGGTCAACACCATCCGCGGCATCGTCAAGGTCTGCGCGGTCAAGGCGCCGGGCTTCGGTGACCGCCGCAAGGCGATGCTCGAAGACATGGCGACGCTCACCGGCGGCACCGTGATCAGCGAGGAAGTCGGTCTGCAGCTCGAGAAGGCGACGATCAACGACCTCGGCCGCGCGAAGAAGGTGCAGGTCTCCAAGGAGAACACCACCATCATCGACGGCGCCGGCGACGGCGAGGGCATCCAGGCCCGCATCAAGCAGATCAAGGCGCAGATCGAGGAGACCTCCTCTGACTACGACCGCGAGAAGCTGCAGGAGCGCGTGGCTAAGCTCGCCGGCGGCGTGGCGGTGATCAAGGTCGGCGCGTCGACCGAGATCGAGATGAAGGAGAAGAAGGCCCGCGTCGAGGACGCCCTGCACGCCACGCGCGCTGCGGTCGAGGAAGGCATCGTCCCCGGCGGCGGCGTCGCGCTGATCCGCGCCAAGGCCGCGATCAAGGACCTCAAGGGTGCCAACGAAGACCAGAACCACGGCATCCAGATCGCCCTGCGCGCGATGGAAGCGCCGCTGCGCGAGATCGTGACCAACGCCGGCGAAGAGCCGTCGGTCATCCTCAACCGCGTGCTGGAAGGCACCGGCGCGCACGGCTACAACGCCGCCACCGGCGAGTACGTGGACATGCTGGAAGCCGGCATCCTCGACCCGACCAAGGTCACCCGCACCGCGCTGCAGAACGCCGCGTCGATCGCCGGTCTCATGATCACGACCGAGGCGATGGTCGGCGAGCTGCCGAAGAAGGACGAGCCGGCCATGGGCGGCGGCGGCGGCGGGATGGGCGGCATGGGCGGCATGGATTTCTGATCCGCCTTAAGCTGCGTCACTGCAACGAAAAACCCCCGCTGCGAGGCGGGGGTTTTTGTTTTCAGGTCACCTCTATCAGGCCGCAGACGCGAGTTTGTTGGGCGTGTTCGCAATCCCGCGGGTCGCCCAATCCGCTACTTGGCTCACGCTGAGGCCATCATCGGCATCGATGAATCGCGCGAAATGGTCGCGCAGGACCACCGCCGTTGAGGTGGAGCGCAGGCACCACAGCGAATCAAGCATGGGGATCGCCCCGAGGCGCTTGAGTTCGTCGTAGAGCGGCTGGTAATTGCGCTGCTTGCGCAAGTCGTAATCGATGAAAAAGAGCATGGTCGCCTCCTTAGGCGAAGTGAGGGATTCAGCGCTTGACCTCAAACGAACCCCGGGCGACCCTTGTGCTGAGCCCACGCAAATCTCCGGCGGCCCACCGCTGCTGGAAGTGGACCCCAGGCCCGGCGGTTGCACCCGTCGGGCCTGTTTCGTTCAGGGATTACGCTACGCGCGCCCTTTTGTGAAGTCAAGCTAGAGATCGACTCAAATAAAAATAGTTGACGGACGAGAGCGACGGGAGCATGGTGCGCGCCATGGAAACTCCCGTACTCGCCGACGTGGCCAAGGTGATCACGGGCAGCAGCCCGGACAGGCGCAAGGCCAGCGATGCGGTGCCTTTCATCCAGATCAAGGACTTGGACCCGGCCAAGCGTGACTTGATCACCGGTAGCCATCCAACCGCCAAGCGGGCAGTGGCAACCGAAGTAGGAGACGTGCTGCTGGCCGCGCGCGGCGGGCAGGCTGTAATTGCCGGCGAAGCGGCTGGTGTCGGGCTGGAAGGCGCCTATCCCACCTTGGACGTTTACCTGATCCGGCCGGATCGAAGCTGGCTGGATCCTGCCTACCTGGCTGCCTGGCTCACCTTCGAGCCGGTTCGCAACAGCCTGCAGGCCTCCACGACCGGGGCGCTGATCCCACGCATCTCCATCGGTTCGCTCAAGGACCTCGCCATTCCGCTGCCGCCGCTGCCCTGTCAGCGCCAAGTCGGTGCGCTGTTCCAGCTTGCGCATCAGGAAACCGCCCTGCTGGCGCAGCTGGCTGCGCAAACCACTCACCTTCGCACGCGGCAGCTGGCCGCGGCGTTCGCCTCATTGGAGTCGCCACGCACATGACCGCCCGCCCCGAAGACATCCGCAACGCCGCCTGGGCCGCTTGCGATACGTTCCGCGGCGCCATCGACGCGGATCAGTACCGGCACTACGTACTGGTGATGCTGTTCCTGAAGTACATCAGCGACCAGTGGGATGCCCACGCCGCGGACTACCGCAAGCAATACAAGGACATGCCGGAATCCATGCGTGAGCTGCGCGTACAGCGCGACATGAAGCGCGAACGTTTCGCCCTGCCGGAAGTCACCCTGTACGACAAGGATGACGCGCCTATCGACCGTTTCCTGGGCAGCTTCCACAGCCTTTACGAACGCCGCCAGGCGGACAACATCGGCGAGCTGATCAACATCACCCTCGATGCCATCGAAAAGGCGAACGAACAGAAGTTGCCGGGTGTGTTGCGCAACGTGGATTTCAACTCCGAATCCAACCTGGGTAGCACGAGGGAGCGCAACCGCCGCATCAAGCAGTTGCTGGAAGACTTCAACAAACCGGAGCTTGACCTTCGGAAGGTGGGCGAGGACATCATCGGCGATGCCTACATCTACCTGATCGAACGCTTCGCGACCGAGGGCGGGAAGAAGGCCGGCGAATTCTTCACTCCGCGCAAGGTGTCCGAGCTGGTCGCCAAGCTGGCCCGGCCCGAACCGGGCGATACCATCTGCGATCCGGCCTGCGGTTCCGCCTCGCTGCTGCTGCGCGCTGGCGAGGAAGTTCCGGGCAACAAGAAAAACTTCCGCCTGTTCGGCCAGGAGTCCAACGCACAGACCCTGGGCCTGGCCAAGATGAACATGTTCCTGCACGGAATGGACAGCGCCAGCCTAGTCCGCTGCAACACGCTGACCGATCCTGGCCTGCTGCAGGGCGACGCGCTGTTGCGCTTCGACATCGTGGTCGCCAACCCGCCCTTCAGTCTGGACAAATGGGGCGCGGAAGAGGTCAAGGACGATCGTTGGCACCGCTTCACCCGCGGCATTCCGCCCAAGAGCCGCGGCGACTACGCCTTCATCCTGCACATGCTGGCTATCGCCAAGCCGGGTGAGGGCCGCATCGCCGTGGTGGTACCGCACGGCGTGCTGTTCCGTGGCGGCGCCGAGGGCCGCATCCGCGAGAGCATCGTCCGCGACAACCTGCTGGATGCGGTGATTGGCTTGCCGGCGCAGCTGTTCCCGACCACCGGCATCCCGGTCTGCATTCTGGTGTTCGACCGCGCGCGCGAGGCCGGTGGCCTGCGCGAACACGAGCGCGAGGTGCTGTTCGTCGATGCCAGCCGCGATTTCCAGCCCGGCAAGCGCCAGAACCAGCTGCGCGAGGAAGACCTGCAACGCATCGTGGACACCTGCCGCGAACGCCGTGAGGTTCCCCGTTATTCGCATCTGGCCGATCTGGCCGAGATCGAGGGCAACGGGTTCAACCTCAACATCCCGCGCTACGTGGATACCTACGAGCCGGAGGCCGAGATCGACCTGCAGGCGGTGCAGCGCACCATCGAAGACCTCGAGAAGCAGTTGGCCGACGCTCGCAAGCAGATGAACCGCTACCTGAAGGAGCTGGGCATCGATGTCCGCGGGTGAGCTGATCCTTTACCGCAGCCAGGACGGCAGCGCCCGCATCCAGCTGCGGGCGGTGGACGGCAGCGTCTGGCTGACCCAGGCAGAGATCGCCGAGCTGTTCCGCATCACCCCGCAGACGGTAACCCGCCACATCCAGGCCATCTATGCCGATGGCGAGCTGGATCCGAAGGCAACTTGTACGGAATACGTACAAGTTCGTTCAGAAAACGCCCGCAAGGTCCGCCGCCGCCTCAACAGCTACAGCCTGGAGATGATCCTGGCGGTGGGCTACCGCACCCGCTCCGAGCGCGGCGTGCAGTTCCGCCAGTGGGCCACCACCCATCTGCGCGCCTACCTGGTCAAGGGCTTCGCCATGGACGACGAGCGCCTGAAGCAGGCCGGCGGCGGCGACTACTTCGACGAGCTGCTCGCGCGCATCCGCGACATCCGCAGCAGCGAGAAAGTCTTCTGGCGGCAGGTGCTCGACATCTACGCCACCAGCGTGGACTACGACCCATCGGCCGAGGCCAGCCAGCGCTTCTTTGCCACCGTGCAGAACAAGATGCACTGGGCCGCGCACGGCCACACCGCGGCGGAGATCGTGCATGCCCGCGCTGACGCAGAGCAGCCCCACATGGGCCTGACCAGCTGGGCCGGGTCCGAACGCGGCAAGCCGCCAGTGCGCGCCGATGCCAGCATCGCCAAGAACTACCTGCGCCAGGACGAGCTGGAACCGCTCAACCGCATCGTCACCGCCTATCTGGAATTCGCCGAAGTGCAGGCCATGGGACGCCGCCCAATGTCCATGGCCGACTGGATCGCCAAGCTGGACGAGTTTCTCAGCCTGGCCGACCGCGCGGTGCTGGACCACGCCGGCCACGTGTCGCAGGAACAGGCCAAGCAGAAGGCGGAAGCCGAGTTCGAGAAGTTCCGCGCGGCGCGGATCAATGCGGAGAGCGAGGTGGAGCGCGCCTTTGCGGCGGCCAGCAAGCGGGTCGAGCAGGCGGCAAGGGCCCTGAAGAAGTCGCGTGCGCCGAAGGGGAAGGGGTGATGGCGCGGAAGTTGCCAAAGGGGTGGAAGCGGATAGCGCTTGGCGACGTGTGCGAAGTTAATCCGCGCGCGGACGCGCTGAACGGCGTGGACAGAATTTCATTCGTTGCGATGGCGGATACCAGCGAGTCAGGTCAGTTGATGTCCCAAGCCGTTATGCCGGTCACGAAGAAGGCGTTAGCGGGTTACACGCGATTCCGGCGTGGGGACATTCTGTGCGCCAAGATCACACCATGTTTCGAGAACGGAAAGGGTGCGCTGACCGATAGCCTGGAAATGCCGCACGGCATCGGCAGCACCGAGTTCCATGTCATTCGTGCCAGTGATCGGATTCTTCCGGAGATTGCGCACGCTGTCGTGCAATCGACCGAATTCCGCAGGCGTGGTGAGTTGTGGATGACGGGTAGCGCGGGGCAGAAGCGTGTGCCTGCGGACTACATCGCAGAGTACGAAATGGAGCTTCCGCCGCTGGACGAACAGCGCCGCATCGTACGCGTGGTGGATGCGGCGGATCGGTTGGGTGAGTTGCAGAAGCATCTCCTGCTAGAGAAGAACCAAGTCCTCGATGGTTTGAGGGAACACCTGCTCCGCAAGCCGCGCAAGGCGCGGCAGGTCAGGTTGGAAAAATTGACAGTCGAGAGTGTGTCCAGGAACCGCCATGCGCTCGAACGCAACAGCATCATGGCGGTTACAAAAGAGGCCGGCCTGCGTCCTATGCGCGCCGAGACCATCGCCGCTGACATCTCGCGTTACAAGATGGTCGGGCCAGACGCTTTTGCCTACAACCCGATGCGTTTGAACATTGGATCGATCGCGCGATCTGGCTTCGATGACGATGTTCTCGTCAGCCCGGACTATGTGGTGTTCGAGTGCGACAAGCAGCGCTTGCTGCCCGCATACCTAGATCATTTGCGTCGCACGAAAAGATGGGAGTCCTTCTTCGCGCGAGCGGGAGACGGTGGTGTTCGAGTCCGCATTTACTACGATGATCTCGCGCGGTTCGTCGTTGAGCTGCCAACTGTTGACGAGCAGAAGAGAGTTGTTCAGGCGCTAGATGCCATGCAACGGGAAGTGGAGCTTCTGAAGCAGATCTGCGTGGCCGCGGAGAAGTTGAAGAGCGGCCTGATGCAACAGCTCCTCACCGGTCAGCAGCGCCTTACCCGCGACCTGCCCGGCATGGAATCCAGCCATGTCTGAGATCGAATCTGCCGGCCCCGATTTCCCCCTGTCCGAAGCCGGCGGCGCGCAGCTGCAGGCCCTGCACACGTTGTCCGCCCTGGGCTGGCATTACCTGTCCCGCGCGGAAGTGGAACGCCTGCGCGGCAACCGCCGCAGCGAGGTGCTGCTGCAGGATGTGCTGCGCAAGCAGCTGGGCCGCATCAACCGCATCCGCTACGACGGCCGCAACCATCCGTTTTCCGAGGAAAACCTGCACACCGCCATCCAGCGCCTGCGCGAACAACCCTTCCAGGGCCTGCTGCGCAACAACGAGGCCGCCACCGACCTGCTGCAACTGGGCACTGCGCTGCCGCAGCGCATCGACAACCTGCAGCGCGAATGGAGCTTGCGCTACATCGTCTGGGACGACTGGCAGGCCAATGCCTTCCACATGGCTGCCGAATTCCCGGTGGAAACCGTGCCCGGCCAGGTGGTGCGCCCGGACATCGTGCTGTTCGTCAACGGCATCCCGTTCGCGGTGATCGAGGTCAAGAGCCCGCGCGAGGACGTGCAGCAAGCCATCAGCCAGCAGCTGCGCAACCAGAAGCAGGAAGACGGCGCGCCCGGCCTGTTCCAGACCGTGCAGCTGCTGATCGCCGCCCAGCCCAACAACCCGCGCTACGCCACCGTGGCCACGCCGGCCAAGCTATGGGCGGAATGGAAGGAACAGGACATTCCGGGCGAAGACATCGCCGCCACCATCAATCGCCCGCTGGACGCCATCGAGGAAGCGGAACTGCTCAAGGACTTCGCGGCCCACCAGCGTCGGCATCGCGCCGTGCACGAGGCCGGTGGTCGCTACGTCACCGAGCAGGACCGCCTGCTGACCGGCTTGTGCCGGCCCGAGCGCCTGCTGGAACTCGCCCGCCGTTTCGTGCTGTTCGACGGCCCGTTCAAGAAGATCGCCCGGCATCCGCAGTTCTTCACCGTGCGCCACCTGCTGCAGCGGGTGCAGACCCGCGACGAGCGCCAGCGCCGCGAAGGTGGTGTGGTCTGGCATACGCAGGGTTCGGGCAAGTCGCTGACCATGGTGATGCTGGCCAAATCGCTGGCCATGGACGTGCGCGGCGCGCGCATCGTCATGGTCACCGACCGCACCGACCTGGACGATCAGATCCGCAAGACCTTCCGCGCCACGGGCCTGGAGCCGGTGCAGGCGCGCACGGGAGAGCACCTGCTGGAACTGCTGGAAGCCAAGTCGCCGGTTGTGACCACGCTGATCCACAAGTTCCGTGCCGGCCTGAACAAGCGCAAGCTCGTGGACGACAGCGCCGATATCTTCGTGCTCATCGACGAAAGCCATCGCAGCCAGTACGGCGACATCGAAAGCCTGCACGCGCGCATGCGCGAGGCGCTGCCCAATGCCTGCGTGATCGGCTTCACCGGAACGCCACTGGCGAAGAAGGAACGTAACACCTTCCTCAAGTTCGGCCCGCTGGTGCAGCCGGCCTACACCCTGACCGATGCCGTGGCCGAAGGCGCGGTGGTGCCGTTGCTATACGAAGGCCGGCTGGTGGAGCAGGACATCGATTCGAATGCGGTGGATGCCTGGTTCGAGCGCAGCACCCGCGAACTGAGCGATGCGCGCCGCGCCGAGCTGAAAAAGGCCATGAGCAAGCCCGCCACGCTGATGGGCGTGAGCGACTGGCTGCGCTGCGTGGCCTTCGACGCCGGTCGCCACTACGTGGACAACTTCCATGGCAGCGGGCTGAAAGGCCAGGTCGCCGTGCCCAGCAAGCGCGATGCGGTGCTGCTCAAGCGCCTGTTCGACGAGATCGGCGAAGTCCGCAGCGAGGTGGTGATCTCCGCGCCGGACATGCGCGAAGACGAGACCGCCATCAACGAATCCACCGACAGCGAAGTCAAGGCGTTCTGGAAAAAGATGATGCAGCGCTACGGCGACGAGGCGGCCTACAACCGCCAGATCGTGGATGCGTTCAAGGGCCCGGAAGGTCCGGAACTGCTGATCGTGGTCAGCAAGCTGCTGACCGGCTTCGATGCGCCGCGCAATACCGTTCTGTATCTGGCGCGACCACTGAAGGAGCACACCCTGCTGCAGGCGATCGCGCGGGTGAACCGGGTGTTCGACGAAGCCGGCGGCGCCGACAAACCCTACGGCTACATCATCGATTACTGCGGGGTGCTGACCGACCTGAGCGATGCGCTGAGCAGCAATGCCGCGCTGGCGGACTTCGACGAGGCCGACCTGGCGAATGCCGTGAGCTTGATTCGTGATCGGGCCGCCATGCTTCCACAGCAGCACGCCGAACTGCTGGATGTGTTCGCGGGTGTGGCCAACCGGTTCGATGAGGAAGCCTACGCGCGGCATCTGGCCGACGAGGGCCTGCGTGCGAAGTTCCATCGCCTGCTCAGCGCGTTCCGCCGCAGCCTGGAAATGGCCCAGGTGTCGCGGGACTTCCTGGATCACACGCCGCCCGAGCGGCTGGCACGCTGGCGCGGCGATCTGGCGCGATTCGAGGCGCTGCGTGCCAGCGTGCGTGCCCGTTACAGCGAGAAGGTGGCCGATTGGGACGACTACAGGAGGCAGCTGCAGCGGCTGCTGGACCGCTACGTGACCTCGCACGAGGTCATCACTGTGGTGGAGCCGCTGCCGGTGTTCGATGACAATGCATTGGCGGCTGCGAGCAAGCAACAGAACCGCACCGATGCCTCGGTGGCCGACGAGATCGCCCACCGCACCCTGCGCGAAATCGACGAGAAGTGGGAAGAAGACCCGGTCTTCTACGAAAAATTCTCCAAGCTGATCAAGGACACCATCGACGCATTCCGCCAGCATCGGCTGGACGAGAAGGCCTATCTGGAAATGGTGCGCAAGCATCGCGACGGTGCGACCCATCGTGGGGGCGAGGACGCTGCCGTGCCGGCGGCGATCCGCGGCAAGGGCCACGAAACCGCGTACTGGGGCATCGCCCGGCGTGAGTTGGAGAAAGCAGGGCTGGGTGACGAGGTGCTGCCGGTGGGCTTCGCAACCGTCTTCGCTGAGGCGGTGGCCGCGCACCGGATCATTGGTTGGCAGACCGACGAAGGCGTGAAAAACCGCATCCGCGCCGCCGTGGACGCGTTCTATTTCGACGAACTCGGCGCGCCGGAAGCGCTTACCCCTGCCGTGCTGGATGCCATCGTCGATCAGCTGATGGACATCGCCACGATTCGAATGCCGGACGATGGCCGCGTTCGTTGATCTGGAGGCCATCTGGGGACGTGAGCGGCTGCCGTTCCGACTGCGTCGGGCGGAGGTGAAGCGGTTGCGGATCGTGGTCGATCCGGACGGCCATGTGTCGGTGACCGCGCCGATGCATGCGACGGACGAGGCTGTTGTGTCGCGCGTTTCTCGCCGTGGCGACTGGATCCATCGACAACAGGTGCGCTTCGCGGGTTGGCGGCCCAGAACGCCGGTGCGGCAGTACTTGAGCGGCGAGACGCATCTGTTCCTGGGCGAACAGTTGCGGCTGCAGATCGAGCATGGGGATGCGCAAGAGGTTTCGATCTGCCGCGACCGGCTTGTAGTAACGCTGGGCCGATCGAATGCCCGCGCCACGGCCCGCGAGCTTGTCCTGGCCTGGTACGGGGCGCAGGCCAAGTCGATTCTGCGCGCAAGGTGGATCGGGCAGCGGGATCTCTGGCAACGGCATGGCGTGCAGGCGTCACGCGTGATCGTGCGCTCCCTGCGCAACCGTTGGGGAAGCATGACGCCGGCGGGGAGCTTGATATTGAATGCCGATCTGGTGAGGGCATCTCCTCAGCTCATTGATTATGTGATTGCGCATGAAATGGCGCATCTGCTCCATCCGCATCACGGTCCCGAGTGGCAGCAACTTTTAAGAAGCGTCATGCCCGACTGGGTGGCGCGCAAACGTCAGCTGGAACAGCAATTGGCTTAGCGATGCGCTGGACCGTCTTGCGGCGCTGCCTCCGCCACGGCTGCCACGCTCACCGTTGACAGATGATCCAGTGAGCGTGCACGCATGCGAACATCGCCCCATGCCGATCGCGATCGATCCCGCTCATGCCGTCGATGCGGCCGCGTTGCGTCGTGCGGATGCGCTGCTGGCGCATGGCGGCCATGGTGATGCTCGCCGCGACGACCTCGCGCGCGTGGCGCGCGCCAGCGATTTCGCACTCGACGCGCTCGAACGCCAGCCCGCGCGACTGGCCCGCTTGCTCGACGACGACGGCGCGAGCGCCGCTGCGTGCCCGCCGCTGCCGGCCGACGCGCCGGGCGCATGGGCGGCGTCACTGCGCCGCCACCGCGCGGCCGAATCCACGCGGCTGGTTTGGCGCGACGTGCTCGGGCTGGATGGCATCGACGACACCCTCGCCGGTGCCACGCGCCTGGCCGAGGACTGCCTGCGCGCCGGGCTCGACGCGGTCTCCGCGCACGTCGCCGCGCGCCACGGCCACGTGCGCGCTGCCCAGGGCCACGCGGTGCGGCTGGTGGTGTTCGGCCTGGGCAAGCTCGGCGGCGGCGAACTCAACTTCTCCTCGGACATCGACATCGTCTACGCGTTCGAGGAAGGCGGCACTTCCGACGGTGCCCGGCCGCTCGACGCCGACACCTACTTCGCGCGCATCGGCCAGCAGCTGGCGCGCCTGCTCGACGAGGTGACCGCCGACGGCTTCTGCCACCGCGTCGACCTGCGGCTGCGCCCGTACGGCACGGCGGGCCGGCTGGCCTGGTCGTTCGCCGCGATAGAGCAGTACATGCAGCGCGAGGGCCGCGACTGGGAGCGCTACGCGTGGCAGAAGGCGCGCCCGGTCGCCGGCGACATCGAGGCCGGCATGCGCCTGCTCGAGACGTTGCGCCCGTTCGTGTACCGGCGCTACCTCGACTTCGGCGCGCTCGACGGGCTGCGTGCGATGAAGGCGTCGATCGACGCCGAAGTCGCGCGCGCCGACCGCGCCGACGACCTCAAGCGCGGGCCCGGCGGCATCCGCGAGATCGAGTTCCTCGCGCAAGCGCTGCAGCTCATCCACGGCGGCCGCGATGCGGCGCTGCGCACTCCGCGGCTGCGCGGGGCGTTCGCCGCGCTGGTCGATGCGCGGCTGGTGCAGCCGGCGGTGCGCGACCGGTTGATGCACGCGTACCGCGCGCTGCGCCACGTCGAGAACCGCGTGCAGATGCTGGCCGACGCGCAGGCGCATGCATTGCCGCGCGATGCGGTGCAGCGCGCGCGCATCGCCCGCGCGCTGGGTTGCGACGATGGCGATGCGCTGGCGGCGTGGCTGCAACCGCACCGCGACGCGGTGGCGGCCGAATTCGCGGCGTTGCTGGCCGCGCGCGGCACGGCCGGCGAGGTCGACGCCGGTGGATGGGCCGCGGCCTGGCGCAGCGCGCGTGCGCAGGCGCCGATGCCGCCGGGCTTCGCCGATACGGGGTTCGACGGCGCTTCGGCCGAAGCAGCGCTGCGCGATTTCGCCGCGAGCCCGGGCGTGCAGGCGCTCGCGCCGCCGACCGCCGCGCGCCTGGACCGGGTGCTGCCGGCGCTGCTGGCGGCGGCCGCGGCATCGCGCGGGCCCGACACCGCGTTGCGCCACGGGCTCGCGCTGCTGCGCAACGTGCTGCGTCGCTCCGCTTACCTCGCGCTGCTCGACGAGGTCCCGGCGGCGCTGGCGCGCCTGGTCGACGTGCTCTCGCACGGCACTCTGCTGGCCGAACGGCTCGTCGCCCATCCGGTGCTGCTCGACGAACTGCTCGATGCACGCGTCGAAGGCCCGATGCCCGGGCGCGAGGCGCTGCACGCGGCCTGCGCGGCGGTGCCGGGCGAGGACACCGAGGCGGTGCTGCAGGCGCTGGGCGAGCTGCGGCAGGCGCTGAGCTTCCGCATCGCGCTCGCCCTGCGCGACGGCCGCCAGGACGCCACGCAGAGCGCGGCGCAGCTGGCGTGGCTGGCCGACGCGGTGGTCGCGCGCGTGCTGCGCCAGGCGCGCGCGGACCTCGTCGCCGCGCATGGCGCGGTGCCGGGCGAGCGTTTCGCGTTGCTGGGTTACGGCAGCCTGGGCGGCGGCGAGCTCGGGTTCGGCTCGGACCTCGACCTCGTGTTCCTCTTCGACGCGCCGGCCGGCGCGCACAGCGATGGCGCGCGCGCGCTCGACGCGGCGCGCTGGTGCGCGCGCCTGGCGCAGAAGGTCGTCGCGCTGCTGTCCACGCCGACCGCGGCGGGGCGGCTGTTCGACGTCGACGTGCGGCTGCGGCCCGACGGTGCCAAGGGCCTGCTGGTCTCGAGCCTGCCGGGCTTCGCCGACTACCAGCGGGCGCGTGCGTGGACGTGGGAGCACCAGGCGCTGGTGCGCGCGCGCTGCGTGGCGGGCGATGCGTCGCTGTGCGCTGAGTTCGAGGCGTTGCGCGACGCTGTGCTGGCGGGCGCGCGCGAGCGCGCGCAGGTGTTCGCCGACGTGGCCGCGATGCGCGCGCGCATGCGCGCCGAACTGGACCGCAGCGAAGCCGCCGCCTTCGACCTCAAGCAGGGCACCGGCGGCCTGGTGGACCTGGAGTTCCTGCTGCAGGCGTGGGTGCTGGCCGACGGCCCGGCGCATCGCGGCCTGCGCGATGCACGCACCACACCCGGGCTGCTGCGGGCCGCGCATGACGCCGGCCTGCTCGATGCGCACGGCCACGCCGCGCTCGTCGATGCGCACGCGACGCTGCTGGCGCGTGGACTGGCCTGCACGCTCGACCGCCGCGCGCGCAGCGTGCCACTGGACGCCGGCATCGCCCGCGCACGCGGGGCGATCGTGCAGGCGTGGCAGTCGGCGGGACTGCCGAACCCGGATCCCTAGCGCCGCGCCTGCCCGATGGTGCGACGCGGGCGGCGCGTCGGACCGCGGGTTCGCTCATCCCAGCCGGGCGTGCAGTTCGGCGGCGACGCGCGCGGTCTCGCGCAGCGGGAACCACTGCGCGCCGGCACGTGCGGCGGCCAGCCATGCATCGCCACCGGTCGCCACGCGCCCGCGCGCGCGCAGCGTCGCCACGAATGCGCCGACGCGCCCCTGCGTGGCGTCGGCATCCAGCGCGAACACCGGCGCATGCGTCGCGCAGGCTTCGCTGAGCATGTTGACCGAGTCGGGCGTGCACGCGATCGCGTCCGCCCAGCCGAGCAGACCGCCGTAGGGATTGGCACCGTCGCGCAGGTCGCGCCAGGCCACGTGCGGCACCGCGTGCAATGCATCGGGCAATGCCTCGCGCACCGCGTCGGGCGTGCGCCGCGAGGCGGTGGCCAGCACGCTGCCGCCGGCCTCGCGTACCGCCGCGGCGACGTGCCCGATCGCGCGCAGCAGCGCGGCGTCGTCGCTGCGCCAGTGCGCCGACGGCGCGCCCACCAGCAGCGCCACGCGCGGACGCGCCAGCGCGGAAAACGTCGCGAACGCGGCGCGCCCGTGGGCCAGCCACGCGTCGTCGACCGGATGCAGGCTGCCCAGCAGGGTCACCACGTTCGCGCCGCGCACGCGGTCGTGCGCGGGCACCACCACCGCATCCCAGTGCCGCGGGTCGATCCGCGGATCGAGCACCTGCACGGCGAGCGTGCCGGGCCCGCGCAGCAGGCGCGTGGCAAGCGCGGCGTGGCGGCCGCAGCCGATGGCCCAGCGTGGCGGCGTGCCGCGCTCGCGCATGAACCCGGCGCCGAACGCATGCGCCTCGCCGGCGACGCGGCGCGGCGCCCACCACCGCCAGGGCGCGCGCGCGCGCAGCACGTGCGCGGTGGCCTCCAGCCCCAGCGCGGCGGCGAGCGCCTCGGCCTGGCGGACGTTGCCGGCGCGCCCGTCCGTGAGCGTCCACGCGGTGTCTGCGCTGCGTTGCACGTGCGGGCTGGTCCGTTGCGGCGACGTCGCCGCGGGCTTGACGGCAGCGACTCTACACTCGCGCACCCTTCGCACGAGCCGTCCCGATGACCCACCATGCCGCGCTCGACGATGCCGCGCTCGACCGCCTGTTCCGGACCGCGCGCACCCACAACGAGCTCGGCGGCAGCGTCGAGGACGCCACGCTGCACGCGCTCTACGACCTGGTGAAGTGGGGGCCGACCAGCGCCAACAGTTCGCCGGCGCGATTCGTGTTCGTGCGCTCGCCCGCGGCCAAGAAGAAGCTCGAGCCGGCGCTGTCGGAGGGCAACCGCGAGAAGACGATGGGCGCGCCGGTGACCGTGATCGTCGCCCACGACCTCGACTTCCACGACAAGCTCCCGTACCTGTTCCCGCACACCGACGCGAAGAGCTGGTTCGACGGCCCGCGCGAGGGCCGGGTGGACGCCGCGTTCCGCAACGGCTCGCTGCAGGGCGCCTACCTCATCCTCGCCGCGCGCAGCCTCGGGCTCGATGCCGGGCCGATGTCGGGCTTCGACAACGCGAAGGTCGACGAGGCGTTCTTCGCCGGCACGCAGGTCAAGTCCAATTTCCTCGTCAACCTCGGCCACGGCGATCCCGCCAAGCTGTTCCCGCGCTCGCCGCGGCTCGCGTTCGAGGAAGCCGCGCGCATCGAGTGAACGGCTCGCAGGAACGCAACTCCTTGACGCGGATCAACGCGGATGGACGCGGACCAGGAGCGCAAGACAAGGACAACGCCGCTTTTCGTCGCTCCCGTTCGCATCTGTTTGAGCTTGATCCGCGTCGATGCGTGTCATCGGCTTCATCCGCGTCGAATGCCCCGCTCCGCGCCACACCGCGCCACCCCCACCGCCACGAGGACTCCCTGATGAAGCGCACCGCCTTCGCCCTCGCCCTTGCGCTCGCGACCGGCCTCGCCGTCGCCGCGCCGGTCACGTACAGGATCGATCCCAACCACACCAGCGTGACCGCCAGCTGGAGCCACTACGGCTTCTCCAACCCGATCGCGCACTTCGGCGAGGTGGCCGGGTCGATCACCTACGACGCGGCCAGGCCTGCCAACTCCAGTGTGGACGTGACGATCCCGTTGTCCGGCCTCGAATCGCACGTGGATGCATTCAACGACCACCTGCGCAGCGCCGATTTCTTCGATGCCGCGACGTACCCGGAGATGACCTTCAGGAGCACGAAGGTGCAGCCCAACGGCAAGGGCAGGCTCAAGGTGACGGGCGATCTCACCATCCGCGGCGTGACCCGCCCGGCGGTGCTCGACGTGACCATCAACCGCATCGGCGTGCAGCCGCGCGCGAACCGCCCGGCTGCGGGATTCGACGCCACGACCACCCTCAAGCGCAGCGACTTCGGCCTGGGCAAGCACGCGCCGGCGGTCAGCGACGCGGTCACCATCCGCATCACCACCCAGGCGGTGGTGCCCAGGCCCGCGGGCTGACCGGTGCGCATCGAACGCCGCGCCGCCGCCCGCGGCCACGTGCGTGCCGGCTGGCTCGACAGCCGCCACACGTTCTCGTTCGGCCACTACCACGACCCGGCGTGGATGGGCTTCGGCGTGCTGCGGGTGATCAACGAGGACCGCGTCGCGCCCGGCGCGGGCTTCGCGCCGCACCGCCACGCGAACATGGAAATCCTCTCGATCGTGCTGTCCGGCGCGCTGGCGCACCGCGACAGCACCGGCGGCGAAGGCGTGATCGGCGCGGGCGACGTGCAGTGGATGAGCGCGGGCCATGGTGTCGAGCACAGCGAGTTCAACGCCAGCGACACCGAGCCGGTGCATTTCCTGCAGGTGTGGATCCAGCCGGACCGCAGCAATGCCGCGCCGGCATACGCCCAGCGCGAGGACGTGGCGTTGGGTGACGATGCATGGACGCTGCTCGCCTCTCCCGACGGCGCCGACGGCAGCCTGCCGATCCGCCAGGCAGCCAGCCTGCGTGCTGCGCGCCTCGGCGACGCCGGCGGGCCGCTGGCGTACGAACTCGATGCGCAGCGCCGGTACTGGCTGCACCTGGCCACCGGCGCGGCGCGGGTCGATGGCGTCGAACTCGCGGCCGGCGACGCGCTGGGCATCAGCGGCGAGGCCGGGCGGCTGGAGGTCGCCGGTCGCGCGCCGGGCACGCAGGTGCTGCTGTTCGACCTGCCGGCCTGATCCGCCGGGTCGCGCGTGCCTTCACGCGCGGCCGTTAGGCTGCGCGACCCGAGGGGGGCGCCGCGGACGGGGCGGGGCAGGGATGGACGGCACGCAGCACACGGGGGGCAGGCGCGCGCGCGACGGTGTGTGGGCGCGCATCGACCAACGCATCGACCACTGGCTCGCCGGCCCGTTGCCGGAGGCCGGCACGCGCTACCACGACGCGCAGGCGATCCGCATGGTGCCGGTGCACAAGGCGCTGGCGGGCTTCGCGCTGCTGGCGTTCGTGGCGTTCTGGTTCTGGGACGGCGTGGTGCACGCCGACCATGCGCCGGTGGCCCGTCGCCTGCGCCTGGTGCTCGCGCTGCCGCTCACCGCGCTGGCGGTGGCGGTGTTCGTCGCGCGCGGGCACGTGCAGCGGCTCGCGTACCTGGTCTTCATCGGCGCGGTGACCGGCTGCATCGTCGCGGTCACCTCCGGCACCGCGATCGGCATGGCCTACGCGCTGCCCAGCTACCTCGCCATCCCGCTCACGGTTGCGCCGTTCTTTACCCGCTGGCTGGACCTGGCGGTGGTGCTGCTGTTCGCCACGCTGCTGCCGTGGCTGGGGATGGCGATCGGCCCCGCGGTGCCGGCCACCACCGCCAACTACGTCTTCTACCTCACGCTCGCGGCCAGCTGCGCGGTGCTGGTGTTCGCGGTCAGCGAGCGCTCCAGGCGGCGCGCGCACGCGCTGCACGTGCGCATCCGCGAGCTCGCCCACCACGATGCGCTCACCGGGCTGCTGACGCGGCGGCGTTTCATCGAGCTGGGCGAGGAGCGCGTGCGCGACATGCCGTGGATGCCGTGCTCGCTGGCGTACCTCGACCTCGACCACTTCAAGGCGATCAATGACGACTTCGGCCACGATGCCGGCGATCGCGCGCTGGAAGCCACCGCCGACGTGCTGCGCCGGCACCTGCCCGCCGGCGGGCTGGTCGCGCGGCTGGGCGGCGAGGAGTTCGCGCTGCTGCTGCCGATGGACGGCGAACTGGCCGGCGTGGTGTGCGACGACCTGCTCGCGGCGGTGCGCGGCGTGCGCATCCAGGACCGGCCGCTGTCGACCAGCATCGGAGTCGCGACGCGGCGGCCCGGCGAGGCGCTGCCGTCGCTGCTCACGCGTGCCGACCACGCCCTGCTGGCCGCCAAGCGCGCCGGGCGCGGCCGCTGGATCGGCGCGGAGGCTGCGCACCCGGCTGGTACCATCGCCGCCCGTTGAAACGACCGCGCGCCATGACCGAGCCCGTGAGCACCGCCCAGCCCGCGAATGCGCAGTCGCGCTACACAGTCACCCGCGCGGACCTGCCGCTGAGCTGCCCGCTGCCGTCGATGGCGCTGTGGAACTCCCACCCGCGCGTGTACCTGCCGATCGAAGCCGAGGGCGAGAGCAAGTGCCCGTACTGCGGCGCGGTGTTCGTGCTCGCCGATTGAAGGCGGTGATGCCGGCGGCGTCGACACCGCGCCTGCCTGGCCTGCGGCCGGCGGCGATGCGGCCCCGGGTCGCACGCGCGTGCACACCAGAACAGCGATGAACCCCGCCCGCCCGATCACCGTGGTGCAGCTGCTGCCCGCGCTCGAATCCGGCGGCGTCGAGCGCTCCACGCTGGAGATCGCGCAGGCGCTGGTGGAAGCCGGCCATCGCGCGCTCGTGGTCTCGGCGGGCGGACGGCTCGTCGCGCGGCTCGAAGCGCTCGGTGCGCGGCACGTCGCGCTCGACATCGGCCGCAAGTCGCCGCTGGTCCTGCGCCACGTGCGCGCCCTGCGCGCGCTGCTGGCCGCCGAGCGCGCCGACATCGTGCACGCGCGTTCGCGGCTGCCGGCATGGATCGGCCGGCTCGCGCTGCGCGGCATGGCCGATGCAGCGCGACCGCGCTGGGTCACCACCGTGCACGGTCTCAATTCGCCCTCGCGCTACAGCGCGGTGATGGCCTCCGGCGAGCGCGTGGTCTGCGTGTCGCCGACGGTGCGCGCGCACGTGCTGAGGCACTACCCGCGCACCGACCCGGCGCGCCTGGTGGTGATCGAACGCGGCATCGATCCCGTGCTGTTCCCGCGCGCGCCGCTGCCCGACCGCGCCGCGCGCGCGTGGGCGGCGGCGCAACACCCCGCGCTCGGCGGCAGCGGCCCGCTGCTGCTGCTGCCCGGTCGCGGCACGCGCCTGAAGGGGCATGCCGACGCGCTCGCGCTGCTGGCCGGGCTGCGCGGGCAGGGCGTCGATGCACGGCTGTGGCTGCCCGGCGCCCGCGAGCCCGGGCGCGCCGCGTACATCGGCGAGCTCGAACTCGAGGCGCGTGCGCGCGGAGTCGCCGAGGCCATCGCCATCACCGCGCCGACCGACGCGATCGCCCGCGCATACGCGGCCAGCGATCTCGTGCTGCAGCTCTCGCGCAAGCCCGAGGCATTTGGCCGCACTGTCATCGAGGCGCTGGGCGTTGGGCGGCCGGTGCTGGCGTGGGACCACGGCGGGGTCGGCGACGTGCTGCGCGCGCTGCAACCCGCCGGCGCGGTGCGCACGTTCGATGCCGACGCACTGCTCGCGCGCGCGCAGGCCCTGCTGTCCACGCCGCCGCCGATGCCGGCCAGCATCCCGCACACGCTGCGCGCGATGCAGGACGCCACGCTGGCGGTCTATCGCGCGCTGGTGCCCGCATGAGGCGCCGGGTCCGCGGTGCGCCATGCGGGCATGATGCGCGGCGTCGACCCGTGCCATCCGATCATCCATGACCTCCACCGCGCCAATGCCCACGCCTTCGGATGCGCCGCCCGGCTGGCGCTGGGCGCCCGCATGGGTGCTGGCGCACGTCGCGCTCTGGCCGGCGCCGGGCATCGCCGAGGGCGTGCTGGTGCTGGGCGCGCTGGTCGCGCTCGCGCTGCTGGCCCTGTCGCGCTTCCGCGGCGGCACGCGGCTGCTGAGCGGGCCGGCGTGGGCGCTGACCAGCGTGCTGTTCTTCGCGTACTGGCTGCCGCAGGCGTTCTCCGCGGTCGACGCGGTCGATCCGGGCCGCGCGTTGCGCGAGGCCGCGGGCGACCTGCGCTACCTGCCGTTCCTGTGGCTGGCGGCGTCGGCGGTGGCCAACGCGCGCGGGCGGCAGGTCACCTTCGGCGGGCTCGCGATCATCGTCGCGATCTGGACCGTGGACGCGCTCGCGCAGGCGGTGGCTGGCACCAGCCCGCTGTTCTTCGCGCTGGACGCGGCCAGGCAGGCGCTCGGCGGCGACGCATTGTGTCCCGCGGCCGAGGTGCAGGACGCCGCCCGCATCGGCGGCGTGCTGGGGCAGTGCAACCTCAAGCTGGGCCAGGTCCTCGCGAGCCTGTCGCCGTTCCTGCTGTTCGCCGCCGCGCACCGCCTGCGCGCGGCCGGGTGGCTGGCCGCCGCGGTCGCGGTCGGCATCGTGGTCATGCTGACCGGCACGCGCGGGGCGTGGGTCACGTTCGGCGTGGTGCTGCTGCTGTCGGGCTGGAACGTGCTGGGGTGGAAGAAGCTCGCGGGCGTGTTCGCGCTCGGCGCGATCGCGCTCGCGGTGCTGGGCACCACGGTGCCGGGCGTGCGCGACCGCATCGAGCGCACGGTGGCCGCGGCCAGCGGCGAGCATGCCGATGTCGACGTCGCGCTGTCCGGTCGCGCGCGCATCTGGGGCGCGGCGGCGTGCATGGCGCGCACGCATCCGGTCAACGGCGTCGGCGCGCGTGGCTTCCGCGAGGCGTTCGACGAATGCGATCCAGGCGCCGGCACGACGGCGGCGTGGGGCGAAGGCCCGGCCCTGCACGCGCACCAGATCGTGCTGGAGATCCTCAGCGAGACCGGCGTGCTCGGGCTGCTGCTGTGGATCGCCGGCGCCGCCCTGGCGTGGCGCGCGTGGCGCTACGCCGGCGTCGAGGCCCGCGACGACGCACGCCCGGCGATGCAGGCGCTGGTGGTGACGGTGTTTCCGCTCAACACGCACCTGGCGTTCTATTCGACGTTCTGGGGCGGGCTGACGCTGCTGCTGGCCGCGCTGTACGCCGGAAGCCTGCTCGCCTCCCGCGAGTAGGGGCGCGCCTGCGCGCCTGTCGTGACCGCTGGCCGCCGAGTCGTGGCACGCGGTGCGGTACACCGGCCGTGCGACATGCCGGCACATGTCCCGGTGCACGAGTCGACGCACGACCCGCACGTTTCGTCGCGCGGGCGGGCGCGCAGGCGCGCAGGCGCGCCTCTTCGGCAGGACGCCGCGAACGCGGCGGTCAGTACGGCGTGGCCTGCCCGTCCGGCCGCCGCTTGAACCGCCGGTGGATCCACAGGTACTGGCTCGGCGCCTCGCGCACCATGTCCTCGATCGCTGCGTTGACGCGCGCGGCGTCGTGCACCGGATCGGCTGACGGGAAGCCGGCAAGCGGCTCGCCCAGGCGCAGCACGTAATCGGCGCCTTCGCGGCGATGGAAGAACGGCACCACCGCGCATCCGGTCAGCCGCGCGAACTGGTGGGTGGCGGTGATCGTCGCGGCCGGCACGCCGAAGAACGGCGCGAATACCGTGTCCTTGCCGCGCATGTCCTGGTCGGGCGCGTACCAGAGGATGCCGCCCGACTTGAGGTGCCGCATCGCCGCGCGCAGCTCGTCGTTGGCGAACATCGCCACGGCATAGCGCGCGCGCCCCGCGCGCACGGCGGCTTCCATCACCGGGTCGCGGTAGCGCCGGTACATGCCCGCCAGCGGCAGGTGGTCGCACATCAGCCGCCCGCACAGTTCCAGCGTCATGAAGTGGCCGGAGACCAGCAGCACGCCACGTCCGCCGGCGCGCAACGCCTGGATGCGTTCGACGCCCTCGATGCGCGCCGTGCGGCGCATCGGCCCGACCTCGCCGAACCACGCCCGCGCGAACTCGAACAGGCCGATGCCGAAGTCGCGGAAGCTCGCGCGCAGCAGCGCCTCGCGCGCGGCGGGGTCCATCGCGGGAAAGCACAGCGCGAGGTTGACGCGCGCGGCCTCGCGACGCGTGCGCACCAGGTGCATCGCCAGCCAGCCGATCGCCGCGCCCAGCGTGCGCTGCAGCCGCCACGGCAGGCGCGCGGCGAGCGTCATGGCGGCCACCGCGGCCCGCGTCGGCCAATGCCGCGGGCCGCGCGGCATCGCAGCGTGTGGCGCGGCCCGGGGCATCCGCTGATTCTACAAACGCGATCGCGCCCGCCCGCGCGCGGCTATCCTGTCGACATGCCGCGCGACCGCTTCGAACGCCCGCTGCGCGCCGCGTACTCGGCGGCGCTGTACCTGCTGGCGCCGGTCACGGTGTACCACCTGATCTGGCGCGGCTTCCGCCAGCAGGCGTATTTCCAGCGCTGGTCCGAGCGTTACGCGTCCTACGACGCGGCGCGGCGCATGCGCACGCTGTGGCTGCACGCGGTGTCCGTGGGCGAGGTCAACGCCGCGGTGCCGCTGGTGGCCGCGCTGCGCCGCGCGCGGCCCGACCTGCGCCTGCTGGTCACCACCATCACCCCCACCGGGTCGACGCGCGTGCAGGCGCTGTGGGGGGACGAGGTCGAACACGTCTACCTGCCCTACGACCTGCCCGGCGCGGTGCGCCGTTTCCTCGACCACCACGGCCCGCACGCGGCGCTGATCATGGAGACCGAGCTCTGGCCGAACCTGCTGCTGGCCTGCCGCGACCGCGGGGTGCCGGTGTTCATCGTCAACGCGCGGCTGTCGGAGCGCTCGCTGCACGGATACCGCGTGCTCGCCCCGCTGGTGCGGCGCGTGCTCCACACGGTGCGCACGGTGGCCGCGCAGTCGGCCGGCGATGCCGCGCGGTTCGTGCGCCTCGGGGCGCCGGCCGCGCGCGTGGTCGACACCGGCAACCTCAAGTTCGACGTGCCGGTGCCGCCCGGGCTGGAGGCGACCGCGCGCGCGCTGCGCGCCGCGGCCGGTGCGCGCCCGGCGTGGATTGCCGCCAGCACGCACGAGGACGAGGAGGGCCACGTGCTGTCGATCCACCGCCGCCTGCGCGAGCGCCACCCGGGACTGCTGCTGGTGTGGGCGCCGCGGCACCCGGAACGCTTCCGCCACGCCGCCCAGCTCGCGCGCAGCGCGGGGCTGTCGGTCGGCACGCGCTCGCGCGCGGGCATGCCGCGCGGCGAGGACGACGTGTTCGTGCTCGACACGCTCGGCGAGCTGATGGCGTTCTACGCGATGAGCGACGTCGCGTTCGTCGGCGGCAGCCTGCAGCCGGTGGGCGGGCACAACCTGCTGGAGCCCGCGGCGGCCGGCACGCCGATGGTGACCGGCCCGCACCTGCACAACTTCAGCGAGATCGCGCGGCGCCTGGACGAGGCCGGCGCGCTGCGCATCGGCGCGGACGCCGACGGCGTGGCCGCGCACCTCGACGCGCTGCTGTCCGACCCCGCCGCACGCACGCGCATGGCCGACGCGGGGCGGGCGCTGGTCGCCACCGGCCGCGGCGCGGTCGCCCGCACGATGGCGCTGGTCATGCCGGTGCTGCCGAGCCCGGATGCCGCGCATGCAGCGCGGCGCACCGGCGAGCATCCGGTCCTGCCCTGAGCCGCGGGTCGTCCGCGCGATGCACGCGTGGCCGCGCCACCGCGCGGACCTTCGCTGCAGCCGCCACCCGTCAACAAAAAAACGCCGGCACATGGCCGGCGTTTTTCTGTAGCGAGCGCGGGGATCAACCGCGCGGCGGCGCGGGCGGTGTCGCCAGTTGCACGTCCGCATCGACGGTGAGCAGGCGGTTGACCTCCGCCACGTCCTCGATGTCCAGGGTGCCGGCCGCCTGTTCGAGCAGCAGGCGGTTCTGCAGGTAGTTGTAGCGGCTCTGCGCGTAGAGCCGCTGCGCGTTGAAGAGGATCTGCTGGTTGTTGAGCACGTCCAGCACCGTGCGCGTGCCGACCTCCAGGCCCACCTGCGAGGCCTCGAAGGCGCTGCGCGCGGAGAACAGCGCGTTCTTGCGCGCCTCGACCTCGCTGATGCCGGCCACCAGGGTCTGGTAGGCGTTGCGCGCGTTGCGCTCCAGCGCGCGGCGCTGCAGCTCGAGCTCGTCGGCGGCGACGTCGCGCTGCGCGATCGCCTGGCGGATCTGCGAGGACACCGCGAAGCCCGAGAAGATCGGCACGTTCACCGTCACGCCCAGGTTCGGGCCGCGGCCCTCGTTCTCGGCCGGCACGCGCCCGCCGGCGCCGAAGCTGCGCTCGCTCTCGGTGCGCGAATCGCCGTAGCCACCGTTCAGGTACACGGTCGGCCAGCGCCCCGCGCGCGCGGTCTCGACGTTGGCCTCGGCCGAACGCACGCGCAGCGCCTGCGCGCGCAGCGCGGGATTGTTGTCGACCGCGCTGCGCACCCAGGTGTCCACGCCGTCGCTCGCCGGCAGGGAGGGGCTGAAGTCCTCGGGCAGTGCCTTGAGGTCGTCGACCGGCGTGCCGGTGATCTCCACCAGCGCCTGGTAGGCGTCGGCCAGCGCAGTGCGCGCCAGCACGGTGTTGGCACGCGCCTCGTCGTAGCGCGCGCGCGCCTCGTACACGTCGGTGATCGGCGCCAGGCCCACTTCCAGGCGCTTGTCGGCGAAGTCGAACTGCTTCTGCAGCGCGGCCTCGGCGGCCTGCGCGGCGGCGAGCGTCTCGATCTGCACCAGCACGTTGAAGTAGGCCGCCGAGGTGCGCGTGACCAGCGAATCGTTGGCCGACTCGAGCTGGAAGTCGCTGGCGTCGGCCAGCGCCTGCTGGCTGCGGATGCGCGTGAACACGCTGCGGTCGTAGACCATCTGCCGGCCGTTGACGCCGACATCGCGCGAGGTTGTTTCCGACTCGGTGTCGAAGGTGAAGTTGACGGGACGACCGGTGACCGGATCGAGCTGGGTCTGGGTGGAGCTGCCGTCGCTGCGAGAACGCCGGTAGCTGGCCTCGCCGCCGATGTTCGGCAGCGCCAGCGCGCGTGCCTGTTGGACGCCCTCGCGGGTGACCAGGCGGCCCGATTCGGCGGCCGACAGCTGCGGGTCGCCCTGGCGCGCGAGCTCATAGGTCTGCAGCAGGTCTTCGGCGGCGGCGGCGGTCGGCAACAGGGCAACGGCGAGCGCAAGCGCGAGCGGGCGGATCATGGGCTTTCCTTCAGAGCTCGAAGACGGGAACCGGCGCGAAGCCGGCGAGGTAGGGCAGGTCGGTTTCGAACAGGACCTCGCTGCGGCCATCGGCCTGCACCACGCAGGCCTGCATCGCCGGCGCCCGGCCCTGCACGACGAACAGCCGGCCGGTGGGTTCCAGCCAGCGCAACCAAGCCGGCGGCAGTTCGGCGACCGCGCCGGTCACGCAGACCACGTCGAAGCGGCGGTCGCTGGCGAACGTGCGCGCGTCTTCGTGCAGTACCTGCGCGTTGCCGATGCGCGCCGAGGCCAGGCGCGCGCGGGCGGCATCGGCCAGCGATGCGTGGCGCTCGATGCTTACCACGTCGCGCCCGAGCGCGGCCAGGCACGCGGTGAGGTAGCCGCTGCCGGTTCCGATCTCCAGCACGTCCTCGCCCGGGCGCACCTTCAGCGACTGCAGCACGCGCCCGGCCAGCACCGGCTTGAGCATCGACTCGCCCTCGCCACCACCCCTCGCAATCGGCAACGCCAGGTCGGCATAGGCCAGCGCGCGGTGTTCGGGCAGCACGAAATCCTCGCGCGGCACGCGCGCCAGCACGTCCAGCACGCGCGGCTCCAGCACGTCCCACGGGCGGACCTGCTGTTCGACCATGAGCTCGCGGGCGCGGGAAAAATCGAACGGGATCATCGGGCGTGGGGACGGCGAAAAGGGGCGGCGATTCTATCGGGCGGCCGGCGCGGCCACCCGGGCGGCACGGCGGCAGCATCGCTGTGCTGCAACACCCGCACGCAGTGCCGCAAGTCACACGGACGCGTGGCATGGGCTGTAAGGAGGGCTGAGGGATGAGGGCTGGGGGCTGAACGCAGGCGCGCCGCCTGTTGCAGCGGATGCGCCGGGCATGGATGCGAGGCACGTCTGATGGGATGCCGCGCAGTCATCAGCCCTCTGCCCTCAGCCCTCAGCCCTCTCCCCTCAGCCCTCACCGATGCACCGCGTAACCGCGCACGAACAGGTCCACCGTGGCGGCGATGTGCGCGTCCACGTCGTCCGGCCCGGGCCCGCGGCACACGCCGCACATCATCATCATGTGCATCTCGCCCTTGAGCAGGGCGAAGAACTGCGAGGCCGCGCGCGGCACGTCGTCGATGGCCAGCTGGCCCTCGTCGGCGCAGCGCTGCAGGTAGGCGGCGAACGCAGCCTGCACGCGCTCGGGGCCGGCGTTCCAGAACAGCTCGCGCAGCCGGGGCTCGGTGCCCGGCGCGGTCATCATGCGGTGGATCGCCAGCGCCTCCGGCGAGGTGATCATCCCGAAGAACGCCCGCGCGATCTGGGCCAGCTGCTCGTGGCAGGTGCCGGGGGCAGGGCTTGCGAACAGCGCGTCGGGCATCTGCTCGCGGCACTTGCTGGAGATCGCCTCGCCGAACAGCGTGTGCTTGTCGCCGAAGTGGCTGTACACGGTGAGCTTGGACACCCCGGCCCCGGCGGCGATCTGGTCCATCGACACGCCATCGAACCCCTGCGCCACGAACAGGCGCTTGGCCGCCTCGAGGATGGCGACGCGCTTGGCAAGGTCCTTCGGGCGACCGGGGCCGCGGCCCTCGTCGGGGCGGACGGGTTGCACGGACCGTTGGTCGGCGTGGGGCGAGGCGGTCATGTCGAAATACTAGACGAACGAGTTCGATATTTTTACAGTACCGCCCGGTCCAATAATTGATCCGGTGGTGGCGCATGGCGCGTCCTGTTCATCGTTGCGTGTCCATGGCACTGGCCGCGACCCTCGCGCTGGCCGCGTGCGGCAAGGAAGCACCGGTGCCCGAACCACCGCGCCCCGTGCTGGTGGTGCGGCCGGACGCCGCCGCGGCGGGCATCGACGCCTTCGCCGGCGAGGTGCGCGCGCGGCAGGAGTCGACGCTGGCCTTCCGCGTTGGCGGCAACATCCTCGAGCGCCGCGTCGACGTCGGGACACGCGTGCGCCGCGGCCAAGTGCTGGCAGTAGTCGACGCCGGCGACTTCGAGGCGCAGGCCCGTGCCGCGCAGGCCCAGCTCACCGCGGCGCAGGCCGAGGCCGGCCGTGCCGCCGCCGATCGCGCGCGGTTCGCCGCGCTGGGCCGCGACCAACTGGTCAGCCGCTCGGCGGTGGATGCGCAGGACGCGCAGGCACGCGCCACGCAGGGCCAGGTCGACGCCGCCCGCGCGCAGCTCGAACTCGCACGCAACCAGGCCGGCTACACGCAGCTGCGCGCGCCGGCCGATGGCGTGATCGCTTCGCGCAGCGCGGAGGCGGGCCAGGTCGTCTCCGCCGGGCAGCCGGTGTTCTCGCTGGCCGCCGACGGCACCCGCGAGGTGGTGTTCGCCGTGCCCGAGGGCGCGGTGCGCGGATTCAGCGTCGGCCAGCCGGTGCAGGTCGAACTGTGGTCGCAGCCGGGCCGGCGCTGGCCCGGCACGATCCGCGAACTGAGTCCTGCGGCCGATCCGGCCTCGCGCACCTTCGCCGCACGCGTCGCAGTGCAGGCGGGCGACGACGTGCTGGAGCTCGGCCAGAGCGCGCGCGTGTACATGCTGCAGTCCGGCGGGGCCGCGCTGCGCGTGCCGCTGGCGGCACTGCAGCGCGGCCCGGGCGGCAGCGCGGTGTGGGTGGTCGACAAGGCCACGCGCACGCTGCGCCTACAGCCGGTGCGCACCGGGGCGTTCGGGGAGGACGGCGTGCCGGTGCTGTCGGGCCTTGCGCCGGACGACTGGGTCGTCGCCGCGGGCGGCCACCTGCTGCGTGCGGGCCTCAGGGTGCAGCCGGTCGATCGCGACAACCGCGCGCTCGCGCCGGTTGGCCGCGCGCCAGCCACCGCCACCGCCGCGCGCTGAAGGACACGCCATGCGCTTCAATCTTTCCGAAGCCGCGCTGCGCCATCGCACGTGGGTGGTCTACGCGATGCTGGTGCTCGCGCTGCTGGGCACGATGAGCTACCTGCGCCTGGGCCGCAGCGAGGACCCGCAGTTCACCTTCAAGGTCATGGTGGTGCGGACGCTGTGGCCCGGCGCGACCGCCGAGGAAGTCAGCCGCCAGGTCACCGAGCGCATCGAGAAGAAGCTGATGGAGACCGGCCAGTACCAGGCCATCCGCAGCTGGTCGCGCGCCGGCGAATCGCAGGTGATCTTCATCGCCAAGGATTCGCTGCGAAGCCGCGAGATCGGCCCGCTCTGGTACCAGGTGCGCAAGAAGGTCGGCGACATCAAGGCCACGCTGCCGGCCGAGGTCGTCGGCCCGTTCTTCAACGACGAGTTCGGCGAGACCTTCGGCAACATCTACGCGATCACCGGCAAGGGCTTCGACTACGCCGTGCTCAAGGACTACGCCGAGCGCGTGCAGCTGCACCTGCAGCGCGTGCCGGACGTGGGCAAGATCGAGCTGATCGGCATGCAGTCCGAGAAGCTCTTCATCGAGCTGTCCAACACCAAGCTGGCGACGCTGGGCATCCCCGCCAGCGCGGTGCAGGAGGCGCTGGACCAGCAGAACGCGATGGCGCCCGCCGGTTTCTTCGAGACCGACACCGCGCGCGTCCAGCTGCGCGTGGACGGGCGCTTCGATTCGGTCGAGGACGTGCGCGCGTTTCCGATCCGCGTGGGCGACCGCACGTTCCGCCTGGGTGACGTCGCCGACGTGCACCGCGGCTTCGCAGACCCCGCCGCGCCGCGCATGCGCTTCATGGGCGAGGACGCGATCGGCATCGGCGTGGCGATGCGCGAGGGCGGCGACATCCTGCGCCTGGGCAAGCGCCTGGAAGGCGACTTCGCCGCACTGCAGAAGACGCTGCCGGTCGGCATGGAGCTGCGCAAGGTGGCCGACCAGCCGGCGGCGGTGACCGAATCGGTGGGCGAGTTCGTGCGCGTGCTGGCGGAAGCCGTGGCGATCGTGCTCTTGGTGAGTTTCTTCTCGCTCGGCCTGCGCACCGGGCTGGTGGTCGCGCTGTCGATCCCGCTGGTCCTGGCGATGACGTTCGCGGCGATGGCGTTCTTCGGCGTCGGCCTGCACAAGATCTCGCTCGGCGCGCTGGTGCTGGCGCTGGGCCTGCTGGTCGACGACGCGATCATTGCCGTCGAGATGATGGCCATCAAGATGGAGCAGGGCTTCGACCGCGTGCGCGCGGCGGCCTTCGCGTGGGATTCGACCGCGTTCCCGATGCTCACCGGCACGCTGATCACCGCCGCGGGCTTCCTGCCGATCGCGACGGCCGCGTCGAGCACCGGGGAGTACACCCGCTCGCTGTTCCAGGTGGTGACGATTGCCCTCCTGGTGTCATGGGTGGCCGCGGTGGTGTTCATCCCCTATCTCGGCGACAAGCTGCTGCCGGACCATGGACACGCGGCCAAGCCGAAGCCCGGTTCGCTCACCGACCGCTGGTATGCACGGCGCGAACGCTGGGCGGCGCGGTTCCCGAAGCTCGCCGTGGTGCTGGCGCCGCCGGTGCACGACGGCCGCGACCACGATCCCTACGCGACGCCGTTCTACGTCCGCTTCCGCGCGCTCGTCGCGTGGTGCGTGCGCTGGCGCAAGACCGTCATCGCGATCACTGTCGGCGCGTTCATCGCCTCGATCCTGCTGTTCCGCTTCGTGCCGCAGCAGTTCTTCCCGGATTCCACGCGGCCCGAGCTCATGGTCGACATGGAGCTGGCCGAGGGTAGTTCGCTAAAAGCCACCGAGGCGCAGGTGCGCAGGCTCGAGGCGATGCTGGCCGCACGCAAGGATCTTGCGAACTACGTCAGTTACGTCGGCACCGGCTCGCCGCGCTTCTATCTGCCCCTGGACCAGCAGCTGCCGGCGGCCAACTTCGCCCAGTTCGTGCTGGTGCCGAAGGACCTGGAGGCACGCGAGACCCTGCGCACGTGGATCATCGAGGACGTGGCCGCGCGTTTCCCGGAGCTGCAGCTGCGCGTGACGCGGCTGGAGAACGGGCCGCCGGTCGGCTATCCGGTGCAGTTCCGCGTGTCGGGCGAGCACATCGAGCAGGTCCGCGCGATCGCCCTGCGCGTGCAGGAGAAGCTGCGCGCCAACCCGCACACCGAGAACGTCAACCTCGACTGGGACGAGCCGAGCAAGGTGGTGCGGCTGCGCATCGACCAGGAACGCGCGCGTGCGCTGGGCATCAGTTCGGCGGCGCTGTCGAAGTTCCTGTCGTCATCGTTGTCGGGTTCGCGGGTCAGCGTGTACCGCGAGGGCAACGAGCTCGTTGAAATGCTGCTGCGCGGGCCGGAGCAGGAACGCCTGCGTCTGTCGATGCTGGGCAGCCTGATGGTGCCGACTGCCAGTGGCACCAGCGTGCCGCTGACCCAGGTCGCCACGCTCGAGCACGGGTTCGAGGAAGGCGTGATCTGGCATCGCGACCGCCTGCCGACCGTGACCGTGCGCGCGGACATCTACGATGGCACGCAGGCCTCCGCGGTCACCGCTCAGATCGACCCGGAGCTGGACGACATCCGCGCGAGCCTCCCGTTCGGCTACGCGATCGACGTCGGCGGCGCGGTGGAGGATTCCGCGCGCGGGCAGGCGTCCATCAACGCCGGCATGCCGCTGTTCCTGTTCGTGGTGTTCACCCTGCTGATGCTGCAGCTGCGGAGCTTCTCGCGCAGCGTGATGGTGCTGCTGACCGCGCCGCTGGGGCTGATCGGCGTGACCCTGTTCCTGCTGGTGTTCCGCGTGCCGTTCGGCTTCGTGGCGATGCTCGGCACGATCGCATTGGCCGGCATGATCATGCGCAACAGCGTGATCCTGGTCGACCAGATCGAGCAGGACATCGCCGCGGGCATGGAGAAATGGCAGGCGATCGTGGAAGCCACCGTGCGCCGCTTCCGTCCCATCGTGCTGACCGCGCTGGCGGCGATCCTCGCCATGATCCCGCTGTCGCGCAGCGCGTTCTTCGGGCCAATGGCGGTGGCGATCATGGGCGGGCTCACCGTCGCCACTTCGCTGACCCTGCTGTTCCTGCCGGCGCTGTACGCGGCGTGGTTCCGGGTCAAGGCGCCGCAGGGCGATGTGCCGGCGATGTCCACGGCGCCGGCGCCTTCGTCGCACGCATAGGGTGGGCCTTGGCCCACCGTCGCGAATCAAGACTCGCGTCGATGCCCGAAAATCAACGACGGTGGGCCAGGGCCCACCCTATGGCGTGTTCGCGGTTCCGTATCCCCACGCCGGTGGCGGCGTGGCCACCGCTTGCGTGAGGTCGAACGCGACGCGGAACAGCCGCCCGCCGGGGCGGGAAAGTTCGTAGACGAAGACGCGGCCGGGCTCGACCTCGATCGCCCAGGTATTCGTGTTCGACACCTGGCGATTTTCGCGGGTGAACAACGCCTTCGATTCGGCATCCACAGGGAACTCCTGGCGCGCCGCGCTGCCGGCATCGACGGTGTCGCCGCCGTACTGGGTCAGCACGTCCTCGCTGCCGTCCTGGTGCCGGTGGTCGTGCTTGAGCCGCAGCCTGGTCGCCGTGCGCGTGATGACCCACGTGCGCGAGCGGTCGTCGCCGACATGCAGCGGGATGCGCACCGTGTCGCGCGTGCAGTCGCGCACGTGCATCACGATCGGGCCCGATGCGAAGGGGTTGGGGCCGGCGGACGCAGGCGTGTCGACGAGCACGCGGCCGGCGAACGCCTTGCCGCACAGCGCCTGGAGGCGGGCGAAGAAGGCGTCGTGGGGTGAAGCAGGGCGCACGCTGGCGCAGCCAGCAGCGAGTGCGGCCAGGAGCGACAACGTTGCGAATCGGCGAGCGGTTTTCATCGCTTGCTCCAGTGGCTTGATGCAGGCGCGCAGCCACGCGGCCAACGCGTCGGCATCGAGGTCCCCGGCAGCCAGTGCGATCCATGCCGCATAGCGCTCGGCGGGCGTGGCCGTGATGTCCAGCCCGTTCAGGCGCAGGAACAGCAACGTGGCGACCAGCGAAGTCCGCTTGTTGCCGTCCACGAACGGATGCAGGTGCGCGATGCCGTGTCCATAGGCCGCGGCGAGCGCGCACAGGTCGGGCGGCGGGTCGCCATAGGCGGCCAGCTGCAGCGGCTTGGCGAGCGCGGTCTCCAGCAGCTTCGCATCACGGATGCCCGCAGCGCCGCCGTGTTCGGCGAGCTGTTCTAGGTGCACGGCTTCGAGCAGGCCCGGCGCCAGCCAGGCGGGCGTGGTCACTTCGCCAGTTCGCGCAGCACGTCGCGGTTGCGACGCATGATGTCGCGTGCGATTTCCATCTGCTCGGCGAACTCGGCGTCGTAGGCGGAAATCTCGTAGCCGCGCGGCGTTTCGGCCACGTGCAGCGTGTCGCCCGCCTCCAGCTTCAGGCGCGACAGGATTTCCTTGGGCAGCACCACTCCCACCGAGTTGCCGATGCGGGTGAGCTTTAGGGCGGCGGCCATGGCGGGTTCCGGGTTGTTCGTACGGATGTAATTACGCCTTCAGGCGGGTCACGTCAACCCGGTGCAGGCGCGCGATGGCAGGGTGGTCGCCCCGCATGGTCCAATGCGCGCCGAAGCGGGGGTACCGGCGCGCCGGTTGAGAGAGTCCCTTCGAACCTGACGCGGTTGAGACCGCCGTAGGGAGCTTCGGCGCCGCACCTGCGTTGCGCCCTGGCTCCGTCGTTCGAACTCCTGCTCGCGCGCCGCGTCCGCGGTGTCGCCACGATCGAACAGGTGGGCCGATGAACGCAGTGCCGTCCGAACTCCTCCAGCAGGCCGAGCAGCTCTCGGCCGACGTGGTCCGCCCGATCCCGGGCTCGCGCAAGATCCACGTGACCGGCTCGCGCCCGGACATCCGCGTGCCGATGCGCGAGATCGCGCTGGCGAAGACGCCGACGCTGTTCGGCGGCGAGGACAACGCGCCGCTGGCGGTCTACGACTGCACCGGGCCGTACACCGACGACACCGTCGACATCGACCTCGCGCGCGGCCTGCCGCCCTTGCGCGCGCGGTGGATCGCCGAGCGGGGCGACACCGAGGTGCTGGCCGGCCTGTCGAGCGAGTTCGGCCGCAGGCGCGAGCACGACCCGAAGCTCGCGCACGTGCGCTTCGGCAACCGGCCGCTGCCGCGCCGTGCGATCGGTGGCGCCAACGTCACCCAGATGCACTACGCGCGCCGCAGCATCGTGACGCCGGAGATGGAGTTCATCGCCATCCGCGAGAACCAGCGCATCGAATCGATCCGCGAGGCGCACCTGCTCGCGCAGCATCCCGGCGAATCGTTCGGCGCGAACATCCAGCGCCTGATCACACCCGAGTTCGTGCGCGACGAGGTCGCCCGCGGCCGCGCGATCATCCCCAACAACATCAACCATCCCGAAAGCGAGCCGATGATCATCGGCCGCAACTTCCTGACCAAGGTCAACGCGAACATCGGCAACTCCGCGGTGTCGTCGGGCATCGCCGAGGAAGTCGAGAAGCTGGTGTGGTCGATGCGCTGGGGCGCGGACACGGTGATGGACCTGTCCACTGGCAAGCACATCCACGAGACGCGCGAGTGGATCATCCGCAACTCACCCGTTCCGATCGGCACCGTGCCGATCTACCAGGCGCTGGAAAAGGTCGACGGGCGCGCGGAGGAGCTCAACTGGGAGATCTTCCGCGACACGCTGATCGAGCAGGCCGAGCAGGGCGTGGACTACTTCACCATCCATGCCGGCGTGCTGCTGCGCTACGTGCCACTGACGGCGAAACGCGTCACCGGCATCGTGTCGCGCGGCGGTTCGATCATGGCCAAGTGGTGCCTGGCGCACCATCGCGAGAACTTCCTCTACACGCACTTCGAGGACATCTGCGAAATCATGAAGGCGTACGACGTCGCCTTCTCGCTCGGCGACGGCCTGCGGCCGGGCTCCATCGCCGACGCCAACGATGCCGCGCAGTTCGGCGAGCTCGAGGCCTTGGGCGAACTCACCCAGATCGCGTGGAAGCACGACGTGCAGACCATGATCGAAGGCCCCGGCCACGTGCCGATGCACCTGATCAAGGAGAACATGGACAAGCAACTGGCCGTGTGCGGCGAGGCGCCGTTCTACACGCTCGGGCCGCTGACCACGGACATCGCGCCGGGCTACGACCACATCACCAGCGCGATCGGTGCGGCGATGATCGGCTGGTTCGGCACCGCGATGCTCTGCTACGTCACGCCCAAGGAACACCTGGGCCTGCCGAACAAGCACGACGTGCGCGAAGGGCTGATGGCGTACAAGATCGCCGCGCACGCCGCCGACCTCGCCAAGGGCCACCCCGGCGCGCAGGCGCGCGACAACGCGATGAGCAAGGCGCGCTTCGAGTTCCGGTGGGAGGACCAGTTCAACCTCGGCCTGGACCCTGAGCGTGCCCGTGAGTACCACGACGAGACGCTGCCCAAGGACGCGCACAAGACCGCGCACTTCTGCTCGATGTGCGGCCCGCATTTCTGTTCGATGAAGATCACCCAGGACGTGCGCGATTTCGCGGCCGGGGAAGCGGCGCGCGAGGCCGGCGACGCCACCGCGGCGATCGAGCAGGGAATGGCGGAAAAGGCCGCCGAGTTCCGCGCGCGCGGCGCGCAGGTGTATTCCAAGGCCTGATCGCCACCGCGGATGGATGTGCGCTTGCGCGACTCGGCCGCGCACGCCGCCGCATCGCCAGCGCACGCCTGCTTTTCACTCCCTCCCCTTCAAGGGGAGGGTCGGGGAGGGCATGGTGTTCCTCGACCGCACCGCAGCACTTTGTTTCTTTAAGACGAGTGAAGCCTTTCGCCCGCTTCCACCGTGTGAGCGGCCTTGCTCGCTCGTGCAAGGAAACCAGATAGGGAAACATACCCCGGACTCGCGCCCGACGATCGAACCGGCGCCCATGCCCGCAGTTTCAGCAAGAGCGATCGTCCTGCATCTCCCAACCGCGCGTCGCGACGCCACGTGCGGCCGCGGCAGACCGCTGGCAGGATGCCGCCATGCATCGCCGCGCGTTCCTGTCCGCACTGCCTGCCATCGCGCTTGCACCGGCGCTGTGTCGCGCAGGCGCGGCTGCGGCCACCCGCACCTCCCTCGATGACATCGCGCCGTTGCGCGAACGCCTGCCTGCGTCGATGCAGCCGTGGCTGGCGTCGGACGAGCACCGCGTCGAAATCATCCTCGAGCGCCGTGATGCACGCGGCCTCTGGCACGCGGCGCGGCATGGCCAGCGCTGGGCGCGCGCGTGGGCGCCGGCGGCCAGCGTGGCCAAGCTGCCGATGGCGTTGCTGATGGCCGAACGCGTGCACGCGCTCGGTGGCGATGCGTCGGTGCGCCTCGCGCTCGACGCCGCGCCGGCGACGGGCGAGTGGGGCGACGGCGAACCGTTGCAGGCGCCGTTCGCACGCGACCTCGCGCGCACGTTCGCGGTCAGCGACAACGTGCCCTACAACCGCTGGTACGAGCTGCTGGGCGCCGATCCCCTCCACGCGCGGCTGGCGGCGATGGGCTATCCGCACGTGCGACTGGTCGGGCGGCTGGGGTCCAGCGACATCGATGCCAACTGCCGCACCGGTGGCGGCCGCATCGAAGCCGCGGACGGGCGCGTGCTCGCGGTCGAACCTCCGCGCCACGCACGCGCGCGGAGTTTTCCGTTCGGTGGGGCAACCGTAGGGCGGGCCTGGCGGCACGACGACGGCAGCGTCGATCCGCAGCCGCGCGACATGCGCCACGCCAACTTCCTCCCGCTGGCCGACAGCCTGCGCATGCTGCGTGCGTTCGTGCGTCCCGACTCGGTGCCGGCGGCGCAGCGCTGGCGCATCGGCGGCGCGATGCGCGCGCAGCTGCTGCATGCCCTGGCATTGCGGCCGCGCGACAGCGTCGCTCCGCGCTACGACCCGGCGACGCACGGCGATGGTCACGCGCGGTTCCTGTTCCATGGCGCCGACGGCCGCGCGCCGGCGCCCGACGGCATCGCGGTCGCCGGCAAGTCGGGGCAGGCCTACGGGTTCGTGAGCGAGGTCGCGCACGTGGTCGAACCCGCGCGCGGCATCGAGTTCCTTCTGGCTGCACGCGTGCAGGCCAATGCGGATGGCATCGTCAACGACGATCGTTACGACTACGACACCGTCGCCCGCCCCCTGCTCGCGGCGATCGGCCAGGCGGCGTTCGCACTGGCACGCGCGGCCCCCGCGCACGCAGGATCGGGCACGATGCCCGCATGACCCGTTCCGTCCTCGCCCCCGGCGACACCTGGCACGCCCTCGCGCGACGCCATCCCTCGGCATTCCTCCTGGCCGCCCAGCTGGCCAGCCTGCTGGTGTACCCGCTGCTGGACGACAGCCATTCCGGGCGCGTGGTGTTCGGCGCGATCGGGGCACTGTTCCTGGTGCTGGTGGTGTGGGTCATCAACCGCAGCCCGGCGGTGAACTGGATCGGCTGGTCGATGGCCGGCGTCGCGTTCGTGCTGTCGGTGGCGTCGGTCATGCTCGACAGCGACACCTTGCTGGCGGTGGCGTCGATCGTCGAGGCGCTGCTGTACTTCTATGCCAGTGGCAGCCTGATCGCCTACATGCTCGGCGACCACCGCGTCACCACGGACGAATGGTTCGCCGCGGGCGCGGTGTTCACCCTGCTCGCGTGGGGATTCGCCTATGCCTATCTCGCCTGCCAGATCCTCTACCCGGGCAGCTTCACCGGCGCGGTGGAACCCGAGCGCCCACGCACGTGGATCGAGCTGCTGTTCCTGAGCTTCACCAACCTCTCGGCGACCGGCCTTGGCGACGTGCTTCCACTGGCTCCTCAGGCCCGCGTGCTGGCGATGCTCGAGCAGTTCTGCGGGGTCGGCTACATCGCCGTCGTGGTGTCGCGCCTGATCGCGCTGGGACTGCGCGAGATCGGGGAATGAGCCCGCAGGCCGGACGGACCCCGTTGGCCGCCGGAGGATGATCCGTGTGGCGCGGCACGCGGGCTACGATAGGCCGGTGACGAACCCGCGCCCTCGCCGATGAAGCTGCACGCCCCTTTCATCCAGTTGCCCCTCGCCTTCGATGCGGCTGCGTTGGCCGACGAAGTGCGGGCGCTGGGTGAAGCGCCGTGGAAGCCGCATCCCCAGGGCTTCCCAGGCAATTCCATGCTGCCGCTCGTCGCGGTGGGGGGCGATGCCGACAACGAGGCATTCGCCGGCGTCATGGCACCCACGCCCGCGCTTCTCGCGTGTCCCCGCCTGCAGCAGGTGTTCGCCAGCCTCGGTGCGACGATCGGGCGCAGCCGCCTCATGCGGCTGTCGGGCATGGCGGAAGTTTCCCGCCACACCGACCAGGGCTATTACTGGGCCGAACGCGTCCGCGTGCACGTGCCCCTGGTGACCCAGCCGACCGTGCGCTTCGAGTGCGGCGACGCCGCCGTGCACATGGCCGCGGGCGAGTGCTGGATCTTCGATACGTGGCGCCAGCACCGCGTGCTCAACCACGCCACGCAGGCGCGCATCCACCTGGTGGTCGACACCGTGGGTGGCGCGCGGTTCTGGGACCTGGTCGGGAGGGGGCGTCCCCATGACGTCCAGCCGCCCGGATGGGCGCCCGCTCCCATCGCCGCGAGCCCGGCTGCGCTCGCGTTCGAATGCGAGCAGGTCAACGTGCCTGCCGTGATGACTCCATGGGAACTCCAGCACCATCTGGAATTCCTGCTGGACGAGGCGATCGCGCATCCGGTGCTTCCCGAGCTCGCGCGGCATGTCGGCACGCTGCTGCAGGGGTGGCGGGGGCTGTGGGCCGCGCACGGCGATGCGCAGTCCGCGCGACCCGCGTATCGCCAGGCCTTCGCTGCGTTCATCGCCGCCGTGAAGCCGCGCGCGGCGGGCGTGGTGCTGCGCAACGAGATGCCGTGGCTCGAGGTGGTGCAGGCGATGCTGGGGCGTGCCGTCGTCGCGTGGCCGCCCCCGGCAGGCCGTTAGGCACGCGCGTCGGCGCGCGAATCCGCGCGCGCCGGAGGGACGCGCAGCGCTAGTAGTTCAACGGCTCGTCCTTGGATGCGGTTTCGAACCGCGCGATCGAGTCGACGAGGATCTGCTTGGCCTCGGCCGCATTGCCCCAGCCGTCGATCTTCACCCACTTGCCCTTCTCGAGGTCCTTGTAGTGCTCGAAGAAGTGTCCGATGCGTTCGCACCAGTGCGTGGAGACCTGGTCGAGGTCGGCGATATGCGAGTAGCCGTTGAAGATCTTGTCCACCGGCACGGCGAGGATCTTCTCGTCGCTGCCGGCCTCGTCGGACATCTTGAGCACGCCCACCGGGCGCACGCGGATCACCGAGCCGGGGATCAGCGGCAGCGGCAGGATCACCAGCACGTCGGCCGGGTCGCCGTCGCCGCACAGCGTGTGCGGCACGTAGCCGTAGTTGCAGGGGTAGCGCATGGGCGTGGACAGGATGCGGTCCACGAAGATCGCGCCGGACGCCTTGTCGACCTCGTACTTGACGGGCTCGGCGTCCTTGGGGATCTCGATGATGACGTTGATTTCGTCCGGCGGATTCTTGCCGGTGGGGACGAGGTCCAGGCCCATGGGGCGCTCCGTGGATTGCGAGGCCGCGCAGTTTAGCGGCGGATCTGTTGCATCGCAGCAGTTGCGGTGGGCCTGCCAGAAGCGTCCGCGAAGGACGCAAAGAGCGCCAAAAGGCGAAGAGCGTGACGGAGCCAAGGCAGTCTGCGCATCCGTATTGCGGTAGGCGCAGCGCGCTTTCCGGGGGGCTCGGAGGCCAATCTACTCCCGGGTGTACTGCGCTTTTCGGGGCTGCGGATTTCTAAGCACCGCTGACGTAGCGTCCGGGTTGTGGATCACGGCCAAGCTAGGAGCGCTTGTCCGCAAAGCACGCAAAAGACGCAAAGGAAGAGCGATCGCGAGAAGGAACGCGACGCATCGCTGCGTGTGCAGTTCCGCACGCTGGGAACGTGTCGACCCATATCCCCTTTCGTCGCTTTTCTTCAGCGTCTTTTGCGTCTTTCGCGGACCCCGCCTTTCGCTCGTCAAAAAAAAGGCGAGGCGCCCCGAAGAACGCCTCGCCACATCACGCAATCGAAACAGCGATCACCTCACAAAAGCGGCACCAGCAACAACGCCACGATGTTGATGATCTTGATCAGCGGGTTGATCGCCGGGCCCGCGGTGTCCTTGTAGGGATCGCCCACGGTGTCACCGGTGACCGCGGCCTTGTGCGCCTCGCTGCCCTTGCCGCCGAAGTTGCCGTCCTCGATGTACTTCTTGGCGTTGTCCCACGCGCCGCCGCCGGTGGTCATCGAGATCGCGACGAACAGGCCCGTGACGATCGTGCCGATCAACAGGCCACCCAGCGCGCGGATGCCCGCGCCGTCGCCCATCAGCCAGTTCAGGCCGAACGCGACGATGACGGGCACCAGCACCGGCAGCAGCGAGGGCACGATCATTTCCCTGATCGCCGAGCGGGTCAGCATGTCCACCGCACGGTCGTACTGCGGGCGGCCGGTGCCGGCGAGGATGCCGGGGATGTCGCGGAACTGCCGGCGGACCTCCTCGACGACGGCGCCCGCCGCGCGGCCCACCGCTTCCATCGCCATCGCGCCGAACAGGTACGGGATCAGGCCGCCGATGAACAGGCCGATGATCACCGCCGGGTCCGACAGTTCGAAGCGCTGCGACTGGCCGCTGGCGTCGAGCTTGTGGGTGAAGTCGGCGAACAGCACCAACGCGGCCAGCGCCGCCGAGCCGATCGCGTACCCCTTGGTCACCGCCTTGGTGGTGTTGCCCACCGCGTCGAGCGGGTCGGTGACCTCGCGCACCTCGTGCGGCAGCTCGGCCATCTCGGCGACGCCGCCGGCGTTGTCGGTGATCGGGCCGTAGGCATCCAGCGCGACGATCATGCCGGCCATCGACAGCATCGAGGTGGCGGCCACCGCGATGCCGTACAGCCCCGCCAGTTCGTACGACCCCCAGATCGCCGCGCACACCGCGATGACCGGCAGCGCGGTGGACTTCATCGACACGCCGAGGCCCGCGATGATGTTGGTGCCGTGCCCGGTGGTGGACGCCTGCGCGACGTGGCGCACCGGCGCGTACTGCGTGCCGGTGTAGTACTCGGTGATCCACACGATCGCGCCGGTCAGCCCCAGCCCGATCAGCGCGCAGCCGAACAGGCTGTTGACGCCGTAGCTGCTGTCGGCCATCAGTTCGGCGGTGATCGGGTAGAACGCCGCCGCCGAGAGCAGCGCCGACACGATCACGCCGCGGTACAGCGCGCCCATGATCGAGCCGCCCGCCTTCACCTTGACGAACATCGCGCCGATGATCGAGCCGATGATCGACGCGCCGCCCAGCACCAGCGGATACAGCATCGCGTTGCGGCCGGCCTCCTCGAGCATCAGCCCGCCCAGCAGCATCGTGGCGATCACGGTGACCGCATAGGTCTCGAACAGGTCCGCGGCCATGCCCGCGCAGTCGCCGACGTTGTCGCCGACGTTGTCGGCGATCACCGCCGGGTTGCGCGGGTCGTCCTCGGGGATGCCGGCCTCGACCTTGCCGACGAGATCCGCGCCGACGTCCGCGCCCTTGGTGAAGATGCCGCCGCCCAGGCGCGCGAAGATCGAGATCAGCGACGAGCCGAACGCCAGGCCGATGAGCGCGTGCAGCGCGGTGTCGGCATCGATGCCCATCGCGCCGAGCGCCGCCCAGTAGCCGGCCACGCCGAGCAGGCCCAGGCCGACCACGAGCATGCCGGTGATCGCGCCGCCGCGGAACGCGACGTCCATCGCCGGGCCGATGCCGCGGCGCGCCGCCTCGGCGGTGCGCACGTTCGCGCGCACCGACACGTTCATGCCGATGTAGCCGGCCACGCCGGAGAACACCGCGCCGATGGCAAAGCCGATGGCGGTGAACCAGTCGAGCGCGAAGCCGATGACCAGCCCCAGCACCACGCCGGCCACGGCGATGGTCAGGTACTGGCGGTTGAGGTAGGCCCGCGCGCCTTCCTGGATGGCCGCGGCGATGGCCTGCATGCGTTCGTTGCCGGCCGGGAGCCGGACGATCCATCGCGTCGAGATGACGCCGTAGAGAATCGCGATGCCGGCGCACACCAGCGCCAGCGTCAAACCCTGCTGTTCGAGCATGAAATCCTCCCCAGGATGCGTGCCGGCCGGCACGTGCGCCGGACTATCGCATGCGGGTCAGGGGGGCTTTTGCGGCAGTGCGGCATCGATGCAGGGCCGTGCGTGGCGTTCCCATTGCCGTCGCCGCTGCGCACGCAGGGGCCCAGCGACTTGGCTGCCCATCGGTTGCAGTGCCCCACATCTTCGCGACGGCACGAGAGGCACTGGGCCCCTGCGTGCGCAGGGGCGACGTCGCGCGGGACGCTGGCGCCGCGCCTGGTCGCCGTCCGCGCATGACGCGCCCACGCTGCCGGGCACCCAGGCGCCACGGACGCGAGAGCGCATCCGATTCAGCAACCCCATGCCAGCCTCGCGCGCCTGTCCGCACCGGGAGCCGCCCATGGCCCGCATCGCAACCGCCGTCCTTGCCACGCTCGTGTTCGCAGCGCAGGCGCACGCTGCCAACCCGGCGCCGGAAATCCAGCGCCCCGTCGGCAAGGCGCAGGCCGCTGGATCGGTGCACACGCTGCGCACGATCCCCGAAGCCTGCGCGCGCCTGGAGGGTCGCTTCACCGGGCAGGCCGCCACGCCGTATGCCCTGCAGCCGGTGCGCACCAGCGCCAATTGCCAGCCGCGGGCGCAGCTGGTCGATCCTGCCAAGGCCAGGCCCTCGCAGGCGACGGGCTGGATCCTCAACGACGTGATCCGCGTGCCGAGCGCCGCATGCAGCGGCCAGGTCGCGCAGGTCTTGGTGTGGCGCAAGCCCGCCGCGAAGGCCACGCCGCCCAGGCTCGACGCGCAGGGCAAGTCGCGCGTCTACCTGCAGGATGCGAAGGAACGGGCCCGCGCGGGCCAGCTCAACGCAGTCCCGCAGTTCGCCGCGGTGCTGCAGGTCGACGGCCGCTGCTGACGCTCAGCCGTCCCACTCCGGCAGGCGCTTGTCGATGCATTGTCGCGGCACGGTCACGTAACGGGGCAATCCGTCGCGCCCGTACGGCGGCGGCGCCTCGCCGCGCACCAGCGGTTCGAGGTAGCGGCGGGCGGCCTCGGTGATGCCGTGGCCGTCCTCGCGGATGAAGCCGGCGGGCATCGTTTTCTCGACGTTCGCGATGTCGGTCAGCGGCGCGGGTTTCACGGTCCATCGATAGGGACGATCGCGCAGGCGCACGATCACCGGCATCACCGCGTTCATGCCCTTCATCGCGTACTCGACCGCCTTGCGGCCCACCGCCTGTGCCTGGCGAAGGTCGGTTTCCGAGGCGATGTGGCGGGCGGAGCGCTGCAGGTAGTCGGGCAGCGCCCAGTGCACCTTGTAGCCGAGCACGTCCTTGACCCGACCGGCCAGGTGCGAGGCGACGCCGCCCAGCTGGGTATGCCCGAACGCGTCCTTGCCGCCGCCGGCATCGGCCACGAAGGTGCCGTCCGCGGTGCGGATGCCTTCGCTGGCCACGACCACGCAGTGGCCGACGCGCTCGACGACGGCGCGCACGCGGCTCATGAAATCGGCCTCGTCATACGCGCGTTCGGGGAACAGGATCAGGTGCGGCGCCTCGTCGGGCGTGCGGCCCGCGAGCCCGGCCGCGGCCGCGAGCCAGCCGGCGTGGCGGCCCATCGCCTCGTAGACGAACACCTTGGTCGAAGTGTCGGCCATCGCGGCGACGTCGAGCGCCGCCTCGCGCACCGACACCGCGGTGTACTTGGCCGCCGAGCCGAAGCCGGGGCAGGCGTCGGTCACGGCGAGGTCGTTGTCGACCGTCTTGGGCACGCCGATGCACGCCAGCGGGTAATCGAATTCCGCCGCCAGCTGCGAGACCTTGAGTGCGGTGTCCGCCGAATCGTTGCCGCCGTTGTAGAGGAACCAGCGCACGTCGTGCTCGCGCAGCACCGCGAGCAGGCGCTCGTACTTCGCGCGGTCGGCGTCAAGGGACTTGAGCTTGTAGCGGCACGAGCCGAACGCGCCCCCCGGCGTGTGCGCCAGCGCCTTGGCGGTGGAGGCCGGCAGCGAAGTGGTGTCGATCAGCTCCTCGCGCAGCGCGCCAAGGATGCCGTTCTTCGCCGCCAGCACCGGCACCCGGTGCGAGCGCGCGGCCTGGATCACCGCCGAGGCGGTGGCGTTGATGACGGCGGTGACACCGCCCGACTGGGCGTAGAGCAGGGAGGGCATGGCTTTTTGGGAAAGCGGGAACGGGGAACGGGGAACAGGGAAACAGAAGCCGAGGTAGGGGAGCGGAGGCGTGGCACGGAGCAATCGCGGGCGGTGCGCCGATGTCATCGTGCCATTGCGCGCCCATGGCCGTGCGGCACACCCAATCGCGAGCGTGCGGGTCATGGCAACCGCCTCTTGCTTCCCTGTTCCCCGTTCCCCGTTCCCGCTCCTGCTCCATTAAGCTTCCCGCCACGCTGCGCGCGCGCAGGGGCCCGCATCGCGGGCACGCCGCGCGGTGGCCATTCCAGGAGTCACCACTGATGCGTTTGGTTCTGTTGGGCGCCCCCGGTTCCGGCAAGGGCACCCAGGCGGCCCGGCTCAAGGAGCACCTGCAGGTGCCGCACGTGTCCACCGGCGACCTGCTGCGCGCGGAAGTCGCCGCCGGCAGCAGGCTGGGGCTGGAGGCCAAGGAGATCATGGCGCGCGGCGACTTCGTCAGCGACGCGATCCTGCTGGGCATGCTCGAGGACCGCTTCTCGCGCGCGGATACCGCGGGCGGCTTCATCCTCGACGGCTACCCGCGCAACCTCGCCCAGGCCGACGCGCTCGACGCGATGCTCGCCCGCATGGGCCAGCCGATGGATGCCTGCGTGCAGCTGCACGTGCCGGTGGAGATGCTGGTCGAGCGCCTGGCCGGGCGCGCGCAGGCCGAGGGCCGCGCCGACGACTCGCCGGACGCAGTGCGCAAGCGCCAGCAGGTCTACACCGACCAGACCGCGCCAGTCATCGAGTTCTACCGCCAGCGCGGCACGCTCACCGTCGTCGACGGCGTGGGGTCGCTGGACGAGGTGTTCACCCGCATCGTCGAGGCGATCGCGCCGGTGCGAGAGGTGGGATGAAGCGGGAACGGGGAACGGGGAACAGGGAAGCGAAAAGCACCGCGTCGCCGAGCGATCTCCAGATCCCAGACCAGCGTTCTCTCCGGTTACTTCCATGACCTCTGCTTCCCCGTTCCCCGTTCCCCGTTCCCGCTCCACCCAATCGCTCCACATCCTCGGCATCGCCGGCACCTTCATGGGCGGCGTCGCCGCGCTGGCGCGCGAGCTCGGGCACGGCGTGGAAGGCAGCGACAAGGACATCTACCCACCGATGTCCACCCAGCTCGAGCAGCTGGGCATCGCGCTGCACCGTGGCTACGACGCCGCGCACATCGCGCCCGGCGCGGAGATGGTGGTCATCGGCAACGCGCTCTCGCGCGGCAATGCGGCGGTGGAGGCGGTGCTCGACAGCGGGCGGCCCTACACCTCCGGCGCCGAATGGCTGCGCGACAACGTGCTGCCCGGGCGCACCACGCTGGCGGTGGCCGGCACCCATGGCAAGACCACCACGACGACGATCCTTGCCTTCCTGCTCGAACGCGCGGGGCGCGCGCCGGGTTTCCTGATCGGCGGCGTGGCCGAGGATTTCGGCGTGTCCGCGCGCATCGGCGCGGGCGCCGAGTTCGTGGTCGAGGCCGATGAATACGACACCGCGTTCTTCGACAAGCGCAGCAAGTTCGTGCACTACCGCCCGCGGGTGGCGATCCTCAACAACCTCGAGTTCGACCACGCCGACATCTTCGAGGACATCGCGGCGATCCAGCGCCAGTTCCACCACCTCGTGCGCACCGTGCCCGGTGGCGGGCGGCTGGTCGTCAACGGCGAGGACCCGCGCCTGGCCGAGGTGCTGGCAATGGGCTGCTGGACGCCGGTGGTGCGCTTCGGGCTGGATCCCGCGCAATCGGTGGGCGCGCCGGCGTTCGACTGGACCGCGCGCCTCGTCGAGCCCGACGGCAGCGCATTCGCGGTGGTGCATGCGGGCGTCGAGGTGGGGGAGGTGCGCTGGCCACTCTCCGGCCGCCACAACGTGATGAACGCGTTGGCCGCGTTGGCCGCGGCGCGTGCCGTCGGGGTCGATGTCGCCGCGGTGCTGCCCGCGCTCGCCCGCTTCACGAGCGTCAAGCGGCGCATGGAAGTGGTCGGGCAGGCCGGCGGCGTCACCGTGTACGACGACTTCGCCCACCATCCCACCGCGATCGCCACCACGCTGGCGGGCCTGCGCACGCGGGTGGGCGCGGCGCGGATCGTGGTGGCGATGGAGCCGCGCAGCAATTCGATGCGCCTGGGCGCGCACGCCGACGCGCTCGCGCCATCGCTGGCGCACGCCGATGCGGTGGTGTTCCTGCATCGCCCCGAGCTGGCGTGGGACGCCGGCCGGGTGGTCGCCGAGGTCCGCGGCGACGCCGTCGCGGTGCCGGGCGTCGATGCGCTGCTCGACGCGCTCGATGCGCGCGTGCAGGCCGGTGACCACGTCGTGTTCATGTCCAACGGGGGCTTCGACGACGCACCGCGGCGGTTCGCGGCGAGGCTTGCGGACCGCACGGCGTGACGCTGCGCGTGCCGTCACGCAGGATCGCGCAGTGCCGGCGAGCCGCATGACCGAGGCACTGCCCCTGTTCCCGCTGCAGGTCGTGCTGGTGCCGGGCGCCGCGCTGGGACTGCGGGTGTTCGAGGCGCGCTACCTCGACCTGGTGCGCGAATGCGGGCGCTCGGGCAGCGGCTTCGGCATCAGCCTGCTGCTGGAGGGTGATGGAGCCGGCGCGCGCGCCGTGCCGGCGGCCTACGGCACCGAGGCGCGCATCGAGGACTTCGGCACCGGCAGCGACGGGCTGCTGACGCTGCGCGTGCGCGGGGCGCGTCGCTTCCACGCCCGCAGCGTGCGGGTGCGCGACGACGGCCTGCAGGTGGCGGACGTGGAGTGGCGCGGCCCCGATGTCGATGCGCCGCTGCGCCCCGAGCACGCGCTGCTGGCCACGGTGCTCGAGCGCGTGCTCGAGCGCGTGAAAGACGCTGACGCGGTGCATCGCCAGATGCGCCTGGACGATGCCGCGTGGGTGGGATGGCGGCTGGCCGAGCTGCTGCCGCTCGAGGCGATGCAGCGCCAGGCGTTGCTGCAGGAGGACGATCCGCACGCCCGGCTGGACCGCCTGCTGGCGCTGATGCCCTAGCGCTGCGCGCGCAGCCGCAGCACGAAATCGCCGTCCGGGTGGCGCGCGTCGCGCAGTTCGTGGCCGCGCGCCTGGGTGCGCAGCAGGTCGCGCGCGGCGCCGCCGTCCGGTACAGGTCGCCACAGCCCGAACGCGCCGAACGGCGTGTCGTAGCGCAGCGTCTGCGCGGTGCCGATCCACAGCGGCGTGCCGTCGTGCAGTTCGGCGCGCGCGCGCCACAGCCGCAGCGCCTGCTTGTGGCGCGGGTCGGCGCCGTCGCGCACCAGCAGCAGCGTCTCGGCCTGCGCGCCCAGCGTCGCGGGCAGCACCGGCTGCGCCCGCGCCGGGGTGTCCTCGTCGAGCAGGCCGACGACCTGGATCCACGTCGCCTGCGGCTGCTCGCGCCAGCCGTGCGCGCGCAGCGTGGCGTGCAGCTCGGGCAGCGGCCCGGCGTACTGCACGTTCAGCGGCCAGCGGCGCCGCGGGTCGGTCTCGTCGCGCTGCGCGGGCAGGCGGCGCCAGTCGCCTTGCCACCACGCCTCGGCGTCGAGCGCGATCGAGGGCTTGAGCGGCGCGAATTCGGCCAGCATGCCGCGCGCCGCGCGCGGCGCGTGCCAGAGCGCGGCCACGATGATGACGCCGTAGAACGCCGCCGACAGCGGCCGCATCCAGAACGCGCGCTGGCGATGGCGGCGGTACGCGATCCCCAGCACCAGCAGCCACACCACGCCGAACAGCACCCCGCCGACGATGTCGCTGACCCAGTGCGCGCCCAGGTACAGCCGCGCGAAGCCGACCACCGTCGTCGCCACGCCGGCCACCAGGTAAGGCCAGACGCGCGTGCGCCCGGGCAGCTCGCGCGCGATCAGCACCGCGAAGAAGCCGAAGGTAATGGTGGTCATCGTCACCGCCATCGACGGGAACCCGAACCCCGTCGGCGCGGTCGGCGGGCGCGGCATGTCCACCACCGCGCCCAGCAGCGCGGTCAGCACCAGCCCGAACATCAGCGCGGCCAGCCAGTGCGCGGCCGCCATCCAGCGCCGTCGCCACAGCAGCCAGGCCAGCGCGATGAGCGCCGCCGGCGCCAGCACCGCCGCATCGCCGATGCTCGCCAGCGCGGCCATCAGGCGGTCGGCCAGCGGGTTGCGCAGCGCCAGCATCGCCTCGTTGACGTGGTGGTCGACCACCAGCGGCTTGCGCGAGGCGATCAGCACCGCCAGCTGCGCGAACCACGCCCAGCTGATCGCCAGCAGGCACGCGGCAAGCACCAGCAGCGATGGCGATTCCGGCCGCCGCGGGTCCAGCAGCGGCACCACGTAGCGCGCCATGCGCGGATGCGCGCGCGCCCAGCGCAGCAGTTGCGCCAGCAGGTTGTCGGCGTGCCCTGCGAACCAGCGCCACGTGTACAGCACCACCGCCCACGCCAGCCCCACCGCGACCAGCAGCCCGCCCAGTACCAGGGCCAGGCGGTCGGCGACCTCGGCCACCGCGTTGTACGACTTGCCGAGCATCCAGCCCGGCGCGAGGAACGCCGCCGCCCACGCCACGCAGGCCACCGCGCTGATCACCGCATAGCGGCGCACCGGCATGTGCAGCATCCCGGCGATCGCCGGCACGAACGGGCGGATCGCACCGACGAAGCGCGCGATCAGCACCGCCTGCACGCCGCGGCGGCGCAGCAGCGTCTCGCCCTGGTCGAGCCATTGCGGATAGCGCGAGAACGGCCAGCGCGTGCGCAGTTGCGGGCCGAAGCGCCGGCCGATCGCGTAACTCAGCGCATCGCCGGTGAACGCGCCGGCGGCCGCGCACGCGACCGCGTAGGGCCCGTTGACGTGGCCGAGTCCCACCAGCGCGCCGACCGCGAACAGCAGCGGCAGCGCCGGCACGACGATCCCCGCGACGATCAGCGCGTCGCAGAACGCGATGGCGAAGATGACGCCGCCCGCGGCGACCGGGTTTGCGCTGATCCAAGCGACGAGGGAGTCGAGCCAGGCGGGATCCATCGCGGCGATTATCACCGGCCCGCGATGGCAACGATCCATCAGCCGTGGACGCGCGCCTGCGCCGCTGCGGCAATCCCACGTAAACGCGCTCCCGCGCCCCCGCGGCGATCCCAAGGTACAGGCGCGCCTGCGCCCTAAGACGATCCCGCGATAGAGGCGCGCCTTCGCGCCTGCGGCAATCGACGGCACGAGACCCGCATGCGCGCGAGGCCGCGACACCCGCCGCGCCTGCGCGCCTCGACGCCCGGCGTGCTCCGTACACTTGAGCGCATGCCGCACGCGCCACGCGCCGCCACCGAAACCACCGCGCTCAAGTCCGACACGTTCGGCCGCATCAGCCTGATGCGCGGTGCGGACGGCCCGTTCGTGCGCCGCGACCTGCGCCAGGTGCCGTGGTGGGTGCGCCTGCCCGCCTGGTGGCTGGCGCGGCGCGAGGCGCGCGCGTTGTCCGCGCTGGGGGATGTCCCCGACACCCCGCGCCTGTTGGCGTGGAGCGGGCGCGTGCTCGACCGCAGCTACATGGACGGCGCGGCGATGCACCTGGCGCCGCCGCGCGGGGACGTCGCGTACTTCCGCCGTGCACGCCGCCTGCTGCAGCGCCTGCACCGCGCCGGCATCGCCCACAACGACCTCGCCAAGGAAGCCAACTGGCTCGTGCTCCCCGACGGCCGTCCCGGCCTGATCGATTTCCAGCTCGCGGTGCGCGGCGCGCCGCGTAGCCGCTGGATGCGACTGCTCGCCCGCGAGGACTTGCGCCACCTGCTCAAGCACAAGCGCACCTACTGCCCGGGCGCCATCACTCCCGTCGAGCGCCGCGTGCTCAAGCGCACCTCGTGGGTGCGCAAGGCCTGGTTCGCGACCGGCAAGCCGCTCTACCGCTTCGTGACCCGCCGGATCCTGCGGTGGGAGGACAACGAGGGGCAGGGGCCGAAGTTGTAGGGGTGCAGGGGCTAGGGGCTAGGGAATAGGGGCTAGGGGCTAGGGGTGAGGGGCTAGGGGCTCCCCCTCACATGGGGTTGGGCAATGGGGCGTCGAGATGGCGACTGCGCACGACATTCCGCACACTGCTCTTCCCTAGCCCCCAGCCCCTAGTCCCTAGCCCCTCACCCCTCACCCCTAGCCCCTGCCTCCCCCAACTCCACCGACACGCAATCCATCCGCCAGTGCACCGCGCGTGCGATGTCCGCCGCTTCGCGCAGGCGCGCGCGCAGGTTGCGGTCGTCCACCGGGGTCACCACGACCACTCCGGACACCCGCATCCCCTCCTCGTGCAGGCGCACGTCGCAGGCCTGCACCCAGTCCAGCGCGGCGACCGCGCGGCGCACCTTGGTCGCCAACGGGTCGGGATCGCCGCGTTCGAGCGTCTCGATGCGGCCATCCTGCAGGTCGCGCATCGCATGCACGAGATTGCCGGCGCCGTCCTTGAGAACGCTGCCGGCGATGACCAGCGCGGCCACCGCGTCCGCCCACCACAGCCCGAAGCCGATGCCGACGATCCCGCCGATGCCCGCCAGCGCGGTCATCCAGTGGGCCTTGTTCATGTCCGCGTCGGTGTGCAGCGGCTTGAGCTGCAGGCGCCGTGCCAGCTTGAGCTTGGCGTGGCCGAGCAGCACCGGTGGCAGCGCGGACACCAGCAGCGCTCCCACCATCAGCCAGCCATGCCAGAGGCGCACGCCGGCCACGTCCACCGCGCCGATGGTGGTGTGCTCGGCCTTGAGCAGCGCATGCAGGCCGTCGTAGACCAGCCCCACGCCGACGCCCGCCAGCGCGACGGCCGCGATGAGGAAGTTGATGTCGAACGCGCGCCAGCGGCCGTTGACGTAGTCGGCATCCGGCGGCCTGCGCGCCGCGCGCGCGGCGACGAGGAACGCGATCGGCGGCACCAGGCTCAGCATGTCCTCGATCCATGCGGTCTTCATCGCCTGCGAATCGCCCATCGCCGCGAACATCAGTGCCGCCACGCCCGACAGCATCAGGATCGACAGCCAACACAGGCGCTCGGCGCGGCGCAGGTCGGCCTCGACATCCGCCGGCAGTGGGTGGTGCGCGCGCGGGATCATCGCGGCACCGGGTGCACGACCGCCTCGACCTGCATCAGCCACGCGTTCTCGCCGGGTGGCACCGCCATCACGCGCCGGACTTCGCGCCCGCGCGCATCCCGCGCCGGATAGGGGCGGGTCATGCCGACCTTGGATTTCCAGGGCGAATCGGCCGCCACGCCTCCGGCCACGAGGTGCAGCCGGCGCACGTGCAGCGCGTGCAGCAGGCCCTCATGGTCGCCGCGCACCCACTCGACCCGCGCACCCACGCTGCGCGCCAGCGCCTCGATGCGCGCCACGTCGCCACCGTGCGGCGGCCCGTCCGCGGGGAGCGCGACGTGCGGCGGATCGTGGCTGACGCCCGCGAGCAGCACGCCGCCTCTCACACGCTCCAGCGTGCGTTCTGGATCGCGCGGATACGGCCGGCACCCGGCGGTGGCGGCAAGCAGCGCAGCGAGCAGGAGCAGGCGCATCGGCCGCGATTGGGCCCAAGCGCCGGTGAAGGTCCCGCGCACGCCGCAGCCGCGTTCACGCCAGGGGGACGGCGTGCTTGGCAATGGTGCGCACTTCCCGACCCGAGGCCCCGCCATGCCGACCCAGCAGGAGAATTACGCCCGCATCGCCAAGCTGCTGGAGAACATCGACATCGCGATGTTCACCACCCGCGGGCGCGATGGATACCTCGTCAGCCGCCCGCTCTCCACCCAGGTCGCCAACTTCGACGGCACCATCTGGTTCATGGTCAGCGCCGAGAGCAGCAAGGTCGGCGAAATCGCGCGCGACCCGCACGTCAACGTCGGTTACGCGGCCAAGGACAAGAACACCTACGTCTCGGTCGCCGGCACCGCGCAGGTGCTGCGTGACCAGGCCCGCATCGACGCGCTCTGGAACGACTTCTACAAGGCGTTCTGGCCCGACGGCCCGACCGATCCGCGGATCCGCCTGGTGCGCGTGGACGTGGCGACCGTCGAATACTGGGATGGCCCCGGCACGATCGTCGGGCAGGCGATCCGCTTCGCCATCGCCCGCGTGACCCGCGACGACAGCGTGCTGTCGGACAACAAGACCCTGCGCGTCACCGGGACCGGCCGCGCGCGCGTGGTCACCGACGGCGATCCCAACGACCCCGGCTCGCGTCGTGGGCGCACCGGATCGTCGTCTAGCAAGGCGACAGGCACGCGCGCTGCGGCCAAGAAGGCGGGCTCGCGCGCATCGACGGGGCGGGCCGCGGTCACCGGGACGTCGCGTGCGAAGAAAGCCGGCACGCGCACGGCAGGCGCACGCAAGGCCGCCGCCCGGAAGACTGCCGCCAGCAAGTCCGTGGCGGGGAAGTCGGCCACGCGGAAGTCGACCGCGAAGAAGGCCAGCGCGAGCAGGGCCACCGGCACGCGTGCGTCCAGCACGAGCGCGCGCAAGTCGCCCGCGCGCAAGACCGCACGGCGTCCCGCACGCTAGGCCCGGGTTCCATCGGCGCGCCTGCCCCGACGCTGGGCAGGCGACGTCGGAACCGCGCGATCATGGCCGGCCTTCCCGCGGGTCTGCATCGTGAGTCCTGAACCTCCGTCCGCCGCCGTCCTGCTTGCGCTCGGCGACGCGCACTACGTCCCGGTCTACCGTCCGCGCCGCATCGTGCTCGACCACGGCCGCGGTGCGCGCGCGTGGGACACCGAGGGGCGCGAGTACGTCGACTTCGGCGCCGGCATCGCGGTCAACGCGCTTGGCCACGCGCCGCAGGTGCTCATCGACGCGCTGACCGCGCAGGCGCAGCGCCTGTGGCACACCAGCAACGTGTTCACCAGCGAGCCGCCGCTGCGCCTGGCGCAGGCGCTGGTGGCCTCGGCGTCGTTCGCGCGGCGCGTGTTCCTGTGCAACTCCGGTGCCGAAGCCAACGAGGCCGCGATCAAGCTCGCCCGCCGCCATGCCAGCGATGCCGGCCGCGAACCCTCGCGTCGCGTCATCCTTACCTTCGAAGGCAGCTTCCATGGCCGCACGCTCGCCGCGGTCAGCGCCACCGCGCAGCCGAAGTACCACGCCGGCTTCGAGCCGCTGCCGCCGGGCTTCCGCTACGCGCGCTTCAACGACCTCGACGCCGCGCGCGACGCGATGGCCGACGGTGCGGTGTGCGCGGTGCTGGTCGAGCCGGTGCAGGGCGAAGGCGGGGTGACGCCCGCCACCGACGCGTTCCTGCGTGGCCTGCGCGCGCTGTGCGACGCGCATGGCGCGCTGCTGATGCTCGACGAAATCCAGTGCGGCATGTCGCGCACCGGCACGCTGTACGCGCACGAGGCGGCCGCCATCGCGCCGGACGTGGTGACCCTGGCCAAGGCACTCGGCGGCGGCTTTCCCATCGGCGCGATGCTGGTCGGCGAGCGCGCCGAGCAGACGCTGCAGTTCGGCAGCCACGGCACGACGTTCGGCGGCAACCCGCTCGCCGCCGCCGTCGCGCTGGCCGCGCTGCGCGAGCTGTCATCGAGTGCGTTGCAGGCCCACGTCCTGCGCCAGGGCGCACGCCTGCGCGAAGCCCTCGCCGCACTCGACGACGACGCAACCCTGTTCGCCGAAATCCGCGGCCGCGGCCTGATGCTGGGCGCGCAACTCGCGCCCGCGCACGCCGGCCAGGCCGGCGCGATCCTTGACGCCTGCATTGCGCAGGGCCTGCTGTTGCTGCAGGCGGGGCCGGATGTCCTGCGCTTCGTCCCGCCGCTCAACATCAGCGATGAAGAACTCGACGACGGCCTGGCCCGCCTGCGTATCGCCGTCACCACCTGGCGCGATTCGCGCTAAGGAAGGTCTGAACAGCGTTTTTCCTCGTCGTTCCTGCGAAAGCAGGAACCCAGTGCCTTTGATTTCAACGAGTTGAAGTCGCTGAATCGCCGCTTTCGCACCGATGGCGGCACTTGTTCAGACCTTCCCTAAAGCCTCGCGATGCAAGCCCCTCCCACCGGGAGAGGGGGGTGAGGCCGGTTTGCTTGCGCCACTGGCGCGCAACCGGCCGAACGACCGTCGGCCGTGCCGACGGGCCGGAGAGGGTCGGTCAGGCCAAGCCGCCTGAAAACACCGTGCGCTCGAGACGTTCCAGGAGCACGTCACTAGGCCACCAACGCAAACGCCTCCCGCGCCGCCGCCACCGTCGCCTCGATCTCCGCCTGCCCATGCGCGCTCGACAGGAACCCCGCCTCGAACGCCGACGGCGCGAGATACACACCGCGCTCGAGCATCGCGTGGAAGAAGCGGTTGAACCGCCCCGCGTCCGACCGCTTGGCATCCTCGAAGTCGTGCACCGGCCCGTCGCAGAAGTACAGCCCGAACATCGCCGGCGCGCGCACCGTGTGGAACACGACGCCGGCTTCGCGCGCGGCCGCTTCCAGCCCGTCGCACAGCGCATGCGTGCGCGTTTCCAGATCGGCATGGAAACCGGGCGCGCGGATCAGGTCCAGCGTCGCCAGCCCCGCCGCCATCGCCACCGGATTGCCGCTGAGCGTGCCGGCCTGGTAGATCGGCCCGCTCGGCGCCACCTGCGCCATCAGCTCGCGCCGGCCGCCGTACGCGCCCACCGGCATGCCGCCACCGATGATCTTGCCGAACGTGGTGAGGTCCGGCCGCACGCCGTACAGCGCCTGCGCACCGCCCAGCGCCACGCGGAACCCCGTCATCACCTCGTCGAGGATCAGCAGCGCGCCATGCGCATCGCAGAGGCCGCGCAGGTGCTGCAGGTAGCCGTCGCGCGGCAGGATGCAGTTGGCGTTGCCGACGATGGGTTCGATGATCACGCCGGCGATGTCGCCGCCATGCGTCTCGAACAACGCGGTGGCCGCATCGAAATCGTTGAACGGCAGCGTCAGCGTCAGGTCCGCCAGCGCCGACGGCACGCCCGGCGAATTCGGCAGCCCCAGCGTCGCCACGCCGCTGCCGGCCTTGACCAGGAAACTGTCGCCGTGGCCGTGGTAGCAGCCCTCGAACTTGACGATGCGCGTGCGCCCCGTCGCCCCGCGCGCCACGCGGATCGCCGACAGCGTCGCCTCGGTGCCCGAGTTCACCATCCGCACCAATTCGCAGCTCGGCACCAGCTCGCAGATGGCCTCGGCCATGGTCACTTCCAGCGCGTTGGGCACGCCGAAGCTCAGCCCGTCGCGCATCGTGCGCGCCACCGCCTCCAGCACGTGCGGATGCGCGTGCCCGGCGATCATCGGCCCCCACGAGCCGATGTAGTCGATGTAGCGGTTGCCATCGACGTCGAGCAGGTGCGCACCTTCCGCGCGTGCGGCGAAGAACGGCGTGCCGCCCACCGAACGGAAGGCACGCACCGGCGAATTGACGCCACCGGGCAACAGCTGCGAAGCGCGCTCGAACAACGCGATGGAACGGTCGTGGTGCATGTCGCCTCGATGGTGATGGATGCCTGCGTGCGGTCGCACCGACGGCAAGTGGGAGATGGGTTGCTGCGATTGGGTCAAGCGCCCGCGAAGCATTGATTGAGGCCGCGCACCGCCGCGGCGGGATCGGGCGCATCGAACACGGCCGACACCACCGCCACCAGGTCGGCACCGGCATCGACCACCACCCGCGCATTGGAATCGTCGATGCCGCCGATCGCCACGCGCGCCACGCACAGTGTCGCGGCGTCGCGCAACAGGTCGGCACTCGCGCGACGCGCAGCCGGCTTGGTCGGCGAGGGGAAGAACGCACCGAAGGCGACGTAGCTGGCGCCTTCGGCCATCGCATCACGCGCGCGCTGCAGCGAGTCGTAGCAGGACGCACCGACGATCGCACCCGGCCCGAGCTCCGCGCGCGCCGATGCGAGGTCTCCGTCGTGTTCGCCCAGGTGTGCACCGTCCGCGCCAATCCGCGCGGCCAGCCGCCAGTCGTCGTTGATGATCAACGGCACGCCCGCCTCGCGGCACGCCTCGAGCAGCGCACCGGCCTGCGTGGCACGCAGGGGCGCGGCAGCACGCTTGTTGCGGTACTGCAGCCATGTGACGCCTGCGCCGAGGACCGGCTGCACGCGGGCAAGCAGCAACGCGGTGTCCGGTTCGTCGGGCGTGAGTGCGTAGACACCGCGCGGTCGCGGGGCCGGTGGATGTCCGGCAGGCGGGTCGATCCGCGCCGCGGCGGCATGGGACACTGGGCGGCCTTCCATCCGCCCATTATCCGCCCATGAGCAGCACCGCCGTCACCGCCGAGTTCCGCACCTGGATGTGCGTGGTCTGCGGTTTCATCTACGACGAAGCCAAGGGACTGCCGGAGGAAGGCATCGCGCCGGGGACCCGCTGGGCCGACGTTCCCGCCACGTGGACGTGCCCGGACTGCGGCGTGACCAAGGACGACTTCGAGATGATGGAACTCTGATCCGGAGCCGCTGCGCGCCGAGGGTCGGGCCGCGCGACGCCCGCGACGCGATCCGTCCGCTGCGACCCCGCGGGAGCAGGCGAAGAAGTCCGGGACACTGATGAAGGACGCGGGCGCGTGGTTCAGGGCCCGATGCCGGGCCCGAACCGCAGCTCCATCCCGTCGCGCAGGTTCATCCGCGCGGCCTCGCCGGCGTTGAGCTCGAGCACGTACCGCGCCGGTGCCGCGCTCGGATAGGCGGGGCAACGCTCGCCTGCCGAACAGGGCGGCACGTCCCGCTGCTGCGAGACCAGCCGCCGCTGCGAATCGAAGTACAGGATGTCCAGCGGGATGCGCGTGTTCTTCATCCAGTACGCCTGCGGTGCCTCGCTCTCGTGCAGGAACAGCATCCCGTGGCCGCGCGGCATCTCGTCGCGGAACATCAGGCCCCGCGCGCGTTCGGCGTCATCGTCGGCGATCTCGACCACTACCCGCTCGCCGGCCAGTTCCACCCATTGCTCGCCGCCTGCCGTCGCGCACCCGGCAAGCAGCGCAAGCGCCACCGGCACCGCCCAAAGCCCTGCTTTCACGTCAGCCCTCCATGTCGCATGCGCCGACCTTCGTCGAGCCATGCCGTGGCGTCAACGCCAGGCCGCGCGCGGCGCAGGTTCATCGGCGGGCAATTGCAGCGCGTCTGCCTGCCCCTGTGCACCTGGTCGCGCCTGAATCGTTGCCTCGTGGTCAGCGAAACCGGCCTGTCAAGACTTCACAACCCGCTCACTGGGCGGCATGATG
>ERZ1066119.122-NODE-122-length-58710-cov-10.896428_pt1 | contig 58710 bp, 61 predicted proteins | sample MGYA00382766_ERZ1066119 | MGnify/ENA primary metagenome ERZ1066119 (study PRJEB33369, sample SAMEA5778349) | biofilm metagenome | biome: Industrial cooling water; feature: Water cooling tower basin; material: Biofilm | place: United Arab Emirates | collected...
GCCGTCACGGCCTTGCGGTCGACGAGGTGATCGCCATGCACCCGGTCGATCGGCAGGAAGCTCATCAAAGCGCCGCTCGTGAACCATAGGAGGAGCTGCGCGCCGATGATGATCGCCAGCCATTTGTGCGTGCGGCTCGCAAGCAGGTGCAGCCTCAATTTCGCGCTTTTCAGAACCACCCCTCCATCAACCTCGTCGCCGGGATCACTTCATGCCCGGCATGTCCTTCATCATCTCATCGTGATCGGCCGGGGCACTCGCGACCAAAGCCTTATACTGTTCGGGCGTCATGCCGGGGAGCTTGCGCACGAACGCGACCATATCCCAAATCAAGGGATCGGGATGCGTCTTGCCCCACGCCGGCATGGCGCTGAGCTTCACCCCATGCTTGATGATCCAGAATTGCTGGGCGGGGGTGAGGTCCTGGGCGCGGGCAAGTTCCGGCGCTTGCGGATAGAGGCCCTGGCTCATCTCGGATTTCTCGACGCCGGGACCGAGATGGCAGCCGGAACACATTTCTCCGTAAAGGCCCGCGCCGATCGACACGCGCTGCGCCGATGCCAGATCGGCCGGTGGTGTGATGCCGCGCGCGCGCGCCTCGATCGACCGGTTGCGCAGGCGTTCGAGCACCGAATAGACCGCCGGCGTGTGCGGCTCGTCGGCCGCGATGTTATAAACGCCAAGATAGATGAAGGCGGCTGCGCCGAGCGCCAGGACGATCGCAAGCGCTCCGACGAAAGGCAGGCTCGGGAAGTGCTGCCGCATCGTTCGGTTCGCTTGTCGAGCCATCTTTCCGTCCAGCAATCAGAACCAGACCCGAATACCCGCGACGATGCTGGTAAAAGAAGCACCGTTGCCGTCCGCCCGCGCGTAGCGGGCCGTGTCGCCGAACTGGCGTTCCCAAGAAACGCCGACATAGGGGGCGAACTCGCGTCGGATTTCGTATCGCAGCCGTAGTCCCAGCTCAGCATCGGAGAGACCCGATCCGATACGACTTTCGGGCACGTCCTGAGCGGCGAAGTTGAATTCGTAACGCGGTTGTAGGATCAGTCGCTGGGTGACGCGCTGATCGTAATAGCCTTCGAACCGGGCGAGCAGGTCTCCTTTGTTAGAAAGGAACAAGGAGTTGTCCAGCTCGAACCAGCCGACTGCCAGCCCTTGAAGAGCAACGACCGCATAGGTTCGGTTGGGGACCGGTCGAAAATCCTGCCGGATGCCTGCCTGTAAATTGAAATATGGACCAATTGTGCGACTATATAGGGCTTGAAGTTCGGCACTCTCGAGCCCGCCGCGCCGAAACTCGCCTTCGCCTTCGCTCTTCAACCACAAGCGGTTGATGTCGCCGCCATACCAAGCCTCACCGATCCAACGATATCCGTCCGCGCCTTTGACAGGCATGATCTCCGCGATATTCACCAGCACCTGGCCGAAGTTCTGGCCGCCATGAAATTGCTGCAGATGATGCCGGCCCATCCCCATCGCTTCCACACCGTAAACGCTGTCGGCCGCATGATCGGTCGGGAACGGCGGGGCAGGTGCATTTCCGGCGGGAAGCGCGGTGCCGGTCTGCTGTGCTCCCGCCGTCGCCATCCCGGCCATGCCCGGCATGTCGTGGCCGCTATGCTGGTCGGCCGGCATGGTCATGCCCGGCATCGTCGGGTGATCCATGCCCTGCATCGGCTGCTCGGAGCCTTGTGGGGCCGTTTGGCCGCTTCCGGGCGTTCGCCCCGGCACGGCCTCCATGCCCTGCTGCGCGCCTTGCGGGGCTCCATGGTCCATGCCGGTCATGGTCGAGTGATCCATGCCCGGCATGGTCCCGTGATCCATACCCTTCATGCCGGCCGGCGGCGCGGCGCGGCGCTTCGTCGTCGGGTCTGTTGGCCGCCTCGCGGGAGCCGGCCGAGCCTTGACCGGCTTGCTCTTCGCCGCGGGCTTCGCCACCGGCTTCTTCTTCGCAGGCATCGGCATCGTCATGCCCGGCATGGACGAATGATCCATACCCTGCATCGACTGAGCGGCAACGGGACCGGGCATGCCGAGCATGGTGGTAGCGGCGAGCGCGGCGATCAGCCGGCTCATGCCGCCTCGCCTGCGAACGGGCGAACGGTGACGACACGCATCATGCCTGCCGTCATGTGGTAGAGGTTGTGGCAATGGAACGCCCAATCTCCCGGAGCGTCGGCGGTGACGTCGAACGTCATCTTGCCCCCGGGCGGCACGTTAACGGTGTGCTTTCTCGGCGCATGGTCGCCGTGCCCCGTCACCAGCTCAAAGAAGTGGCCGTGGAGGTGGATGGGGTGCGGCATCATGGTGTCGTTGACCAACGTCACCCGCGCCCGCTCGCCGCTACGGAACGGAATGGGATCGGCGGGATCGCTTAGTTTCTGACCGTCGAAGCCCCACATGTAGCGTTCCATGTTGCCGGTCAGATGGATCTCGAACTGACGCGAAGGCGCGCGCACGTCAGGGTTGGGCGCAAGCGCAACGAGGTCGCGATAGGTGAGCACGCGGTGGTCCAGGCCCTCTAAACCTTGTGGCGGCTCGCCGCTGCGGTCCTTCGGCATTGGCGAGATGGTCTGCACGCCAGGCCCCATCTTCACGCCCGGCGCATTCTTCGGGTCGCGCATGTCCATGCTCATGCCGCCCCCCGCACCGTGGTCCATCCCGGCCATGCCGCCGGCCTGGCCCGAGCCGCCCTGCATGGCACCATGATCCATGCCCGCCATGCTCGCCCCGCCCGCAGGTACCTGACCATGGTCCATGCCGGGCATCGCTGCTCCGCTCATCTTGCTATGGTCCATGCCGGGCATCGCGGCACCGCCCATCTGGCTGTGGTCCATGCCGGACATACCCGCCATCGCTGCGCCCGCGGCGACCGTCCCGTGGTCGGTCGGCCCCTTCCATCCCGTCAGCTTCCACAGATTGCGCGAGGCGTTCTGCTTCAGCGTGGGATCCGGTCCACGAGTAGCAACCGGTGCCTCGTCCTTCATGCCGGACATGCCCTGCATCCCGCCCATGCTTCCCATATCCATGCCCATGTCAGTCATCGTCAGCAGCGTGCGCGGACGGAGCGGGGGAACGGGTGCGATCATCCCTTCGCGCGGGGCGAGCGTCGCCCGGCCCATGCCGGAGCGATCAATGGCTTCGGAGACGAAGCTATAGGCCCGGTCCTCGGGCGTCACGATCACGTCGAACGTCTCGGCGACGCCGATCTGGAACTCGTCGACCTTCACCGGCCGGACATTCTGCCCGTCGGCCTGCACGACGGTCATCGGCAGGTCGGGAATGCGGACGTTGAAGTTGGTTTGTGCCGCGGCGTTGATGATGCGCAAGCGGACCCGCTCGCCCGCCTTGAACAGCCCTGTCCAGTTGTCATACGGGCCGTAGCCGTTGACTAGGAAGGTGTAGGTCGAGCCTGTGACGTCGGCGATGTCGGCCGGGTCCATCCGCATCTTGCCCCACTCGATGCGGTCCTTGAGGGACATTTCCCGGCCTGCGAGCAAGCCCGCGAGCGTCGGGCGCTGATAGTTGAAATAGGCGCCGCCCATCTGCTTCAGCTTCCGGAAGATCTGCTCGCCAGTCATCTGGCTATGGTCGGACAGCACGATCACATGCTCGCGGTCGAATGCGACCGGATCGGCGCCTGCCGGGTCGATCACGATCGGTCCGTAAAGTCCGCCCTGCTCCTGCTCGCCGGAGTGGCTATGGTACCAGTAGGTGCCCGACTGGATGATCGGGAACTCGTAGACGAAGGTCGAACGCGCCCTGATGCCGGGGAAGCTGATGCCGGGCACGCCGTCCATCGCGAACGGGACGAGCAATCCGTGCCAGTGGATCGAGCTGTCCTCGTCGAGATTGTTGGTGACGGAGAGGCGAACCTTCTGGCCCTCCTTCAAGCGGACGAGGGGGGCCGGCACGGTGCCGTTGACGCCGATCGCGGGCGTCGACTTGCCGTCGACAGGGAGCTTGAACCGGTCGATCGTCAGCGCGATGTTCGTGCCGGAAACGGTGGGCAGCGGCTTGACGATCCCGCCCGAAACGGGCTGCGCCCATGCGGGCATATAGGCGATCAACGCCATGCCACCGCCTGCAAGGGCGGCGCTGCGAAGCATCTGGCGACGGTCGATAGTGCTGCTCATACGGTCCTCAAGGCTCTCGAACTGGGGTGTCCCTCTAGCCTTGATACGCGGCGCACGGCACAATCCCTCAGCGGCCGCCCAATCGCTCCAGTAACTTGGATCGCGCGCGATAGAGGCGAGTTTCCACCGCCTTTTCGCTGATCGACAGCACCGCGGCCGTGTCGGCCTGGCTCAGTCCCTCGATTGTGCGCAGCACCAAGGGCTCCTTCAGCGCGGTCGGCAGGCCCGCAATGACGCGTGTTACGCGGTCGAGTTCCTGCCGATCGCCCGTCGCGTCATCGACCGCCACCCGATCGTCCGCGATCGCTTCGGCTTCCGGGCCGATCGGCACGGCGAACGCCAGGAAACGCCGCACGGTGCGCTTGCGCCCCCAATCGCGACATTTGTTGATCGCGATCGTCGATAGCCACGCGCGCATCGATCGATCGCCGTCGTAGCGGGGCAGGGCCTGATGGGCCGCGACGAAGGTCTCCTGCAGAAGGTCTAGCGCCTCGTCGGCCTCACCGACGCACGCGCGGACCATCCGGAAAATCGATTGGCGGTGACGGCGCATGATCTCGGCGAAGGCGGCTTCGCGCCCGGCGATGCTGAGCGTCGCCAGCTCGCCATCCGTAAGACTGGTCCAGTCGAGGCTCATCTCGGCGCGGCTCAGCGCTGGTCGTCGGTGAGCGCCTTCACCACGGCCTGATCGAACTGGCCGGTCTGATCGGGCCGCAAGAGCTGGCGCATGGCGAAGATGTGCGCCAGCGTCGCTTTCTGTAGCTCGCCCATGACGGCGTGGCTCTGGTCGACCGCTGCGGCGACCCGCGGCCCATTGCCATGCTCCGCCTCGATCGCTTCGGCGAGCCGGGCATTGGTCGCCCGCAATTCCAGCTCGAACGCGCGCCGCTGGACCGCGAACCGCTGCTCCAGCACCGCAAGGCGCGCTTCCTGGTTGGCGTCCAGCGCCAGCTTGTGATGCAGGACGTCGTGCAGCTCCGCACCCGGCTGCGCGCGTGCCGGAAGCAGCGCGCGCCCGACGAACACCCCGACGAGCGCCGCGACAAAGCACGCGAGAACGCCAAGGAGCAGGCGGGTGCGGCCGCTCATGGGGCGCCCAGCAGCAGGGTCGAGGGCGCGAGCGGCGACACCGGCCCCAAGGGCGAGAGCAACGCGGCGCTAGCCGGCCTTGCGGGCACGCCAGCTCCGACCATCCCCATGACGAGGGCCACGGCGATCGTCATGGCGCCGACGCCCATGCCGACACGCACGGCGGGCCGCGCGGCGATGCGCGCCAGCACCCGGGCTTCGATTCCGTCGAGGCTCGCGGGCACGGGTGCTTGCGCTAGCCTCATCAACACTGCGTCGAGGTCATCCATATCGTTCACTCCGCGCCTCTAGCATGGATTACGCAAGTGAAGCCCCTACCCCTCAATATGAGCCTGTGAGGGGTGGGCGATCGCGGCGCGTAATGAAGATCAGGAACCCTCCTGTCGAAAGGCCGCTCATGCCCCGTTTATCTGTTCTGACCGCCGCCGCAGCTCTCGTCATGTCCGCCGGTGCGGCGAACGCGCATCCCAAGCTTGTCTCGGCTTCGCCCGCCGCCAATGCGACGGTCGGGAAGCCGGCGCGGCTTCAGCTTCGCTTTAGCGAAAAGCTGGTGCCCGCCTTTTCCAAGGCCGATCTGATCATGGCGGCGATGCCTGGAATGCCGGAGATGAAGATCGCGAGCACCTCGGCGGTCGGCGCGGATGGGCGCACGCTCATCGTCACCCCGAAAGCACCGCTCCATGCGGGCCGCTATAGCGTCGCCTGGCAAGTCGTCTCGACCGACACGCACAAGGTCGCCGGAAACTATGCCTTCGCGGTGAAGTGAGGCGATGGGGGACTGGTCGCTGATCGGCGTCCGCTTCGCGCTCTACCTGACGCTGGCGGCGCTGTTCGGCCTTGCCGCATTCAGCCTTTATGGGCTCCGGACGCGCGAGCGCGGCGACGCGCTCGCGCTACGCCCCTGGCTCGTCGCCAGCGCCGGCCTAAGCCTGCTGTTCTCAGTCGCCTGGGTCGTGCTGATGGCCTCCTCGATGGCGGGAACGCCGGCATGGCCGATCGACCGTGAAGCGGTCGGTGCGCTGCTCACCGGCTCCGCGATCGGGGCGGCGTGGAAGCTCCGCATCGTCATGCTCGTCCTTGCGACGCTGGCGGCGCTCTTCGCGGCCGGGCGCGGCACCTGGCTAGGCACCGTCGCGCTTTGCTCGGCCGTCGCGCTCGCGACGCTGGCCTGGACCGGGCACGGCGCGATGGACGAAGCGGCGATGGGCTGGGTCCATCTCATCGCGGACATTCTCCATCTGATCGCCTCGGCCGCCTGGGTCGGCGCACTGCTAGGGCTGATTCTGCTCGTCTCCCGACCCGCTGCGCGCGTCGACGCGGCTCACCTGGGGCTGACGCGCCGCGCGTTGCACGGGTTCGGCGCGGTCGGGACGGTCGTGGTCGGCACGATCGTCGTCACCGGCCTGGTCAATGGCTGGATGCTGGTCGGGATCGCCAACGTCGCCGCTCTCCCGACGACGCTCTATGGCCAGCTCCTGCTCGCCAAGCTGGCGCTGTTCGCCGCCATGCTGGGGCTCGCCTCGCTCAACCGCTTCCGGCTGACGCCGGCATTCGAGCGGTCGATCGCCGCGGACGATCATGGGCGCGCCCTCGCCGCGCTGCGAACAAGTTTGGCGGTCGAGACTGCCTGTGTCGTCGCGGTCCTCGGGTTGGTCGCCTGGCTGGGGACGCTTGCGCCCCCTGGGTCAGCGATGTGATGCGTTGCCGGGGAGCCCTCGCGGTCCCCGGTTCGCGAGGCGGTCGCGCCTGATGGATCAGTCGATCCTGCTCGATGAAACGGGAAGGATGCTGGCCGTGGCCGGCCTGATCTGCGTGGTGCTACTCGTGCCGATGATGATCGTCGGGCTGATAATCAGCATCATTCAGGCGGCGACGTCGATCAGCGAGCAATCGCTGAGCTTCGTGCCCAAGCTGATCGCGCTCGGGGTGTGCCTGGTGGTGTTCGGGAGCGCGGCGATCGAGCTGCTGACGAAGTTCACGGCCGAGCTATTTGCCGTGATCGCGACGATGGGGCGGTAGTCCGCCAGGCAGGCCGCGCGGGCGGTCGGGCCGCCCGCGCGAGGCACCGCTAGGCCGCCATCCGGTCGCAAGCGTCGGCGCACTTGCGGCACGCCGCCACGCAATCCTCCATGCCGCCAAGCGCTTCGCAGCTTGCCGCGCACGCCCGGCAGATCTCGGCGCATTCGCGGCAGATATGCTGATGGTGGGCGGACTTGCGCGCCATGAAGTCGATCGCGACCGCGCAAATCTGCGCGCAGTCGGCCATGATCTTCATATGCTCCGCCGCAGCGTGCTGGCCGCCCATTTCGAGGCAATGATTCATCGCCATGTGAAGGCAGGTGATATGACATTCGTGGCAGGCGTCCATGCACGCCTTCATGCCGGGGTCGATCTGGTGCATCGCATTATCTCCGTGTGAGCCCCCGCCTGCTCCTAGATACGCGTCCCGCGCGATCACCCCTTGCCGCGATCTCCATCGGTCGGGGCGAGGCTACATGGCCCATCGGCCGAACAGCGTCGCAACTATGATTCCAGCGCCAAGCATGATGAGCGTCAGCACCGTCATCGCGGCGATCTGCGGCCCGGTCACGCGTGTGGCCGCCGCCATGCCGCTCATCCCCGCCATTGTGTCGTGCCCCATGTCCGGCGTCGGCGTCGCCGATTGGCGGTCCGCGCCGACTTCGTGCCCGCCATGCCCGAGCGCGCGCACTGTGCCCATGCCGTGCTTCAAGCGGACACCGACAAGCCAAAGGTTGATCGGATAGGCAACGGCGAACCCGACCAGCGTCGCCAGCGACATGACGCCCCAGAAACGAAGCGAGCTGGCGTGCATCGCGGCCATGTCGCGGCTCATCAACACCACCATCGTCGGGATCATCCCGGCCATGACGGCATTCATCGAAAGCCATTCGGGGATGAACGACATGCGAAGCGCGCCCCAATAGGAACCGCCCGCCATGTCGCGCATGAACAGCGCCTGGAAGATCAGCAGCCCGAACGCAAAGCCGAATACGTATTCCGCGATCACGTCCTGCCACATCGGCAAGCCGAGCGCCGTAGTGATCGCGGCCGCGGCGATGACGCCGGTTGCGTCGCCCGCCATGCAATGAATGGCCGAGCCGAACGCCTGCTTCCAAAGCGGCCGAACGAAGTCCTCATGCCGCTCGTTTGCCGGCTCCTGGCAGGACAGGACATAGGCCGCGGCCATGATCGGACCGCCATAGAGCGTGACCAGCAGCCACCCCCATTTCATCACGCGCAGCTCGGGGTTGCGGGTGAAGGCATCCCAAGCGACGTAGGCGACCGAAATCGCCGTCAGCACGAACCACCCGATCAGCACGGCATCGAGCCAAGGGGCCGGGGATGGCATCGTCATGGCAGCTCTCCTCTACATGCTAGAGGATACGCGGCTCCCGGCACCAACCCTTGCGCGCAGCGGGCTAGGCGAGCTTGCTGGAGACGGCCTTGATCGCTTTCAGCCCCGATCCGAACCGGGCGATGACCTCGCGATTCTTCTCCAGCTCGCCATAGGGCAGGTAGGATATGTCGAGGTCGGCGACGCGGCTGAACGCGGGCCGCTGCAACTGCGCGCGAACGTCCGCCTCGCGCGCGTCGGGCGCGACGAGGAACAGCCCGGCGGTCGCGTGAAGGTCGCCACCGCTCAAGGCCAGGTCGAGCATCCTGACGATGCCCGAATAGATCGAGGTCGAATGCTCCACCTCGAACGCCGCGGCGACGTGATCCCCGGCCTTCTCAAGCCACAGCACATCGATCAGCCGGACTGAGTCCGCGCCCTTCGACGTCGCGATCGTGTCGGGCAGGCGCTCAAGGCATCCTGCGCCCAAGGGCGATCCGTTGAAGGCTCGGCCGCGGTCGTTCGCGGCGATCCACACGTCATAGCCGAGCGCCAGCCCTAGATCGCGAAGCCAAGCCTGGATTTCGGTATGGGTGCGCTCGTTCTCGCCCTCGCGCTGCGCGGCCTTGCTGAGCGTGCGGGCTTCCTCGCGCGCAGCTTCAAGCCGCTGCCCCCAGCTCGCCAGTGTCGCCCCGCTCACGTCGAGGGGCGGGGCCGGATAGCGATCGGAACCGATGTCGAACAACAGCCCGCCGATCGCGCCCAGGTCGTTCGATAGCAGGTCGCGGAAGCGGTCGTTGAGGTCGAGGATGCCGGTCCGCATCGCCAGGAAATGCTCCCAGCTCCCGAGCTTCACGTTCGCGCCGGTCAGCGCGTTGTAGCCCTTGACGATCGCCGTGTTGAAGGGCGGCACCAGCGTCGGGTGAAGGAAGTAGAGGAGGTTGGCGACCGCGGGGCCAAGGCCCTTAATGTTCAGGCGGTCGATCGCGTGGATATGGCCGATGATCTCCTCGGCCGTGTCGCAACACGAACAGGCGTCGAGCAATCGCCCGAACGCGCGCTGATTGTCCGGGCTCTCATAAATGTCGGGGATGCGGAGCTTCGGTTTCCAGAGGAACGCGTGATCCGCGCCCTTGAAGATCTGGCGCTGCTCGGCGACGGAGTGGACGATCGTTTCGAGCGACGATCCCCGGTAGGCGACGCCGAACGTGCCGCGCTCGATCTCGCCGACGACCTGAGCGATGCCGCGCCGGATCGAGCGAAAGTTCTTCAGCCGCTCGTCCCATAGGAACCAGCTTCTATAGGTCGCGCCCGGATCGTCACGCCAACGTAGGATTAGCTCACGCGTCAAATCCCCATGTTTCGATTCCAAGTGAGGCGAGGAGCTATCTTGCTGCATCGTCATCCTCTGAAGGCTGGTGGCTTGGTCTGCGTTACCGGGTACGCGGAGACAGGTCGAGGCAGCCCGGGCTGACGACATACTGCAGCGATTGTACCGGCAGGTTATAACCAGCCGTGATAACCTGCAACGACTTACGTATCTCCGCCTTTTAGTTCTTGGCGGCTTGTCGTGCGTCCGAATAGCTTCCTCTCCAGCGTAAATCGCGTCGTAGATCGCGAACGGCAGGGAGATGGAGCATGAAGAGGGTCGGGCGCTACGTTGGCGTGGGCGCGCTCGCTTGGGCGCTGTGCGGCCAATCCCTGCAGGCGCAGGTGTCGAATAGTGCTGAGAACAGGCCGCAGGATCAGGAGGAGACCGACAGCAAGGGCAAGGAGGTTGAGCAACCCGCCGAGTCGGACATCGTCGTTACCGGCACACGCCGCGCCGATCTGCGCGCCGCCGACGCTCCGCTCCCGATCGACATCATCTCCGGAGCACGGCTCCAGCGGCAGGGCAGCGCGGACCTGAACGACGTTCTGCGAGCCGAAATACCGTCGCTTAACATTCAACGGTTCGTGACGAACGATGGCGCCGCGTTTACCCGCCCATTCTCCCTGCGGGGCCTACCGCCGGACCAGACGCTCGTGCTCATCAACGGGAAGCGGTTCCACCGCGGCGCCACCGTCCAGTTTACGAACATACCTTACATTCGCGGTTCGCAGGGTCCCGATCTGAGCGCGATCCCGTCGATCGCGATCGGCCAACTTGAGGTTCTTCGCGACGGGGCCTCCGCCCTTTATGGCTCCGATGCCATCGCCGGCGTGTTGAACTTCCGGCTTCGTACGGAGCGCGAGGGCGGGAGCCTCGTCGCCCGCTACGGCCAATTTTATGCGGGAGACGGTCAGGACATTCTGCTGCAAGGCAACTTAGGGCTGCCGTTTACCGATCGAGGATTCGTCAACATCAGCGGAGAATACGTCAACAGTGACGTTACTTCGAGAGGAATCCAGCGACCCGATGCGCAGGCGCTGATCAATGCCGGAGTACAGGGAGTGCCCGTACCGGCGCAGCGCTGGGGAAACCCGTCTACCGAAGCCGCCCGGGTGTTCGTTAATGCGGGAATCGATCTCTCGGACGATCTCAAGTTCTACACCTTCGGTAACTATAGTTGGAGTAAAGGCGTCACTGACTTTTTCTACAGGAATCCGAATACTAGCTTTTTGGCGACCAGCGTTCCCCTCACCGCGACACCGGGCGGGGCACGTTTCAGCCTTCGCCAAAGGTTTCCTGGCGGGTTCACCCCGCAGTTCGGAGCGACCATCACCGACGCCTCCGTGGTGGGCGGTTTGCGCGGTCAGCTCCTCACGGACCTAACATATGACGTCAGCGCTTCGTTCGGTCGGAACACAGCTGATTACCGCATCACGAACACCATAAACCCCTCGCTGGGACTGAACTCTCCCTCCGAATTTAACCCTGGAAAGCTGGAGCAGCGCGAGCTCAACTTCAACCTCGATCTCACCTATCCTCTGGATCTCGGCTTAGCTGAGCCGTTCACGCTGGCGGGCGGTGGCGAGTGGCGACGCGAGACATATGAAATCACCAGTGGTGATGTACCCTCGTGGCAGGTCGGACCTTTCGCATCCGTGATCGATCCGAACACAGGCCGGCGAGTCGGCCTACCGGTCGGCTCCAACGGCTTCCCAGGACTCAACCCCAGCAAAGCTGGGGAGTTTTCCCGGAGCAATTGGGCCGTGTACTCGTCCTTAGAGGGAAACCTGACCAAGAACGTGCTGATCGGCCTTGCCGGGCGTTTTGAGGATTTTTCGGACTTTGGATCGAAGTTTATCTGGAAGATCAACGCCCGCGCGGACATCATAGAGCAGTTTGCCATTCGTGGGTCAGTGAATACCGGGTTCCGTGCCCCCACTCCCGGCCAGGCGAACTCGTCGCAGGTTCAAACGAACATCGACACGATCACGGGTGCCCCGCTCGAGTCCGGAATCGTTGCGCCGAACAACCCCGTGGCTCAATTTTTTGGGGCAACGCCGTTAACGCCTGAGACATCCTTCAACGTTGCCGGGGGCATAGTCGTCAAGCCCGCTAACAATGTCACTCTGACGATCGACTACTACAATATAAAGATCAAGAATAGGATCGCGGTATCCGGTAATTTCGACCTTACCCAGGCACAACGCGACCAGCTAGTGCTGCTCGGCATCGCCGGAGGTGAAACGTTTCAACAGATTAGCTTCTTCACAAACTCCTTCGACTCACGAACACAAGGCGTCGACGCAGTGTTGACCATCGGCTTCGGAATGCTGGATGGCCGGGGAACGTTCGGGGTCAATGCCAACTATAACAATACTCGGGTCACTCGGGCGACACCGGTGATCGCCGCGGACCGAGAGCGGATCCTTGAGCTTGAGCGTTTTGTCCCGAGGTGGAAAGGCAATACCTCTTTCGTGTATGAAGGCAACCGCCTTGGCTTCCTTGCTCGGGCCAATTACTACGGCAGTTGGACCGATTATGGTGCAATCGCTTCTGCTGACCAGACCGGAAGCGCGGAGGTCCTCGTGGATCTTGAAGCATCCTATAAGCTGACCGACAACTTTCGGATCGCAGTAGGAGCGGAGAACGTTTTCGACAACTATCCTGATAGGGAGCGTCGACCAGCCCAGATCGCCAACGGCATACAATATCTGCGGTTTGCTCCGACCGGTTTTAACGGCGGGTTCTGGTATGTGCGTGGGACCGCAAGGTTCTAATCGGTCACGGCGTGTGCGCCGCTTGTCAAAAAGGCGGTCCGATGTTCCTCCAACACCGCGATGAACGCCTCAGTCACTCGCGAGATAGGGCTCAAGCTCGGCGTGAACAGCATGTACTCGAAAGGCACTTCTGGCTCGAACGGCCGGACAATCAGTCCTCGCTCGACATAGTCCTGCGCCGTGATCGGGTTCAGGATGGAGCAACCAAGACCCTCAAGCACCAGAGCGCAGATCGTCATCGCGTATTGCGTCTCGATGACAAGGTCCCGGGTCACCCCAGCGTCGTCGAAGACGCGGTCGATGCGGTGTCGAGTGCGATCTTCGAGCGCCAAGGAGATGAACGGTTCTCCTTCCAGGTCGGGCGGCGTGATGACAGCTCTGTTCGTGAGCGGATGGTCGGTCGGCAATACGCAAGCCCCTGCACAGCGCAGGAACGGCTTCATAGCGACCCCCGGCATCTCGCGGGCCGGGGTGGCGAGGCCGATATCGAATTGGCGATTGGCGATCCATTGCCGCACCGTCGAGGAGCTGCGAGTTTGGAGCTGTACGGCCACCCCCGGATGTCGCCGTCGGAACGTGCGAATGACGGCGGGCAAGAAACTGACGCCAAGCGCCGGCAAGGCGGCCACTCGCAAGGTTCCTGCGGACGCGTTGCGGATTTCGGCGGCGGCCTGTTTCAGAGCCGCGATGCCCGCGAAGTTTCGCTCGACCTCGTGCAAAAACAGGTCTGCCTCGGGTGTCACCACCAGCGCAAGGCCTTTGGAACGCACGAAGAGCGGGAAGCCGAGCTGATGCTCAAGGTCGGCAAGAAGTTTGCTGACGGCAGGTTGCGAGATGTGCAGCGCGGCCGCCGCCTGCGTCACCGACCCCGACAGCATCACGGCGCGGAAAGCTTCCAATTGTCGCAAAATCATCGGAGAGGGTCCAGGGTTATTCCGATTGCGTATAACCAGGAAGTAGCACCGGACTGCAAGATATGACGGTTCGGCGGTTGGCGCGGGATGAGCCGGAGCAGAGCTTGGCGGCCGGGTCGTCGGCTGGGTCGGCAGCCATGCCGCCGCACAGGCTCGCGCCGAGCTCCATGAGCTCACTTAGTCGTCTTTGCATAGAGGCCGCCGGATCGCCTTACCGGCCGTCCCTGTATCACTTCGTTCCTTTCGGATTCCAACGATGAACCACTCAATCTCGGTCTCAAAAGAGGCGGACGTCGAAGACGGCGCGGTCTCCAGATCGACCGCCCTGATCCACTCTTCATCGTCGTCCGCTCGAAACGCCGGACTCCTGAATCCACCTGTGCATCGCGCGTCGACGATCGTGTACGACAGTGTCGAGGACTATATCGGTCGGCATAGCCGTCTCTACGACGGGGTGACTTACGGGCTCTACGGGACTGAAACCGTATTCGCTCTTGCATCTGCGATCGCTTGTCTCGAGCGGGGACACCAAACTGTACTTACCTCGTCCGGTACGGCGGCGCTCACTCTCAGTCTCTCCGCGTTTCTTCAAGCGGGCGATCACGTCCTTGTGATCGATACCGTCTACCGCTCTACCCGCAGGTTCTGCGACGAGGTGCTGAGGCGTTACGGCATAGACGTATCGTACTTCCCCCCGGCGATCGGCGGCGACATCGCCGAGCTGATCCAACCTAACACTCGGATGGTGTTTCTCGAGACGCCGGGGTCGCTCACTTTCGAACTTGCCGATGTTGGCGCGATCACCGCCGTCACAAGACCCCGCGGCATCGTCACAGCCCTGGACAATACTTGGGCGACCCCCTTGCTCTTTCGGCCGATCGAGCACGGCGTTGATATATCTCTCGCGTCCGCGACGAAGTATCTTTCGGGCCATTCGGACGTAATGCTCGGCGCGATGACCGCTGCGACGGATGAGATCTTCAGGCGGCTGAAGGACACTGCAGCGCGTTGGGGAAGTTCGGCGAGCCCGGATGATTGCTATCTGGTTCACCGCGGCCTTCGCACGCTGGACGTGCGGCTGGAGAGGCATCAGCGAACGGCATCGGAGCTCGTCGCTTGGTTGCAGAAACAGCCCGAAGTGCGGCGGGTGCTATACCCGGCGTTGCCGACTTTTCCCGATCACAACATCTGGAGCCGCGATTTCGACGGCGCCTCGGGCCTTTTTGGTGTTGTGATGGACCCGCTGTCAGCGGCGGAACGCTCGGCTTTCTTCAATAACTTGCGCCTCTTCAAACTTGGGTCGAGTTGGGGCGGCTTCGAGAGCCTGATGGTCCCGGCGTGGCCACTGCCTGCCCGCAGCTGCTCGGAATTGGACGACGGCTCCCTGATCCGTGTGCATGCCGGCCTGGAAAGTGCACCGGACCTGATCCGCGATCTTGAAGATGCCTTCAAGCGTCTACGGTCGACTGTCCGGGAAGAACGACGATGACGAGTTTTCCACGATCGAATGAGCCTGGGGGACCGTCAGCATCGATGAGCACCGCCTTGGACCGTGTCTCCCCCAGATCGAAGCCAGAGTATGCGGTGAATACGAGGCTATCTGGCTTTTCGTGCATTCGGTGCCTGGCGCGCTGGCCTGTAGACGACTATTTCGAGGGCTGCCCGACCTGCGCCGCTCATGGCCAGCCCTCCGCCGTTAAGGCCGAGTTCCACGACTTCCCTGCGCAGCTGGGCAGCGTCGGTAAGCGTGGCATGGAACGGTACGCGGCATGGATGCCCTATTCGTCCTGGCGCTCGCTTGGTGAGGGTGGAACGCCCTGCATCAGCCTTGACGCCTTGGCGGATGAGCTGGGGGTAGCGAACATCTACGTCAAAAATGAGGGGCAGAACCCGACCGGCTCTCACAAGGATCGGGTGAGCTGTCTCACCGTCACGCGTGCGGTCGATACCCGCGCTTGCAAGATCGTAGCCGCTTCGAGCGGTAATGGCGGCGCGTCCCTTGCACTCTACGCGGCGGCGGCCCGTCTCCCATGCGCCATCGTTGCGACGTCCGCGCTTTCCCCGGCCCACCGACGCGCGATCACGACATCGGGCGCGGAGCTCATTGTCGCCGACGATACGTTCGATCGATGGCGAACCGTCAGCAAGATGGTCAAAGAGGATGGCTGGTTTTCGGCAACAAATTACCTCACCCCGCCCGTCGGAAGCAACCACTTCGGAGTGGAGGGCCTCAGGACCCTGGCCTTCGAGCTGATCGAGAACCTCGGGCCGGACAGCTTCGATGCCGTGATCGTCCCGACCTCAAGAGGAGACCTGATCTGGGGACTTTTCGAGGGCTTCAGGCAAATGAAGGAGTCGCAGTTCATCACGAGGGTGCCGCGGCTATATGCGGTCGAGCCATTTCCACGCATTTGCAGGGTTTTGGACGGGGAGATGGTGACCGGCACCTACGGTGGCAGCACGGCTCTCTCCTCGATCGGCGGCTCGACCGTCACTTACCAGGCGGTTGAGGCGATCTGCGCAACAGGCGGAAAGGCGATAGTCGCGGATGATGAAACGACGACACGCGACCAGGGTCGTCTCTCCCTGCACGGATGCTATGCGGAGCTATCCTCGGCTGCGACGCTCACAGGGCTGGAGCGTCTCCGAAAGCAGAACGCGATCCGAGAAGAAGAGGCTGTCGTTCTTGTTGCGACCTCAAACGGCTACAAGGACGTTCCAGACCTGACGAGCGTCGCTTGATGGGTGTGACATCGGACTCTTTGCTTCGTCGCGAGATAGGCAGGATCGGCGTGGCTACGATCGCCATGAACGGCGTCGTTGGATCCGGGATTTTCGCCTTACCCGCGGTAGCCATCGCCCAGACGGGCTATTTCAGCCCATGGGTCTTCATCCTGTGCGGTGTGCTGATCTTGTTCGTAGCCCTGTCGCTGGCGCGGGCAGCCAGCTTCTTCGACACCACTGGAGGTCCGATAGTATACACCACACATGCGTTCGGCCGGTTTGTCGGGTTTCAGACTGGGCTGCTAATCTACGTGAGCCGGGTGGCTGCAATAGCCGCGAGCGCCAACCTGATCGTCAGCTATGCGGCCCCATTTTGGACTCCTCTTTCCTCTGGTCCGCCGCGGACGATCGCAATCAGCGGATACATTGCGCTTGCGACCATTTTGAACGCGGTCGGCGTACGCGCCGGGATGGCGGCGGTTTACCTCATAAGTATTCTGAAGCTCGCTCCCTTGATATTGCTGATTTGCGTCGGCGTGCCTCACATCGAATGGGGATTGGTGGCGGGTGCGAAAGTTCTAGGGCCAGAGCCGCTGGGGCGAACCATGCTTGTCCTTCTATACGCCTTCATCGGGTTTGAGTTCAGTTTGATCAATGCGGGCGAGACGAGGAATGCGCGATCAGATATTCCTCGAACGCTCGTAACAACCGTCGTGGGGATCGCACTATGTTACGCGTTGATCCAACTCGTCGCGGTCTCCGCGCACCCCAGTCTAGCAAGCAGCGACACTCCGCTCGTTGACCTCGCCCGCAGCCTGATGGGTCCCTTTGGTGCGCTTGCACTCGGCCTCGGTGTCATATTCTCCATCGGTGGTGGAAGTCTGACGTCGTTACTCACCGCGCCGCGCCTCACCTTCGCTTTATCGCGAGACGGCACCCTGCCGGCCTGGTTCGGCATCGTCGATCCTCGCACCAAAGTGCCCGTCAACTCAATTCTATTCTGTGGGGCGTTCAGCATGGTGATGGCACTTAGTCAGCATTTTATTTGGCTAGCAACGCTCAGCACATTCGTGCGGCTTCTAACCTACAGCTTATGTATCGCCTCTCTACCATTAATTGAAAAGGATATTCCGGAGCAGACTGGACAATTTAGACTTCCTGGGCGAATGACGATACCATTAATCGCATTCATGATAACGTTATGGCTAATAAGTCAGTCTACGATCAACAACTTTCTCATTGCTGTATTCATTGTCGCGGTAGGCACGATCATTTTCTTGATCGCGAACGGCAGAGCTAATCGCACTCTCGACCAGTCAGGTCGGTAGTATAGAGAGTCTATCGACACGGGATAGCATGATTCTATTATCTCATATTGCGCCGTGGTTGTTCAGCTCGCACGTCATTACCGGGTCCGTCTCGATCTGAATGGTGGCGTGGTCGATCCCGAACCTCTCCTTCAAGCCTGCCGCGACTTTCGCGGTGTAGGTGTCGCCGGGGTAGCCGCTCGGCACGAGAAGATGGACGGTCAGCGCGGTCTCAGTCGTGCTCATCGGCCAGACGTGAAGGTCGTGGATCGTCTCCACCCCCACCTGGCTGCGAAGGAAGTCGCCGATTTCCTGCGGGTCCAATCCCGGGGGTGCGGCTTGGAGGCTCATGTTGACCGAGTCCCGAAGCAACCCCCAAGTCCCGATCGCAACTACCGCGACGATCACCAAGCTCGTCACCGGGTCGATCCAGGTGAGGCCCGTCTTGAAAATGATGAAGCCGGCGACGACGACACCTGCGGAGACGGCCGCGTCGGCCGCCATGTGAAGGAACGCGCCGCGGATATTCAGGTCGCCTTTGCGGCCCGACATGAACAGCAAAGCGGTCGCGGTGTTTACGACGATACCGATGCCCGCCACGATCATCACCGTCCCGCCCGCAACGGGCGCGGGGTCGGAAAAGCGCCGGACCGCCTCCACCGCGATCACCACGATCGCGACGATCAGCAGGAGTGCGTTGAGGAAGGCCGCCAAAATAGACGAGCTGCGAAAGCCGTAGGTGTAGCGACCCTTGGGCGAGCGACGGCCCAAGCTCGCCGCCCCCCATGCGATCAACAGGCCCAGCACGTCGCTTAGATTGTGCCCTGCGTCCGCCAGCAGGGCCATCGATCCCGCCAGGAGGCCGTAAACGGCCTCCACGACGACGAATCCCATATTGAGGGCGGTGCCGATCGCGAAGGCCCGGCCGAAGCTCTTGGGGGCTTCCCCGTGCCCGTGTCCGTGCCCCGCGTGATCGTGCTGGTGATCGGACGGCATCAAAGTTCTCCTGCCGGAACGGTGGCGGTTTCGATTGCCGGTAGCTTCGCCTGACGGCGCGCCATCAGACGCGCCGCCCAGGCGGTGATCGCGGGCAACACCAATAGGGGTTCGTTACATAGAACGGGCACAGATATACGCTTAGCTTCACAGTGAAGCGCGCGCATTTGAACCGCTATTTTGAGAGCCTTGGGTGGCGGCCTATCCAGCCATTAACAACGAGCGGGTGCTCCAGCGGCGAGATCTCGTCGGAGCTTCTGGTCGATCCGCGACGGCCCAGCTCCCGCTCGATTGCGGCGTCGCAAAGCCCGTCGAGATCGCCGAAGGCCTTGTAGACCGTCCCCTTCGATACGCCGGCGGCCTGCGCCACACCCTGCAGCGTGACGCCGTCGCGCCGCCCCTCGCACGCGACGCGCCAGAAGGCGTCCAGGACCGCATGGCGCTTAGCGACATCCACCCGACGGCCGGAACGTCTGGATGGCGGCTCAGGCGGCGTGGTGACCATGGATGCCTATCCAGGCGATGAGCCAATCGACAGCGGCCGCGATGTAGGCGTCGATCTCGGCGGAAGGCGTCGGGGACGCCGAGCCGACCAGGAGCCGTTCGGTCGCGTCGCCCTGAACCATTGCGAAGAACATTACGGCCGCGCGCCGCAACCTGCCGCTGTCCACGCCCGTGGGCGCGAGCGTCCGCAGATACTGCACCAGCCGGTCGTAGGCGACCTCGTGCCCGACATCGAAGTAGATCTCGCCGACGATCGGATGCCGCGGCCCTTCGGCGACGGCGATCCGCTGCAGGGCGATCAGATCCGGACGCGCGAGCGTGTCGACGAAGCCGCGACCCAGAGCCGTCAGCGTGGGACGCACGCCCGCGTCCGGTTCGAAGAGGTCGCCGAGCGGCGCCATCAACTCGGCGCAGCGCTCGCGGATCATCGCCTCGAACAGCCCGGTCTTGCCGCCGAACTGCTCGTAGAGCAGCGATCGCGACCCGCCGGCGCGGTCCATGATCTCGCTGACGCTCGCCGCCTCGAAGCCTTTCTGGAGGAACACGTCCATGGCGGCGTGCAGGATCGCCTCGCGCCGCGCCTCTCCGCGTCTGCGCAACGGTTTCGGCTTTACGCCATCGTCGGACTGTGCAATCGGCAAAACGGTAACGGCCCTTACGGTATCGATTCGAGTATAAGGCGGGGCTCGGGGACACTCAAGGAGGACGCGTTGGACGAGGCGTTCCGGGCGACGACGATGCGCGTCCCCGTCATCGGTGCGTGCGCACTCGCGCTCGCCACGCTGGGCGGCTGCAGCGGCGAGCCGGCGAAGGTCGACCGACGCGTCCCGGTCCGCATGATCACGGTCGGCGCTCCATCGTACGCCGCAGGATCAGCGACGCCGCCGACCTACGCCGGCGCGATCGCCTCCAGCTTCGAGAGCGATATCGCGTTCCGCGTCCCGGGCCGCGTCGTGGCGCGCCCTGCGGGCCTAGGCTCGAGCGTCGATCGGGGAGCCGTGCTCGCGGCGCTCGATCCCGCGCCGTTCCGCCTCGCCCAGCAGGCCGCCGCCGCTCAGGTGACGGCCGCGGCAGCCGACGCGGCGCAGGCGCGCTCGGACGTCCAGCGGAACGCGCCGCTGGCGACCGACCGGATTGTTCCGCCCGCGCAGCTCGATCGCCTGAGGACGCAGGCCGACACCGCGCGCGCGCGGCTCGCCGAGGCTCGATCGCGCGCGGCTGCGGCGCGCGACGACCTCGGCTACGCGACGCTCCGCTCGCCGACCTCCGGGGTGGTGACCCAGGTCAACGTGGAGGTCGGGCAGTTCCTATCGGCAGGACAGGTCGCCTTCCGCGTCGCGCGGCCCGGGTCGCTCGACGCCGTCGTCGACGTCCCCGAAGGCGTTGTCGCGGCGCTGCGGCCAGGCGTGCCCGCCAGCGTCGAGGTTGCGGGCCAGGCATCGCTCCCAGGCCGCATCCGCGAGGTGGCTCCCGCCGCGGACCCGGCGACGCGCACCTACCGGGTCAAAGTCGCGCTCGACCGACCGGGTCCCGCCCGGATCGGCATGACGGCCCGCGTGCGCTTTTCTGCCGCCGCGGCCCCGGCCGGGCCGGCGACGACATCCGGGACGGCGGCGCGCCTGCCGCTATCCGCACTCTTCGCGTTCAGGGGGCGGCCGAGCGTCTGGGTCGCGCGGGCCGACGGTTCGCTCGAGGCGCGACCCATCCACGTCACTGGCTACGATCGCGACGCGATGGCGGTCGAGGGCGTGCGTTCGGGAGACCGCGTCGTCACGGCGGGCGTCCACCGCCTCGATCCCTCGCTCAAGGTCAAGCCGTGGGACGGGAGGCTGCCATGACCGACTGGAACCTCTCCGCCTGGGCGCTCCGGCACCAGGCGCTCGTCGCCTTCATGATCGGCGCGATTTTGACCGCGGGTTTCCTCTCCTACATGAACCTAGGTCGGAGCGAGGACCCGAAATACACGGTCAAGACGATGATCATCTCGACCTCGCTGCCCGGGGCGTCGGCGCGCGAGATGGAGACGCAGGTCGTAGACGAGATCGAGCGCGTGCTCCAGGAGTCGCCGAACTTCGACTACGTCACGAGCTGGTCGCGCCCCGGCGAGGCGACACTGTTCGCGACCCTGCGCGACGACACGCCGCCGTCGGCGGTGCCCGAGAGCTGGTACCAGATGCGCAAGCGCGTGAACGACCTTGCGCCGCGGCTGCCGCCCGGCACGCGCGGACCGTTCTTCAACGACGACTTCGGCGACACCTTCGGCTCGGTCTACGCCTTCCTCTCCGACGGCTTCTCGGACGCCGAGATGAAGCAGGTGCTGCTCGCCTCGCGCCAGCGGCTGCTGCGATTGCCCGACGTCGCAAAGGTCGAGCTCACGGGCGTCCAGGACCAGCGATTCACGATCGAGTTCAGCCACGCGCGCCTAGCGGCGCTAGGCCTCAGTGCGCAGGCGGTCTTCGACTCTCTGCGGCGCGAGAACGCGCTCGTGCCGGCGGGCACGCTCGACACCGGCGCGGCCCGCGTCCGGGTCGACGTCTCGAGCGGCCTCCGGACCGCCGAGGCGATCGCCGCCGTGCCGGTCGACGTCGGCGGGCGCCAGTTCCGGATCGGCGACATCGCGACCGTCGCGCGCACGACCATCAACCCGCCCGTATTCTCGATGCGGCTGAACGGCGAGCGCGTGACCGCGCTCGCAGTCTCCATGAAGCCCGGCGGCGACATCCTGCGGCTCGGGGCCGACCTCGACCGCGAGATGGCCGCGATCAGCAAGGTCCTGCCTGGGGGCATCACCGTGCGGAAGGTCGCCGACCAGCCCAGGGTCGTCGCCGAATCGATCGCGGTGTTCCTCGAGAAGTTCGCGGTCGCGGTCGGCGTCGTGCTCGTGGTGAGCTTCTTCTCGCTCGGCTGGCGCGCCGGGCTCGTCGTCGCGCTCTCGACGCCGATCGTGCTCGCGATGACGTTCACCGTCATGGACATCGGCGGCATCGGCCTGCACCGGATCTCGCTCGGCGCACTCATCATCTCGCTAGGGCTCCTCGTCGACGACGCGATCATCGCGGTCGAGATGATGCTCGTGAAGATCGAAGAGGGGTGGGAGAAGACCAGCGCAGCCGCGTTCGCCTGGACGTCGACCGCATTTCCGATGCTGACCGGCACGCTCATCACGGCCGCCGGCTTCCTCCCCGTCGGGTTCGCGCGGTCGGGCACCGGCGAATACACCGGCGCGATCTTCTGGGTCGTCGCGATCGCACTCGTGATGTCGTGGATCGTGGCGGTCGTGTTCACACCCTACATCGGGTACAGGATACTGCCCAGCAAGCTCGGGCACAGCGGCGCGCACGACTACCAGAGCCCGCTCTACCGGCGGCTCACGAAGGCGGTGGACTGGTGCGTGACGCGGCGCAGGACCGCGCTCGGCGTCACGGGCGTGGCGTTCGTCCTCTCGCTCGCGCTGTTCCCGCTCGTGCCCCAGCAGTTCTTCCCGTCCTCTTCACGAGAGGAGGTCCTGATCGACCTCGAACTGCCCGAGGGCTCTTCATACGCTGCCACCCTCGACCGCGCGCGCCAGGTGGAGCGGCTGCTGAAGGCCGACCCGCGCACCGACTACTTCATCACCTACGTCGGCGGCGGCGGCCCGCGGTTCAACCTCGCTGTCAATCCCGAGCTCCCAAACCTCGCCTACGCGCAGTTCATCCTCCATCCCAAGGAGCATCGCGACGCGGACGCGATGACGCACGATCTGCGCGCGAGGCTCGCGGCCGGGTTCCCCGACGTGCGCACGCGCGTTGCCCGGATCGAGAACGGCCCGCCTGTCGGCTATCCCGTCCAGTTCCGGGTGCTGGGTCCCGACCCTGAGGTCGTCCGCGAGTTGGCCGCCCAGGTGCGGGACATGGTCCGGCAGGACGCGCGCACCCGCGACGCAAACCTCCAGTGGGGAGAGAAGACCAAGGCGGTGCGGCTCGAGGTCGACCAGGAGCGCGCGCGCGCGCTCGGGCTGGCACCCTCCGAGATCGCCGAGACGCTTCAGACGCTGCTGACCGGCTACACCGTGACCCAGGTGCGCGACGGCACCGAGACGATCGACGTCGTCGCACGCGCGGTCGAGAGCGAGCGAGAGGCGGCCGGGTCCCTTGGGGACCTCACGATCCGCACCGCGTCGGGGCAGTCGGTGCCCGTCGCCCAGATCGCGCGCCTCGTGCCCACGCTCGAGGACGGGCTCGTGTGGCGGCGCAACCGCGACGTCGCGATCACGGTGCGCGCCGACGTCGTCGACGGTGTTCAGGCGCCCGACGTGTCGGGCGCGATCAACCCCAGGCTCGACTCGATCCGCGAGCGGCTCCCCTCTGGCTACAAGATCGAGATGGGCGGCGCCGTCGAGGAGTCGGCCAAGGGCGGCATTTCCATCGCCAGGCTCCTGCCGCTCATGCTGGGGGCCTGGCTCGCACTCCTGATGATCCAGCTGCAGAGCTTCAGCCGCACCTTCATGGTGCTGCTGACCGCGCCGCTGGGACTCATCGGCGTGACGCTCATCCTACTCGTGCTCCGGGTGCCGTTCGGCTTCGTCGCCCAGCTCGGCGTCATCGCGCTCGCGGGCATGATCATGCGCAACTCGGTCATCCTCGTCGACCAGATCGACCGGGACATCGAGGCGGGTGCCGCGCGCTGGGACGCGATCGTCCATGCGACGATCCGGCGCGCCCGGCCCGTCGTCCTGACCGCGCTTGCCGCGATCCTCGCCTTCATCCCGCTGACGACCTCGGAGTTCTGGGCGCCGATGGCTATCGCGATCATGGGCGGGCTCGCGGTCGCGACCGCGCTGACCTTGTTCTTCGTGCCCGCGCTCTACGCAGCCTGGTTCAGGGTCAGGCGCGACGAGCCGCCCAGGCCGGCCGCATCGGCTGGGGGCGAAGGGGCCGATCCGCAGGCCGCCGAAGCCCGGCAGATGCCGAACAACGCGGTGACGGCATGATTGGCCTCCCCAAATCCCGAATGACCCGAGTTTTGCCCATCTTCGCGAGCGGCGCGCTCGCGATCCTGACAACGGGGTGCGCCGGGACGGGAGCCCGGACAGACCTCAAGCCCGTCTTTCCCGCGACGCTCCGCAACGCCGACGCGGTCGCCGCGCGCACCGCGGTGCCGCCCGCCCCCGAGCTGACGACGTGGTGGCGCGGCTACGGCGACCCCGAGCTGACGAGGCTCGTGGAGAAGGCTCTCACCGCGAACCTCGACGTCGCGCAGGCCGAGACGCGGCTGCGGGAGGCCGACGCGCTCGTGCGCCGCGCGCGCGCCGACCGGCTGCCCGGCGGGGCCGTCACCGGCAGCGTCGCCCGCCAGCGCCAGTCGCTCGAAGGGGCGCCGGGGCGGTTCCTCGCCGACATCCCCGGCTTCAGCCGCGACCAGACCGTGTTCGACACGGGCGCGCAGGCGAGCTGGGAACTCGACCTGTTCGGCCGCCTAGGGGCCGCCGCCCGCTCCGCGCGCGCGGCGCGCGGACAGGCCGACGCGCTCCTCGACGGCGTGCGCGTCCGCATCGCCGCCGAGGCCGCGGACGCCTACCTAGGCCTCGTCGGCGCGCGCGAGCGCGTCGGTATTATCGAGCGTCAGCTCGAAGTGCTCAGCAGGCTCGTGGGCGCGACCGAACGGCGGTTCGACGCCGGGGAGGCGGGGCTCGGTGAGCGCGAGGAGGCGCGGAGCGATCGCGCGCGAGCCGCCTCCCTCCTTGAACTCGCTCGCCTCGACGCGGAAGTGCAGGCGAACCGGTTGCGCGTGCTGACCGGCGGCGAGCCGGGCGCGACGGTCGCCACGCGCATCCCGAACACGCCGGCGCTCCCGGTCCTCGCGACCCCCGCCGCCATGCTGACCGGCCGCCCCGACGTACGGGCCGCCGCAGCGGCGGTCGCCGCCGCCGATGCGCGGACGGCCGCCGCGCTCGCCGAATACTACCCGTCCATCTCGATCGCGGGGCTGATCGGCTTCCAGTCGCTGGACGCCGACCGGCTGTTCACTGGGAACGCGCTGCAGGCGCAGGGACTGGTCGGCATCCGCTGGCGGCTGTTCGACTTCGCCCGGATTGACGCCGAGGTCGCGGCGTCCCGCGCCCGCGGCGACGCAAGCGTCGCCGCCTACCGGCAGGCGCTGCTCCTCGCCACCGAGGACGTCGAGAACGCGCTGTTCGCGCTCGTCTCTCGCGAGCGCGAGCAGGCGTCGCTGGCGGCGTCCGCCAACGCGCTCGAGCGATCGGCATATGCTTCTAGGAGGCTCTACGATGCCGGGGTCGCCGGACTACCACAGCTGCTTGACGCCGAGCGCCGGCTATTAGCGCTGCGACAGGACGAGGCGGCGGCGCGGCTCGGCGCCGCGCGCGCCGGGGTCGCCACGTTTCGAGCGGTCGGCGGCCGGGTCGGCGAGCGGAAGGCCGTGAGCGCGGAGGCGAGCACCGCCATCGTCGGTGGCATCCGGCGATGATCCGCATGGAGACGCCGCTCGGCGGCGCCGTACACGGCAGCTGGCGCGAGGAACCGGCCCTCCCCGGCGCTGAGTCCGTCACCGACCCCTACCTGCGATTGCTCCCCATCGCCTCCGCATTCCATTCGCGGCCCCTCGAGGCCGTAACGCGGGAAGCCGAGCCGCGCACAGGCATGCCCGCGCCCGGCCCGCTCGTGCCCGCCCAATCATAGGTCGACCGTCGCCCAACCTCGCACTGGAAGGACCTCCATGTTCTCGCAGACCACCTTCTCGCTCCTTCGGAACCTTGATCGCAACAACGACAAGGCGTGGTTCGACGCGCATCGCGACGAGATCAGGGTGCATGTCCAGGAACCGTTCGAGGCGACGCTCGACGCCGTCGAGGACCGGCTCGCTGGCTCGGCGCTGCCGTTGAAGGGCGGCAAGCAAACGTTGTTTCGCATGAACCGCGATATCCGCTTCTCCAACGACAAGCGCCCGTATAACGCCCACGTCAGTGGCGTTCTGACGGCGAGCGGGGCCAAGGACGACCCGAACGGCCTCGTATAACTCCACCTCCGCCCAGAAGGGGGCTTCGTCGCCGCGGGCTATTACAAGCTCGACCCGACCTCGCTGGGGCCAATCCGCGATCGGATCCTAGCAGACGAGGCCGTGTTCCGGTCGGTTCTCGACGACATCTCCGCAGCAGGCCTTGAGCTAGCGCGCGACCAGTCGCTGACCGCCATGCCGCGTGGCTACGCCGAGCACGCGGACGCGTGGTGCGCCGACTACCTGAAGCTGCAGGCGCTGTACGTCACGCGGGAGCTTACCCCATCGCAGTGGACAGAGGGCGTGGCGGACATCGTCGCCGATCACGCGCTCGCCTGCGCCAGTCTGATCGAATTCGGCCGTGGCCTGATCAAGCCGAAGGTCAACCCCCACACCCAGCGGCACGGCGCTCGCGCGCGCTGAGTGTCAACCCGCCAGAACGGCGATCAGGAGGAAGACTCATGGCAGACGAACAACTGAAACAGCTGCTCGCCGACGGCGTGCAGTCGATGCACTCCGGCGCCCTCATATCAGAGGGTGCTACGCAGGAGGTGAGTGACGACGCCACCCACTCCGACCTGAAGCGCCTTCTCGAGGAAGGGTCGGAGCAGTCCAAGGAATGGAAGGCTCGGATAGAACACGCCGTCTCCGAGACGAGCGGCGGCGAGGACCAGGGCAATCCCATTGTCCAGGCGCACGTGGAAGTCGCCCGCCGCATCCGCGCCCAAGCGCCCGACGACCGCAGCCGCGACCTCGGCATAATCGCCAGCGGTCAGCTCGCGCTCCACTACTGGATCGCGGCGTTCGGTACCGCCGGCGCGTACGCCGATCAGCTGGGCATGGATGAGACCGCGCAGGCATTCGGAGCCTGCGTCCGCGAGGCCAAGGAAGCGGACGAGAAGCATTCGGAACTCGCCCAGGCGATGCTCCACTAGGCGTTCAAGCCAGGCTCGGCCGGTCAGAGTCGCGGCATGTGTCGGAGCTTTGAGGGAAACTCATCCGACTTGCCGAACTCTGGCCGGCCTCACGCTCAAACTTCGAAACGAGAGAAGATTGAGGTCGATGCCGGAAGTGATATTCGAGCGTTCCATCGCCTCGTGCGCTGGCCCGCCAGAAGCTCAGGCGTACTCGGCTGGGGCCAGGCCCGCGTCCGATCGCGTGGTAGACTGCGCGGTCGTCAAGAGCACCGCGATGCTCGCAATCGGCTGCCCCGGCTTGCTGCGGTTGGGGGCGGCGTGACGAGCCGCAGTACATCCGCCCGTCGGACGGGCCCGATCGAGACGGATCGTTTCGCGAAGGTCGGGATCGCAAGCCGCGAGGAGCTGCGCGAGTGGCTCGCCGCCAACCACGCGAGGACCGACAGCGTCTGGTTGGTGACCTGGAAGCGGACCGATCCGGCGAGATACCTCTCCCGCTGGGACGTGCTCGACGAGCTCCTCTGCTTCGGCTGGGTGGACGGCATCCGTCGCAAGCTGGACGCGGAACGCACGATGCAGCTCGTCTCGCCTCGCCGCCAGCAGGTCTGGACGAGGACCTACAAGGAGCGGGTCGCCCGGCTCGAATGCGAGGGGCGGATGGAGCCGCCGGGCCGCAGGGCCGTCGCGCGCTCGAAACGGCTAGGCCTCTGGAACGCGAGCGCCGACGTCGATGCTTTGGAGGTCCCGCAAGACCTTCGCCTCGCGCTCGACGCGGACGAGCGCGCCGGGGCGTGGTTCGACGACTCCGCGCCATCATACCGACGCAACGTGCTCCGCTGGATCAAGGGAGCGGTCGGCGCGGCGACCCGAGCGGCCCGCATCTCGGAGGCTGTGGAGCGCTCGGCCCGCGGGGAGAAGGTGCCGCAGATGTGACCTCCGGAGATGACGGGAAAGCCGAGCTGGCCGGGGATGGCGCGCGGAAGGACACCGCCGTCCCCTCGCCGACCGCCGGGGGCGCGGCGGCGCCCCCGCCCAGGTCCCACCCCCGGGTCGAGGGCCTCGCGAAGGTCACTGGGGCCGCCTGCTTCGTCGACGATGTCGGGGAGGCGGAGTTCGGCTCGCTCTTCGATCACGCCGCGATCGTGACGAGCACGGCCCCCGCCGGTCGCATCAAGGGGTTCGACCTCGCGGCGGCGCTGGCCGTGCCCGGCGTCAAGCTCGTCATGACGCACCTCAACGCGCCGAGGCTGCGGAGTGTGACCGGCATCTGCATGTCGGAGATCGCCGAGCTGCTGCCTATGCAGAGCGACCGGGTGGCATACCACGGGCAGGCGGTCGCCGTCGTGGTCGCGGAGACACCGCTCGCCGCCAAAGAGGCCACGTCGCTCGTCCGGGTCCATCACGAGCCCGCCGCGGCTCCGGTGATGGCGACGCTCGCGGACGGTGCGGGCCGGCTCAAACCCGTCCGCCGGGCCGGCATGACGCCGGGTCGGATGACGAAGGGAGACGCGACGGCGGACCTCTTGCGGAGCCCAGTGCGTCTCGACGAGCGCTACGCCTGCGCGCCGCACCACCACAACGCCATGGAGACGAGCGCCGTCATCGCGCGCTGGGACGAGGACGGCGGAGTCACGGTTCGAGCTGCAGTCCAGTGGCATCACCTCGAGGCGCTCGCCATTGGCCAGGCGTTCGGGCTTGATGCCGCCGACCGGCTTCCCGGCTACCTCGCGCGCGCGGCGCTCGGCCGGGCTTTCGAGGGCAAGGTGCGCCTCATCAACGGCATCGCGGGCGGCGCGTTCGGACGGAACCTGAACCCGCAGCATCTGCTGCTCGCCTGCATGGCCGCCAAGCTGAACGACCGCGGAGTCAAGCTGAACCTCACCCGTCGGCAGACCTTCAGTCTCCTCTCCTACCGCGGCGAGGTCGACCAAAGGCTCAGGCTCGGAGCCGACGCGGACGGGCGGCTGAAGGCAATCGTCCAGGAGCCCGACGTGGGTGTCGGCCATGCCGGCCGCTACGTCGAGCCGGTCGGCCACGGGCCGCTCCACGTCTACGCGCACGGCAGCCATCTCCTCCAGCACCGGACCGCGCGGCTCGACCTTAACGCGCCGGGCTGGATGCGCGCGCCCGGCGGCTCGTCGGCTTCGTTCGCGCTCGAGTCCGCCATGGACGAGCTCGCCCATGCGCTGGGCATCGACCCGCTGGAGCTCAGACTGCGGAACCATGCCGACGTCGACCCGGTCACCGGCAAACCATGGTCGAGCAAGGCACTCAAGGAATGCTACGCGGTCGGAGCGGCCAACATCGGCTGGCACGATCGCACGCACGGCGGGACGAAGCGGCCGGACGGACGCCTCGTCGGCTTTGGGATGGCGACGTGCCATGAGAACAGCCTACGGTTCCCGGCCACCGCATCGATCTCGCTGTGCCGAGACGGCACCGCCACCGTGAGTGTGGCAATCGCGGAGATCGGGCAAGGGATCTGGACGGCGCTCACGACGGTCGCGGCCGAGGCGCTCGGGCTCCCGCGCGAGGCGATCCGGCTGGAGACCGACCGCACCGACCTCCCGGCAGGCGCTGGCAGCATCGGCTCCACGGGAACCTTCAGCAACGCCAGCGCGATCCAGGAAGCGGCCCGGGCGGCCTGCGCTAAGCTGCTGCGGCACGTCGTTCGCGACCGACGGTCGCCCCTCCACGGCGTCGCGGCGGAAGCGCTGGAGATCGCCGCCGGGCGGATCCAAGGACCGGGCGGCGAGAGCGAGACGGTCGCCGCCGCGATGTCGCGCTATCCGAAGGGCAGGATCGAGGCGCGGGCCACCACGGGCCGGACCTTCGGACGCGACCCGAAGCGGAAGAAGGCGTCCTTCGGCGCGGTGTTCGCGCAGATCTCCGTCGACCCGCTCACCATGGAGCTGTCGGTCGAGCGGATGGTCGGCGCCTTCGCGTGCGGTCGCATCGTCGAGCCCGCGCTCGCCCGAAGCCAGCTGATTGGCGGCATGGTCTGGGGCATCGGCCAGGCGCTCTTCGAGGAAAGTCACGTTGATCGCAGGAACGGCCGCTGGCTCAACGCGGACCTCGGCGAAGCGCTCATCCCGACCCACGCGGACGTGCCCGCGATCGAGGTGGTGATGGTGGAGGACGACGAGACCGCGTCGCACCCCCTCGGGATGAAGGGGGTCTCAGAGATAGGCGTAGTCGGTCCCGCCCCGGCCATCGCTAACGCCTTCTTCGAGGCCACAGGGAAGCGGGTACGCTCGTTGCCGATAATGATAGACAAACGGCTGTAGCACCGGCGCGGGATACTGGGGTTCCTGTCACGTCGGCACGGGCATGCGTCGCGCCTTACGGCGCCTCTTGCAAGCCTGAACTCGGGAGGAAGGCGACCAACTTCTGTTTGAAGGCGGTACAAAGAACGGGCGCAGATCTACGCTGAGAATGCCTCTCGTTGGATGCTTAGTGCGGGCCTTGGGTTGAAGATGCCTTTATCCCGCAGCTAACGTGGCGAAGCGGGTTCAGTCACTCCGAGACCGAGAGCTTGAGTGAGCTGCTGCGTCGAGCAAGCTCATCGCGCCCCGTGTCGCCCGCGAGATTAGCTTTTCATTGGCTAGCGCGCGGCTAAGCACGTAGCCTCCCTGCACCAATGCTACCAACGCGGCCGCAAGGTCGGCCGGCGCTGCCGATGCCCGCAGCTCGTTTCGCTCTTTCGCCTCGCTGAGCGTCGCCGTCAGGAGCGCCAGGACGCGGTTGAAATATCCAGCAAGCGCCGAGCGCAGCTCGTCGCTCCCGAGCACTTCCACCTCATTCGCCAATCGCCCCAGCCTACAGCCCTTCAGCCCATTTCGCTCGAGAGCCAGCCATGCGCGTACGCGATCCAGCGGCGGCGCATCGCCGCCGAGCACGCGCTCCGCCGACTCGACCAGCTCGCGCTCGACCTCGACAAGTGCCGCGGCAGCGAGCGCGCGCTTTGTCGGGAAATGGTGATAAAGGCTTCCCTGCCCCGCGCCCGACCGCTCCAGCACCTTGCGCGGGCTCATCCGCTCGTAGCCGCCCTCCCATAATAGCGCCTTGGCCGCGTCCAGCAGCTCGGTCCGCATCTCGTTGACTCCATACCTACCTATAGGTATGCCGTGACTAGCAGGAGGTGCCGCGAATGTCGACCGACCACGAATGCTAATCGCCGGGGAGCGATCAATGATGCGCCTGCTCTACAGCCCCACCTCGCCCTACGCCCGCAAGGTGCGGGTGGTCGCAATCGAGAAAGGATTGGCCGACCGGATCGCCCTTGTGCCCGTGAACCCACTGTGCGACGACACGGACGAGCTGCACTGTCAGAACCCGCTCGGAAAGGTGCCGGCGCTTGTGCTCGACGACGGCCGCGCAGTCGTCGACAGCCCCGTCATCTGCGAGCAGCTGGACGCGCTCGCGTCCGAGCCGCAGCTGATCCCGAAGGAACCGGACGCCCGCATCGACGCGCACACCCGCCAAGCGGTCGCGGATGGCGTCGCCGACGCCGCGTTCAATCTCATCATGGAGGCCCGTCGCCCGGACCCACAGCGCTCGCCCCAACTGGACCGGGCGCTGGCGGGACGCGATCGGACGAGGTGTCGCGGCACTGGCCGAACGGGTGGCGCCCGAGCTGTTCGACCTCGGCGACATCGCGACGGCCGTGGCGCTCCTCTACCTCGACTTCCGCCTGCCCGAGCTCGGCTGGCGCGAGGCGAACCCGGCGCTCGCCGACTGGACCGGTCACGTAGCACGGCGGCCGAGCCTGGCTGAAACGGCGCCTCCGCCGGCATGAACCCGGGCTGGGCGCTGTGGGCTGCTGCGGCCGCGGCTGGCATTCCGGTCATGGCCGCGCTGAACGGCACGCTGTCGCGCCAGCTCGGCAGCACGCCGGCGGCTGCAGTCGTGCTGTTCGTCGTGGCTCTCGCGGGAGCGGCTGCCGTTCTCGTCCTTAGCGGCGACGCCGTGCGGCTCGCCGGAATCGACCTATCAACCCCGCTCCTGTTTGAGGGTGGACTTATCGTGTGCGCTTATGTGCTCTCGGTCACGCACTTGGCGCCACGCTTCGGGGTGGCCAACACCATCCTGTTCGTCATGACGGCGCAGGTCGTCACGTCGTCGGTGGTCGATCACTATGGCCTGTTCGGCGCCACGGTCCGGCCGGTCGGCACCATGCGTCTCCTCGGGCTCACACTGCTGCTGGCCGGCCTAGCGCTGACGCAGCTGGCTCCGGCCGGGAACGCCGCCAAGTGACGCACCGCGTTCACGATGCTGCCGGAAAACACATGATTGCCGACACCCCAGTCCGCACTCCCGGCTCGATCCGTCGCGAGCCCGCGTTTTCTGCGCGACAAACCCTGTCGCAATGCTAAGCTGCACGGGAACCCTAGAGTCGAGGTTTTCCGCACATGCTGGTCGGCTACATGCGCGTGTCCTCGGCCGACGATCGCCAATCGGTCGATCTGCAACGTGACGCGCTGGTCGTGGCCGGGGTCGACGAGCGGCATCTATATAGGGACAATGCGTCCGGCGCTCGCGACGACAGGCCCGGGCTGAAGGCCTGCCTCGAGTACCTGAAGGCGGGCGACACGCTGGTCGTGTGGAAGCTTGACCGGCTTGGCCGCTCGCTGCCGAACCTGCTCACCATCGTCACCGACCTGAAAACCCGCCGCGTCGCGTTCCGCTCGCTGACCGAGCAGATGGACACGACCACGCCGCACGGCGAGCTCCTGTTCTCCATCTTCGGGGCACTCGCCCAGTACGAGCGCGAGCTGACCCGCGAGCGGGTCATAGCCGGGCTGGCAGCGGCGAAACGTCGGGGTCGGCGAGGCGGGCGTCCGCCCACGCTTGGCGCGGAGCAGATTGAGCAGATCACGGCCGCGCTCGATGGCGGCGCCAGTAAGGCGTCCGTATGCCGGACGTTCAAGGTGCCGCGCTCCACGCTGCTCGACACGTTGGAACGGGTGGGCTGGACCGCCCCGGCCAAGGCCTGACCGGTGCCGAGGCGTGCTGTTCTCACGGAGGAGCAGCGCGCGGCGCTGCTAGCGCTGCCGGAGAACGAGGCCGAGCTGGTCCGGTACTGGACGCTCGGCCCTGACGATCTGCGCACGATCGTCAGCAGGCGACGGCCGCACAACCGGCTCGGCTTCGCCGTCCAGCTCTGCGCGCTTCGTTATCCGGGCCGGCTGCTCCGACCGGGGGAGCTGATCCCGCACGCGCCGCTCGCCTTCGTCGCCGACCAGGTCGACGTCGACCCTGACGTGCTGGCGGACTATGCCAGGCGCGGACCTACCCGCTACGAGCAGCTCGACACGCTCCGCGACGTATTGGGGTTCCGGCAACTCGGCCGTCCGGCAAGGGCTGAGCTGCAAGCATGGCTGCTGCCGGCCGCGCTCGCCACCACGGGCGGCGCCGAGCTCGCGCGCATGCTCCTGGACGAGTTTCGCCGGCGTCAGATCATCGTGCCCGGCATCACGCTGGTCGAGCGCATGGTGGCCCAGGCGCTGCTCGACGCGGAACGCCGCGTCGCCGAGCTGCTTACCCGAAAACTCACCGCAGACCAGCGGGACGGGCTCGATGGACTGCTCGTGCCCCACGCGGCGGTGAAGATCAGCGTGCTGGCCTGGGTGCGACAACCGCCTGGGCGACCAGGCCGACGAGCGTTCTCGGCCATCCTCGACCGGCTCGCCGTCCTGCGCGCCATCGGGCTCGACCCGGGACTGACCGATACGGTGCATCCAGAGCGCCTTCGGCGGCTCACCGGCGAGGGCGCGCGGCTCACGGCGCAGCACCTCGCCACCTTGAATCCGACCAGGCGACGCGCGGTGCTCGTTGCGATCGCGCTAGAAACGCAAGTCACCTTAACCGACGACGCCGTGCTCATGTTCGAGCGGCTGTTCGGCCAGATGTTCCGGCGCATAGAGCGGCGGGAGGAGGCGGCGCTGAAGCGCGACCGGCGCACCATCACGGCCAAGATCAGACTCCTCGCGCGGCTGGGCGACGCGCTCCTCGCCGCGCGGAGCAGCGGCGACGACGCGCTCGCCGCGGTCGAGCGCGTCATCGGCTGGGACGAGCTCGGCGCGGAGGTGGAGGAGGCGAAGCGCCTGGTCCGGCCGGACCCGCTAGACCCCGTCGAGCTCGCCCAGTCCAACTTCCCTATTCTAAGCCAAATCGGCCCTGCATTCGTGCAAGCCTTCACGTTCGGGGCGGTGCCGGCCTGCTCGTCGCTCGCGCGCGGTGTCGACATCGTACAACTGCTCGGGGCCGGTCGCCTGCGCAAGCTGCCGGCCGATGCGCCCGTCGAGTTTGTCCGCCAAGCTTGGCGACGTCGCATCGGCCGGAACGGCATGGATCGACGCACCTATGAGTTCTGCGTCTTGGCCGAGCTGCGCGACCGGCTGCGCGCTGGGGACATGTGGGTAGAGGGGAGCCGGCGCTACCGCGCGGTCGAGCAACAGCTCATCCCCGCGCCCGTGTTCGCCGCCATGCGGAAGGCAGGTCCGCTACCGGTGCCGCTCCCAGACTCCGCAGCCGAGTGGCTGGCCGGGCGCCGCGAGGTCCTCGCCCGTCGTCTGGACGAGGTGGCGGCCAAGGTCGCCGCCGAAGCGCTCGAAGACGTATCTTTGCGGGCGGGACGGCTGCGGATTTCGCCCCTGAAGGCGAATACGCCCGACGAGGCGGAAAGCGCGCTCGCGCCCTTGTACGCGCACTTGCCGCCGATCCGCGTGACCGACCTCCTCGCCGACGTCGACCGCTGGACGGGGTTCACGGGCTGCTTCACGCACCTGACCACCGGGCGCACCCATGACGACCCGCGCGCGGTGCTCACCGCGGTGCTGGCCGACGCCACCAACCTCGGCCACGCCCGCATGGCGGAAGCCTGCAACCTCGTCAGCCAACGCCAGCTCGGCTGGCTGTCATCCTGGCACCTGCGCGAGGAGACCTACGGCGCGGCGCTCGCCCGGCTGGTGAACGCGCAGCACCGGATGCCGCTCGCCGCCTTGTTCGGGTCGGGCGCGTCGTCGAGTTCGGACGGGCAGCACTTCCCGCTCGACCGTCGGGCCCAGGCGACTGGGGCGGTGAACCCGCACAAGGGCTCGGAGCCGGCGGTGTCGTTCTACACGCACGTGTCGGACCGCTATGCGCCGTTCCACTCCAAGGTGATCTCGGCCGGCGCGGGCGAGGCAGCCCATGTTCTCGACGGTCTCCTCCACCACGGGGCCGACTTCAGCATCGAGCGGCATCATACGGACGGCGGCGGCGTGTCCGACCATGTCTTCGCGATGTGCCACGGCATGGGTTTCCTGTTCGCGCCCAGGATCCCGAACCTGTCCGCCAGACGGCTCCACCTGTTCGGGGGTCTCGACCCCGGACCGGACATCGTGCCGCTAGTCGGCGAGGCAATCGACGAGGAGCTGATCGCGGCCCACTGGACGGACGTGCTCCGGCTCATGACCTCGGTCCGCACTGGTGCCACCAGCGCGTCCGCCATGCTGGAGCGGCTCGGCTCCTACCCGCGCGCGAACGGGCTGGCCCTGGCATTGCGCGAGATCGGGCGCGTGGAGCGCACGCTGTTCACGCTCGACTGGATCGAACATCCCGACGAGCGTCGTCGCGCCACCCGCGAGTTGAACAAGGGCGAGGCGGAGAACGCGCTCAAGCGGGCGATCTTCTTCCATCGCGCGGGTCGGCTGCGCGATCACGGGCTCCAGGCGCAGAGCCATCGCGCGAGCGCGCTCAACCTGGTCGCGGGCGCGATCGTGCTGTGGAACACGACCTACCTCGAAGCCGCCATGCGGCACCTCGAACGCCAGGGCCGACCCGTGCCCACCGACATGCTGGCCCACCTCTCGCCGCTCGGCTGGCAACACATCAACCTCACCGGCGACTACCTTTGGACCGAGCCGACCACCAAGGAAGGGCAACTCCGGCCATTACGTACAGTGCTCAGCCCGCCGCTGCCCCGAGCGGCTTAGCGTATATCTGTGCCCGTTCTATGTAACGCCTCCAAGCTGGCGCTGTTCGGCGCGATGCTGGGGCTGGCCTCCCTCAATCGCTTTCGGCTGACGCCGGCGTTCGAGCGCTCAGTTGCCGCGCGCGATCATCGGGCTGCGCTCGGTGCTCTGCGGCGCAGCCTCGCGATCGAGGCGAGCTGTGCCGTCACGATCCTGGCGCTGGTTGCTTGGCTGGGGATGCTCGAGCCTCCCGCAACGGCGATGTAAGGAGCGGGCGGCCGATCGCCGCCCGCCCATCGCCGATCAGGCGGCCATCTTCTCGCATGCGTCGGCGCAGCGCTCGCACGCGGCGACACAGTCTTCCATGCCGTCGAGACCCCGGCAGCTCTCCGCGCAAGCTCGGCAGATCCGGGCGCAGATGCCGCAAACGAGCTTATGCTGGTCGGACCCGCGCGCCATAAAATCGAGCGAGGTGGCGCAAATCTGCGCGCAATCGAGCATGATCTTGATGTGGTCGGGCGCGGCGTGGGCCCCGCCCACCTCGAGGCAGTGTTGGGTGGTCATCGACAGGCAGGTGACATGGCAGTGGTGGCAGGCGTCCATGCAAGCCTGCATCTCGGCGCTCATATGATCGTGCATCGGTGATCTCCGCGTGAGCCCCCGCTCAAAGAGTAATACGCGGCTTGCTACTTGTACCCTCAAGCGTGCGAGAGGGCGTCTATGACGCGGCAATCAGCGATGATCGTGGCAGTGCAGGCGCCGCCCCACTGCGCGATCTCAGCACGGAGCGCAGCAAGGTCCGCTAGCTTGCGGTCAATCTCCTGAATGTGAACCGTAGCTATCGCGTCGGCCTCTGCGCAGGAACCGCGAGGATCGTCCGCCAAGCGAAGGAGGTCGCGCACCTGGTCGAGGGTGAAACCCAGATCACGCGAGCGTTTGATGAACGCGAGACGATCGAGATGCGATTGCCCGTAGAGCCGATAGTTTCCACCGCTGCGCTCCGGGGGCGCGATCAGACCCTCGGCCTCGTAGAATCGAACCGTCTCGACCTTCAGCCCGGTCCGCTGCGCGATCTCACCAATCTTCATCGCTTACCTCTTGACCCTCTAGTAGGATGAGGGTTCATATAGAGCGTCTGATCCACGAATCGAGCTTCGATAATGGCAGACGCTTGTTGCTCAGCGAAACGCGACACGATCGCGGAACTCGGTCGCAAGGCCGAGCAGCGCCGCGTGCTAATCATCGTGATGCTCATCAATCTCGCGATGTTCGTGGTCGAATTTGGCGGCGGCGTTGTCGCGCGTTCCTCCGCCTTGATGGCGGATTCGGTCGACATGTTCGGCGACGCGGTGGTCTATGCGCTCAGTCTCTATGCACTGCATCAGGGGGCGCGCTGGGGAGCGGGCGCGGCGCTGGCGAAGGGCGGCATCATCTTGGCTTTCGGCGTCGCGGTCATTTTCGAGATCGCGGACAAGATTGCGAACGGCGTTCCTCCGGCATCGGGCTTGATGCTCGGGGTTGGCAGCGCCGCGCTGGTTGCGAACCTCATCTGCCTGGCGCTGCTCTGGCGCTTCCGCCGCGAGAATGTGAATATGTCGAGCACGTTCGAGTGCTCGCGCAATGATGTCGCGTCGAACGTCGGGGTTCTCGCGGCTGCCGGATTGGTCGGCCTGACCGGCTCGGTTTGGCCGGACATCATTGTCGGCGGATTGATCGCCGCGATTTTCCTGCGCTCGGCATGGCGCGTGCTTCGCGAAGCCTGGCCGGCATGGCGTGCCGCGAAGGCACCGGCTCGCGAGTTATTGCAATGACATGGAAACCTCTCCGTGGTAAGGGCGGGTTCGTGCGAGCCTTTTTGCCTCTCCTGACATGCCTGATGCTGGTTCTCACCAGCTTCTCCGGCATGGCTCATGCCGCCGATTTGGCGGGGGGAAGCATCGCGGGCGTTGAGTTTACCGTTCATACCGCCGGTGACATCGACGAGGTTCCGTCGGATGCGGACAAGAACGTCCCGCACCATCACAATTACTGTCACGGGCATGATGTTGGTGCGCCTGCGCGCACGACGATCGAATATACCCACGTCCTCACGATGCCCAAGCCGACAATCTCCGCCTCTGCGTCGCTCGATGGCCGCACTGGCATGGTCCATTTGAGGCCTCCGCAAGCCTGACGTCCGATTTGGGCGCGCGTTGGGCGCGCCCCTGTCGATCATCGTCAGGAGTCCTATTTTCATGTATCGTATCCTCGCGGCCATGCTGGCCGCAGCGTCGTGGGTCACTATGGCGCAGGCGCAGGTCGGACCGTCCGCGGCTGTTACGCAGGACGTGCCGATCTACACTCTTGACCAAGCGGTCAGTGCAGCGGGTGGTTCGGCCCCTGCTGCCGAAGCGGCGACAGCCGCGATTGACGCGGCCCGTGCGGGCCGTACGGTCGCCGGATTGCGGCCCAACCCGGTTGTCCAGGGCCAGGTTGAGAACGTCATCGGCTCGGGGCCGTATCGGGGTGTCCGCAGCGCGGAATCTACGGTCGGCTTTGCGATCCCGATCGAGCTAGGCGGCAAGCGCGGCGCCCGCGTCGCGGTCGCCAATGCGCAATTGTCCCGGGCCGAGATCCAGGCCGCGATCATCGCAGCCGATGTCCGGCTTCAGGTGACGCAGCTCTATGTCGAAGCGGTCGCAGCCGACCGGCGGGTGGCGACGGCGCGGGATCAGGCCCGGATCGCCAGCGACGCGCTGCGCGCTGCGAGCGTCCGGGTGCAGGCGGGACGTGCGTCGCCGCTGGAGCAACAGCGCGCGGATGTCGCGCGCATCAATGCCGATGCCAATGTGGAGCGGCAGCTTCGCTTGGCAGAGGCCGCCCGCGCCAATCTGGCGCGTCGGATTGGCCGACCGATCGTCGGCGCGCTCGATGACACGCTGCTCGATCGCCTGCCGGGGGCGAACGTCTATGGGCCGGTGGCACCGGTCAACACAACCGGCACGCTCGCGCTGGCGGCGGCGAACGCGGATTTCTCGATCGCGGAAGCCGGCGTGCGGCTCGCGCGCGCCAATCGCGTCCCTGACCTCAATGTCGGGCCTGCGATCCGCCGCCTGGAAGCGACCAACGATATGGCGGCGGTGTTCACCGTGTCGATCCCGATCCCGGTGTTCAACAATGGTCGCGCGGCGATCGCGCAGGCGACCGCGCAGCGGACACAGGCGGATGCACAGCGTCGCGTGACCGCGCTCGACATCGAACAGGCGATCACGGACGCGCAGGCGCAAGCGGCCAATGCCGCAACGACGGCTCGTGCGGCGTCTGGGCCGGCGCTGGCGGCTGCACAGGAGGCCGCCCGCATCGCGCGGATCGGTTATCGCGAGGGCAAGTTCGGCCAGCTCGAATTGCTCGATGCGGAACGCACTCTCGCTGAAACGCGGGTCGCCGCGATCGATGCGCTTGCCAACTACCAGAATGCCCGCGCGCAAGTGGAGCGACTGACCGCTCCTGCGCCCAATGGGGGAAATCAGTGATGAAGAGCTTCTATCTCGCGGGCGCGGCGTCACTCGCCCTGCTGTTGGCTGCCTGCGGTGGCAAAGACACCGGGAACGAGGCGGCCGCCAATGGAGCAGCCGGCAATGAAGCGGCTGCTGGTGCGGAAAAGGGCGGTGCTGAAGGCGGTCACGCTGATGAGGGCGTCGTCCTATTGGGTGCCGATCAGATCGCTGCGGCGGGCGTCCAGGTCGGACGGCCGATCATCGGCGGAGCCGGAACGATCGAGCTTCCCGCGATCATCGAGGGCGATCCCCAAGGCACGCAAGTCGTCTCGGCCGCGATCGCGGGACGGGTGGTCGCACTGACGCGCAACCTTGGTCAATCCGTGGGGCGCGGCCAGACTATTGCGGTAATCGAGAGCCGCGAGGCGGCGCAAATCAAGGGCGAGGTCGAAGCGGCACGGGCACGGCTTCAGCTCGCCAATTCGAACCTCGCACGCGAGCAACGGCTGTACGCGCAGAAGGTGTCTCCTGAGCAGGATCTGATTGCTGCCCGCACGGCGGCGACGGAAGCGCGGATCGCGCTGACGCAGGCGCGGAGCATGGTGTCGGCCGCCGGTGTCGGCGGCGGTGGTCTCAACCGGCTCGGCATCGCCGCGCCGATCTCGGGACAGATCATCGCGCGCCCCGTGACGCTGGGACAGACGGTTGCGGCGGACGCCGAACTCTATCGCATTGCCAACCTGAGCCAGGTGTCGATCGCGCTCAATCTGAAGGCTGAGGATGCGGGCCGGGTACGCCCCGGCAACACGGTACTGGTCAAGGCGGCGGGCCGTCAGGCGACCGCGCGCGTGACCTTCGTGTCGCCAGCACTCGATCCGCAGACGCGGCTCGTGCCCGCCCTTGCCACGCTCGACAATCGCGGTGGTGAATGGCGGGTCGGCGAGCCGGTGACGGCTGCCGTCCAGCTCACGGGCAGCGGCGGTAGCGGCGCAATCCGCGTGCCGACAACGGCGGTCCAGAGCTTCGAGGGCAAGTCGGTCGTGTTCGTTCGCACGCCTACGGGCTTCAAGGCGACTCCGGTCCAGCTCGGCGATGCATCGGGCGACACGGTGATCGTCCGCTCGGGCCTGACCGGCAACGAACAGATCGCCACCACCGGAAGCTTCACGCTCAAGGCCGAGATCGGCAAGGGCGAAGCGAGCCACGAGGATTAAGCCATGATCGCCCGCATCGTCACATGGGCGGTCGAGAAGCGCTGGCTTGTCCTGCTGCTCACCGTCATCGTCGCCGCCATCGGCGCGTTTTCCCTCTACCGGCTGCCGATCGACGCGGTGCCGGACATCACCAATAATCAGGTCCAGATTAACGTCCGCGCACCCGCGCTCTCGCCCGAGCTGGTCGAGAAGCAGGTGTCGTTCCCGATCGAAACCGCGCTCGCCGGCACTCCAGGCCTTGAATATACGCGCTCGCTGAGCCGCAACGGCTTCGCGCAGATCACCGCGGTCTTTTCGGACGCCACGGACATCTATTTCGCCCGTCAGCAGGTGGGTGAACGTCTGCAGGGCGTGCAGGAGAACCTGCCCGATGGCGTAAACCCCGAAATGGGTCCGATCGCGACCGGCTTGGGCGAGGTGTATATGTACACCGTTCGGCTCGAGCATCGCGCAGACGACAAGCACAAGCCCGGTGAACCGGGCCAACAGCCCGATGGCAGTTATATCACGCCAGAGGGCGAGCGACTGACGACCGAAGCGGACAAGGCGACCTACCTGCGCACTGCGCAGGACTGGATCGTCACGCCGCTTCTCAAGAACACTCCGGGCCTCGCCGGCGTCGACTCGATTGGCGGTTACGCCAAGCAGTTCCTCGTCGTGCCCGATGTGCAGAAGCTGGCCTCGCTCGGCATCACGCTGACCGACCTGGGCAATGCGCTGGAGCGCAACAACACCAGCGTCGGCGGCGGCTTCGTCAATCGCAATGGCGAAGGTCTGGCTGTCCGCTCGGATGCGCTGGTGCGCAATGCCGGCGAGTTGGCCAGGACCGTGATCGCGACACGTAACGGCGTGCCGATCACGGTCGAACAAGTCGCGACCGTGAAGACGGGTCAGGCGATCCGCATGGGTTCGGCCTCGGAGAATGGCACGGAAGTCGTCGTCGGCACCGCGATCATGCGGATCGGCGAGAACAGCCGCGTCGTGTCGACCGCGGTCGCGGAGAAGCTTAAGACGATCAACGCGTCGCTGCCCCCTGACGTCGTAATCCAGCCGGTGCTCAACCGCACCGAACTGGTCAACTCGACGATCAAAACGGTTGCCAAGAACCTGTCGGAAGGCGCGGTACTGGTCATCGTCGTGCTCTTCCTGCTGCTCGGAAACTTCCGTGCGGCGCTGATTGCGGCGCTGGTCATCCCGATTACCATGATGCTGACCGGCTTCGGGATGCTGCGTGCTGGCGTCTCGGCCAATCTGATGAGCCTCGGCGCCCTAGACTTCGGTCTGATCGTCGATGGCGCCGTCATCATCGTCGAAAACGCACTGCGCCGGCTTGCCGAGCAACAGCATCATGAAGGCCGATTGCTCAGCGTCAAGGAACGGCTCGCAACCGTGGCAGCCGCTGCGCGTGAGATGATCCGTCCCTCGGTGTACGGGCAGGCGATCATCATTCTTGTCTATGTGCCGCTGCTCACATTGACAGGCGTGGAGGGCAAGACGTTCGTGCCGATGGCGCTCACCGTCATCATCGCGCTCGCCTTCGCCTTCATCCTCTCTCTCACCTTCGTGCCGGCGATGATCGCGATCTGGCTATCGAAGAAGGTTGAGGAGAAGGACGGCCGCATCATCACGTGGCTGAAGAAGCGCTACGAACCTGGTCTTGATCGGGCCATGAAGCGTCCGACCGTGACGATCGGGGCGGGTGTCGCGAGCCTTGTGGTGGCGGCGCTGGCCTTCACCACGCTCGGCTCGGTGTTCCTGCCGCAGCTCGATGAAGGCGATTTGCTAATCCAGTCGCTCCGTATTCCGGCGACGTCGGTCCAGCAGAGCCAGGCGATGCAGGTGCCGATCGAGCGAATGATGTCGAAGCAGCCGGAGGTGCAGTTCGTCTATTCCAAGACGGGCACCGCCGAGCTGGCGGCCGACCCGATGCCGCCGAACGCAACCGACATGTTCGTTATCCTGAAGCCGCGCAAGGATTGGCCGGATCCTGAGCTTCCCAAGGAGGAGCTGGTCAGCCGGATCGAGGGTAAGCTCGCGAAGATCCCGGGCAATGCCTACGAGATCACCCAGCCCATCCAGATGCGCTTCAACGAGCTGATCGCCGGCGTGCGCGGTGACATCGCGGTGAAGGTGTTCGGGGACGACTTCAACCAGATGAACCGGACGGCCGAGCAAATCGCTGCGACGCTGCGTAAGACGCAGGGTGCCGCGGACGTGAAAGTCGAGCAAACGACAGGTCTTCCCATGCTCGACATTCGCGTCAATCGTGACGCGATGGCGCGCTTGGGCGTTACGGCGCAAGACGTGCAGGACACCGTGACTGCCACGATCGGCGGGCGAACCTCGGGCCAGATCTTCGAGGGCGATCGTCGCTTCCCGGTGGTGATCCGCCTGTCTGAGGCGCAGCGCGCCGACATCGGCCTGCTCCAGCAGGTGCAGGTGCCGGTCGCAGGCGGCGGCTATGTGCCGCTGTCCAGCGTCGCCGAGATCAAGGTGGTCGACGGTCCCAACCAGATCAGCCGCGAGAATGGCAAACGGCGCGTGGTGGTGCAAGCCAACGTGCGTGGCCGCGACGTCGGATCGGTGGTTGCGGATGCGCAGGCAGCGATCGCCAGCCAGGTTCGGCTGCCTGCCGGTACCTATCTCGAATGGGGCGGCCAATTCGAAAACCTGCAATCGGCAAGCGAGCGGCTGAAGCTGGTTATTCCGGCCTGCTTCATCCTGATCCTGTTGCTGCTCTATGGCGCATTGGGATCGGTCCGCGATGCCGCGATCGTCTTCACCGGCGTGCCCTTCGCGCTGGTGGGCGGTGTCCTGCTGCTCTTCTTGCGAGGCATGGACTTTTCGATTTCGGCGGCGGTGGGCTTCATCGCCCTGTCGGGCATCGCGGTCCTCAACGGCCTCGTGATGGTCAGCTCGATCCAGGATCTGATCCGGTCGGGGCTATCGCGCGAAGAGGCGGCCCATGTCGGCGCAATGCAGCGACTGCGGCCCGTGGTCATGACCGCGCTCGTCGCCAGCCTCGGCTTCGTGCCGATGGCGCTTGGCGAGGGCGCGGGTGCGGAGGTGCAGAAGCCCTTGGCGACAGTTGTCATCGGCGGCTTGATCTCGGCGACGCTGCTGACGCTGTTCGTGCTGCCGACCCTCTATGCCCGCTTCGGTCAGAAGGTGATCGAGAAATCCGAGCACTACAATGAGGAGCATGAAGGGGACGACCACGGTCAGACCTTCGTGAACAACTTGGCCTGATGGGTGAGCGGGGGCGATCCGCGATCGCCCCCGCTCATCTCTGGGAGATGAGGATATGCCTCGCACCATAACCAGCTCAATGCTTCACGGCGGGCCACTGCGGATCTGGTCGGCACTCACCGACCCGGATCATCGCCGAGCTTGGAGCCCGCTGGTACTCCTCGATAACCCGGGTCAGCTCGGCGACACGAGAGGAACCTTTGCGATCCAGGGCATCAACCGGCCGATTCGGACGCCGGCACGGATCGATCAATTCGATAAGCCGCGAGCCTTCGCTTGGTCCTGCGGCATCCCTTATCTGTTCACGCTCGAAGAGCGGTACGAGCTGGCAGGGGACGATGGTGGCACCAGGCTAACACATAGCTGCACGCTGCGCGGGGCGCTGTCTCTGCCGTTCGCGGCGATGATGTTGCGTCGCCTGCGGTCCCTGATGATCGAGGCTGACGATCGCCTCGCAACCTATCTGCGCTGGCGGGTGGGTCAGCCTGCCCTTGGGATCAATCGTCAGCGCGTCCCCTCCCGCTACAGGAGGAAGGCGCGATGATGCCGTCGAAGCGGGTACTGCCCGCCCTCATCCTCGTTGTCGGGCTGGCGGCTTGCACGGAAGGCAAGCCGCCAGCCCCGCCAACGGAGCAGCAAATCCATTCGTCCGACAGCGCCGTGGCGACCGGGGAAATGGGGCGCCATCCCTATCGCTGTTCCGACGGGGAACCGCTGTTCGTCGACTACAAGGACAACGGCCTGCAGATCGATTTGCGGCGCTCCAGCAGCGCCGTGCCCATAACGCTGACCGCGCCAGCGCAGGGCCTCCAATATGTCGGCGAGACAGCCACCGCGACCTTCAAGGGGTCGCAGCTCACCGTCGTGGAAGGCGAGGGCCGCACCCGAATCTGCGAACGGGAGGGCACCCGATGAACCGTCCTGTCTTCCGACATGTCGCACTGCAACGGGAGAGAAACGATGTCTGACACGTCGATCTCGAATGTGATGGCCATTCGCGCCGAAGTGATCGCGCGAAGCCGCGCTTTGCGTGAGGCGCAGCCGACGGCACCACCCGGCGTGACGCCGACCGCTCCGGTGTCGAACTTCGCCGACACCCTCAATGCCGTGGTCGCGAAGGTCAACGAGACCCAGGAGCAAGAGGATGTCGTCACCGAAGCATATGAGCGTGGCGAAACCACCGACATCGCAACCGTCGCGCTCATCCAGAGCCGCGCATCCATTACTTTCGAGGCGACCCTGCAAGTCCGGAACAAGCTGCTGTCCGCTTATCGGGACATCATGAACATGCCGATCGGATGACGATCGCTACGAGATTTAGGGCGTAATTGATATGATAGTCGGCGCGAGGCCTCGTTTTAAGCAGATCATTATCGAGGTTTGGAAGCCTCTCACGATCCTGTTCGTGTGGGACGTGGCGGTGACGGCATTCCACATGATGACCCCGATCAAGGAACCGCCTTTGCCGACGGCGCTGTTTGGCACTGCCATCGCGCTCTTCATGGGGTTTCGGACCAACGCTGCTTATGCTCGCTGGTGGGAAGCGCGAACCCTTTGGGGCGCGCTCATCAATGCGTCGCGCAGCCTGGCTAGGATCACACGCAGCCTGACCAAGGGAGAACCCGAGGGCAGCGAGATGCGGCACAACATCATCCTGCGGCAGATCGCCTTCGCGCACTCGATGCGCTGCCAGCTTCGCCGACAGTCGCCCTATGAAGAGATTGGCCGGATCGCTGGAACGGACGTCGCCGATATGGCGGTCGCTCGCCTGAACCCTGCGAACGCACTCTTGGAGGACATATCGGGCATCTACGCCGACGCGCTCGCGGAAGGTCGGATCACCGAAATCCAGCAGGCGACTGTAGAGCGCGTCCTGATCGACATCGCCAATGCGCAGGGCGGCATGGAGCGGATCAAGAACACGCCGCTGCCCAATGGCTTTCGGTTCTTTCCGAACCTCTTCACGCGCGTGTTCTGCGTGCTGCTCCCGATTGCGCTGGTCGAATCCCTGGGGCTCGCCACGCCGATCGGATCGACGCTGATCGGACTCGTCTTCCTTGCGGTGCTGAGCATCGGCGAGGATCTGACTGATCCGTTCGCCAATAGCGTCCACGATGTCCCGCTCACGGCCATGTGCCGCACGATCGAGATCGACCTTCTTCAGACGGCTGGACTGCCAGCCCCTGAGCCGGTGACGCCCGATCACGGCGTGCTGTGGTGAGGGCGATGCACGCCGTGCGGCACCTGCCTGGCCTGACAGCCGCGCGCATCGGCGCCGTTCTGTTCGCGGGTATGGTCGTAGGGGCGTGCAATCCCGCGCCGAGCGGACCGACTGAGCCGGCGCATGAAAAGCATCTGACACCTCGATTGATTGCGCAACGCATCATGTATTGCGACGACGGATCGCGCGCCGATGTCGACTTCATCGACGACGGCCTGAAAATGGCTGTCACCTGGCTGCCCAGGGGCAGAACTGAGATCCTGCGCGCGCAACGTACTGGCGAGGAATTTCGCGGCGACCGGTCGCGGGCAGTCGTGGCCGGCGGGTCGATCGCCTTCACGCAGCGCGGGAAGATCCGCGTCTGTCATCGAACCCCGGAGGAATCATAGGATATGCAGGCATTGCTGTACACGCTTGCGCCTGTGCTGGCGGTCGTGCTAGGCGCGATCATCGCGAGCCGGACCAAATTAAATCCTGGCGTCGTGGCGGGCCTCCAGCATCTCGCTGCCGGCGTCGTGTTTGCGGCGGCAGCGACTGAAATCCTGCCGCAGGTCAAGCATGAGGCTTCACCTAGCGCTACGTTGATCGGCGGGGCGGCGGGCGTTGCGACGATGCTGGGTCTCAAGGCTTTCGAGGCCCGCTTCAAGGGGCCAATGGCACTGCTCGCCGCGATCGGCATTGACATTCTGGTCGATGGTCTGGTGCTCGGCCTCGCGTTCGTCGCGGGTGAGAAGGCGGGATTTCTGCTGACGATCGCGCTGACGCTCGAAGTGCTCTTCCTTGGTCTGACACTGACCGACGAGCTGGCGGAAACCTATCGCTCGCGCCTGCGCATCATCGTGACTGTGTCGGCATTGGCGCTGCTGCTGCCGATCGGCGCACTCGCGGCTGTTCCTGTCGCCACGCTCTCACCGGTAATGGTCGCTGGCTTCCTGAGTTTTGGTCTGATGGCGCTGCTCTACCTCGTCACGGAAGAGCTGCTGGTCGAGGCGCACGAGAAGCCTGACACCCCACTCATCAGCTCGATGTTCTTCGTGGGATTCCTTGCCCTGCTGACGCTTGAGGAGATCATGGGATGATTTCGAGCAACGACAACAATGGCGGGCAAGAGCGTCGCACACTTTGGATCGTCCTGCTGCTGAACGCGGCGATCGCGGGGGGTTTCTTCGTCTCAGGATTTTTCGCGGACTCGAGCGCTCTGATCGCCAACGGCGTCGACAACCTGTCCGATACGGCCGTGTATGCGCTGAGCCTTGTGGCGCTCACCCGGGGCCAGACGTGGAAGACACGCGCCGCGGTCGCTTCGGGCGTCATGCTGCTGATCTTCGCGGGCGGCATCCTGATCGACGTTGGCCGGCGCTACCTTCAAGGCAGCGAACCGATCGGACCGACCATGATGGTCATGTCGGCGATCGCCGGCGTCGTGAACTACCTCTGCCTGCGGCTGCTCCAGCGGCTCAAGGATCCGGACGTCAACCTTCGGGCCGCCACCACCTTCAGCTTCAATGACTTCATTTCCAATGGCGGCATCCTGATTGCCGGCGTGCTGGTGCTGTGGCTGGGCACCAACTGGCCGGACCTTCTGGTCGGCTTCGCTACCGCCATCATCGCCATCAAGGGCGGTGTCGAAATCCTGCGCGACGCGCGCGCCGAAACCAAGAAAAGCGAAAGGAGGTCGTCATGAACGACAAGCTCGAACTCGATATTCCAGTATTGTTGCCGGACCTTCCTGACGCGGCCGACGCTTGCCTGGACCGTCTCGTATCGACCCTGTCGAAACGCGAAGGCGTCGAGCGAGCGCATGTGATCTGCCTCGAAGGCGACACGCCGGCGGCCCTGTGCATCCATTTCGACGCCGCCAAGCTGCCGTTGCCACGATTGCGCGAAATGGTGCGGGCCGCAGGCGCAGAAATCACCGAACGCTACGGCCATGCGATCTGGCAGGTGACAGGGATCAGTCACGAACGGCGGGCGCGCACGGTCAGCGATGCGCTATGCGCGTTGCCCGGGGTGGTACAGGCAAGCGCCAGCACCAGCGGGTCGGTCCGGGTCGAATATGATCGCCGAGAGACCACAGAAGAGGAAGTGCGCGCTGCTCTTCGCAAGCTGAAGGTGAGGGTTGGCAAGCGGGTCGCCGCCGATGACCATGCCGGCCACGACCACGGCCCCGGGGGCCACGACGCGGGCGAAGAGAAGCACGGCCCCGGCGATGGTCACGACCATAGCCACGCCGAATTTCTAGGCCCCAATACCGAGCTGATCTTCGCGCTTGCCTGCGGCGCGCTGCTGGGGATCGGCTATGCGATCGAGAGGCTGGTTGTTGGCGCACCGGAGTGGCTGCCCACGGCCTGCTATGTCGCAGCCTATTTCTTCGGCGGATTCTTCACGCTGCGCGAGGCGATCGACAACCTTCGGATGAAGAAGTTCGAGATCGACACGCTGATGTTGGTCGCTGCCGCCGGCGCCGCTGCGCTGGGCGCATGGGCCGAAGGCGCGCTGCTGCTATTCCTGTTCAGCCTTGGCCATGCGCTTGAGCATTACGCGATGGGACGCGCCAAGAAGGCGATCGAGGCGCTGGCGAAGCTCGCGCCCGAAACCGCGACCGTGCGACGCGACGGCCAGACCAGCGAAATCCCGGTCGAGCAAATGGTCGTTGGGGACATTGCCATTGTCCGCCCGAACGAGCGCCTGCCTGCTGACGGCTTCGTCACCAAGGGCACCAGCGCGATCAACCAGGCCCCGGTGACGGGTGAAAGCATCCCGGTCGACAAGGTGCCGGTCGCCGATGCCGCAGCGGCGCGGGCAAAGCCTGATGCAGTGGACGCGGAAAGCCGGGTTTTTGCCGGTACGATCAACGGTGGCGGCGCGATCGAGATCGAGGTGACACGCCGTTCCAATGAAAGCGCGCTCGCCAAGGTCGTGAAGATGGTGAGCGAAGCGGAGACGCAGAAGTCGCCGACGCAGCGCTTCACCGATCGGTTTGAGCGGATCTTCGTGCCTGCTGTCCTGATCCTGTCGGTGCTCCTGCTCTTCGCATGGGTGGTCGTCGACGAGCCGTTCCGCGACAGCTTCTATCGCGCGATGGCGGTGCTGGTGGCGGCAAGCCCGTGCGCGCTCGCCATTGCAACGCCGAGCGCTGTCCTGTCTGGCGTTGCCCGTGCAGCGCGGGGCGGCGTGCTCGTGAAGGGCGGTGCACCGCTCGAAAACCTCGGGTCGCTCAAGGCGATCGCTTTCGACAAGACGGGCACGCTGACCGAAGGTCGTCCGCGCATCACCGATGTCGTGCCCGTCGATGGCGCCGATGAAGGCGAGCTGCTGGTGCTGGCCGTCGCCGTCGAAGCGTTGAGCGACCATCCTCTGGCCCAAGCGATCGTCAAGGACGGCCGCGAACGACTGAACGATCGTGCCGTGCCGACTGCCGGCGACCTCAAGAGCCTGACCGGTCGGGGCGTCACCGCGAGCGTGGATGGCGAGACGGTCTGGATCGGCAAGGCCGAGATGTTCGGGAGTGAGGGCATTCCGGCGCTAGGGCAGGGAGCGCAGAACGCGATCGCGAAACTGCGCGAGAACGGTCGCACGACGATGGTGGTCCGCAAGGGGGACCGCGACCTGGGCGCGATCGGCCTGATGGACACGCCCCGCGAAGCGGCAAAGACCGCGCTGCGCCGGCTGCACGAGATGGGCGTGTCGCGGATGATAATGATCTCTGGCGACCACCAGAAAGTCGCCGAAGCGATCGCTAACGAAGTCGGGATCGACGAGGCGTGGGGCGACCTCATGCCCGAAGACAAGGTTGCCGCGATCAAGAAACTCGCCGGCGAAGACAAGGTCGCAATGGTGGGTGACGGCGTGAACGATGCCCCGGCGATGGCAAGCGCCACGGTCGGCATCGCGATGGGCGCGGCGGGGTCGGACGTTGCGCTGGAGACAGCCGACGTCGCCCTGATGGCTGACGATCTGGCGCACCTGCCATTCGCGGTGGGCCTAAGCCGGCATACGCGTGGAATCATCCGGCAGAACGTCTTCGTCAGCCTGGGTGTCGTCGCCTTTCTCGTTCCTGCCACCATCCTTGGCCTCGGTATTGGGCCAGCAGTGGCGGTTCATGAGGGATCAACGCTGCTTGTTGTCATCAATGCGCTCAGGCTGCTCGCCTACCGCGATCCGGCGGGGAAGGCGGCATGAAGTGGATGATCGCCTTCGACCTCGACGGCACACTTGCCGAGAGCAAGCGGCCGCTATCGGAGGATATGGCCGCAACCCTCGCCCGATTGCTCGCCGTCACGGATGTGGCGGTGATCTCGGGCGGGGACTGGCCGCAGTTCGAAAAGCAGGTCGCCTCGCGTCTTCCTGCCGGCGCCGCGCTTGACCGTCTCTGGTTGATGCCGACCACAGGCACAAAACTCTATCGGTTCATCAATGGCGCTTGGCGCGCGGTATATGCCGAGCTGTTCGACGACGCAGAGAAGGCGACGATCCGCACGGCCTTCGATCAAGCCCTGACCGATGCCGGCCTCGCCGACGAACGTATCTGGGGCGAACGGATCGAGGACCGGGGCAGCCAGATCACCTTTTCGGGGCTGGGGCAGGCAGCGCCGCTAAAGGAAAAGGAAGCGTGGGATCCCGACCGAAAGAAGAGGACCGCTTTGCAGGCCACGTTGCGCGCGACGCTGCCGGACCTCTCGATTAATCTGGGTGGCACGACATCGATCGACGTGACCAGGGCAGGGGTGGACAAGGGCTATGGCCTGAACCGCCTGAGTGCTGAAAGCGGCGTCCCGCTCGACGGGATGCTGTTCATCGGCGATGCGATCTTCCCCGGTGGGAATGACTATCCCGCCGCTGAAATTGGCCTCGATACGGTGAGAGTGCGCGACGTTGCGGAAACCACCGCCGTCGTGACCGCCATCATCGCATGTCTGCACCGGTAGGGATCTCCGGTGTTCACGATCCCCGCCTTGGGCCTGAACGTCTGTGGGACTCCCCGCCCGACCTTACCCCTTTACCTCCGATCTGGAGCAATCGCGTAGAACAGGCAGGCCGGCATGTTTCAAAGCTCGTGGTGGGAGATAACCACCCATATCATCAGTCTCGCCGTCGCCTACGCACTCGCCCTTCCTGTTGGCTGGGATCGCGAGAAGGACGCCCGCAGTGCAGGCATCCGTACATTCCCGTTGGTTGCAATCGCCAGTTGCGGCTTCGTGCTGGTGGGCATCGCGATCCTCGGCCGCACGTCTCCAGCGCAAGCCAGGTTGCTTGAAGGTCTGATTACGGGCGTCGGCTTCATCGGGGGCGGCGCGATTCTGAAGAAGGGCGACAAGGCGTCAGGCACGGCGACGGCGGCCAGTCTGTGGGCGACTGGGGCACTCGGCGCGGCCGTAGGCTACGGCCTATACGACATCGCTTTCATCCTGAGCGCCACCACCTTCCTCACCCTGCGCTGTTCTCGTCCGCTTAAGCGCGCCACCAATGGCGACGTCGGCACCTCGGCGAGCCCATGACGAGCCCTTGGGCGAGCCGATGGATGCGGCCTGTGCGATGCCTTACCCGGCGCTGGGCACCGGTGAGGACCATCGCGGCGCGGGACCGCCAACATCGCTTGCTGCGCTGGGCGACGCTGCTGGAGCGCAACCCCCACCAGATCATCGGCCTGCTGTCCCCCTCTTGGGCGGGCGGCGACGCGCGCGGCACGATGGTCGATCGGCCGAGCGCGATCGATGTCGCATGGAGCGACGTGGTGCTGCGGGTGATGGGGTTGGCGGGGCGATCGCGCGGTGAAGCAAAATCGTTCTTCGGGTTGTCGGATGCCGAGCTGGATCGGATTGCCGCAGGTTCGTGGCGGTGTCCGGTTCGACCCGCTTGGCAGCTCGCCGTGCGGATCAGGAACGTCGAATGTCCGCGCCTGGAAAATCGGATCGTTGGGTCCGTCGTCGCCCTCCTGCTCGTGATTTGCGCGATCTCCTATTGGATCTTCTGACGAGGCTGGTTTGTGTTCGACATTATAACATCGATCCTCGCGTCACTAGGCGGCCTTGGCGTCTTCCTGTTGATGCTGGCGGAGAACGTCTTTCCGCCGATCCCGTCGGAAGTGATCCTGCCACTTGCCGGCTACACCGCTGCGCAGGGGCGCGGCTCGCTGTGGGTAGTGGCAATCGCCGGCACCCTTGGATCGGCTGCAGGGGCAGTGCTGTGGTACTATGTCGGCCGCTGGATCGGCATCGATCGATTGAAGCGCTTTGCTTCCCGCCACGGCCGATGGCTGACGTTGACGCCCGGTGAGGTCGATCATGTCGACCGCTGGTTCGACCGCTACGGTCGTTGGGCGGTTCTGTTCGGGCGCATGGTCCCGGGAGTCCGGACCCTGATTTCGGTGCCCGCTGGGGTCAGCGGGATGCCCCTTGGTCCATTCTTGGTCTCGACGCTCGCCGGCTCGGCCATATGGACCGTGATCCTCGTGCTGGCGGGCTATGAGCTGGGCGAGCGCTATAGCCAGGTGGCGAGCGTCATCGAGCCGGTCAGCAACGCCGTGCTCGCGCTGGCCGTCATCTGGTATCTTTGGCGGGTCGCGACTTTCGGGCGATCAAGGGGTGGCCACTGATGGCTGGCCTGCTGCCCGTGCCTCCTGCCGGCCTTTGGCTCATAGCGGCTTCGATGCTTGTCCGCATCACACGCTTCGCACGTGCCTTTAGCCTGATCTCGCCAGCTAGCGCGATCGTTCTCATCAAGTGGGTTGCACGGCTTCACCGCAACGGATTTCACGCATGGCGTCGCAACGGAGGGAAGTGGCGTTGGGCCGTAACATGGAGAGGATCAACATAATGAGAAACAGTAAATAGCGGGTGCTCATCGCCGCTGGACCCTTCTCGCCTTTGCGGACGCAACCGCCCATCGCGAGCGCCTGTCTCGACACGAAGCGTCGCAGAAGAGCCCGGCCTAATCACCGGCTCCAGGAGATCCGGTGGCTCGCTACGCGACGTCGTTTGGATGGGGATACCTGACGCAAGGTGAAACCGCGCCCATATGTCGAACGAGCCCGAAACCCTGTGGGGATCAGCCGGTGTTCGCAGTTGCCGGGTTCTAGCAGCGCACAGAGGACGGCAACGGCTTCACGATGGTGACGTGTGCCCCCAACACGCTCGTTGCGCCGATCCATCCCAAGGCGATGATTACGATCCTGGAGCCTGAGGATGTCGATACTTGGCTGCGCGGCTTCTATGACGAGATCGTCGCCCTGCAGAAGCCCTATGACCCCGCCAGGATGACGGTACGCGGGCCGGTCTTTCCGACCCGACGCCCCGAACGCTAAGGCGAAGCCTAGCGGCTCCGATCCTTGCCACGATCCGGGGGCGGCGTGCTCCGGTCGGGCGGCGGGGCGGACGCCCCTTCGAGCGCGGCCCCGATCTTGATCCGGTCGGCGACAAGCTGGCGAGTGGATTCCCCGACCGTGTTGACCATGCGCGCGCTTTCGCCGCGCTCGCGCGCCTTCTGCATGGCGTCGTCGACGATCGTCTGGGCGGGCGCGAGACGTGGGTCGGCGTGGTTCTTCTCGGCCGTGTTCTTCAGGAACAGCTCGGCGAGCCGCTCCTGGCCTGGCGAAGCCCCAGGCGGCAGGATCGGTCGCTCCAGCGAGCGGACGGCGCGCTGGAGCTGCGCTGGCTGCTGCGAATTGATCTGGACGCCGAGAGCCGCGCCGATCTCGCGCACGCGCTCAAGCGGGGTCTGCTGGGGCGTGATGACGGCATCGACCTGACGCACGCCCAGATAGGTGAGAAGGTGCGATTGGTAGATCGGACCTTTGGCGTGGCGAACATAGGCCAGTTCGGTGCGTGCGTTGGCGATGACAGGGGATGGGGCGCCATCCCTAACGAGGCTGCGCAGCCGGTCGGCCGCCTGCTGGCGGGCGGCGGGAAGGTAGCGGTCCAGTTCCTCGCGTGCCTTAGTCAGCGTCACCCGGTAGCGCTGCCCTTCGGGCGGCGCGCGTTGAGGCAGCAAGGCGATCCCGGCAGGGCCGATCCGCGCCTCGGGCGCGAGGTCACGACGGATCGCCGCCTCGGCGAGCACGGCGGCCATAGGCCGATGATCGCCGGTGAGGAAGCCATGCCGGGACGCGTCCATCCACGCGGTCTTATCGATCGACGCGATCCGTATGGGATGGCCGGCATCGCGGGCGAGCTGCGCCGCATGGTGGCGCATCGTCCGCCCGTTCCCCTCGCGGAAAGGGTGAATTGCATTGATCTCGTTGATGTGGTTGCCGAGCCGGTCGAAAAACTCATCGCGGGCGAGGCCCTTCAGGGCGTCGCCCGCGCGCGCGTCGGCAAACCGCTTGTCGAGCTCGCGCGCGATGTAAGGCACGTGCGCGAAACTGGAGCCGCCCTTGGCGATGTTGACGGTGCGGTCCTGACCCGCCCAGTCGTAGAGGTCCTGGAAGAGGTGCCGATGCAGGGCGCGATAGCCGTCGGCCGTCGCTGGAAAGGTCAGGCGCGCGGCTTCTGCGCCGCGCGCCAAGGTCAATCTCCGCTCGGCCTCCATGAGGGTCTTGTCGTCCGTGATCCCAAGCCGGTTCCGGAGCGTGTCCGTACCGGGGTAGGTGTAGGGATCGTCTGCCAAGGTCAGGCTGCGATCTGGTGGGTTCCTGGCTTGTAGAGGCCGAGGATGATGGACGGCATGAGCGAAGGGGGAACACCCTCATCGAGCATCATGGCGAACATGGCATCTTCGTCACCGGTCGGCGTCATGTCCTCGATGACGAGGTTGGCGCGCGCCTCTGCTACGTCCTCGCGCCACAGCGCGATCTGCTCGGGGGTGCCGCGTTGGAAATCCATGGAGCGGATGCGCTCGCGCAGCGTGTCGAGATTGATCTGGGCCATCGCGTCATCCTTTCGCCGTTAACCCTACGCGCTCCCCCGCGATTTCTCAACAAATCACGTTGGCGCAGGTCCGTTTCGGCACGGTTGATCCGCGCGCAGTCGAGCGCGGATCGCTACGCCATAGGCGTTAGTATTCGCTGGCCAGCATGATCGTCAGCACCCGTTTAGTCTGCTCGGAATTCCACGGAGCGTCACTGCCGTAGGTGAGGCTCGTGTCGTAATAGTCGATCTTCCAGAACACCGTCTGCCCGACCGCCTTTGCATCGTCGGGGCGGTCCTGCGTCCACGCGCCGCTTGCGAGTTTATAGACCGCGCCGAAATCGTGCTCACCATAAGGGTCGTTGTCGCCGTCAAACTTCGTGAACCGGGTGATCGCGACCAACGCGGCGAAACGGTCCAGCTCGGGGAGGGCCTGGAATCCCATCGTAACGTTGGCGAGGCTCGCGAGGCCAGGGTGGGTACGCGCCGCATCGTTGAGACGCCGGATGGTGTCGATCTGCTCGGGGGTCGGCATGGGTGATCCTCCTTGTTGGCATGGGCCGCAAGGCCGTTCGGCCTCACGGCCCTGCCTGTCCGGCGAGGACGGGATGGGGAGGGGAACGAGAATCTTGGTAAGCTGGCGCGGGCGAGCCGCCCTAGCGCGGCCGGCACCGACGGGGCCGGGCGCCGCGCTTGGCGGCTTACACGGGCGGCAAGATTGTCGTTCGGGAACGAAAGGGCGGCGCCCTTGGCGTTCCCCGGCGCGGGTCGCCCCGCGCCAGACAAACGGATAAGGTTCGGGAGGGGACTTCGGGGGGAAGCGCGAATGTCGAACTGGGCGGAGCGGGCGTCGGCGTCGTTGCTACCGCTCAGCCGCGCGAGCACCCTTGGCGCCGCGCTCAAGGAGTGGACCTATACGGGGCGCTTCTTCGACCTCGAAGCGGCGGACGGCACCTGCGAGCTGTGCGGGCAGCAGGAGCTTCGCTACCATTTCGAGATCGAGAACGACGGCACGTCCGCGTCGTTGCTGGTCGGCTCCGAGTGCATCAAGCGCTTCGAGATCGCCGGCATTGACGAGCAAGGGCGACGGCTCGATGCACGCGATACGGGAAAGCTGGTGGACCGTCACCGCCGCGGCCTGGTGGAGGACGCGCGCAAGCAACGCGTCATGACCGCGCTGCTCAAGCTCGGTCGCAAGGCACCCGACTTCGACGCGCAGAACTTCATCGCCTTCGTCGACGACAAAGGTGCGTTCACCCCCAACCAGGTGGCGATGATCTTCTGGCGGCTCGGCTCGGCCGGGGTGGAGTATCGCCCGGCCGACTGGAAGGTGCGGCTGCGCCGCGACAGCGATATCGGCCAGCTCCGAACGATGAAGCCGGCCGCTTTCAAGCGAGTCATGGCGGCGCTCACCGCGGCGCAGCGGCGCCGGATCGACGAAATCGAGGCTCGCTTAGCTCAGTATGGGCAGCGCTGGCGCGAGTGATGTGCCGCCCGCGGTGCGGACCGTGATTTTCTGCTTTCGTTCCGCTCGGCCCTGACTCATAGAATCGTCATGCCGATCATGCCGGAACATCGCTGGCTGTACCCGATCGACTGGCCCGAGCTGTCCAGGCTGATCCGGTTCGGCCGCGCTAAAGGCCGCTGCGAGCATTGCCGACGGCCGCACGGTGCGCGCGTCTTCCATCTTGGCGATGGTCGCTGGTGGGATGCCGATCGCCGACAGTGGCGCGACGGGCGGGGACGGCGCATCCGTGTCGTCGGGGCAGACGTCGCCGCGATCGTCCGGCTCACGCGGGTGTATATCGCCTGCGCGCACCTCAATCACGACCCGACCGACAATGCGCCGCGCAATCTCGCCGCGCTCTGCCAGCGCTGCCACATGATCCACGACGCGGCCGAGCATCGCCGGCGCCGGTGGTACAACGCCTATCGCAGGCGTGCGCTGGGCGATCTTTTGGCTCTGCTCGATGGGCTGCCGACGATCGGGGCGGGGCAGGGTGTGCCACGTGGCACACCTGCGCGTCACACCGCCTAAGCCCCCCATTCACTCGAACCGCGGTAAGGGAGAAGGCCTATCGCTCTATGATATATCTGCTATGCTGGATATATGGAAAACGAGTTAGCGATCGCGGCACTGGGGGCGTTGGCGCAGGGCACGCGCCTCGACGTGTTTCGTCTGCTGGTGCGGCACGAGCCTGACGGGTTGGCTGCAGGCGAGATCGCCCGCCGGCTGGATGTGCCGCAGAACACGATGTCGGCGCACCTTGGTATTCTGGCCCGTGCCGGCCTCGTTCGCTCCGAACGGCACAGCCGGTCGATCATCTACCGCGCCGACCTCGACGGGCTGCGCGCGCTAACGCTGTTCCTCGTCAAGGATTGCTGTGCCGGCAACGCCGAATTGTGCGGGCCGCTCATCGCCGAACTCGCTCCCTGCTGCTGAAAGGACGCCCCATGAGCCGGACTGACTCGGTCGTCGACATCGTCATCTACCACAATCCCGAGTGCGGCACGTCGCGCAACGCGCTCGCCATGATCCGCAATGCCGGCATCGAGCCGCACGTGGTCGAATATCTGAAGACCCCGCCGTCGCGCGCGCTGCTGGTCGAGCTGATTGAGCGGGCGGGCATCTCGCCGCGCGAGCTGCTGCGCGAGAAAGGCACGGCCTATGCGGAGCTGGGGCTCGGCGACACCACACTGTCCGACGAGGCGCTGGTGGACGCGATGATGGCGCACCCGATCCTCATCAACCGCCCGCTGGTCGTCTCACCCTTGGGCGTGAAGCTCTGCCGCCCGTCCGAAGCCGTCCTCGATCTGTTGCCGAGCGGGCAGCTCGGCGCGTTCGCCAAGGAGGACGGCGAACAGGTGGTGGACGCGTCCGGCGAGCGGGTCGGCTGAGCCCATGTCGACGATCGCCCCTGTCGCCGGACCTGCGCCGGCGCGCGCCGGCATCGGCACCTTCGAGCGCTACCTGACGCTCTGGGTGGCGCTCTGCATCGTTGCCGGCATCGGCTTGGGGCACCTTTTGCCCGGCCTGTTCGCGCGCGTTGCCTCGGCCGAGGTAGCGCGCGTCAACCTCATCGTCGCGGTGCTGATCTGGCTGATGATCGTACCGATGCTGCTCAAGATCGACTTCGGCGCGCTCGGGTCGGTCCGCCAGCATTGGAAGGGGGTGGGCGTCACACTGTTCATCAACTGGGCGGTGAAGCCCTTCTCGATGGCAGCGCTTGGCACATTGTTCATCGGTTGGCTGTTCGCGCCGCTCCTGCCCGCAGGGGAGGGGCCGTCCTACATCGCCGGCCTGATCCTGCTCGCTGCGGCACCGTGCACCGCCATGGTGTTCGTATGGTCGAACCTGTGCGAGGGCGAGCCGACCTATACGCTGTCCCAGGTCGCGCTGAACGACGTCATCATGGTGTTCCTGTTCGCGCCGCTCGTCGGGCTGCTGCTCGGCGTCGCTTCGGTGACGGTGCCGTGGGACACGCTGCTGATCTCGGTGATGCTCTACATCGTCGTGCCGGTCATCGCCGCCCAGCTCGTGCGCCGTGTCGTGCTGACGAACGGCGGACAAGCCGCGCTCGACCGGCTGCTCGGTCGCTTGGGGCCGGTGTCGCTCGTCTCGCTGCTGGCGACGCTCGTCCTGCTGTTCGGCTTCCAGGGTGA
>ERZ1066119.129-NODE-129-length-57144-cov-70.549896_pt1 | contig 57144 bp, 43 predicted proteins | sample MGYA00382766_ERZ1066119 | MGnify/ENA primary metagenome ERZ1066119 (study PRJEB33369, sample SAMEA5778349) | biofilm metagenome | biome: Industrial cooling water; feature: Water cooling tower basin; material: Biofilm | place: United Arab Emirates | collected...
TAATATTTAAAATATACAAATTAATAATTTATTTTTTAATGAAAATATTTTAACTTAATAAGTAATTACACTGATAAATAGGGCTTGCTGAATAGAGCTATAACCTTACCATGTAAAAGTTTCAAGCATTTTGATTCCAATCAGATGCAAGAAAAAGGCGCCTACAGTCTCAAAATCCGTGCATTTGGGTAGAAAAATTAGGGCTTGATTTGTAAGCCAACCTCCGAAACAACCATTTTTTATACCGTGAGCGCGTCTAGATTCATTTTGTGGAGTTTTTCAGCAAGCTCTAAATATTAAAAAACTTAAGCTAAATTAGTTTTTAGGCTTGATTATACAGCAGAATACGCTCACTTGTTCTTATTATAGAGATGTCGGTTTTGCCAATAACACTATTATCAATTTTGTTCCTGCCCAAACTTGCTACGGCGCCCTATTAACAAGTAAGCTTTCAGAAGGCGCCGTCAATGTAAAATAAAAAGTAGTTCCGACTTCCGGCTCTGATTCTGCCCAAATATTACCATTGTGACGCTCAACAATTTTCTTACAAATCGCCAGACCAATACCCGTACCAGAAAATTCATTACGTGTATGCAAGCGACGGAAAATCTCAAAAATGCACTCGATGTATTGCGGTTTAATGCCAATTCCGTTGTCTTGTATCCAAAAAAGGTATTTATGAGTATACAAAGAACTTTCTATTTCTTTAACTCCAATATGAATCTGAGGTTGTTGCCGACAAAACTTAATGGCATTGGCAATTATATTTTGAAATACTTGTACTAGCTGAGTTCTGTCTGCAAGTACTCTCGGTAAAGCATCGTGGGTAATATTCGCTTGACTTTCGGTAATACTTACTTGTAAATTAATCATGGCTTGGTTAAGAACTTGGTTAGAGTCAATAACAGTAAATTCTTCGTCACGAATACTAACGCGAGAGTACTTTAACAAGTCATGTACTAATTGATGCATTCTTTTACCAGCATCAATAATAATTTTTATATATCTTTGCGCCGATTCATCTAGATGTTCTTGATATTTTGCTTCTAGAATTTGGGTAAAACCGATTATTGCTCGTAATGGTTCCTGTAAATCATGTGAAGCTATATAAGCGAATTGTTCTAAATCTTGATTAGAACGTAATAATTCTTGATTTAATTTTTGTAACTCTGCTTCGCTAATTTGTAAAGCTGCTGTACGCTGTTGAACTCTTGTTTCGAGTTCTTGGTTGAGTTGAAAAATCGCTGCTTCCGCTTGTTTTCGTTCTGTAATGTCAGTAATTGAACCTACTGCTCTAATTGGAATTCCTGCTTCGTTCCACAAAGCTTGTCCGCGTGCTAAAAGCCATTTATAAGAACCATCTTTACAGCGCATACGATACTCACTACTATAATATGGAGTCTGACGAGTAAGATGAGCTTCAAATGCTGTTTTTAATATTTCTTGATCTGTTAGATAGATTAAATTCAACCATTCACTGAAAGTTGTAATTTCATTATCTTCATATCCTAGCATCTCGCGACAGCGTGGAGATAAAAAGTGGCGCCCGCTAATTAAGTCATGGTCCCAAATTCCATCTTTGTTACCTTTGACTGCTAATTGCCAGCGCTGCTCTTTTTGTTGCAGTTCTAATTCTGTTTGCTGACGCTGTAAAGCATTAGTAAATATTTCGCCAACAATCTTCAATAATCTCACGCTATTCTCTGACCATGCTTTTTCTTGATCAAACGTTGCAAACCCTAATACCCCAAAACAGCTACCTTGATAGTTTAAAGGTATAGAAATAAGCGATTTAATATTATTTTCATGCCAGATTTCACGGTCAATTGCCGCTTCTTCTGGTAATTCTAACAAACTTGTAAAGTATACAACTTCACCCTGCATTGCCCGCGCGTTTGCCCAAGAAAAAGAATTATACGGAAAATTTTGAATATTTTCAATGTGAGGTGTAAGCCCTGGCGTTACCCACTCATAAATCATGTTAATAAAAGTTTTATCATCTGAAAATTTTATAATGAAACTAGTATCAACCTTACTAAAGTCACTAATTTCTTGTAGAGCTAAATTAATACTATTTGGAATTTCCGAACAGGACAAATTAATAAAACGTGTAGAAATTCTAGCAACAAGTTGGTCAAACTCAATCTGATACTGTAAAGCAATCTCTAACTGCTTACGTTGTGTAGTATCTTGAAAGAAAATACATAAACCATCTTGTGTAGGATAAATTCGATTTTCATACCAGCAATTCCAGGGAGGGTAATATTCCTCGATTTGCATCATCCGCTGTTCTGCAATAGCTTGATAATAAGTATGGTAAAACTTTTGTCCTATTCCTTCAGGAAATTCTGTCCAAATATGCTTGCCAATTAACTCTTCTGGTGTACGGTTAAAAATTTTACTAGCTCTTTGATTAACATAAGTATAATTCCAGTTATTGTCTAAAGCGACAAAAGCATCTGTTGTACTTTCCAAAAAACTTGCCAATTGTGATTTTGCTGCTTTTTTTTCTAAACTAATAGCTTCTTGAGATAGCACTGTGTTAACAAATATTTGCTTCCGCAGTAATAAATACACACTTATAAGTAAGACTAAACCAAAACCATATCCCAACCCCACTAATATATTAGTTCTACTAATACTCCTGCTTGTTTGTTGCGTTCGCAATTTTAATAAAATTTTTTCCTCACCTTCCATCTCTTTGGATATAGTCTCAATCGGTTCGTTTAACCGACTATTCTCTTCTGTAATGGTAATTTGAGACGATAAATCTTTAGAATTTTGGCTGAATAGCTTGATTGACTTATCAAAAAAAATAAATCTTTTGTCAATTAATGGCTTAATTTCATTGAGTCTACGCTGCTGCTTAGAGTTATCTTTTGTTAAGTTATATAACTTATTTAAAGATTTGTAAACTTTATCTTGATCTTGTTGATAAATTTTAATATAAGATGCCTTACCTACTAAAACAAAGCCCCTGCGTTTGCTTTCAGCGCTAAGGAGTCCAATATTCATATCCTTGATGGTTGCCATTACATTATAGCTATGAATAACCCATTGTTTATCTTGGTTTGATTGTCTTACACTCAAGTAAGAAGTAATTACCACACCAGACAGTAATGCTAATGCACAACTGAAGGCGCCTGTGATCACTTTACTTGAGACTTGGTTCATAAACATTTTTTACTTTAATTTATCTAAATATAATATAAAGTTTTTAATTTAAAGCTTAAAGCTTAACTTTCCTTAAAGAGATTTCCAAAAATTGAATTCACCATCTGATGGACTTGTGGGGTGGGCATCCTTGCCCGCTCTAAGTTTAGACACCTACTTCACCCGTCCCCGAAAGCGAACAAAGCCGTAAGAACTTGTTGGTGTACCAGGAGCAGTAGCATTAAGTAATTTGTCATTGGGTGCAGGGGTTTGAGAATTAACGATTTTCACAACTACTGCACCGTTGCTATTGCCAACAGTACATTTGACAGATGGAGTTGTACCAGGTTCAAAGTATTCACCTCGATCGTTATCTGCGACATTTGTTAAATAAGTAGTGCTATTACCAATAGTTAACTGAATACCAGCATCAGCGCCCGCAATACCACCATCTCCTGGTGTTTTTCCCGTGAAAGCAGTGGGAATAAACGTTACATTTGCTGGGACTAAATCACAGAAGTTAAGGTTTGTAACTGGGGAGTCTCCACTAGAAAGGAAATAGATTGTGTATTCGATTTCATCACCAGGTTTGACGGTACCGCCATAAATTAAACCCCGTAGTAAACTACTGATGTTAGTGTCACCTAAATTACTATCAAAATTTAAGGGTGCAGGCCAGTTGGGATGGCTATCATCATCTTTCTTAGCAGAAATGGTGTCATCGGCATATCGATTAATGGGAGTGCCGTTAATGGCGGTAATTCGTTTGACTAATAAAACCTTAGCATTGCTAACAATTGTTGAGGTGGTAAATGGCATTGTCACAGTTGCATGTGTTGAATCTTCTTTGCCTGCCATATCTATGGCCACATAAGTAAAGCTAACTGTGATGCTGCCATCGTTGGGGTCTAAAGTCAACTTTGTTGGGTCATAGTTAGAAATAATCTCTCCAGCAATAAGTGCAACACCGTTGTAATATAATGTTCCGTTGCTGGGCAAAGTGGTAATTTTGAAACTTTTACCTGTTCCTAATGTGCCATCTTCCGCGTCATTTCCCGATAAAGGCGCCACCTCTACTGTTGTAGTTCCACTGGGATTATTTTGTGAGGGTGCGCTTACATCATCAGTATTAGGTAGTTGCTCAATTCCAAAGTCTTTACCTGTGATATTACTGCTAATAATGTTAAAAGCAGAAGTTGTTAAGCCAGTTGTATTTGTCCAATTAGCAGGGATAGAAGCAGCAGGTGCCGCAGCACCTACAATACCTGTACTAGTTGATAAGCGGATTGTAACACCTATGTCGCTAGTAATATTATTAAATGTATAACTACCGTCGGGATTAATCGGTGTAGTTGCGATTACATTTCCTGATGCATTGACCAAAATTACATTCAGCCCACCTGCATTAGTTCCGGTTTCTGAGCCTGTATTTATATTAATAAAAGTGTTATTTGCAGAATTATCTGCATCGTTCCATACTTTACCAGAAATACTGTAAGTTAATGCTGCTGTAGAAGTAACAGAAACGCTGGCTTGGTCGTCTTCGTTTGCGATGTTGTTGTTGGGCGCCGAATCTGGATCGGGTAAGCTGGAAGCCGTAACTTCAGTGGTGTTAATAAAAGTCGTTGCAGAATTGACCTTGACGGTGATTTTTAGCGTTTTTGTTTCACCACTATTTAAACTACCAACATTCCAATTTCCGGTTGCAGAATTATAGCTGCTATCACTATCATCTGAGACGTAAGAAACTTGTGAGGGTAAAATATCTTTTACGATAACGCCAGAGGTGGGATTAGAGCCATTATTAGTAACAGAGATTGTATAAGTTATATTATTCCCAACCGTAGGTATTGTATTATCAACAGTTTTCGTTAGCGAAAGGTCTGTTTCTCCGACACCAATTGTTGCGATTGCAGGAACATTATCATTTGTATTCGCAGTTGTATCAATTTGAGTCGAGCCAATATGCCCGATAGCACTATTGCTATAAATTCCTGGTGTACTAGGAATAGTTGCTTGATACGTTAGGGTGCTAGTTCCACCTGCTGGAACCGTAAAAAGTCCCAGAAAGGTAAGCTTAGAAGCTGTAATATTAGGATTAGCAATTACACTCCCATTAAATTTCGCAGAATTTGTAATGTAACTTACCGTACCCGGACTAGTTGGTAATTGATCGACAATATCATCAAGGGTAACTGGAATTGTGCCAGTATTTTTGAGAGTAATTGTATAAGTCGCAACTCCACCCGTTGCCAGCGTCGGTGTGTTAACACTCTTACTTAAGGTAACATTATTGACAGTGGGTTGAATAGGAGGTAGAGAAGCAAAGCTACCAGTATCGTTGTGTTTAACTTGTGTTCCACTGCTTAGTTGACTAACCGGACTTACGGTAGTGGGTGCAACCGTCGATCCGGTTGCAATGAAGGTATAAGTTAAGGTGTAGCTCGTCGTCTGACTATTAGGAAGTACTTTGTAGAGGGTATCATTAAAGGCTCCCGTGTTTCCTCCAGAGAGAGTCATCTTGGTTCCTACTAATTTATAAGCGTTTGCAGGCCAATCGATTAAAGAAGCTGGAGTAATTCCAAAAATACCAGCAGCCCCAATTGTTCCAGTGTCTCCTGTAACGGTCATAGTCATTACCCCGCCCAGTTCTGGAGGAGTGGGTCCAGACATCACTGTATTAATTTTGTTGGCAACTGCTTTGATAGTTTCCTCAACGGTCAAGGAAAATGGATCGCTACAGATATTACTAGCAGCTAAATCAGGACGAGTTGGATATAGGCTTACTGTATGGGTTTGTAACGGTGTTGAGGTATTACCAGCTCCGCTTGACATCAGATAGAAATAGACGGTTTTACTAGCACCAGGCGCCAGTGGTCCGACATGAACAATACCACTTTCCGTTGATGCCAAGCCTATCCGAGTTCCACTAAAGTTTTCTAACTTCACCCAAAGGTCGGGGTAAGCACTTCCACTAGTATTTTTGATGGTGTAACCCATATACATTCCTAGGGGAAGTGGTGAAGGATTTGCACCCGTGTCGATATAAAAGACTGGTGAAGAAATGCGGGTAATTCCACCCACGCCACATGTGGCTGCATTTGCAGCTGAGGCTATTAAACTTAATGGTACTACTCCAGCGCAGGCAAGGAGCAATAATTTTAGTTTAGGAGCCAACCAACGATGTTTTACCCTTTGAAAAGTTAAGTTTAGAGTTGGTATAGACACCTGTTTACGATGCTTACGAGTTACCTTTTGAAATTGCTTATTGATTACTTTTAAATATTGCAGTAAGGATTGCATTACTATCGTCCTAAATTTACTCAAATGAATGAATAACAGAGATTGTTGATATTTCTGTGATAAACAGAAAATGATGCAAAATATAGACAATCTATCTGATTTGTATATTTTGTATATATTTTGTCTTTTGATGAGATTTTATATTTTCAATTGTTTGACTTCTCCTTTTCCCTGGTTGTTGCGGTTTTGAAACAGGTTTTTGTCTGCCAAAGCCATCAAATAATTCATCCAATTTCATCGTTAAACCTAAATAAAGTCCTCCCGCAGAGCGTGTACCAGAAAAATCCCGGTCATCGACTTTTCCAAAAGCATATCCTGCACCTAATCGCAAGTTAGGGCTGAGGTAATAACCTGCTTCCACTACAAAACCTGTTTCGCTGTAATCATGTTGACTGATGAAGCGCGCTTCTCCTAATAAATCAAAGCTGTATCCCAAACGGTAAGTTGCCCGCAGTTGTCCTAAATTGGTACTACTGGTTCCGACTAAATCTTGAGCAAGATAAGATGTACTATTACGAAGCGCATATTTACCGTAAAATTCCCATTGCCAATTGGGTGCATAAATTGCTTCTAAAGCAAAAGTATGGTCTTCTGAACCTGTTCCACTTCCCAGCAGCAATGTATCAGGAATTGCAGTAGGGTTTTTACGATATTCATAACGCAACAAAGCGTTAAATCTATCGTTGTTGGGGTCACGGTAAGCTAACCCAACTCTGAGATTGGCAATATCTCCCAATCCAATCAATTTTTGGTTGGCAGAACTTGCTTGTTGATAGCGGACTAAAGCTGTTAAAGCAGGCGAAATTTTACCAACGGCGCCAGCTGAAATTACAGTATTAGAACCACCGGAAGAACTGCGATGTTCGTAACGAGCGCTGGCTTTGAAATCAGGATTTTCGGTATACTCTAAACCAACACCGTAGCTATCGCCAGAAGCAAAGCCTAACGAACTGGCACTTTGACCGACGGTGAAAGGTTGAGCAAATTGCACCCCTGCGCCATTGCGGTTAAAGAAATTACCAAAAATATGTTCATAAGCTAAATTTAAGCGCAATCCTGGATAAATTGCCCAGTTATGATTTAAACCAATGGCGCCTTGAGTGGTTAATTCATTAGCTCCACCCAAAATAGAATAACGTCCCGTAAGAGTGGTATCTTTGCCTAATTTATGTTCGCCGTTGACACTGAGATTAGTAATAGAATTACCTTCAAATTGACCGCGAGTGTAAAACTGTTGCGTCAAACTAACATTAACCCCAGGAATTGCAGCCCAATTAAGACCGAATATAGTACGATCGGGGTAAACAGTATCAACATCAGAAGATAAAGTGAATTCATTTTGTGCAAGGAACGTGAGTTTATCAGTGAGAGGAAAAGTCAGACGAGAGCGCAACTGGTCAGAGTTGCTAGAAACATCTGTTAAACGGTCTTCTCGGTTACGGTGCAGCCAATCAACATCAACACTTGCCTTACCGAAACGTTGCTGAATACCTGCGGAAATTGTACTTAAAGAGTTATCTACTTTACTTCCCGGAACAGCCTGAGTGCGGGGTGCAAATAACTCCTCAAAGGTATCTAACGGTTGAGGTGCAATGCCAAAGTTATTTTCATGGTCGTATTGCGCGCGCAAATTAGTAGTTGGAGAAAGTTGACCCGTCAGTTGCGCTCCGTAACGAGTTTGACCTGGGACAAAGCTAATGGTGGAATTATTAGCAAACCCTGTATCGGCAAAGCGATAATAGCCTCGTGCTTGCAGTCCATTAATAACTTTACCTTGAGCTTCTATCCGCCAAGCATCACCATTGATAAACCCCAAAACATCCGAATTATTGCTGGAATGGGCATATTCTGCCAATAATTTACCTTGAGAACCCAAGGAAATCATCGCATCTGCTCCATATAATTCAAATTCTCGCACCCCTTGATTTTCTTGAATATAAGTTGCACCCAACCAACTCTCTTGGTTTAAATCGCGCGATAAATTGAATTGCAGACGACCACCATAAATATTACTGTCATTACTTTGACTTTCATATTGATAAGTAACAACAATTCGCCGAACTAAAACTTGTCCCTTATCATCTACATCTGTACGTAAAATAGGCTGACGAAATAATAATGTTCCTTGGTCATAATTAATTTCATAATCGGAACCTCGATTTAAGCTTTGACGCTGTAATACTGTACCGGGACGGTTAAGTTCTTCCAATTCAATAAAAACATTTTCGCTACCTGGCTGTAATATGCGTCTGGAAAGGAAATAAAACCCGCTTGTACCATCCGGTGCTATAGTATCGCGTTGAAAACCTTGAATATTATTACCGTAAAAACCCGTAACTTGTAAGTTTCCAATATTATAATTTGCTTTAAATCCGTGTAACTGCCGCGTAATTGCAGTAAACTGTTGCGAAGCTCGTGCAATTTCTTCGGTGTTATAGTCACCCCACATGAAATAATCAGGATTGGCGCCTGGTATTTTGGGTGAGCGCTCTAACCGAGCAAAAAAACTATCAGTCGAAGGCGCCAGTACATCAACCGTAGAACTATCACCATAAACTGGATAGTTTTGCTCACTCGACTGCAAAGTTCTAAACAAACGAGTGTCGCAGTTACAGTCTTCGTTCAAATTACGGGTACTATCAAACGCACCAGTAAATAACCATTCCCCTATTGCTCCAGTTGCAAAAACCGCCGAACGGAAATTCACCTGGGTACTATTATCTTTGTCAACAGGAAGAAAATCGCGGAATCTACCGTAATAATCTGTTCCCCTGGCGCCTAACCGGAAATCTAACACACCCGTGACAAGACTTGGGCGCAGCGCAGTTTTAAATTGTAGCTGAGTAAAAGCTTCTAGCTCACCACTCATCGCCCGAATTCTAACAGTTTGAGCATCCAGGGTAGACTTGAGATTTGCGCTAAATTCTCCACCTTTGGCTAATACTTGGAAACCTGGTTGGTCTGGTTTGTTATCTTCACCTATAAATTCTCCTGCGTTAGATAATAAAGTAACAACAGCATCTCGATTAGAACGGTTTTCATTCGCATCAAGTAATTCACCTCTGATTGTTGCTATCGAACGCCCATCTGCTGGAACATGCGCTTCTAATGTTTCGAGTTTCAGTTTTTTTGGGGCGCCGCGAACTTCGACTTTAACGGTTGCCGTATCTTCTGTAGAGCCAACAATCCTAGCTGTAATAGTGTTCTCACCTTCTTTCAATGAAACACCAAACCATGACTGTGTGACTAAATTTTCTCCTGTTTCTGTACGACCAATCAAAGAACGGTCTACTAACTCACCATTAACTCGCAGTTCTACTTGCTTATCTACAGGAAATTGTAAAACGACAGTAGTTGCAGGAACATCAACTACGCTTAAAGATGAAGGCGCCAGTATTTGTACGGTTATAGGTAACTTATTAGCTAACTTAATTTTAGAAGCAGGTTCAAATGTTTTAATAGAAGAAAAAGAAAATTCTTCCTGACTTAATTCCGGGGGTGCGACTTGATATGAGGTAGTAATATTGTTTGTCTCATAATTTTTTCTAGAATCAGAAGCAGTTTTAAAAAAACTTTCTTGTTCCTGTATCAAATCTGCTTTCGCAATCTCAGAGTATGAAACAATACTTAAAGCTCCAGCGATAAACCCCATAAATTTTAAGTTAAAACTTAAGTTAGAAAGTTTTAAATTTAAATTTGATTTTGAATTGAAGTTTGAAATATTTGCATTACGCAGCCGCTGTCTCATTTCTTCACCTCTTCTGTGATGGAGGTGACTGCAAAGTTCATCCTTGCCATACCACCAGGTGCTAAATTTACTAAACGAGATTGACTATTACGTTCTTTGAATTTGTAATTAGGCGCCAATTTATAACCAGGAACACTAGTTAAATCAAGAACTCCAGTATGCTTGCCAGGTAGAGAATTAGCCACTGAGAATAAACCATTTTTATCAGTATTTACACGATTCCCGTCTTGTAATATAATTACAGCATTAGAAATTCCAGGCTCATCCTGTTGCTGTTCACCATCAAAGTTTTTATCTTCAAACACGCGACCGATAATCGTACCGCAGTCAGAAGTTATACCTGGTCTAATTTTCAATTGATGTGTTGCAGGCCCATCTTTGATGGCAAAATCATTGTCAGCACGTTGAGCATTAACTATGGCACTGTTACGACCATTACCCCTAACCGCATCAGCAGTAAGTTGGGCGCCATAGGCAATATTTAAAACCTTTTCGCGACCCATCACAGCATCAGTACGGAATACTACTGTATTACCATCGTGTGCTGCTGTTACACTAATTACTTGACCATCAATTTCCGCGCGGATAGAGTTAGGTAAAAACTTAAATCCTAAAGGCAAGGTATCGCTAACAACTATATTATCTAAATTAGCATCGCTAAGATTTCGCAGTGAAAGACGATAAATAACCGTATCTCCAGGTTCAGCAGTTGCTCTATCTGCTGTTTTGATAATTTTTACTTGTTCGCTTTGACACAAACCTAAATCAAACTGGAATGCTAGCAAATCAAGTCCGACTTTTTCCGCATCAGGAACAAAAACAACGTTTTGACTAACTTGAGTTCCACCTCTAACACTAATAGGTTGACCATCAATGGAAGTTGCAACATAGCGAACAATATTGTTTTGAATACTACCCGTCGGTTGCATTATTTCTAGTTTCACCCGTCGTTGAGTATAAATAGAATTTGATGGTGCGTTAACGACTAAAATGTAAGTTCTACCTGGATTTGTTTGTCCTTTGTTCGGGTCTAACAAAAAGTTATAGAAACCACCATCGGTGTTAGTTAAGAAAAATGGGTTGCTATTTTCTCCATTCGGTTCCAAACCCCCAAAAACACCATTACCTTCAATATCGGGAACTTCTGTAGGAGTCAAATCTAGCAATCTACCCAACTCTGTTCCAGTTGGGTCATTGGGGTTTGGTTCGTACACAGCTACAGAGAAACCTCTGTAGTCAGTTAATATATTGCCACCGCAACCTAAAATACGTCCTAATGGGTCTACCAATGATTTAGGAGTTGCATCAAGAACGCTTGAAACTCCTTGATATTTAAATTGACTGTTAGCATCTGTATAGGTAAATGTAGCTTGGTTGTTAATTTCTGGACGCGGCACCTTATTTTCTGTTTGCGCGGACGCAGGTATAGGACGATTTAAAGTAATTCCTACTAACCCGACTAAGAAAGTTGCCACTATCCGTCTTAACCTGATACCACCATTCATCTGGAGTTGCTGTTGATGACGGCGCACTTAAAGTTTTCTCCTTGATATTTCTAAGCAACCTAAAAAACCGGGTTTCTATTCTTTGTCGTAAGAAACCCAGTTTCATGAAAATCTATTGTACTTGAACTTGATAAGTTCCTTTTACCATTGCTTTTACTGGAACTTCTGGTGCAAATTTCCAACGAAGGTGTGTGTAAGCGCTAGCAGGCGCCGGACGAGTTTCGACTTTACCCGACGGCAAAGTCACCTGTACAGTTGGCTTTTCTAAAAAATTACGGCCACCATCAATGCTGTATGTAATCTTGGTATCCTTTCCACCTTCCACAGTTGCAGAATTTAAAATAAATATCATTCCCTTTGGAACAGGTTGTTTAACAACCAAGTTTTTCACACCCTTATTGCCATTATTTGCCCCTGTTACGGTGTAGCGCAGCACATCTCCAGGTTGTACATTGACTCGACCTTGTAATGCCTGCCAAGAAACTTGCTGCTTGCCTTGTACCTGCTGAATAATTTTTTTTGCAGCTTCTAAGCGCAACTGTATTTGTCCTTTTTGGGAGCTTTGGGCAATAGCGACTCCAGATTGCCAAATGTTCGTAACCAAAGGTATTTGACTGTTAAATGTAACGCTTGTAATTAAAACAACTGCTCCTAAACCAGCAATAGATAAACGCTTCATTCAAATAACCTCTCAAAATAATTGTTTTTTTTCTAGATAGTAAGTAGGGCTATGCCCTACCTACTCTGTTACCACAGAGCGTGCGGAGAGAAGATTGCTTTTAGTTCATCCGTCGTTGAAAGATAAAGTTACGAGATTGACCTGGCTCAACGCTTCCAGTAACGCTATTGATATATTTCGTTACATCTGTATCAACTGTTGTTCCAGTTTGGTCTACAGTGACGTTACTTGCTGGATTACCACTGTGGAATCTGATAGTCGAAGTACCAGAATCTTTCGCGGTTCCAACGACATTGCTAGTATCAATTTGACCGTTTACATCGTTATCGATCGCCCAGTTGTTACCACCTGCTGTACCGTCTTCAGTTATTACCAACTCATTAGCTCTTAGAACTTTATTACCAGTTCCGGCTTGAGCATCAGAGATATTTGTATAGGTAATTCGGTATTCAATAATGTTTCCAGGCGCCGGTTTTTTGGGAGCAGTACTAAACTGAGCATCGGTTCCTTGAGGCGCAGGTCCCGTACCAGCTAAAATTCTGGATTCTTTCACCATTCTTAAGTAGCCAGTATAAACACGGTCGATAGTAGTGTTGCTTGGCTCAGTTTGTAAACCTGGTGTTGCATCATCAATAAACGCTGTAATTGGTACCGAGAAACCACCAATTAAGTCGTTAGGGTCAGGAGTAGAGGTGTCTAAATCTGTCGAGAGAGGTGTATTTGCAGGTAATTTAACCTCCACACCATAGTTTGCAGCTGCTCCTGGTGCCAGATTTGGAATGGTAATGTATTCACTCGCTTGGTCAATTGCTCCACCATTAAACTGGAATTGAGAGCCATTCCAGGTATAAACTTTAGATTCTGAACCATAGCTAATAGTTACTGTGGCGCCAGTTGGTAAGTCAGCAGTATTTGTAGGAGGTGTAGGAATCAAAGAGATACTGTTAGGAGAAGTGCCATTATTTTGAACGGTATTTGTAAAAGCAACAGGTGAGGGATTTGGAATTGTGTTACCCGAATCAGGTGCAATATTAGGAGGTACTAAAGAAGACTTGTTAGTAAAGTCACTATTTGTGCCAGTCGAATCAATAGCGCTTACAGGGCCTGTAGCATCTGGAGTTCTATCAGTACCATTAAGTACTGAAGATGCAACTGGTTCAGAAATTGTGAAGGTGTTAGTTTCACCTCCTGTACCTGTACCTGTGTTGTTATTGCCACTGTCAGAACCAATATTGTTTAAGTCTGTGGGGTCATTGACATAACCATCTGGAACGATATTGGGTAATTGGTCAGGAATTCTATCATTGTTAGCATCAGTTCCTGCAAACGGTGTACCATCATCATCAAAGTTACTAGGATTATTATCACCAGATTCATCGAATACAGGGGCACCACTTGTATTGGGGTCATTATCATTATCGGGGGTACCACCAAATAACTGCGCGATATTATTTACAGCAAATGTATCAGTTCCACCAGTGTTAGGGGCGCCTGTAGTTTTGATTTGAATATTAAAACCATTAACTATTGTACCAGGTGCAATCGAAGTAACAACTGTTGGGTCATTAACAAAACCGATACGTTTTACAGAAGCCAACTCAGCAGCAGATGGATTAGCAGGCATTAGTTTCCAAGTAGCTTTATCAGCGCTATTAGTAGCAACACTTGGGTCTTGGTCTGTGTAAACGACTTGCCAGCCTGGAATTGGAATAGGTGCTACTGCTAATTGAGTACCCGCAGGTATTGCATCCGAAATCAAAATCCTAGATCCGGTTAATCCTAGAATTGCTCTACCAACCAACGGCGCTGGAGTAATACCATTTCCAGTAGGGTCATTATTTTCTACTTCCAAACTCAAACTGTAGCTTAGTATATCATCATTAATGGCTTGCGTTCCAGCATTGTTATAACCTGTACGCATTTTCATAACCTTGGTTAAAGCATAGGTTTTGAGACCAGAATCTACTTTGACTTGTTGGGTAGCGCTAGCTTCACGAACACCATTTACAGGCGCCCCGTTAGCTTCATTAGCTGTACTATCAGGACTATCTACTGTGTATACATCACCACCATTAGGACTCCGCAGTTGGTTCTGAGCATCACCAGGAGTATCACCAAATGTAACAGTAATGACATCATTGGTTTGGGCACCAGCTGCTACAGTCACTGGTACTCGAACTAAAACAGTACCATTCACAGGAATAGGTGATGTAATAACTTCGCTACTATTTATTGGTGTCCAAGTATTTCCACCATTAGCACTATATTCAACATTGCCAGCTACAGTTGCGGCGCCTGTAGTTTTTGCCAAGTTGGGAATACGAAATTGAGTAGTGTCATTACCAACGTTAGTAATAGTGTAGTTATAGTAAACTGTATCGCCAGAGTTCACCGTACCATTATTGTTTGCATCTTGCTTAAAAGCAGTACCAGAAGCTGTAACAGTGATACCTGCAACTTCTGCAACTTCCACAACAACAGTGTTAGAAGTCGCATTAATAGTAGTTCCTGGGTTATCGGGGTCTTCATAAGTAGCTTCTGCGGTGTTGCTAATAGATTGACCCGCTTTCGTCCCTTCTGCAATTACAGGAGCAACAAATTGAAAAATACCATTAGTAATCAATGCAGTTGCTACCAAAGAACGGTAAAACTTCGATGGTTTTTTGACAAATCTTTTTAATTGTGGCATAAAAGAAACCAATACATAATAAAACACTCCTGCATCCCCATGCAGGATTTTTTTCATTTGTCACAATAATCCCCAATATATATTGGCTCTTAATTGTTTTTTCAATTAAAAAATTGAATATCTATAATTGAATTAATATAGATATTCAATGATTCGCAGTGTCAGCTACTCGTAAAAAAATATACAACCCTGGAGTCAATACAAATGTAATTATTTACAAAGCGATAATCATCGTGGGAAATACTTAAATAAGGTTCTTTTTGATAATCTTTAAACTGTATAATTTGATTATTTTCTAAAAAAAACATCAAATAATGGTCATAAAAAGCAAAAAAATAAACAAAATAAACAAAGTATAGCAATCCTAAATCATTTGTGAAATCCGCACGTCGTAGAGACGCGATTAATCGCGTCTCTACAGGGTTATAATTTTTACAAATCATGTAGGACTGCTATATTATTATTTATCTACACAAACTCAAAAACCTTAAACCCATCCGTTACATCCGTTACATCCGTTGCCAATATTACACTCTTAAACTAACTTGAGTGACACCAACGCGCATCTCGTGTTGACGTTTTACCCACTTGTGACGAATTCTTTGACGTAATAAGCGGGCGCCAAAAAACATAATTGGACGAAAAAGATTGTACTTACGCAAAATTTCTGCTTGGTTTGCTTCTTCAGATTGAAGTTGCTGTGCCCGGATAATTTCTGGTTCACGTTCAGCTTGAATTTTTGCCAGCGCTACATCAAGTTCGGCGCCTGTAGCTTTGGCTTGTAATAATGGTACAAGATAATTAGCTGCTACAATTACATCGCGTAATGCAACATTAATACCTTGTGCGCGAATAGGTGACATTGGGTGTGCAGCATCACCAAGAAGTATTACACCAGGTGCATACCAAGAAGGACAACGACCGACTACCACCGATAATTTAATTGGTCTTTCGATAGTTTCTGCGTGGTTTATAATATGTTCTGCCATCCAAGCTGGCGCCACCGAAGCGATTAGAGGCGCCCATTGTGCAGGTTTTTGATCGATTTCATCTTGCGGTTTGTTTTCTGGAAAAATTATCCAAGACAAATGTAACTTACCTTCTTCTGCTCCATGAAAAAGACCAAAGCTTCTATCTCCGTTAGAAACAGCATAAAATATATTCTCGGATATAAACTTGGGACTATCGGCAAGCTTAAACCAAAGAATATCTATATCTTTAGGTTGCTTTTCATTTTTGGTTTGTTTTTTTAAATGTAAACCCGCACGTTGACGTATTATCGAGTTACGACCATCTGCTCCAATCGTAATCGATGCAAAAATCTCTCTGCCATCTGTAAGCTTTACACCTGCTACCCGGTCATCGACTCGTAATAAATCTTTAACTGGAACTCCTTGAATAAACTCAAACTCTGAATATGTTTTAGCTTGTTCAATTAAAGCTGTTAGCAAAGGAGGTTGTGATACTAATGTACACGGTGGAAAGTTAGATTCCATTGGTTCAGCAACACGAAAAAGTGTTTTTTTGCCTAAAATAACTTCCCAAGCGCTAAATTCTCGGTGCGGTATTTGCTGTAGTATCTCAGATAAACCCATCTGTTTGAGGGCATCTAGTCCACTAGGCATTAAACCCTCACCGCGAAACACTCGATGAAAATCTGTAGTAGCTTCAACTAACGATACAGTAATGCCACGTTTGGCTAAAAGTAAAGCCAGTGAGGCGCCAGTTGGGCCTGCCCCTACAATTACGACTTGCGGCATTACTGCATCTCCTTATAAAAACTTAGAAACCTGGGAAACCAGGTTTCTTTATTTAATCATACTAAGAGTCACGCCTTTGGTGAATATTTATCCCTAATATTTCAAGTGCCAAGTAAAAAAGGAACTGTGAATTGGTGATTAAATAGCGTTTCCACAATCTGCCAGGTTCTTGGAGTAATCGATAAAACCATTCTAATCCAACTTGCTGCATCCACAAAGGCGCCCTTCTTTTCGTACCTGCAATCACTTGAAAAGTGCCACCAACACCAATTGCTAGATTAACTCCCAACTGTGAAAAATTCTCTTGAATGAAATTTTCTTGTCGAGGAACACCCATTCCAACAATTAGAATTTGGGCTTGACTCTGCTTGATAGCTTCGACAATTTTTGGTGTTTCGCTATTGGAAAAATATCCATGATGAAAGCCACAAATCTTTAATCGGTTGTACTTTTGCTGTAGTTTTTTGACTACAGTCTCAATAACTTCTGGCTCTGCTCCAAGCAAAAAGACATCAAAATCTTCTTTACTGGCAACTACTGCTAATCCCTCTACCAAATCGACTCCTGTGACTCGTTCGGGTATGGGCAGAGCAAACAATCTTGATGCCCAAACTATTGGTTGACCGTCAGCCACTACTAATGATGCATTATTAATAAAATTTTGCAAGTAATGATTTGAACGCATCATCATTGATATAGCCACATTGACAGTGGCAATATATCCTTGCTTCTCATTCTTAATCCATTCACTTGCCCAGTCCAAAGTTTCATCAAAAGTAACAGTATCGTAAGAGCAGTTCAATAACTTAATTCGATTCATACATTTGTTTTTATTAACATTAGTAAACCATCAATAAAAAACTTAGTTGCCCAATTTGGATAAGATAAACGTGTGTATTTACCCCAAATTGGTTGCGAACCCTTGATACCACCCCGAATATTTAAATCTGATGTTTGAATGTCTTGACAAGACATAACGTATTGCAAACTGGTTAAAGCTGCTTGGTAATAACGTTTATCTCCTTTAAGCTCAAACAGTTTTAGCCACAAAATTGCCATCTGACAGTTGCCTGTTAAGCAGCAATAGCTTTCGTCTGATTTACCACTACTGTCAATTTGACCTGGTATAAAACCATTCGAGTGCATTTTTGCCAACATTGCTTCTGAACCAAGAACTGCAGCGTCAATATATTTCTGTTCTTTCTGAATTATTCCTGATTCAAATAAACCTCTAAGAGCGTAAACAATATTATGAGTAAATGGAGCTGCATCTGCGGTAAAAGCACATTGGTCAAACCATCCATTTTTTTGTTGGCTAAGTCCCCAGTCTAAATTGGCATAAGCGACTTGCAAATATTCTGGCTTTGATTTTAAAGCATTTAACTCCAAAAGCGCCCATGCAACGCGCGTATTATAAACATGGGGTATACCCAAATGAGTATTACGAGTCCAGCGTCCACTACTGTCTGCAACCCTAACCAGCCAGTCAGAAGCGCGTTCTGCTGCTTGTAAAAAGCATGGTTCCTGCGTTTCTTGATAAGCTCGTATATACCCTAATAAAACTTGACCTGTATCAAAAACTATTCCTTCAGAACTATACCGTGTATTAGATACAGAACCGTCGGAATTTTGTATGTCACACAACCACTTAGCTATTTTAACTGCTCTATCCCATGAGTCATTATCGTTTAACTGCTGTGCAAGATTAAAAAACGTCACAGCTATGTAACCTGAAGTTTCACGATAAGATGTTCGCCAACCACCTTTAAGCGAATAACCCCAACTAACTCCATCATCAAGCGATATGTCGTGCGCGCGTTTTAGCCAACTGACCGCAGCACTCAAATGTTTTTGCGGTTCGTCAATAACTGGCAAAGTCGCAAACATATCTTGCGTTGCCTTAGTTGCAAAACATTGTATACGAGCTAATTGTTGATTAATTACGGGTTCAGACTTTTTTAAAACCATAAACTTTACCAAATTAATGAATGTAAATCCTATAAACCAGGTTTCTTTGTTGAAATCTCGTAAAAAAATAACTATTTCGCTTAGAAACCTGGTTTCTGGTTACGAGAGCGTAAGTCCTGTTTAATTTAAAAAATCATGTTTATATTCATCTATAATTATTTATACTTATGATTATTGACAATAATAGTCTTTATAGAATATATGTCGGATGAAACGATTTAGGTAAGTATTTTATAATAGCTATCGACTAAATCAGCTTTTTGTCTCCGCATTTAAGACCTCTAACTATATATATATTTAATCTTTGACAAATTTCATAAAGATACCATGAACTTATGTATAAATATTTACATAATTTTCTTTAGGCAGATTAAATTATTGGTGTAATGTCTTGTGTTATATTTATTACAGGTTCAACAATTCCGTAAATTGGATAAAACGAAATAGAATTGAAACTCAACTTACTTTTTGGTAAGCACAGAATTGCGAAGCACGGTAAACTTGATTTCTTAAGGTGTTTTAGCTATTCAACATGGCAACGATTAACGATAATTATCTCAAGCTCAAAGCTGGCTATCTGTTTCCAGAGATTGCACGTCGGGTGAATGCATTTGCAGAAACCAATGCTGATGCTAAAGTTATTCGCTTAGGAATAGGTGACGTTACCGAACCATTGCCCGAAGCTTGTCGAACTGCGATGATTAAAGCAGTTGAGGACATGGGAAATCGAGACGATTTTAAAGGGTACGGGCCTGAACAAGGTTATGCTTGGTTACGCGAGAAAATTGCCAAGCACGATTTTCAGGCTCGTGGGTGTAATGTTGATGCTTCGGAGATTTTTATTTCTGATGGTTCTAAATGTGACTGCGGTAATATCTTAGATATTTTTGGCAATAATAATACCATTGCAGTTACAGACCCAGTATATCCTGTATACGTAGACACTAATGTCATGGCGGGTCATACGGGGGATGTGAACGAAAAAGGTGAATATGGCGGTTTAGTTTATCTACCTATTTCTGCCGACAACAACTTTACTGCTGAAATTCCCTCGCAGAAAGTTGATTTAATTTATCTTTGCTTCCCTAATAATCCGACAGGCGCCACAGCAAGTAAAGAGCATCTCAAAGCTTGGGTTGACTACGCACGTAGTAACGGTTCGATAATATTCTTCGATGCAGCTTACGAAGCATTTATTCGTGACCCAGATATTCCTCATTCTATTTATGAAATAGAAGGTGCCCGTGATTGTGCGATAGAATTTCGGTCATTCTCCAAAAATGCAGGTTTCACAGGAACGCGATGTGCCTTGACCGTTGTACCCAAAACATTAACAGGTTCTTCTGCCGACGGTTCCAGCGTAGAAATATGGAAACTTTGGAATCGGCGCCAGTCTACCAAATTTAATGGCGTATCTTATATAGTACAGCGAGGCGCCGAAGCAGTATATTCAGAAGAAGGCAAAGCCCAAACCAAAGCTTTAATAGATTTTTACATGGAGAACGCAAAAATCATCCGTGAGAAACTCACAGAAGCTGGTATTTCTGTATACGGAGGTGTAAATGCACCTTACGTTTGGGTAAAAACACCCAATAACCTATCAAGCTGGGACTTTTTCGACAAATTGCTGCACACCTGCAACGTTGTTGGAACACCAGGTTCCGGTTTTGGCGCCGCAGGTGAAGGATACTTCCGCATTTCTGCATTCAACAGCCGTACTAACGTTGAAGAAGCAATGAAACGCATTACCGAAAAATTCCCAATCACATAACAAATAATGTAGAGACGCGATGAATCGCGTCTCCAATCATCGCGTCTCCAATTATGGTGTCTTCTATATACATTAAGATATATGACAAAATTCTTCCCATACGAAGATAACAATAAAAACTAATTCAAACAAAATATTAATACACCAACAATAAATATCAACTAACATCATGTCTACACATCACACAAAAGTAGTTAGTACTACTCCTGGTAGAACAAGATTAAGGGTATCAAATAAACGTCGTAACCAGGAAGAAATGGAACGCATTAGTACAAGCTTACAAGCGCCACGCTTTATTAACAGCGTCGAATATAACCATAAAACAGGTAGCATACTTGTTCATCACGATACCCACGAACATGCTCTGGAGGCTATTAAGGATATTATGAAAAACCTAGGCATCGTTTTTGCTGATGTTACAGGCGCCAGTGAAATAGTACAAAAGAACGGTGAGAAAGAAGGTTCAGACTTACCCAGCGCTATTTATAATTTGAATCAAGAAATTCGCCAATTAACCAACGGTCTTGTGGACTTACGATTCTTATTACCGCTTGGATTATTTGCACTAGGCCTTATGCAACTGCAAGTTTACGGACTGCAATTAGAGTTAATGCCTTGGTACCTTTTGATTTACTTTGCATTTGAAACTTTCGTTAAACTTAATTTTAACCAGCAAGTTATATAAATGCTTGTTTATAAAAGCCTACAACATGTCATGCTGAACGCAGTGAAGCATCTCTAAGCATATCTTGTGAAAAATAATTCAGATTCTTCGCTACGCTCAGAATGACAATTTATCGCTACGCTCAGAATGACAATTTATCGCTACGCTCAGAATGACAATTTATCGCTACGCTTAGAATGACAATTTATCGCTACGTTCAGAATGACAATTTGTAGCTACGTTCAGAATGACAATTTGTAGCTACGTTCAGCATGACAATAATTCAAATGTCCTATACATACTAGGAACAGGCGCCATATTTAAATAAATTTATATTATTTAATAGTTGAAGTTTCAGTACCTATTGTTTGGTAGAGTAATGCTAAACTTTAAAGCATGATAATCCTGAGCGTTAGCTATGAAAGTTATTCACGGCACTTGGATACCTGATGCTTCTACGGAATTTATTCAAACAGGTTCGTTTTACCTGTGGGTTGAAACTCCTATTGAAACCAAAGCTAAAACGAATAACATCCATCCAGGTCATTTATCAAAAGATGAATTAGTAAATTTTTTGATACAAGATGTAGGTATAAAAGAGACACTTACAACTCTTAGTCAACGCATCTCTCCTAAATATTTTGCGTTACCAACTGCTGAAAATACGCCGCTTCCTTCTCCAGAAATGACAAGATATTTGGAAGAAGCTGATATTTTAGAATATGATAGTTTTCAATATTGGCAGGTTGATTGTTATAAGACTATAGTTTCTGTTAAAGTTGGCGCTAAGTACTCAGATGCTATTAACATCGGTCAACTTCTAAATGAGATTCACTTTTTAGCACTATATAATACAAGTGATATTCAGCTTGGTTCAGATTTACTATTTTGGTACCACTATACCCAAGCTTTTAAGCAGGTTATTTTAAAAGACCATTATATTCCTGCTTTGAAATATCGACAGCGAGCGAAAAGCACTTTTGAAATTTACGCTACTTGGGAGATTATTTCTGAGGAGTATGAGAGCAATTTGAAAAGGTATGTTGAGTACATGCCATTGATTTGTGTTAGTGGTACTGGCTTTGGTGGTACTGGCTTTGGTGGTACTGAAGTACCACATTACGAGGATGTGCATTTTTTTGAGAGAGAAAGCTTATTGCGGCACTTTAGTGAGTATTTGCTTCATGATATCGTTACTCACACTCCTTCTACGGTCGCGTTTGATAAGCAAATAGATGATTCTTTAGTTAATTACTGTTTTTATGCTCATAAATATAACCCGTTAAAAAGCGATGTGAGTTTGGAGGAGTTTAAGCAGTGGTCGGCATGGAGGCAAAAAATAACTCGTACTTCTCATGATGCTTCGTTTAATATAGGCTTTCAGTTACATTCTGCCCATCCTGATACAATTGATGATTGGCATATTCAGTTTTTAGTCGCTGATAAAAAAGACCCTTCGTTAAAATTAGCGCTTTCTGAATATTGGTCGATGAGTCCGAAAGACAAAACAAACGTCAGTAAAAAGTTTGGTGAAAATTTTGAAACTAATGTACTGCTTAATCTCGGATATGCTGCACGAATGTATCCTAAATTATGGCAGGGTATGGAAACAGAATATCCGTGTGAACTACGAGTAAGTTTAGAAGAAGCGTTTGATTTTCTGAAAGAAAGTGCATGGGTGTTGGAAGATGCTGGTTTTAAGGTAATTGTACCTGCTTGGTATACTCCCGCTGGGCGCCGACGTGCTAAAATTCGCCTCAAGGCATCAAGTAAAGGAAAGTCTGCGAGTAAAGTAGATAATAAAGGATATTTCAGCTATGACTCACTAGTGCAATATGAGTATCAACTGGCAATAGGAGATCAGCAAGTTACACCTCAAGAATGGGAGCAATTAGTTAACGCTAAAACACCTTTGGTGCATTTTCGTGGTCAGTGGATGGAACTCGACAGAGATAAAATGCAGCAATTTTTGGAGTTTTGGCAATCTCATGGTGATGAGAAACCAGAAATGACAATGCTGGAGTTTTTACAGCGTACAGCACAAGAAGATGATTGGGAAGTTGAACACGACGAGTTTTTATCGTCGATGATGTCTAAGCTACACGATAAAAGCAAGTTTGAACCAATTTCTGATTTAGCGCAACTCCAAGGAACTTTACGTGAATATCAAAAGCGGGGTGTATCGTGGTTAAGTTATTTGGAAAATTTGGGATTAAATGGTTGTCTTGCAGATGATATGGGACTTGGTAAGTCTTTGCAAGTAATTGCACGACTTATTCAAGAACGTGAAAATAGCAATGGTAGTAAGAGTTTGTTACCCACATTATTAATTGCTCCAACTTCAGTTGTGGGAAATTGGCAGAGAGAAATTGCAAAGTTTGCTCCACATCTTAAAGTTATGGTACATCACGGCGCCAGTCGTAATCAAAATGAGGTATTCAAAACTTTGTGTTTAGAGTATGATGTTGTAATTACTTCGTTTACCCTCGCACGTAAAGATGAAAAATTATTAAGTGGGTTTGAATGGCAGCGAGTTGTACTAGATGAAGCGCAAAATATCAAAAATCCCAAAGCTGCACAAACTAAAGCCATTTTAAAACTTCATGCCAAACATCGTTTAGCTTTGACGGGAACTCCTGTAGAAAATAGATTATTAGACTTATGGTCAATTTTCAATTTTTTGAACCCAGGATATTTAGGTAAAGAAGCGCAGTTTCGTAAATCGTTTGAGATTCCAATTCAAAAAGACAATAGCAAAGTCAAATCTACTACTTTAAAAAAGCTAGTAGAACCCCTGATTTTACGTAGAGTGAAAACAGATACATCGATTATCAACGATTTACCCGATAAAGTCGAACAAAAGCTTTATACCAATTTAACCAAAGAGCAAGCTTCATTATATGAGGCTGTTGTTAAAGATGTAGAAGATAAAATCGAGAATATAGAAGGTATTGAACGTAAAGGTTTGATATTAGCAACATTAATGAAGTTGAAGCAAATTTGTAACCACCCAGCACAATTTTTACAAGATGGTAGTGAGTTTTTACCAGAACGTTCGCATAAGCTAAGTCGTTTGGCAGAAATGGTAGAAGAAGCTATTGCAGAAGGTGAAAGTTTGTTAATATTTAGCCAATTTACAGATATCTGTGAAGCTTTAGAAAAACGCATTAAACACGCTTTTCATTGTAACACGTACTATTTACACGGAGGAACAGGGCGCCAGCGTCGAGAAAAAATGATAGCAGAATTTCAAGACCCAGAGACAGAACCATCAGTATTTATACTTTCGCTCAAAGCAGGAGGAGTTGGAATTACACTAACCAAAGCAAACCATGTTTTTCATTATGACCGTTGGTGGAACCCAGCAGTCGAAGACCAAGCAACCGACCGAGCATTTCGGATAGGTCAAAAGAAGAATGTTTTCGTACATAAATTTGTAGCAATAGGCACATTGGAAGAAAAAATAGATTCGATGATAGAAGATAAAAAGAAACTATCTTCTGCGGTTGTGGGTAGTGATGAGTCTTGGTTGACTGAATTAGATAACGAAGCATTTAAACAACTAATTGCATTAAATAAAAGCGCACTATTGGAGTAAAATATGAGTAAATTTTCGCGAACTTGGTGGGGTACACGTTTTATTGATGCGTTAGAATCATTTACCGATTCAGGTAGATTGCAACGTGGTCGCTCTTATGCAAGTGGAGGCAAAGTAAAAAGTTTCGAGATAGATAGTAATAAAATAACAGCAAAAGTAAGAGGGTCAGTAAATCCTTATTTTGGTGTTTACAAAGAACCAACATACAACATTACTATCGAAATTACACCCATTGCAAAAGCACGCTGGAATGATGTTGTTAAGGAAATATCATCTAAAGCAAGTATTATTTCTAGATTAATGCTCAATGAAGTCCCAGAAAACATCGAAGATACTTTTTCTCACTTAGGATTGCATTTATTGCCATGTAGTAATAAAGATTTTAAAACCAGATGTTCCTGTCCAGATTCTGCTAACCCGTGTAAACATATAGCTGGAGTATATTATTTAGTTGCTTCTCAACTAGACGAAAACCCATTTCTCTTATTTGAATTACGAGGATTGTCAAAAACCGAACTCCAACAAAAGCTAGCAAAGACACCTTTAGGAAAAGTCTTGTCCGAAGAGTTAAATGTGAAAGACTTCGTAGTCGAAGCTTCAGCTTCGCTCTACACCAAAGTAGAAAAGAAAGCAATTAACGAAAAACCAAGCGTAAGAGAATTTTGGTTAGGCGCCAAGCGATTACCGCAAACCATTGATATTAAAGCTAGCAGCAGTGTTTCTGCAATTGTAATTAAAAAGCAAGGTGATTTTCCTCCTTTCTGGCACAAAGATAATTCGTTTGTCGAAACGATGGAGGAATTATATAAAAGGGTAAAGGGTAAACAAAATTTGATATAGAGTGTGACAGTAGTAAAAGTCGATAAAAGTGGAGCCAAGCGGGATCGAACCGCTGACCTCTACAATGCCATTGTAGCGCTCTACCAACTGAGCTATGACCCCATAACTTTCTCATTATATCTCAAATATTTGCTTTTATGTCAATAAAATGCGACTCAAAATCCCAGTTATATTGATAACTTATATCTTTGATGAGAATAATTAATCGCACTGACAATAAATATTTATATAAGAATATTTAGATATGATTACGCATTTACAGTTGTAACAGATAGGTCATGCAGTGACCCATTAAGAAGTAAACAACGAGCATTCCTGCGGCAGCCATTGCTACCAGCCCTCCAGCTAGCATTAGGGAAAATTCCTTGTGTTCTACTGCTTTCTCCATAAGGTGTAGCGACCAGGCAACCAGCGCTACATCAAAAATTAATATAGGTATTAACATTTTTCTTAATAAAAGTTATTTCTTCTTCATCAAGCTTAACACTAATTTTGATAAGTGTGTCTAACCACGCTGTGGTGGTTAGATTTTAGGCAAGATATCAGGACTACATTCGGATAGGAACTTTATTGTCGTTGAGATAATTTTTGATTTGGCTTACAGTTAGTTGTCCGTAATGTAAAAGCGATGCTAGTAAGGCAGCTTCGGCTTTACCTTCAGTCAGTGCTTGGTGGATGTGTTGGCAAGTTCCGGCGCCACCAGAGGCAACAACAGGAATTTGGACTCTAGTCGCGATAGCACGGGTAAGCTCTAAGTCGTAACCTGCTTGGGTGCCATCAGCGTCCATACTTGTAATTAATAATTCTCCGGCGCCACGTTTTTCAAGTTCTTGTGCCCAAGTGAGAGCATCAATACCTGTGTTTTCTCTGCCACCCCTTACATAAACATCCCAACCTGGGTTTTCTGAGTTTTGCCTCCTCCGGGCATCGATTGCAACTACTATGCATTGATTACCGAAACGGTCACTAGCACGATTGATAAAATCAGGGTCGCGTACTGCCGCAGAATTAATACTAACCTTATCCGCCCCCGCTCGTAACAAATTTTTAACATTTTCTAAGGATTGAATACCACCACCTACAGTTAGAGGAATAAATACCTGCTCTGCGGTTCGGTAAACAACATCAATAATTGTGCCTCTATCTTCATGAGTCGCTGTAATATCAAGAAACACCAACTCATCGGCACCTGCCTCGTTGTAAACCTTCGCTAGTTCCACGGGGTCGCCCGCATCTTTGAGGTTGACAAAGTTAACTCCTTTTACAACTCGTCCCGCTTTGACATCCAGACACGGTAGAATCCTTTTAGCTAGCATGAGAATTTTTTACACTCCGAAAGTATTTGCCCGACTTAAAATTGTAAATAAATTTTAAATTGACGAGCTACCACAAAAGAAAAAAATTATTTTCAATTCTCATTCCCAACCATCAAGTTACTGACCACCCAACCGAACTATGGCTATCATCTCCTCAAGGCAACAGTCACAAAACCCTGACGACGGTGAACAACCAAAACGCCCGAAACGTCCAAGGGAGTCCAAAAAAGCATCAGAGCAAACACCAAAGTTGGCGCCATCCGAGGTGTCAACAGAGAATGCTCTATTGCAACCCGAAGCAAAAGTAGACGAACAAGGCAAACAAGAAGATAGTATTCGTCCACATCGCTTTGAAGACTATATCGGTCAAAAAGATTTGAAAGATGTATTAGAAATAGCAATAAAAGCAGCAAAATCACGTAATGAAGTTCTTGACCATTTATTGCTATATGGGCCACCTGGACTTGGTAAAACTACGATGGCGATGATACTCGCCTCAGAAATGGGGGTTGGCTGTAAAATTACCAGTGCGCCAGCTTTAGAGCGTCCGCGCGATATTGCAGGATTGCTAATTGGTTTAAAACCTGGCGATGTATTATTTATTGATGAAATTCACCGTTTATCACGAATGGCTGAAGAAATTTTATACCCAGCGATGGAAGATTATCGTCTGGATATCACTGTTGGTAAAGGTACAACCGCTAAAACCCGCAGTATACCCCTGGTTAAATTTACTTTAGTCGGCGCCACAACAAGAGTTGGAGCATTAACCTCACCACTTCGCGATAGATTTGGTTTAGTGCAAAAACTGCGCTTCTATGAACCAGAAGAACTAAGTAAAATAGTTATCCGTAGCGCTCAACTACTTAACACTCCCATAAACTCTGAAGGCGCACAAGAAGTAGCTCGTCGTGCGCGTGGAACACCACGTATAGCCAATAGATTACTAAGACGTGTACGTGATTATGCGGAAGTAAAAGAATGTGGCGAAATAACTAGAGTCGTCGCAGCCGAAGCACTAGAACTATTTCAAGTAGACCCATGTGGCTTAGACTGGACAGACCGTAAAATGTTGAGTGTAATAATTGAACAATTTAACGGAGGTCCAGTTGGAATAGAAACAATAGCAGCTGCAACAGGCGAAGATACACAAACAATAGAAGAAGTATACGAACCATACCTTATGCAAATAGGCTATTTAAGCCGAACACCACGCGGCAGAACCGCTACACAAGCAGCATACAAACACATGGGCTTCAAACAAACGAACGAGCAATTATCTTTTCTTTAATTGGGGATGCTCGGTAGAGACGCTCTTGAACCGGAGCGTCTCTACTGCATAATAATTAAAGTTGAAAGATGATTAAAACAAATGGTCAAGTTAATCGCTGTAATCTTAAGCATATTTTTATTATTCGGGTGGAGTAAACCTGCTATGGCACAGTCCCAAGCAAATTTAACCCCTGAACAAATACAACTGCGGGATGAACTAGGAAACAAAGCTTTTGCCGCAACAGACAAAGGAGACTTCGCGACCGCAGAAAACTACTGGACACAAATGCTCGAACAAGACCCCACAAATGCAGCAGTTTGGAGTAATCGCGGAAACTCGCGCGTCAGTCAAAATAAATTGCAAGAAGCTCTTGTCGATTATAATAATGCAATTAAACTGGCACCGAACGTAACTGACCCATATTTAAATCGTGGTACAGCATTAGAAGGGTTGGGACGTTGGGAAGAAGCCATCGCTGACTATAATCATTTACTAGAAATCGATCCCAACGACGCAATGGCATACAACAACCGAGGTAATGCTGAAGCAGGTTTAGGAAAATGGCAAGAAGCCATCGCTGACTACAAAAAATCAGCAGATATTGCACCTAACTTCGCTTTCGCCCGTGCCAACTATGCTCTAGCATTATACGAATCAGGCGAAAAAGACGAAGCAATTCACCAAATGAAAAATATTCTTCGTAAATATCCCAAATTCGCCGACGTGCGTGCCTCAATTACAGCAGCACTTTGGGAAAAAGGTTTACAAGGAGAAGCAGAAAGTAACTGGGTTGCCGCAGTCGGTCTTGATCCCCGCTACCGAGATATAAACTGGGTTAAAAACGTCCGTCGTTGGTCTCCCAGCATGGTTAGCGCGTTAGAAAAATTTCTCAAATTACAATAGTACCCATTTACCAGCAATCAACAATCTTGTGAGAATCTTGTGGGGTGGGCATCCTTGCCCGCCCTTTATTATTGCGGGAGTGCCTATTCCATAACTTTTCAATTCCATCTAAGTGCATAAAGGACTTAATCTCGCTCCTACTAATAAGAGTGTAGGCAACTTTGTCTTAACGAACGTTCCCTACATTCTTAATCAAAATCTTCAAAAGATTAGTATGACTCACTTTGGTATTATCTGTCCTGCCGCAACTGGTCATCTCAACCTAATGACCACATTGGAGTACCTGACATCTTGCACCTTCGAGAGCAAAGTAAGGTGGGCACTGCCCACCCTACGTAATAATAAGTATTACAAGCTCTACCATTCTCAATAAGCGGGCATGTGCAAGATGTAAGGTACTCAAATTTTTTTACAGGTTCATGACTTGGATGGTCAAGTTCAAAAGGTAAAAAAATTATTTATGCAGTACGGTTTTGACAAGATTACCATCGAACAGCAAAGTTTTTTGAAAGGTCATGAGTATTTTAATGTGTAAGTTTTGCGGTAGTTTATTAGATAAAAGTTGAGAGTTTTTACTATGACCCATTTTGGTATTATTTGTCCTACTTCAGCTGGACATATTAACACAATGTTTCCTTTAGCGCGCGCTTTACAAGAGCGTGGGCATAAAATTACTGTGTTTGGTACTCCTATTGCTCAAGCAAAAGTCCAAGCAGCAGGTTTTAATATGCGATTAATTGGTGAAACTGAGTTTTCTCTAGACAAAGTAGCTAAAATTTATACAAAGCTAGGTGAATTAAAGGGACTTGCTGCTACAAAATATACACTTCAGACAATCGCAAAGCGAGCAGATGTAAATCTACGAGAGATTTCAAAAGCTGCTAAAGAGGAAAATATTGAAGCACTAATAATAGACCAAATTTGTTTTGAAGGCGCCACTATTGCAGAATATTTAAATGTACCTTTTGTGACTCTATGCAGTGCGCTGTTAACTAACCAAGAAAATACAGTACCACCTTGGATTCAACCTTGGAAATATAATCAAGCATGGTGGGCGCCGTTACGTAACAAACTTGGTTATTCTTTATTTTACCGTATCAAACAACCTATTCGAGAAGTAATATCTGAATATCGCCAGAAGTGGAATTTACCTGCTTACGATAGCGAAGAAGAATATAACTCTAAATTAGCAATCATTTGTCAACAGCCAGCAGAATTTGAATTTCCTCGAAAAAATTTACCTGCGTATTTCCATTTTACTGGTCCGTTCCATAATAATACAGGCAGGCAGATGATAGACTTCCCATTTGATAAATTGAATGGCAAACCATTAATTTATGCTTCTATGGGAACGTTACAAAATCGTCTACAATATATATTTGAGTATATTGCTGAAGCTTGTGCAGAACTTGAAGCTCAATTAGTGATTTCTCTTGGTGGTTCTGCGGAACCTGAAACATTTCCAAAATTAGCTGGTACACCTTTAGTCTTTAAATTTGTACCACAATTAGAATTACTTCAAAAAGCAAGTCTTGTAATTACACATGCTGGACTCAATACTACCTTAGAATCACTAAGTAATGGTGTGCCAATGGTTGCCATACCTGTAACTAATGATCAACCAGGTGTTGCTTCACGAATAGCTTGGACTGGTGCAGGAGAAATGATAACTTTAAAAAATTTGAATATACCGAAATTACGAGAAGCAGTAAAACGGGTTTTAACGGAAGATTCCTATCGAGAGAATGCTTTAAGATTACAAGAAGCTATCCATAAAGCAGGAGGTGTAAATGGTGCTGCAAATATTATTGAGCAAGCTGTAGCGACAGGAAAGCCTGTGGTACAATCAACATAAGAATTAATAGTGTTTATGCTCAATTTTTGAATTGAGCAGCACTGTTTGTTTAACAAACTACATATAAAAGAATATATTCAAACTATTATGGATAAACCTAAATACATTACTGATAGTGAAACAAATCGATTAGTAACTGTGTTTGACGAATTTAAAAAAAATGTGGATAAATCTACGAGTTTACCCAGTAAAGATATTGAAAATCATAGTAAATCAATTATTGCAATGTCTTCTTTAGGGCAATTTGGGCGATTTGGCAATCAATTGTTTCAGTACGCTTTTTTAAGAATATATGCCAAAAAAATGACGCTACAGTAGAGTGTCCAGCTTGGATTGGTCAGACTTTATTTGGACATCAAGATGCTTTAATTTCTAAACGTTTACCTCCTTTACTTGAGAGTAAAGAAAGTGGAGAAAGTCTGTTTGATGCGATGCCAGAATTAAAACTTTATATTGAAAAAATTTTAAATTACCCAAGTTTACAAATGAAGGGACGAGAGATTTTGGAAAGTAATTTAGTAAATGTAGATTTATGGGGCTTTTTTCAATTACATACTCAAATATTACAAGTAAATAAAGATTTGTTTTGTTCGCTTTTCCAACCTGTGAGTGACTTAAAAGAAGCACTTTTAGAAGGACTTAATTATCTTCGTTCCAAAGGTAAAACTATTGTTGGAGTTCATATTCGTAGAGGTGATTTTATTACACTTCCATTTGCTGGCTTTACATTAGCTGTACCATCAAAATGGTATTGCGAATGGCTAGATAGTATATGGAGTGAATTAGAAGAACCAGTTCTGTTTTTGTGTAGTGACGAGTTAAATTCTGTTGTTCATGACTTTGAAAAATTTTCTCCTGTCATATCAGAAGACTTAAATGTCAAGTTACCAGAAAGGATGAAAGACTTAAATGTAGAGTTTTATATTGACTTTTTTATGTTGAGCAATTGCAACATAGTAGCCACAAGTAACAGTATTTTTAGCTTTACTGCTTGTATGTTAAACAATCAAGCAAAATTGTTTATACGTCCACATTGGGATTTTTCTTCAAAGTTTACAGTTTTCGATCCTTGGAACAGCGAACCGCTTTTATGGATAGGGGGTGATAAGCCAAAATTCTCTAAATCATTTTTTGAGGTTTTATATATTACCTATGTTACTCAAGGTATATGGCAGATGCTTAAATGTATGTTTATCTACATTCCTCGAAGTTATATTAAAAACTTTGGAATACGAGCATATCTTAGTTATCAAGCTCAAGGGATTTTAGGTGTAATGAAGAGCTTAATGTATACATTGGGTTGGCGCTCAGTCTGGAATAAGAAAGCAAATATGTAACAATAAGAACTAAATTCCTGAATTCTTTAGGAAGTCAGGAATTTAGTCCAAAAAGCTAGCAGTTTAATTATCTTCTATTTGCTTTGATATTGGGTTTAAGATGGCTAGGTGAAGTTGGTTTCTGGTGTCTAGCTGTGTATATCGTCTTTGGATAGGCGCCCATTGCTGCCATAATTGATGACGTTTGTCAACTAGTAAACTTGTGAAAGTTGGGAGTTTTTCTGTAAAGTCTTCACCAAATACATCCACTAACCAGTCTTCTAAAACATCGCTATCGTGAATTTCTCCTAATATATCTTGGATATTCTTAACTTCAATGAGATGCTCTGCGTAGGTTTCACCGTAAAATTCGGTGAATAATTCCATTTGATAGCGTAGACGTTTAGCTTGTTTACGTAGACTATGTAAAACTTCGTGGTTAGAATTCAAACTTTCCTCTACGTGTGTACTCGTCATTCCCTTCGGATAACTTCTTAATAAAGAGGTTGACGTGGAAACACCGCTATTACTTCCTAATGGCATTCCAAATTGCCAACCTGGATGTAAAAAGAAGTAACTTACCTCTGGTAAAAGCAAGTCGGGCAAAGCTAAATCTATTGATAGCGGCGCCGATTCTTGGTATCTTGGTTCTTCGAGCCAATGGTCAAGTGAAGTTTTGAGCGATTTGTAGCGTTCGTGTTTGAGTGTTGCTTTTACATCAGTCAATGCTTGCTCACGTTGCTTGTCGATAGCATTGAATGCTTTTTCTAAATGCTTGAGTTCTTCGGGTGGTAAATGAGGCTGAAAATTCTTTACTACAGATTCTTTTAGTACATCTAAGTCTCTAAGATTACCCAGGCGCCTTGCTATTTTACCAATGTTACGGTCTGTAACAGCTTTTGGTAAATTCACGACGAATCCAAACCGACTAACTACAGTGCGTAGGCGCCGCATTCCTACCCGCATTTGATGCAACGCTTCTGGGTCTTCATCCTTTTTGACTGTCTTTTCCCACTTTAAGGTTTTTTTGAAGTGCTTTTGAATTGCCTGGTAAGCATAGTCTCCAAGAGTTTTGACAACAGTTTGAGTTGCGAGTGTCATAAAATCACGCCTGATGAGGTTTTCGTAGAAGTTCTAAAATAAAACAAGCTCAAATAAAAACTTCTATTCTTTTTGGATAAGTTATTTGTGCTTATTAATACAAATAATTTATTCCATAACGAATAATACTATTTAATTTGCAGAATATTTTAAATCTACCTTAAGTCGTATATTTACTTTACTATATTTATTACTGATACAAATTTGTTTAAATATAATTATTTCTCTTAACATTCATTGTTTGCAAGATCAAGTAAAATTAAGAACACGTTTTGTGTTTTTATACTTTTAAATTCATACGCGATGCTTGATAACCAATCAATCCAAACAATTCTACTGAGCTTTAACGAAAGTTTTAAAGAACACCGAGAAGACACTTCGGCAGTTTTACTACAAGCCGAAAAACATTTGTGGCTAGGTTCTGATGAAACATCTACTATTGAGCGTTTAAGCAAAATTGATACCAATAATTTTGGTGAACATAAGCAGTATCAAGTTACAGATTTTATCGATTTACCAGCAGCATCTGATAAAGAAATTGATATCGAAGGGCTAGCATATAGTGATTATTACCTGTGGTTCGTTGGTTCTCATAGCTACAAGCGCAAAAAACCAAAACCCGACAAATCTGATATTAAAAATGTACAAAGATTAGCAACTATCGAAACAGAACCAAACCGTTACATCCTTGGACGTATACCTCTTGTAAATGGAGAGTTATCTGCTTCATGCTCACATCCTGAAGATTCAACTCAACAATTAAGTGCAGCTAAATTAGAATTAACACCAACAGGCAATGTGTTAATTGATGCTTTAACTCAAGACTCTCATCTCGGCGCCTTTATCAAAGCACAAATTCCAGGTAAAGACAACGGTTTTGATATTGAAGGTATCGAAGTTGAAGGTAATCGAGTTTTTCTTGGTTTGCGTGGGCCAGTTTTACGCGGTTGGGCAGTCATGTTAGAACTAGAATTAGAGGTATTAAGTACAGGAGTATTGAAATTAGTACAAGTAGGAGATAGTTTCTATAAGAAGCATTTTTTATATTTAAACGGTTTAGGAATTCGCGATATATGTCGTGATGGCAGCGATTTGTTAATTTTAGCAGGGCCGACAATGGATTTAGATGGGCCAGTACAAGTTTATAGATTGCGCGATGGTTTTTATTTACAAGCAAATGTTTTACACCGTCCTGAAGTTGTACTTGATATTCCTTATGGAAACCGAGATGACCATGCGGAAGGAATGACATTATTTCAACAAGTACTAGGAAAGCCCTCATTATTGGTAGTATATGACTCACCATCGAAAACGAAGAGAGTTGTTGGAGATGCTGGTGTATTGGCAGATGTGTTTGAGTTAGGAGTTAGGAGTTATAATTAAATCTTAATATCTTGCACCATTCAAGGGCAAGCCCAAAGAAACCGGGCATATGAACGACAAACTAGAGGTACGCGCGCAAAATCTTTCTCAATAAGCCCGGTTTCTCGGACTGGTGCATTCCGGTGAGGTACCCGATATTTTAAAAAATTAACCAAAAGCAAAATTGTACAGAATGAAAAAGTTGACGATAGGTATAATCATCAACAACAGCAACCAAGGGTTCTTTCCTAGCTTCTTAATAATATTGACAAATGCAATAATCAAGAATACGACAGCAACTAAATTTACGAGTGGAATAAAAAGACCAATAATCCACCAAGGAGACTGGTCTCCAGCTTTATACATTATCCAATTATTTAGCAATGGTACCCAGGCAAACCAAGCATTAGGCTCCCCCAATTTCTGGTAAATATGATAGAAACAATAAGAGCTAAATAAATATGCGGCAATTCCAAAAATCATTCCTATTACACTACTTCCAGCAGCACTGTCGCTACTTGAACTGCTTTGGGCTAATAAGCAAATTGAACTAAAATTAAAAATTTGCAATAGCATTTTTATCCATCCTTAAATAAGAGATGTTGTTAATTGTCACTATGTATCTTCATACACGAATTCTATTTTTGACAAAATTTTGGTTTTGTCAATAAAATGATACAAATCTTACTATAAAACCAGTGTAATTACTGCTATAGTAAGTAGCTTTGTTCTTATATCTGTTGCAAATCTTCCTACCTGTTAAATTTAATCACAGTTACAATTGATAGTCAGTGTGTGACGCTACAAGTTTATTACTACGTTGAAATTTTTTTGCAGCGTCACACATTCTACAAATGTTGGAATTAATAGTAAATACGAGTTTAAGTAAAAGAATGTTTAAAAATAAATATTGATTACGCAAAATAGGTTTAATCCTCTCAACCTCCCTTAATAAGCTACTGTGAACACATAAGTCTTTACAAGTTACTTTTCTTCTCTTTCTACCCTTCTGGAAAAGCTCTGCTTTACGTGTTCTTTGTGTCTACCCTACCATAAAGGAAAACTACCCTGCGGGAAAACTACGTTTACGTTAACGGGAAATCCTCCGGATTATGTGGTTTATAAAAGAATAAAGTACGCTCGTCGCAAAGGGCACAAAGAGTAATATTGAGAAAGATTATAAAGATGTGTGTACACGTTAGCCTTAATACGAGAAATTTTTACTAATACTAGGCGCCGCCAACTTTATATAAAATATGAAAAAACATATTTAGATGCTTCGTACCTCAGCATGACATAAGATGCTTCGTACCTCAGCATGACATAAGATGCTTCGTACCTCAGCATGATAATAATATGGGCAGGCAAGGATGCCTACCCCACACTCATAACTCATCCGTTACATCCGTTTTATCCGTTGCCAGTTAGCTCCCCAACATTTGCAAGTTGTGCAGAGTCGCATATAACCCTCCCTGCTCTATCAACTGTTCATGACTACCTTGTTCAATAAGTTCACCACGCTTCAATACAAAAATCCTATCTACATTACGTATCGTAGATAAACGATGGGCAATAATTATGGCAGTACGGTCAATTAGTAGTTCGTCTAGCGCTTTTTGAACTAATGCTTCGGTTCCTACATCTAAACTTGCTGTAGCTTCGTCTAATACTAAAACTTGGGGGTCACGTATAGCAGCACGTGCAAATGCTAAAAGCTGCTTTTGCCCACTAGAAAGGTTTGTTCCTCTTTCTCGTAGTTGTGTATGATAATTTTGCGGTAGTTGTTCGATAAATTCTGCGACGTTGGTCTTTTCTGCTGCTCGTTGCACTTCTTCTATTGTGTACCCATCTCCCAAAGATATATTTCCTTTTACGTCTCCTGCAAATATAAACCCGTCTTGCAATATTACTGCCATGTATCGTCGCAGTTCGGCTTGCGGTACGTCACGGATGTCAATACCATCTATTAATATTCGCCCTTGTGTTGGTTCGTAAAGACGACACAGTAATCTTATGATTGTACTTTTCCCGGCGCCTGTTGGTCCAACTAATGCTATTTTTTCACCTGGCTGAATCACAAAGTCCAGGTCTTTAACTACATAATCATTATCTTTGTATGCAAACCAGACATGCTCAAATATTATTTCTCCACGTTTGGCTGTAACTTGGTGTTCATCTAGATTATTAACAATTTCGTCGATATAGCCAAATTCAAACCCCGATAAGTGTCGTGACGCTTTATCACGTATTTCTATTGGCTCATCTAAAATATCGCTGACTCGCTCTATTGCTGTAAACCCTGCCTGAATAACTGTAAACTTTTCGGCAAATTGCTGCAATGGGTCAAATAGTCTTTGTGCGTACAAAATAAACGTCGAGAGAATCGCAAACGTTAACTGCTGTTTGAGTAGTAACCACCCTCCTAGCCACAGTACCCCAGAAATAGCTATCAATGAAATCCATTCAAGCGTCGCTGATACTGATGAATCAAAAAATATTGTTCGGTCTACTTCTTTGACATAACTATTATTTGATTGCCCATATAATTTCGCGTTAAATTTCTCACGTCGAAATAGCTGGACGACGTTTATACCCGTGATATTTTCTTGTAGCTGCGAGTTTAATACCGAAAGTTCTTCCCTTGCTTTATAATTTGCTTTTCGGTACTGCTGCTGAAAGTAAATGATTAACGCTCCAATTGGTATCAGTGTCAAAATTAGCATCAATGCTAGCTGCCACTGTACCGAAAACATAAAGCTAGCTATTACTAGCATTGATAGTACATCTGCTAGTATACCTATGGCGCCTGTTGAAAATACATCTCCTAGTGCTTCAACATCGCTTGTTAATCGAGTAATCAATTTTCCTACAGGTGTACGGTCAAAGTACCTTACAGCTAAAGATGTGACGTGATGAAATAAGTCTTGACGTATTTCTGCTGTAATATTCTGTCCAACTTTCTGAACTAGATATCCCTGAAACCCTCTTAATAACAACTGAATAAGTACTGTTACTAAAAATGCACCTTCGATGATTTGTAACCCTTCCATTAACGTACCCCGTTTAAAAAACGCATACGTACTCGGTTCGTTACGAATTAATGAAATTGCTTGCCCTATTAATAAGGGTTGTGCTGCGTTGCCTATTGCTATTGGCACTAGCAATAACATCGATACTGTTAATAGCTTGAAATGCCGACGCGCGTATGGCGCCAACCGTAAAAACAGTCGCCAGTCTGTTTCACTACGGCGACGTTGAGTAGATTTGGGTAGTGTATTGGTGATGCTCATATGAGCATTATATTAATTTTACTTGACAAAAAGACTGGCGCCTTATAGTTTTACCTAAAATTACTTAAAACTAAAAATCGGTCAAAAATGCCCAAATCTCTAGGTTTCTTTATATTCTCTTACATTAAATTTATATAAGACATATTATTTTCCTCCTAATATGTAAATTACACATGCTGTTTTTTATACATACACGGGATTTACTGAGAAAGGCTATGGTAAGAAAAAGTATTGCATGGCTAATTCCTACAGTCGCTATAGCGGTTTTTGGCACTTCGCTACGCGCACAAGCACAAACAACTAAAAATTTTGAGATTCAATATAACACCTTAACTCAAATTGTTCCCTTTCAAGCAGACATTCGACCAGGATTTGTTAGAGCAACTATTAAAGGTACAACAGAAAGTTCTTCTCCTAGCGCCTTTGGGTTAAATTCTTTCCTTAGCGAGACTTATGGTCGGCTTGACAATCCAGACGAATTTCCCGCAGTTAGTCCCATAGCCAGATATACTTTTAACTCCGAACCTAGTGCAATAGGTCTGCCAAGTACTCTTCCAGCTTTCTCTGATAGATACTTTGGTGGCGCCAACGAATTATTTGGCAAAGCTGACGATAGGGCTGAAGTTAATTTCGCTACAGGCAATATTCAAGGTGGTGGTACTATTACCATCTTCGGTGGAACTGGTGTATTTGAAAATGCTACTGGTAAAATCACTTTTACTCAGCAAGACGCATTTGACCCATTAAATATCCCTCCTGAAGGTGTGCCAGGTGTGGCTATACTCAGATTTGACATACAGACACCCACACGGCAAGTTCCAGAATATACGCCTACTTACACTTTAGTTTCCGTCGGCTTGGTAGGCGCCGTTTTATTAAAGAGGGGAAAAAGACACAAGGAAAATAACTTCCTTTAACTTTTCCCTACCAAAACTTTTTACACTAATCTTCGTGGTCGTCGAATGGGTCAGCGAGCTGCTTCGATGGAGGACCGAAAGAAGTGTAAATTGAGGCTCCGGTAATGACGACGACTATAGCGCTGACCGCTATTATCATTACCGTTGCCGGTTCCAAATTGCTAAGAGATGTTGCAAAATCCATATATTTGGGGTGAATTATGAGTGCTATTATTATAAAATATTACAAAAAGATAAGTTAAAAGCATAGTCACTTTGGACTTATCTTGCAAGAAAATACTTAGTATGCTTTTTCTCTCGTTGAAACATAACCTAAATATTTTGGTTAAAGTGTTTGCGATTTGTGTCATACTAAGCATTTGATGTTCCTCAAAAACCTAAAGTAGAAGCAATGTAATATTTGTTTGTATTTTATGGAACAATAAAACTAAGTCTGAAAAGGCGAGTTTAACCCAGATTATTCTGCGGGGTTTTTCCGTGGGAGTCTCAAAAAAAGATAAATATTGGGTTTAGCAAATAATATTAACGGTGAATTATGGCACAACGGACACGATTAGGAGATATCCTCAGACCTTTAAATTCTGAATACGGTAAAGTTGCTCCTGGTTGGGGAACCACTCCCCTTATGGCTGTTTTTATGGGACTCTTTTTCGTTTTCTTACTGATTATCCTGCAACTTTACAACAGATCTATCACAATTCAAGATGTGATGGTTGATTGGCGTACTGTCGGCAAGTAATACAAAAGAATTACTTTAATTAATCGAACCCCGGTGTTTGCCGGGTTTTTTTTTATGCTATCGTAACTTTGCTTGCAAGGCGCCTGTATTCTAAGTCAAATTATTCTATATATATAGAAGCTCAGGTAGAGGGAGAAGGAATATGAATTTTTTTGGTATTGGTTTGCCAGAAATGGCTGTAATTATGGTAGTAGCGCTTTTAGTGTTTGGTCCGAAGAAGTTGCCTGAAATTGGACGCAGCATGGGTAAAGCTATTCGTGGTTTTCAAGATGCGTCACGTGATTTCCAAGACGAGTTCCAAAAGGAAGCATCGCAGCTACAAGAAGCTGTACAGACCAAAGCGGAAATTGAACCTAAGCAACTTGAAGCAACACAGAAAGAAGAAGCTTAAATTACTGGGGAAGAATTTACAATGTAGTACAGGTAATATACCTTCCCCTTATTGGATTCTTCGATTATTTTGACTTTTTATGGACAAAACTATAGTAATTCCTCAATTAGTTGTTGGTTTGGGTAATCCAGAACCAAAGTATGAGCAGACGCGGCATAATATAGGCTTTGCTGCAATTGATGCGCTAACGCGAACTCTCAAAATATCTGTATCAGAAAATAAAAAGTTTCAGGGAGAATACGGAGAAGGCTCAATTGGTGGCGATAAAATTCGTTTACTAAAGCCGCTTACGTACATGAATCGTTCAGGTCAGTCTATCCAAGCTGTTTTGAACTGGTATAAACTGAGTGCAGAATCTGTACTTATTATTTATGATGATATGGATTTGCCACTGGGCAAAACTCGATTACGGTTATCAGGGTCTGCTGGTGGGCATAATGGCATGAAAAGTGCTATCGCGCATTTGGGTACAGATAGTTTTCCTCGCTTGCGTATTGGTATTGGTAGACCAAAAAATGAACAAGTTGAGGATACTAAAACGATTTCTCACGTTTTAGGTAAGTTTAACGCTTCTGAAAACCAGTTAATGACGGATGTTCTTGATTTTGTTGTTGAAATTGTAGAACTTTCTGTCAAACAAGGTGTAGAGAAAGCAATGAACCGATGTAATAGTAAAACTTTTGCGGCGCCTTCTTTGGATAAACCTGATTAAATGTGGGGGGCGGGCAAGGATGCCCGCTCCACAAGAAACTGCTCCACAAGAAACTGCTCCACAAGAAACTACTCCACAAGAAACTACTCCACAATATATTTATTCCCATGCTTCGCTATCTACCAATGCGCGAAACTCTTTAGTATACATAGCTTTATTCCAATTCTTTGCTGCTCGGACTTGAATTGGGGTCATATATCTGGCGCCTCGCATATCAGTTCCTTGAAGGTCTGCATCCGAAAGGTCTGCACCACTTAAATTGGCGCCACTGAGGTTTGCAAACTGAAGTTTTGTCCCAACAAGATTGGCGCCTTGAAGGTCAGCATTCTGTAAATTGGCACTTTGAAAATTAGCACGCTGGAGATTTGCATTTTGTAAATTGGCTCCCTTCAAATTCGCAAATTGTAATTTGGTTTGATAAAGGTCAGCACTTTGTAAATCTGCTCCTCTTAAATCAGCACTTACTAATGTCGCTTGCTGTAAGTTCGCCATTTGTAGGTTAGCTTCTACAAGTTTGGTACTTTGCAGGTCTGCTTGTAAAAGATTCACCTGCTGTAAGTTAGCTTTCTCAAAATTTGCTTGCTGTAAATTCGCTTGCTGTAAATTTGCTTGCTGCAAGTTGGCTTTGTAGAACAATGCTTCTTGAAGACTCGCTTGCTGTAAATTCGCTTGCTGAAGATTTGCTTCAATAAGCTTGGCTTTTTGAAGATTGGCTTGACTTAAGTCCGCGCGCTGTAACTTTGCCTCTTGAAGATTTACTTGCTGTAAGTCCGCACGTTGAAGTGATGCTTCTTGAAGTGTTGCGTAACTCATGTTAGAAAACGAAAGCTTTGCTCTGTAGAGGTCTGCTTTTTGTAGGTCTGCTTTTTGCAGGTCTGCACTTTGAAGCAAAGCTTCCCGAAGTACTGCTTCTTGGAGATTTGCTTGCTGAAAATTGGCAAACTGGAGTTTTGCTTGTTCTAGGTTTGCCATTTGCAGGTCAGCAAACTGAAGGTCTGCTTGTTCTAGTGTTGCTCCTTGAAAATTAGCATATTTTAATACAGCGCTGCGAAAGTCAGCCATCCGAATCACAGCGTTGCTAAAGTCAGCGTTCCGAAGGTTTTGACCGCGAAATAGTTGACCGAGAACATTTTGACCGGAGAAGTCCTGTGCAGCCATAACAACATAAAAAAATTACATACCTTGAGATTGTCTGGTATATTCCAGATAAAGTCTTGCAAGCACTATACATTTCATATTCATTTTGGAGATACTAGTGATTGGAAAGATACAAAAAATTCAAGAAAAAAGCGAACTTCCGCAAAAGAAGCTCGCCTATACGCTGAGGGAAAACTGTAATTTCATGCTTTACAGCAGAAGTTAAACTTTAACAAAACAATCTATGTATATTTTTTTATTAAAGTTTTAAAATATACGTTATTTTTCTTGAGTGAGACGTAAATCACACTCGAACTTTTAACCTTTTTCTTTTTTCCACTTAATTAAAATATCAAACGCCCTAATACTTACATCTCGGTTTCGACTATGCAAGCTTTTATACTTGGGCTTTATTAAAAAAACACAATTTTAAAATCTTTATAATTTTGTCTCAAAAATCATTTAAGTATTAAAAAATACATTAATATACGTATATGGCAAGTGGAGATGAAGCTCAAATCGTAAATATTTACGTGAAAACCGTTGTTTATCGTTAATAGTTCATGATTTCTTTATAATACTTCTAAGCATATTTATGTATAAGTTCGTTTAAGGAATTGTAAAGCTGGTCTTAATCAGTATTGTAAAATGTAACTATATGGCATCTTTATTAAAAAATGATTACAGTTGTAGTAACTATAAATATTCTGATTTCCGTAATATTGCTGTATGTAGCTTGGAGAGTTTGGTTGTTAAAGCGGTCATTTACGAATTTGAAGAATACTTTCAATGCAGCTTCGCGTAATTCTCATGCAGTTCTTTCGACTCTTCCTAACTTTCTTTACGCTCGACAGAGAGTCATTAAAAATTTACGTCAACGGAACCAAGGTTTAGAATCACAGTTTCAAAAATCCACTCAGGCATTGAGTATACTGCTCATAGTCTCACGATTCTGGCGGCGTCGTGGTCAATAATTTAACTTTTGGTTAAATTTTTTGATTATTATTTGTTTTTAATGCCAGATGCGGTTCTTTGGCGCATAGAATGGTTAAAAGGGGAGAGGAAGCATAAAATGTCTAATAAAGGTTCTGGAAAATTTTTTGGTGGTTTAATGCTAGGAGCTACAATTGGCACCTTAGCTGGTTTACTCGTGGCGCCACGTACTGGTAAACAAACTCGTCAACTATTGAAAAAATCTGCAGATGCTTTACCAGAGTTAGCAGAAGACTTATCCACCAGCGTTCAAATTCAAGCTGACCGCATATCGAGTAGTGCATTGCGAAACTGGGATGATACGTTAGTACGACTGAAAGAAGCTTTAGCAGCAGGTATTGATGCCAGTTTTAGAGAAGCGAATGCCATTAGACAGAGAGATCAAGACCTTGACTCAGATACAATGAACCAGCAGTTAGATAACTAGATAATTATATTGGTAATTATATTATTGTGACAGAACCTTTGTTTTGGCTAGGTTTATCTCTTCTTTTAGTCGCTGCTAGTTTAGCTGCCGTATTAGTTGCTGCTATTCCAGCATTGCAGGAATTAGCACGTGCAGCTCGTAGTGCGGAAAAATTATTTGATACACTGTCGCGAGAACTACCCCCTACTCTTGATGCTATTCGCACCACAGGTTTAGAAATTACCGACTTAACCGACGACGTTAGCGAAGGTGTTAAAAGTGCCGGTCAAGTCGTCAAGCAAGTTGACCAAAGTCTTGAAGGCGCCCGAAAACAAGCGCAAAATGTACAAGTAGGCACTCGTAGTCTTTTGACTGGCATCAAAACAGCTTGGAAAACCTTCACACGTCCAAAAGCTTCGCGTAGAACTTCCGAGCGACAACCATTACGCGACTGGGAGTATCAACAAGATAATCGGCGCCAGAAAGAGGAAATTTACCCAGGTGACGATATATATGAAGAATCAGTAGGTTGGGTAAATGGCTACGACAAGAAAAAAATAAATAATGATATATATCCAAAAACCGTAAAACCCGCTGATACAGAAGATTGACCTGGCAACGGATGTAACGCTCCTGTAACGGATATAATTGCTAATCATCCGTTACAGGAGCGTTACCGTTGCCAAAATATCTACTTTTAGTGAGAAAATAATCAGTGAAATCAGCCAGAGTATAAATTATTCAATGTAGGATTTTTCATGATTACTCAAGATTGTGTAGATGTAAACTCAGTGGAGACAGACGAAAGCTTACGGCGCCAAATTCAAATCAGAACAACACAACTTGAAATAGCGCGTCACTCTAACATGCATCTTGTCGCCGAAACTCTACAGCAGCAATTAGACGAATTAGATAAAAACCGCAACTTTAACGCATTAATGACTTTATTCGATGATTAACTCATGTAGCACAGGCATCCTGCCTGTGCATTAAATTAGTCGATAATAGAGATTTGTCAAGGTTACTGAAAGCATTACATCTAACTACTTTGTTAACGTTTCGGTGCCGCTTCCCCAAATTTTATTAGTAATGCGATGGCGATGCTTACTATCATTATTAGTGTCATACTTAAGGCTGACCCAAAACCCCAATTTTGTGTTGCTCCCAAGAATTGATTGTATATTAAACGTGCGCCTGTCATGCTAGAGGCGCCACCTAATAGCTCAGGGTTAACGAAATCTCCTAGTGTGGTAATGAATACTAAAAATGAACTTGCTGCTACTCCAGTTATCACTTGTGGTAATGTTGCTTTGTAGAACACTTGTACAGGATTGGCGCCGAGGTCTGCTGCTGCTTCGAGTTGACGTTTATCTAATTTTTCGAGTGAGGCATATAAAATTAACACCATATAAGGTAAAGCACTATAAGTCATGCCAATATAAACAGCAGCGTTTTGGTTAAGGATATTTAGTGTAGGTAAGCCGAAGCTATTTAGTATAGTGTTGAGTAAACCTGTAGGACGCAAAATTGTTATCCAGGCATAACTACGAAGTAACGAAGAAGTCCATAATGGTAGTACAAATGCTATTAAAACAAAATTCCGCCAGCGTTGCGGTACTAGTTGAGCTATCCAGTAAGCGACAGGGAAGGCTAAAATTAAGCAAATTGCTGTTGTGCCAAGAGCAAATGAGAATGAACGTCTAATTACCTGTAGATAAATAGGGTCAAGTATACGGTTATAGTTTGTAACTAATGCTTTCCAGATTTTGTGCCAGTTTTGAAAGTCTAGAAACTGGTTATAGTCTGTGATGCCACCTGGGTTGACTATATCTCCTGGTCGTATACCTGGTACTAAACTTAACTGAAATATGATTAATGTTGGTAGTACTAATAGTAGTATGAGCCAAACACCTGCTGGCGCCAGTAGTAAAAATGGTTCTAACCATTTTATTTTTGGTTTCGCACGCTGTATTTTTTCAACTTCAACAGTTTGAGGTAATGGATATTGTGTTGACATAATTTTATTCTTAACTCCTAACTCCTAACTCCTAACTCCTAACTCCTAACTCCTAACTTTCTTACGCGCTGGTTAGTTGAGTCCAATAGCGTTCGTACATTTCTTCTGCTTCGCCTATGGGAGAAAGACGTTCGCATTTTGCGAGTACTTCTTCTTTGGGGAATAGTGTGGGTTTGGTTTGTATGTGTTTTGGTAGTTGTTCAAATGCTGCACGGTTGGGAGTTGCTAGACTTTGACGTTTGGTTAACTGTGCTGATACTTCTGGTTGTAATAAGTAGTTTATCCATGCATAGGCGCCTGTTGGGTTTGGTGCGCTTTTTAATATGGCAAGTGTGTCTGTCCACAAGGAGGTTCCGCTTTTAGGTATTGCGTATTGTAGTTTAGGATTTTCTTTGGTGAGTTTTATGGCATCGCTAGAGTAACACATTGCCAAAAGTAAGTCTCCAGCTAAAATTTTGTTTCGCCAAGCATCTGTATCAAAGCCAGCAAGTGATGATTTTAGTTCTTTCAGTTTTTCGTATGCTTGTTTAATTTCGCTTTCGTTCTTTGAATTATAGGAATAACCCAACATTTTTAACGTTCCTCCAAAGACTTCGCGGGTGTCGTTGAGTAAAGTCATTTTTTGATTGAGTTTTTCACGATTTTTCCACAAGTACTCCCAGTCATCAGGAGGTGTTGTGATGATTTCTGAGTTATAAATAAAACCTGTTGTTCCCCATGTAAAGGGTATGCTGTAACGGTTGTTGGGGTCGTAAGGAGGATTTTGGAACTGTGGAAATAAATTATCGACCCCTACTAGTAAATTATGTTTGATTTCGTTTAGTAATCCTTTTTCTACCATCTTCTGCACTACGTAGTCAGATGGATAGATTACACTATAGGCGCCTCCTCCTCCTGCTTGAATTTTTGCCTGCATCATATCGTTAGATTCGTACAGGTCTGCAAATAACTTAATCCCTGTTTGAGCAGTAAAGGTTTTGAGTAATTCTTTATCGTCTGCGTATTGTGTCCATGTATATAAATATAGTTGGTCGCGCTGTTCGGATGTAGTCGCATTGGCTCGAACATTGCCAAGTTTCCAACCACAACCAGCTAACGATAAACCCGATAAGCTTAATAAAGCTCTTATTAGATTTCTTCTATTCATTTTGTTATTCCCCAACTCATAACTCCTAACTTCTAACTCCGCTCCTCAGCACTCAGCACTCAGCACTAATTAACTATTCCCCAATAGCTATACAATCGGTTTCTGACCACCATGCGTATATAGTGGTGTTTGGGTCAGGAATTATGCCTGCTGTATTTGGTTGCATGACGGTAATGTGAATTGTTGGCGCAATTTCAACTACGTAGTTAACTCTAGTTCCCAAATACATGACATTGATGAGTCGTCCTTCAAAGCAATTCTTTTGTACGCTGGGTTTATATAGCGATAGCTGAATTTTTTCTGGACGCACGCTTACTGTTACTGACTGCATCTCCTGGGGTGAGTGTTCTGTACGACTAACGATTATCTTTAGCTGTTGTTTTGTTAAAACTTGTAAATTATTAGCGTCGATGTCAACGATTTGACCAGCAAATAGGTTAGTATCACCGATAAAATCAGCGACAAATACTGTTCGGGGTTGTTCGTAAATTTCTGCTGGGGTGCCTATCTGCTCGACTTTGCCTTTATTCATTACGGCAATACGATTACTGAGTGAGAGTGCTTCTTCTTGGTCATGTGTCACCATAATGAAGGTTAATCCTAGCTCTCGGTGCAGGTTCGATAATTCTAACTGCATTTCTTTACGTAACTTTAAATCGAGGGCACCGAGTGGTTCATCGAGTAATATAACAGCTGGACGATTTACTAATGCACGTGCTAAAGCAACTCGTTGTTGCTGTCCACCCGATAGTTGGGCAGGATGACGAGCTTGAAACCCCTCCATTTTGACTTGCGCTAATGCGTCTTTAACACGAGTTTGGATTTCTGCTTTTGGTAGTTTTTTCAAACGTAAACCAAATGCAATGTTATCCCAAACGTTTAAATGATTAAACAAAGCATAACTTTGAAAAACAGTGTTAACAGGTCTTTTATAAGGTGGAACGTTTGCCATCGACTCTCCACGAATAAACAACTTACCTGCGTCAACAGTTTCAAATCCTGCTATCATTCGCAATGTCGTTGTTTTTCCACAACCAGAGGGACCCAATATACTAAAAAACTCGCCTTGTTTAACATCTAAATCTATGCCGTGTACTGCTGGTTCTTGGTTAAAAAACTTGAAAGCTCCTTGCAGTTCGACATCTACTAACCTAGTGTTTGTCATATTACCCTGATTATCCCTGACAGCTTGCCACATAATCCCCTAATTCAGTATTAATACGTAATTTATAACTACCTTATGTAACCTATTAGGCAGACAAAAAATAGCTCTTTGGTTTATTGTACCCATCAATAATAAAAACACCCATTCCGATGTTATTAATTAAGCCCCCAATGAAACTGACCTCAGTCGTAGATAAATAACAATATTATTAAAATTAAAGTGACTTTTGTGACTTTACTCGAAAACAACCAGCTAGGTAAGAAAAAAGAATGGCGGACGGACGGTCGGACGCGGTGCCCAAACCACACATGGTTTGGTGCATATGCACTATTCGATCAACCAGAAATAGTTGTAGTTGCCGGGGCGTGAAAACTCAGGTCAACACGGAGGAGACTTTTGTAGACCAATGGCGTTAAGAGTACTCGAAAAATACTTCCAGAAAAAATACCCAGGTAAATACACAAAATCCGAAGTAGAAGGCGCCGACAAATAGCAACAGGAGAACTCCAGCAGATAACCCCCAAAAATTAAATATTTAATTTTGCTAATCTTGTTAATCTTGTGGAACAGGCATCCCTGCCTGTTCTATTCTTCAAATAGTTCTTGAAAAATTTATAAGTTATAATGTCTGCAAACTGTATTACTAATTAAAATGTGTAAATAATACTTTTTTTAAAATAAAATTTTAATTTTAAAATAGTCCCTCTCGGTAACAATGAATTTAGAGGGACTAAACCACAAAGAACACAAAGAAAAAAAAATAAGTTATATATCTACTGTGCTAAAACGCGAATTTTTTAGTTACAAAATTCATAAACCGCTTCCAATTCGCTCGCAATACTTTCCAGTATACGAGCATGTGTACAACAACAAAAGCCAAAAAAGTATAAGATAGCCAGAAATGCATACTACGTCCAACATCTACCATCGCTCTATTTTGAGGAAAAATGTCGGGCAAAACAATTCCAAAGAACTTAACGTTATTGCTTCTAAATGAATTTGATAATAAAAATCCTGTAACAGGTACAGCCCACATAAACAAATATAAACTTGTGTGCAGTATAAAAATTCTCCACCATTCCAGCGTCAACTTCGGCGCCTTTTTAGTATATTTGCGAAACCAGACGCGCAGCAAAGTTAAAATCCGCCAAGTCAATAAAGCCATTGTTAGCACACCAATTGACTTGTGGAAATCGTAAAGTGGTGAGCGAATTGGTACCTCACGCGCTAACCTTGCCATAAAAGAACCAGTGGCAAACAGCACTAAATAGCAAGCTGCCATCCACCAATGCACAGACATTAAATCTTTAAAGGCAGAATTTAACCTTGGTTTTATGTTTTTTTTAATTGGCTGTACCGCACTCATACGTTATTCACACTATTTACGCAACATCCTCTACACTTCCCAGTATAGGTATGTTACATAAAATCCCCGTGAAAATAACATGAAAGATTTTTAATATAACTTAATTTAAGTTAATTTAGTTTAATATAGAAATAAATAAGTGGATATCAACGCTTCTGTACGTAATATCCACTTCGCTAAAATGTGAGTTGAATTCAGATTACGGAAAAAACTAACGAGACTCGGTACCTTGGTTAGGACTACCAACAACAGTATCGTTTTCTGGCGCCTCTGGCATTGCACTAGGTTTAGCATCTGTCTTAGAAGCTACACCTGTTCTGCGGGTTTCTTCATCAATGGTTGACTGATATCCACCACCTGCTTGGGTGTCGCTTTCACTTGCTTTCTTATTTTTATCTTCTTCGCTCATAGCTCTCTTCCTGGGTGTACTTTGTTTATTTCTTGAGCTTATACTACGAACTTACAATGCCCATTCACATCTATCAAAAATCTAGTCATGAATAATTTTTTATCTATCTAAAGGTTAGTTGTTGGGTATCAGAAAGCATAACGAATGTTGCAATAAGGTAATTTCTTTTGCAATAAGTCACAAAACTGCTTGACCAACTTACCCTTTAATCCGCGTGCGTAGCGAACATTACTGCCACCTGTTTGCGAAACTTTATCTTCTTGTAACTTTGGTTGCCACAAAATTTCTTCAGCTTGGGGGTTCCAAACTAAATTGACTTCGTGTAATTCTTCGTTATGAGTCAGAAAAATTACCTCACATTGTAATTGCGCTTTGGCTTTCTCTGAGAGCGTATCATCAATTTGCTCAAACAAATCAGTATAATTCGCTAGCCAATCTTCACTATAAATAACAGGAGCAAAATTAAGGTGAACTTCATACCCCGCTTCGACGAAATCATTGACGGCGCCAATACGTTCTGCAATACTCGAAGTTCTTACATCAACAACCTGCGCCATTTTATGTGGCATCAAGCTATAACGAATCCGCGTTTTACCTTGCGGGTCATACGTTAACAAATCTCGATTAACACGCTTGGTTGCAAATGTAGCTTTTGCATTAGGTAAAGTGCGAAACGTAGTAATTAAGTCTTTAACATTATCACAAATCGCCGCATCAACAGAGCAATCGCTATTTTCACCAATCTCATAAACCCAGTCCTTCGGGTCAACTTGGTTTGGTTCAAGCTTCATACCCTGTTTAGCTGCGTGTCGCGTTAAATAACCAATAACTCGCTCAATGTTAACAAACGTAGTAATGGGATTGGCATAACCTTTACGACGAGCAGTGTAACAGTACACACACGCCATTGCACAACCGTTTGCGTGAGAAGGCGCCACAAAATCAGAACTGCGACAATTAGGACGACACTGTAAAGATTTCTTAACACCTAACACTAAAACTGTGCGCTTGATACGGTTCCAGTCTTCGGCAGATTCGGAGTTACCATGCAGTTCGGGGATATTCCAATGCGATGGAACCTCAATTAATTTCGCGTCTGAATGCTGCGCTAAAATTTGTTGACCTCGGTCGTAGTCTAAAATCGCTTTCTCGTAATAAATCTCTTTAATATTAAGCAATTTTGCAATCGCTTCGGGTTTGGTATTATGCAGTTGTTGAGTAATCAAAGCACCAATCCTTACTGAACACACTTTAGTATACTCAGCCAACATGTACAAGGTTGTTAGGATAACCGAAAACGATAGAAGGGATATCTAAACCGTAACCAATCAAGACTTTGCAGTATAATTTGGGAGCTTTGTTACCTCGAATACGCGCTTTCATTAATAGAATAAATTGGTGATGGGTATCGTTTTCAAGTTAAGCTAATGAGACGACTGCACAGGCATTTCTGCCTGTGCTACAATTATGTCAAATGTCTACAAAGTTTGAAGTTTTACAAATTTTCTTGTAGTTCTTCAATGGTACCTGTTACGGTAATGGTACGAATAATTTCATTCAAACGCTCTAAATCATTGATTTCGCTAACTCGTGACATTAATTCTAAACCCTCAGTTCCAAATTTTGCTTCCAGAACCGTTTCAATAGCCGATATTATTCCTTCCCTGCGCCCACGTTGATCGATTTCTGTATACCAGGGCGATTCTCTCAAAACAGCCATGTCCCACCTCATAATGTCTTGAACTAGTGCAGTATCTAACACAAATGTAGCAAAAAAAGCAAGAACTGTTTCAAGTTTGTTTAACTCTTCATCATCTCTTAGGATTTGTAAGGCTTCCCTGATTATAGGCTCATTCTCTCCACCTTTAAGCATTGGCACAAATGGAAGCAGTGATGGTATCTGTAGTTGAAGTGCAATATTTACATCAACTTCCCACAGGTTAATCACGCGATAATCCTGAATTGACTTTAAACCAGCAATGCTTGATTTATACCTGCTGGGTATTTTGCTATCGCTAACTTTTAAGATATTTATCAGCACCGGATAAACTGGTAAGTCATACTTTTCTGCTGCTAGTCCAACATATGCGTTCATTCGACGTGGCTGTTTTGATGAATAGCGCAGTTCTAATTCATTTAAAAGCAAAAATTTCCCATACGCTTTACTTTCCGCGCGAATGAGAACGTCGCTTTGTCTACCTACCCATTGAAATTCTGGGTTGAGAATTTCTCCTGTGACAATATCATCTATTTGAGTTGCCCACCTTGCCCAATTATTAGGCGCCAAACTAATGATTTTTTTGGCACTGATATCCGCTGGTTTTGCCATTACTGGTACATGCAATAATTATTGGCATTTATAGTAACTTAATACTTACTGCTAAATAGACTTGTTCTTAATAAGTTTTTTATCACTTTGAGAGTATAAATATTGTCATCTGAAATTAATATTTATACTTATTTAACCTTAAAGAGCAAATACTTACAATCAAAATAAATGTCACTATACTGACATTTTTTGTTACCATCTTACAAACTGTCACAAACAAAGCCGAAAACTAATCTTAAGCCAGCGAAGATTTTAAATAATAGATGCGAAAATTTGCTCAGAGGGTTTTGACCTGTCTGTGTAAGTTTTATGTATCTTATTATATCTTTATTGTGGCAGCATTTATATGGCTTTGTCCGACCGTTCGTTTATAATTCACGTTAGACTTGCATCTGACCACCCAGAGTTGTTGAAAGGGTTAGATGTTTGGTTACAATTAGGTCTAATTTCTGACTCTCAAGTTAGGTTAATATGCCGAGAGTATTGTGCTTGTACTTTGCCATTACAGGCAGCGCACGAACCTGTAGAGGTAACTAATAATATACAGCAAAGGTTAGTTGAGGTAGCTCCGGCGCCTTCAACGTCTTTGCAACCAGAACCGCAAACTGAAAAAGAACCGGGTTTTGTCACTAGTATGGTTCAGTCTTTGATGGCTGAACTTAGTGTACGCTGGTTATTGTTTTTGGGGATGTTTTTGGTTGTTGTTTCATCGGGGTTACTTGCTGGTAGTCAGTGGGATAGGTTTCCTGCTGCTGGACAGTATGGAGTGTTGTTTGCTTATACACTTAGCTTTTTCGGCGCCAGTTTTTGGGCAGGCAAGCAGTCTAGTTTAAGCTTAACTGCAACTGCGTTGTTAGTTGTCACACAGTTATTAATACCCGTTAATTTTTGGGCAATAGATGGGTTTAAACTGTGGCAATCTGGAACTGATGTTATTTTTGCTGTGATTGCGTCAGTTATTTTGACGATGATTACTATATTAATTGGTAACAGCCGTTTATTTGTTGCCAATTTGCCAAATGTTAATTTAAGGCGCCTTCAAATATTAGGATTGTCATATTTACATTCAGGGTGGAGTATACCAGAGTTTCCTTTGGTAGCAGTTTATATCGGAATGATTGGGACTAGTCTTTTAACTGTATATCAAACGCTATATAAACCACACGAGAATAGTAAACAAACTACTACGCAAATAAATCTACCTGTATCTGTAATTATTTACTCATTATTATTACTGTTATTTAGAGCTATATTTGTCGTCGGTATTGATATTACCTTATTAGGGTTGGCAATTGGAATTTGCGGATGGTTAGCTGTTTGGTTATCGATGCGAGACTCAGATAATGTTCAAAGTACTGGCTGGCAATTCACTGGCGCCACGTTATTATTTATAGGTTGGGCAGTTTCGGTAATAACACATCCTGTACAAGCACTCGCTGTAAGTGGTTTAAGTTTATGGTATTTTTGGCACCGTTTAGAGTTATATAGTTATAATTTTGATTACGCTGCTGTTTTTACAATTGGATTACAAGCTAATTGGCTGTTATGGAGAATTATTCCAGCAAGCGTGAGAAGCAACCTACTCGTAATAGTAACTTCAGTTACTAACAACCATGAGTGGGTACTATTAAGCTTAGGATTATTTCCTTATTTAATAGGAATGATAGCAGTAACTGAGTATTTACGTACCATTAATAAGTTGAAAGTCGCGAAGTTTGGAGAAGCTATTAATTTATGCTTTGGAGTCATCCTCGCTTCTATTAGCTTTTATTATCCAGCTATACGTTCTTTAAACTTGTTATTAAACACCTTTACTCTTACAGTTCTCACAAAACGACGTTCTGCTGCTGCTTCCTTAGTATATTTAACTCATATTAGCGCCATTTTAACATTATGCTCGTTCATCAACTGGCGCCTGCCAACGTTACAAACAGAATACTGGGCAGTAATATTATTAGTTTTGATGGTAGCAGAATGGCTGTATAGTGTTGGTGAGGGAATATGGCGCCGTAGTGCATTACACATTGGTTATGCGTTAGCTATCGTTAGCTTTGCTCTACTATGGTCAGATACATCATATATATATAGTAGTTATCCACAACAAGATAAATGGGGACTAACATGGCTGAGTGTACCTATAACTTTAACAGCAATTAGCAGTCGCACAGAAGTAAAACGGCGCCCAATAATAACCGTGTCTAGTGTATTAGCTATCGGACTTTCCCAATTTTTAACTTTAGTTGTACCTCAAGTTCGCGTCATTAGTTTGGCTGTTGCAACAGTTTTAATGATTATTAATACAAATGTATTATTAAATCAAGTAGAGTTTGCCATAGTCACCGTCGGTTTTGCGCTAATGTTTGAAAGTGCTTTACTATGGGATGTTGCAAGATTTTATTTACACGGGTTAGACGCTTGGCTTTTAGTTGGAGCAATTAGCGTTTTAAGTTTATGGTTAATACGTGCAGCACTCAGCAACGCCATTCGCCTCAACGGGGGGAACCCCCGCACGGCGATGGCTCCTCAGCACTCAGCACTCAGAACTTTATACGCTGCTGCGTTTCAAAAATGGGCATTATTACTGTGTGGCGCCGAATTATTAATGCTAACGGTTCACTCGGTGTTAGTATACTCTGGTGTTGCTCAACCTGGAATTTTGTATTTAGCTGCGACTGCTATTACAACTAGTGCGATATTATTTCGGACTTGGCGCCAACATACTAACCAAGGGTTCTACGGTATTGGTTTAGGGTTAGAATTAATAGTGGCAGAGGCTTTAGCTTTTAGCGGTAAAACCACAATAAAGATAGCTGTGGCAAATATTGCCCTTGGTTTAACTGCACAATTATTCGGTGAATGGTGGAAACGGCGCCATCGTTTAGAACAACTTCCTCATAGTTTCCACGTTTTACCTATTATATATGCTGCGTTCAGCGTTGTATTACGGTTCAACACATTTAGTAGTTGGACAGGTTTATTTACGTTTGGAGTGGCAGTAATTGTAATTGGTGTTGGTAGAAGGTATAACAGCTTAAAACCATTACTGTACGTAGGTTTGATTGGAGTTTCAATTTCTCTCTACGAAATGCTGTTTTACCAAATGCTGCAACAAAAGGGAGGATATTATGGAGATGGGTTGATAGCGATGTCAGCATTGGGTACGATAATACTATATATATATCGTATTCTCTCGCCTTGGTTGACTAAGTTTTTACATCTGACGCAGTTAGAAGTGACGGCAATAGCAAATTTGCATTGGGTGTGGAGTAGCAGTTTATTAGTAATAGCAATTGTTTCTCCTTTAAATATAAACCGTTTTATTGGGTTAGCAACGGGTACATTTTTAGCTAGGTATGCTATTTTCCAAGGTCGGGGTGCTACTTCCACACGTGAGGAAGAAGTAGCAAAAGAAGTTTGGGTTTACCTGGGTTTAATACAAGCAATCACATTAGTAATATTACTACGAGACTTACCAATCGCGCGCTTATTCACTCAAGAATTACTACCTTGGGACGCTGCAATATGTTGTGTTGGCGCCTATTTTATCTATATATTACCGTGGAAAACTTTGGGTTGGTCACGAAAACCTTGGAGAAATGCTGCTTATGTCTTGCCGTTACTAGTACTATCACTCACTTGGTCACAAGTTTACCCAGTAACTATATTAATTACAGCATGTTTTTATATATTTCTAGCCAAGTTAGAAAACAGTTTCCGGTTAACTTATCTTAGTCTCATTTTGGTAAACTGGGCATTAATGCGCTGGTTTTATAATTGGCGCCTAACTGATGGACTATGGTATGTAACAGTATTTGGTTTATCGTTATTATATATAGCCCAATTCGACCCAGAGATAAAATCACCTCAATCAAAAACAGGGCGCCATACCTTAAGAATGATAGGTAGCGGTATAATATCTGGGTATGCCTTAATATTCCATCAAGACACTACAATTATTCCAGGTGTATTCAGCTTAGTAGCAATTTTTGCTGGTTTAGGGTTGCGAATACGGGCATTTCTTTACGTTGGTACAACTACATTCTTGATGACAGGAATTTATCAGCTTGTAATTCTCAGCTTACGGTACGCATTTGTGAAGTGGATAATAGGGTTATGCGTAGGTATTATTTTAATATCTATTGCCGCCAACTTTGAAACGCGACGCGAACAGTTAAATGCAGTAGTGCGTTCCACAAGCGATGCATTTGAAAATTGGGATTAATAAACCTGAATTATTCTTCATAACTCATCTTTTTTGTCATTCCACCATCGATTATAAAATTCTGTCCTGTAATAAACGATGCTGCACTACTAATTAAATATTCAATCATCAAAGCAATATCCTCTGGTTTTCCGACTCTACCAGCAGGATGTTGCAAATTATCAATTTCTCGAATGTTAGATTCTTTGTCTCGACTAGCTTTACTCCACTGACTAACATCTATCCAACCTGGACTAATGCAATTAACTCTAACATCTGAACCAAGACTTATAGCCAAAGCATGAGTAAGTGCGACTATTCCTCCTTTGGAAGCAGCGTAAGCTTCTGTATTTGCCTCAGACTGTAACGCACGAGTTGATGCTATATTAACGATGGCGCCTTTTGATTGACGTAAATGAGGAATAGCATACTTTGACATTAAAAAGTAGCCAGTCAAATTGGTTTCAATAACTTTGTGCCAATCTTCTAATGCTAAATCTTCTACTGGTGCATTATTTGGATTAGAAATACCAGCATTATTAACGAGTGCATGAATGTCTTCAAATTTATTGATTGTATTCTCAACACATTTTCTTACAGATTCTTCTTGAGAAGTATCAGTTTCAACAACTAACAAATGTTCTTGAAAAGAATTAAACTCATGTGAACATTCTTTAATCGCTTCAATATCAACATCGGCAATTACAACATTATAACCCTGATTCAAGAAATATTGACTAGTGCATTTGCCAATACCTTGGGCGCCACCCGTAACGATAATTGTTTGGCTCATGTTAAATAATTAAAATTCGTTTTCTTTTAAACATCGCGCGCTTTAAAAAAGTTATAAACAGCAATAGTAATAGCTAAAACTAACGCTATGTGAATTAGATTTCCTACAATATTAAGCGCTAAACCTATAGCCCAAAAAGCCAACAAAACTACAACAACACCCCAAAGAATACCTATCATGATTATTGCTCCTTATAATATAATTGTGTTACTTAGATATTTTAAAGTTTGTCGTAGCTTATTGATATAAGTCAAAATACGTATATTTCAACTTAAATCATCTACCTTTAGTTAGAGGATGTCTATTATAGTAGAGACATTAGTTGTAT
>ERZ1066119.132-NODE-132-length-56294-cov-20.177635_pt1 | contig 56294 bp, 52 predicted proteins | sample MGYA00382766_ERZ1066119 | MGnify/ENA primary metagenome ERZ1066119 (study PRJEB33369, sample SAMEA5778349) | biofilm metagenome | biome: Industrial cooling water; feature: Water cooling tower basin; material: Biofilm | place: United Arab Emirates | collected...
AGTGCGGCCGCAGCCGCCGCATCTGCGCCTCCGTCAGCCAGAACAGCTCGCTCATGAGGGCACCTCCCTGGCGCCCCAGCGAGTCAGACCCCAGCCGCAACCTCAAGCGGCTTTATGGGTCCTGAGCCTAGTCGGCGCGCGGTCACAGCGCCACATCTCACCCCACCCCCGGCGCCAAGAACTGATGGATCGCCGCCACCACCACGCTCCCCTCCCCCACCCCTGACGCCACCCGCTTCACGCTCCCCGCCCGCACGTCGCCCACCGCGAAGATGCCCGGCTTGGTCGTGGCATAAGGGGAGTCGAGGGCCCTCTCCCCGTCCCGCCCCGTGACCACGAAGCCCCCCTTGTCCAGGGGCAGGCAGCCGTCGAGCCATTCCGTGTTGGGCTCGGCCCCGATCATCACGAAGAGGTTCTGCACCGGCCGCCGCTCCTCCGCGCCGCTCCGCGTCCGGAAGGTCACGTGCTCCAGCCGCTCGGACCCCTCCAGCCGCGACACCTCCGTGAAGGGGTGCAGCGTGATGCGGTCCGAGGACAGGATGCGCTGCACGAGGTAGTCCGACATGGTGGCCTTGAGCCCCTCGCCCCTGACCAGGACGTGCACGTGGGCGGCATGGCGCGCCAGGAACACCGCCGCCTGCCCCGCCGAGTTGCCGCCCCCCACGACCGCCGCCTCCGCCTCGCGGCAGAGGGTCGCCTCCATGGCCGTCGCCGCGTAGTGGATGCCCGCGCCCTCGAACCTTACGTAGTTCTCCAGGTCCAGCTTGCGGTAGCGCGCCCCCGTCGCGACCACCACGACGCGCGCCTGCACCCGCCCGCCGTCCTCCAGCCTCACCGCCAAGGGCTGCGCCCCGCAATCTATCCCCGTGGCCGCCCGGCTCACGCGCAGCCGCGCTCCGAACTTCTGCGCCTGCGTCATGGCGCGCCCCGCCAGCGCCTGCCCCGAGATGCCGGTCGGGAAGCCCAGGTAGTTCTCGATCTTGCTCGACGTCCCCGCCTGCCCCCCGGGCGCCATGTGCTCGATGACCACGGTGTCGAGCCCCTCGGAGGCCGCGTAGACCGCCGCCGCCAGCCCCGCGGGCCCCGCCCCCACCACGGCCACGTCATGGACGTGCGCCCCGTCCAGCGGCTCCGTGAGCCCCAGGTCGTCCGCCAGGTCCGGGAGGCTCGGGTTGCGCAGCACGCGGTCCCCCGGATGGATGACCACCGGCAAATCCCGCTCGCCCAGGTCGAAGCACCCGAGGAACCCCCCCGCGTCCGGGTCCACCTCCGTGTCGAGCAGCCGGTGCGGGTAGCCGTTGCGCGTCAGGAACCGCTGGAGCCGCAGGGTGTCCGCCCCGTGCCCCGGCCCGATCAGCACCACGCCCCCCTGCCCGTGCTGGATGAGCCCCACGCGGCGCAGGATGAAGGCGCGCATGATCGTCTCGCCCAGGTCCGTCTCGCCCATCACGAGGCGCCGGAAATCCCCGCGCGGCACGCGCAGGACGCGGGTCTCCCCCCTGGCCCGCCCCGACACCAGGATCTCGCGGTCGTTGAGCAGGTCTATCTCGCCCGTGAACTGGCGCGACCCGTGCACCGTGAGCGCGTGGGGCTCCCCGTGCTCGCCCCGCTCGAAGATCTCCACGGCCCCGTCGAGCACCACGAAGAAGTCCACCGACCGGTCGCCCCTCTCGAAGAGGGGCGCGCCGTCCGCCAACGTCTCCTCGTGCCCGTAGGCGGCCGCGCGCGCCACCATCGCCTCGGGGAGCACCGGAAAGGTCTGCGCCTCGCGCGCGTAGGGGTCGGCGGCGTTGTCGGGGTCCGGCAGCGTCGCGCCGTGGCGCAGCGGCGCCTCGCCTGTCGCCTCCTCCACGTCGCCGGGGAGGGCGTCGGGCGCGCCTGCGTGTCGGATGTCCATGGCCCTGAGGTAAACCCCGCAGCCCGCCGCGCAAGGCCCTGCGGCACTCCCCTCACGGCGGCGCGGCCGCCCCTGGCCCTCGCCTTCCGAGGGTGGCATGGGGGCGCGGCGGACGCGGAGGGACGGGCATGAAGGCGCGCTTGGGCATCTCGCCCATCTGCTGGTGGAACGACGACCTCCCGGAGCTCTCCGACGACGTGTCCCTGGACGAATGCCTGCGCCAGGCGGCCGAGGCCGGCTACGCGGGCATGGAGACGGGCCGGCGCTTCCCCATGAGCATGGCCGAGCTGGGGCCGGCCCTCGCGCGCCACGGCATCTCGGTCTGCGGGGGCTGGTTCTCCGGCACGGTGCTTCTGGGCGACCTGGAGGAGAACCAGGACCGCATCGGCCCGCAGATGGAGCTGTTCAAGGCGGCCGGCGCCCCCTGCATCGTCTACGGCGAGGTCGCGCGCTCCATCCAGGGCGACCGCGCGCAGCCCCTGGCCCGGAAGCCCCGCCTCTCCGACGACGAGATGCGCGCCTACGCCCGCCGCATGACCCTCTTCGGCGAATGGTGCGCCGAGCGGGGGATGCCGCTCGCCTACCACCACCACATGGGGGCCGTGGTGGAGACCGAGGACGATTTGGACCGCTTCATGGCCGCCTCGGGGCCGGGCATCCCGCTCCTCTACGACGCGGGCCACATGGCCATGGCCGGCGGCGACGTCCTGCGCGTCATCGAGACCCACCACGCGCGCATCGCCCACGTCCACGCCAAGGACGTGCGCCAGCCCGTCCTCGACGCCCTGGACCGATCGCGCGAGTCATTCCTCGACGCGGTGGTCAAGGGCGCCTTCACGGTCCCCGGCGACGGCTCCCTCGACTTCGACGCCATCCTCGGCCGGCTCGCCCATCACGGCTACGAGGGCTGGTTCGTGGTGGAGGCCGAGCAGGACCCCCGGGCGGCCCCGCCGCTGCCCACCTCCGCCAAGGGCAACGCCACGCTGCGCCGCCTCCTGGCGGCCGCCGGCTACGAGGTGGCGGCGTGAACCGCGTGGACGGCAAGGTCTGCGTGGTCACGGGCGGCACCCAAGGGCTCGGCGCCGCCGTGGCGCGCGCGCTCGCGGAGGCGGGCGCCGAGGCGGTCGTCACGGCGGGCCGCAACGCCGAGAGGGGCCGCGCCATCGCCGAAGGGATCGGCGCGTCCACCGGCGTCCCCGTCCGCTTCGTCCAGGCCGACCTCGCCCGCGTGGAGGAGGCCCGCGCCGTGGTCCAGGCGGCCGACGGGCACTTCGGCCGCGTGGACGTGCTGGTCAACGCCGCCGGCCTCACCGACCGGGGCGACATCCTCTCGACCACCCCCGACCTCTTCGACCGCCTCTTCGCGGTCAACGTCCGCGCCCCCTTCTTCCTCATGCAGGAGGCCATCCGCGTCATGCTGCGCGTGGGCAGCGAGGGCAGCATCGTCAACGTCGGCTCGATGGCCAGCCAGGGGGGCCAGCCCTTCATCTCCCCCTACTGCGCCAGCAAGGGCGCGCTCGCCACGCTCACGCGCAACACGGCCTTCGCGGTCCTGCGCAACCGCATCCGCGTCAACCAGCTCGACGTGGGCTGGATGTCCACCGACGGCGAGGACCGCGTGCAGCGCGAGCAGATGGGCGAGCCCGAGGGCTGGGCGGCGCGCGCGGGCGCCGCGCTCCCCTTCGGGCGGCTCGTGGACCCCCACGAGGCGGCCCGCGCCGCCGTCTTCCTGGCCTCGGACGACTCGGGGCTGATGACGGGGGCCGTGATCCCCCTCGACCAGTCCGTGCGCGGCGCCTGGGCCTCGGTGGCGCCGACGCCCGAGGGGCCGCTGACGCTCGCCTCCTGACGCCCCTCAGGCGCCCGCCAGGTCCAGCACGGGCGAGCGGCGCAGCCGCAGCCACTCGGCGGCCGCGAGACCGAAGGGCGCCCCGCGCCGGGCGGCGGCATGGCGCAGCGCGGCCTCCACGAGAGGGCGCGGCTCGCCCCCCTCCGCCCGCGCCACCAGCGCCGGGCTCACCCCGGCCGTGCGCGCCTGGAGCGCGAGCTGGCGGGCGATGTTGGCCAGCGGCGTCCGGTGGCACATCACCGCCTCGATGTGCCGCTCCAGCACGCTCGTCGTGTCGGCCACGTGCGTGACGGCCAGCGGCACCCGCCCGAAGGTCCAGCGCTCCACCACGCCGTGGGGCGCGAGGCCCTGCTCGGGGTGGTGCTTGTCGAACTGGGCCGTCCAGGCCGCCTCGTCCACCGCCTCGGCCAGCACCTTGTGGTCGAGGTTGTCCTCGTGGAGCGCGGAGGAGGCGTCGAAGGAGGCGAGCCCGTAGGGCCTGACCCGCCGCACGGCCTCCACGATCCTCTCGCGCAGCATGACGCGGCTGGCGTCGCCCAGGACGTCCGTGGGCCAGAGGAGGTCCTCGACCCCGGCGAGGCCCAGGACGGCCGCCGCCTCGCGCAGCTCGGCCGCGTTGCGCCGGACCGTCTCGGGGGCGTCGAGCCCCACCGAATCCCAGCGGTCGTCCGTCACCCGCAAGGCCTGGACGCGCCAGCCCGCCCCGGCCCAGAGGAGGATCGTGCCGCCCAGGAAGAAGGCCGGATCGTCGGCATGGGCGACCACCAGGAGGATCGTGCGCCCCTCCCCGCGCGGCATCGTCGCGGGCGACAGGACCACGGGCTCGGTCCGGAGGTCGGGGACCGTGAACATCACCCCGGCGTCCTCAACCTTGGCCCGCCGAGGCGGCGATGCCGACCAGGTAGGCCCGCGTCAGGGCCTCCGCGCGGCCCTCGTCGCGCGCGGCGACGGCGTCGCGGATGGCGCGGAGCTGGTCGTGGGCGTGGCGCCGGACGATCTCGGCCACCGCCCCGTTCTCGCGCTGCCCGTCGAAGCGGTGGTCGAGCCGCGCCTTGAGGATCTGGTCGAAGGCCCAGAGCAGGAAGCTGTTGCCCGAGGCCTCGTAGATGACCCGCGCGAAGAGGTAGAGCCGCGACTTGTAGGCGAGCCAGGTGGGCGCCTCCAGCACCCCCGCCAAGGCGTCGTCGAGGCGCGCCGCCCGCTCGGGCGTGAGGTTGCGCGCGGCCAGAGCCGCCGCCCCGGGCTCCAGGATGAGCCGCGCCTCCACCGTCTCCAGGAAGGAGTGCTCGTGGGCGGCCGTCACGTCCACCTCGGCGTCCAGGCGCTCGATGATGCGGGGCGCGTCCGGGACCAGCCAGGTGCCCGCCCCCACGCGGCGCCTGACCAGCCCCGCTTCCTGGAGGATCAGCAGCGCGTCCCTCACCTGGCTGCGCGAGGCGCCCAGGCTGGCGGCCAGGTCGCGCTCGTTGGGCAGCCGCGCGCCCGGCGCGTGGCGCCCCGCGCGGATGGCCTCCAGGAGCGCGGCATGGACATTGGGCGCCCCCCCGTCCATCACGCCGCCCCATAGGCGCGGTCGAGCCGCGCCCGCAGGGTGCGCACCAGCGCCGGCGTGACCCTCTCGTCATGGGCGATGGAATGCCACAGCGGCTCGGAGCGCACGAAGTCGCGCAAGGACAGAAGCGCGTCCTCCGCCTCCTCCCAGGTGACGCCCATGGCGGGGGGCCGCACGTCGAGCCCGACCGTGGCGATGGCCTCGATCATCCGGTCGGCGCCGCTGTCGTGCAGGAGCGAGCCCAAGACCACGCCCAGGCCCACGGGCTGCCCGTGCAGGAACCTGCGCCCCGTGCGCCGCTCCAGCGCGTAGAACAGGAAGTGGTCCGTGCCCTCGATGTGCGCCGGGCACCAGCCCGCCCCGTGGAACGAGGTGCCCCACTTCAGCCCGTCCACCAGCGCCTCGATGCCCCGGTCGGTGAGAGCGCGGATGTCCTCCGCCGCCTCCACGATCCGGTCCACCTTGGCGAGCGACTGCGCCGCGAGGCCCTCGTCCCAGGGCCAGCGCGGGTCGCCCCGGCCGCGGTCCCGCGCGTAGGCCCAGTCGAGCACGCCCGTGTGGAAGCACAGGACGTCCCCGATCCCCGACCAGTTGAGGCGCGGGGGCGCGGCCCGCAGCACGTCGTAGTCCATGAACACGCACTCGGGCACGGCCCAGCCCAGGTAGCGCACCCGCCCTTCGTCCCTCACGCCCGAGCGGTGCGAGTAGACCGCGTTGACCGACAGGGCGGTCGGCGCCTGGAACAGCGGCAGGCCGCGCCGCCACGCGAACCACTTGGCCGCGTCCAGCGCCTGCCCGCCCCCGAGCCCCACGACGCTCCCCACGTCGGTCAGCGCCATCGCCTCCCGGTCGAGGTCCGCGCGCTCGATGCTGGTGGTGAAGTGGACGCGATGCTCGCACCCCTCGAAGTGGCGCGCGAAGAGCCCCCAGAGGTCCGGCATGGTCACGACCAGCACCGGCGGGTTGGCGAAGTTGCGGAACTCCCCCAGGAGCCCGCGCCCCAGCACCGTGGGAAACCCGTGCGCCAGGTGCCCCGTCACGCCGTCACCGTCAGCCCGCCGTCCACGGCCAGGCACTGCCCCGTCACGTAGGCCGCCGCATCGGACAGCAGGAACACGAAGGCCCCCGCGCAGTCCGAGGGGGTCCCCGCGCGGCGCAGGGGGATGCGGCCCTTCTCGACGTAGGCCAGGCGGAACCACTCCGTCTGGTGCTCGTGCGTGCCGTCCCCCTGCACGGCCATGCGCGTGTCGATGAAGCCCGGCGCGACGGCGTTGACGCGCAGGGGCGCCAGGTCCACCGCCATGGCCCGCGTCAGCATCAGCCCACCCCCCTTGGCCGTGGCGTAGGCCGCCGAGGACGGGGGCGCGAGGAAGCTCTGCACCGACAGCGTGTTGACCACCGCGCCCGCCGTCCCCAGCCAGGGCAGCGCCGCTTGCGTCACGCGCAGGATGGAGGCGAGGTTGACGTCCAGCACGCGCCGGAAGCGCTCGGACGTCACCGTCGCCGCGTGCGCCTCGTCGAGCACGGCCGCGTTGTTGACGAGCCCGTCGAGCCCCCCCAAGGCCTCCGCCGCCGCCCGCACGCCAGCCTGGGCCGAGGCGTCGTCGGACACGTCCATGACGACGCCCGGCACGCCCAGCCGCGCGGCCGCCTCCCGCAGCGGCCCCTCGTCGATGTCCGAGAGCGCCACGGCCGCCCCCGCCTCGCGCGCCGCCTCCGCCACCGCGAGCCCGATGCCCCGCGCCGCCCCCGTCACGAGCACCCTGCGCCCGCCCAGCGTCACGCCAGCCACCCGATGGCGGCGCGCGCGCGGGCGCGCTTCTGCTCCTCCCAGGTCGTCCCCGGCCCGGGCGCGAGGATCGCCTCGCGGATCAGTCTGGCGGCCATCGCGGCCTCCTCCTCGGTGGCGTTGCAGGGGTCGAGGTGCAGCACCCCCTTCTCCGCGTGGTCGTCGCGCAAGGCAACCGCCGGCTCGCCCGCCACCAGCGTGGCGGCCAGGTCCCACGCGCGGGGCGCCGGCCTCTCCAGCCGCATCTCCAGCCGCGTGATCGGGTTGCCCGTCCAGTCCGGCAGGGGCGCCAGCGTCACGCCGGGCAGCCCCGACAGCGCGTCCGACAGCCGCGCCAGCACCCGCCCCTCGCGCGCGGCCTCGCCCGCATGGTCCCGCCGCTCCCAGGCCCCCAGCGCCGCCACGACCCCCGCGATCCCCTCCTTGCCCACCTTCATCAGCCGCCCGAGCCCGCGGTTCTGGAGATGCACCGCGCGCACCATCGCGCGGGTGCCCGCCACGATCCCCGAGGTCGGCCCGCCCAAAAACTTGTGCCCCGACCAGATCACGGCGTCCGCGCCCAGCGCCACCGCCCCCGTCAGGTCGCACTCCGACGCCATGTCCACGATCACCGGCACGCCGTGGGCGTGGGCGATCTCCATCACCAGGCCCAGCGGCAGCTCCCCCTCCCGCGTGGTGTGGTGCGACACCACGTGCAGCACCGCCGCGAGCCCGCCCCTCGCCGCCGCCTCCAGGTGGTAGCCTTCGACCAGGCAGGCCGTCCCCACCGCCACCGGCACGGCGCCGGCCGCCGCCACGGCCTGCGGCACCGGCGCCCCGTAGCTCACCCAATGCGGCATCTGGACGGCCACGCGCCTCTCGCGCGCCCCTGCGTCGGGAAGCGCCTCGATGGCCGCGAGGTCGTCGCCCACCAGCGCCGCCGCCACGCACAAGGTCATGGCCGCCGAGGACGACGAGGTGACCGTCCCCGCCTCCGCCCCCGTCGCCCGGACGATGGCCCGGTGCGCCTGCGCGAACAGCTCGTCCATGACCACGAAGCGCCCCAGCACCTCCGCCACGGCCTGCGCCACCCCCGGCGCGGCGCGCGAGGCGCCCAAGGCCGTCATGGTCCCCGCGAGGTTCAGGACCTCCCTCACCCCTTGACCGCCCCCGCCTGGAGCCCCGCCACCAGGCTGCGCTGCGCCAGCACGGTGAGCACCGCGATGGGCAGGATGGCGACCGTGGAGGCCGCCGCCATGGGCCCCCAGTCGAGGTTCCTGGCCGCCACGAAGCCCGACACGTAGACGGGCAGCGTCTTGGCCCCCGTCCCCGCCAGCATGACCGGGATCAGGAACTCGTTCCACGCCAAGAGCGCCACGAGGATGGTGGTCGCCGCCAGCCCCGGCCGCAGCAGCGGCAGCACCACGTGCCACAGGACGCGGCCCGGCGAGGCCCCGTCCACCGCCGCCGCCTGCTCCAGGGCCACCGGCACCTGGCCGACGAATGACGCCATGAGCCAGGTGGCGAAGGGCAGGTTGACGGCCGCGATCATGACGATCAGCGTCAGGTGGCTGTCGTAGAGCCCCAGCCGCGAGGTGAGCTGGAACAGCGGCACCATGAGGACGATGGCCGGCACCGCGCGCACCAGGACCAGCCCCACCTCCAGCGGCCGGCGCCCGCCGAAGCGCGGGGACCGCGCCAGCGCGTAGGCCGCGAGCGTGGCGACCCCCACGCAGAGCGCCGTGGCCCCTGCCGTCACGACCACCGTGTTGAGCAGGATGCGCCCGAAGCCGCGCGTCTCCCAGATGGCCTCGAAGTTGCGCGAGGTCGGCGTGAAGTCGAGAAGGCGCGGCGGCAGCGCGAAGGTGTCCGCGCGCGCCTTGATGGCGGTGGTGACGGTCCAGAACACCGGGAAGAGCGCCACGAGGGCCGCGAGCGCCAGCACGGCGTAGCTCAGGGCGTCCCCCAGCAGCCCGCGCCTCACGACGCCCTCTCCGCGCGCCGCCACAGGAGCCAGGCGGGCAAGACGAGCAGCACCATGAGCACGCCCAGCGCCGCGGCGCGGCTGGTCTGGAAGAAGCCGAAGCCCGTGTTGTAGATCAGCATCCCCAAGGTCTGCGTGGCCGTCCCCGGGCCGCCCCGTTGGGTCAGGATGAAGAGCAGGTCGAACATCTTCAACCCGTCAATGACGCGGATCAGGAGCAGCACGAGAAGCGCCGGCAGCAGCGCCGGGAAGGTCACGAAGGCGAACACCTGCCAGGGCCGCGCCCCGTCCACCGCCGCGGCTTCCTGCGGCCCCGGCGGCAGCCCCGCCAGCGCGGCCAGCGTCACCAGCATGACGAAGGGGGCCGACTGCCAGGTGTCCACCACCGTCACGGCCCACACCGCCCCCCAGCGCGAGCCCAGCCAGTTGGGCTCGGGCGCCCCCAGCTCCCCCAGCGCCCAGTTGACGATGCCGAGGTCCGTGTCGAGCATGAACCGCCACATGAGCCCGACCGCCACGGGCGTCAGCAGCATCGGCACGATCAGCGCCGTGCGGAACAGCGCCGTCCCCCGCAGCCGCCGGTGCAGCAGCAGCGCGAGGCCCACCCCCAGCGGCATCTGCACCAGGAGCCCGAGCCCCAGCAGCAGCAGCGTCGTGCGGATGGACTCCCAGAAGCGCGGATCGGCGAGGCTGCCTGCGTAGTTCTCCCAGCCCACGAAGCGCGGGGGCGAGAAGCTCCCCAGGGTCTCGTTGCGGAAGCTCAGCCACAGCGCGCCCAGGATGGGCACCAGGAAGACCGCGAGCAGCATCGCCCAGGCCGGCGCCGCCAGGAGCCGCGCGAGCCGCGCCCCCTCCCGCTCGATGGGCCTTTCCGGCCGATCGCCCAGGCGCCCCCCTGGGCGCCCCCGGCCCCGGGAGGCCGGGGCGTCGCTCACGGCGCGCGCTCCTGCGCGAGGATGGGCCGCAGCGTCTCGTTGAGCGCGTCGAGCCCCGCCTGCACCTCCACCTCGCCCGTCAGGATCGCGGGCATGACGTCGAGGATGGCCTTCTCGACCTCGGGCCAGGTGCGGATCTGGGGGTAGCGCTCGATGCGCGAGGTGGCGGGGATGCTGAGCAGCGGCAGGTAGGGGTTGGTGGCCAGCAGGTCCGCGTTCCCCGTGATGCTGGTGCGCCCGATGGCGGCGGCCCCGCTCTCCAGGTAGGCCACCGCGTTGCTGCGGCCCAGCACGAACTCCAGGAAGCGCCAGGCCGCGTCGGGCTCGGGCGCGTCGGCGGGGATACCGATGTTCCAGCCGGCCAGGTGGGTGACGTCCACGGGGCCCACGGGCATCCGCGCCGTCCCGATGTTGCCGAGGTTGGGGTTGGTGGCGGGGTCGAGCGTCGAGCCCCAGTAGCCCGAGTACTGGATCATGGCGCCGATGTCGCCCGAGACGAACTTGATCGTCACGTCGTCGCCGTTGGCCGTGAGCCCGCCCTCGGGCCCGTATTGCAGCATGTCCTTGAAGTACTCGGTCGCCGCCACCGCCTCGGGGCTGTTGACCTGCGGCTCGAAGGTCTCGTCGTAGAGCTGGCCGCCGAAGCTCCACACCAGAGGCATCCACCACCAGGTCGCCTCCCGGCCCCAGCCCAGGATCACGCCGTCGCCCAGCCCCGACGCCTCCACCGCCGCCGCGTTGGCGCGGAACTCCTCCCAGGTGGTGGCGGGCTCCAGCCCGAGCTGGTCGTAGATGTCCGTCCGGTACCACTGGATCATGGGCTCGGTGGACAGCGTGAGCCCCAGCGTCTGGCCTCCCCACTTGCCGTAGTCCTGCTGGCCCTGGCTGAAGTCCGCGATGTCGTAGTCGGGCGACGCCGCGATGTAGTCGTCCAGGGGCCGCATGACGCCGGCCGCGCCGAAGGGCGCCAGGAAGGTGTTGTCGAACTGGGCCACGTCGTACTGCCCCTGCCCCATCTGCACCGACAGCAGCAGCTTCTGGTGCGCCTCGCCGTAGGGCGTCTCGGTCACGACCACCTCGATGCCCGTGGCCTCCGTGAAGGCCGGGATGAAGCTCTGGATGGCCGAGGAGGAGGGGCTCGGGATCAGGTAGAGGCTGATGCTCTCGGCCCCCGCCCCCGTGGCAAGGGCGGCGAGCGAGGCCGCGAGCAGGAGGCGCGGTCTGGTCATGGCTGGCTCCCTGTGGACGCCCGCCGGCCCCGCGCCGGACGGGAGCTGCCCCTCTCCCGGGGGCTGGCCCCAGGACACTCCCCCCGCGCCGGGTCTGTCAACCGATTTCTCGCATCGGTTGACCATTTCCGACCAATCTCCCGTTGACAGCCCCGCGCGGCGGCGGCGAAGCTCGCCCCATCGCGGTCCGGGGGGAGGGCCATGGCGGCGCTCGAGACCCAGGCCCTCCACAAGGACTTCGGCGCCCTGCGCGTGGTGGAGGGCCTGGACCTCCGCGTGGAGGACGGCGCCTTCACCGTCCTCGTCGGCCCCTCCGGCTGCGGCAAGAGCACCATCCTGCGCATGGTCGCGGGCCTGGAGGACGCCACCGGCGGCCGCGTCCTGATCGGCGGGCGCGACGTCACGGACCTGCCCGCGAGGGCGCGCGACGTGGCCATGGTCTTCCAGGACTACGCGCTCTACCCGCACATGAGCGTGGCCGACAACCTCGCCTTCGGCCTCAGGATGCGCGGCGTCCCCAGCCCCGAGCGCGCCCGGCGCGTGCGCGAGGTGGCCGACCTGCTCCAGATCGGCCCCCTGCTCGACCGCCGCCCCCGCGCCCTCTCGGGCGGCCAGCGCCAGCGCGTCGCCATGGGCCGGGCGCTGGCGCGCCGCGCCGCCCTCTTCCTCTTCGACGAGCCCCTCTCCAACCTCGACGCGGCGCTCCGCCTGGAGGTGCGCACCCAGATCAGGCTCCTGCACCGCGCCCTGGGCCAGACCTCGCTCTTCGTGACCCACGACCAGACCGAGGCCATGACGCTCGCCGACCGCATCGTCTGCCTCCAGGGCGGCCGCGTCGCGCAGGAGGGCACGCCCGACGAGCTCTACGCGAGGCCCCGGACGCTCTTCGTGGCCTCCTTCATCGGCTCGCCCCCCATCAACCTCCTGCCCGCCGTCGCGCTCGACGGGGAGCTGCGGCTCCAGGACGGGCAGGCCGTGCCGCTGCCAAAGGGGGCGCCGGTGGCGCAGGGCGCGGGCCTCGTCGCAGGCCTGCGCCCCGAGGACCTCTGCGACGACGCCCGTCGGGGCGCCATGGCCGACCCCCGCCCCCTCACCGTCACCGCCGTCCTCACCGAGACGCTCGGCGCCGACGCCGTCCTCCTCGCCGACCTCGGCACCGCCCGCGTCTCGGCCCGCTGCTCCCCCTCCTTCCGCCCCCCGCCCGGCGCCCGCGTCCCCCTCTGGGCCGACGCCGGGCGCCTGCACCTCTTCGACCCCGCCACGGAGCGGCGCCTGTGACCCTCGACCCCGCCGCCTTGCGCCCCTTCCCGACCGTCCTGGGCCGGGGCCTCCTCGCCGAGATCGCCGCCGTCGCGGCGCCCCCCGTGGTGGTCGTCACCATGCCCGACCTCCTCCCCCTGTTCCGCGACCGCCTGCCGGACGGCGCCCACGTCCACCTCGTCGGCTCCCTGGAGCGCGCCGACCTCGAATCCCAGGTCGCCGCCCTCCCCCCCGCCGCCTCCGTGGTGGGCCTCGGCGGCGGCCAGGCCCTGGACGTGGCCAAGTACCTCGCCTGGCGCCGCCACCTCCCCCTCCACCAGCTTCCCACCTCGCTCTCCGTGGACGCGATGTTCGGTCAGCGCGCCGGGGTGCGCGAGGACGGCCTGGTCCGCTACCTCGGCTGGGCCGTCCCCCAGTCCGTCTACCTCGACCTCGACGTCATCGCCGCCGCCCCCCCGCGCCTCAACCGCGCGGGCCTGGGCGACGCGCTGTGCCTGCTCACCGGCGCCTGGGACTGGCGCCACGCCCACGAACGGGGCCGCTGCGAGCCCCGCTGGCCCTTCGACGCCCGCCTCGCCGCCCATTCCGAGTCCGTCGCCGAGGACGTCCTCGCGGGCGCCCAGGCCATCCATGACGTGAGCCCCGAGGGCATCGCCCTCCTCGTGCGCGCCTTCCAGTGGGGCGGCGCGAGCTACCACGCCTCCGGCTGGTGCCCCCGCCACGTCGAGGGGATCGAGCACCAGCTCTTCTACGCCCTGGAGGCGCGCACGCGCCGCAAGTTCGTCCACGGCGAGCCCGTCTGCCTCGGCATCGTCCTCGGCGCCCTCCTCTTCGACCGCCGCGCCGAGGAGCTGCGCCAAGCCATCGCCACCGCCGGCGTGGACATCCGCCCCCGGGCCATGGGCCTCGCCTGGGACGACGTGGGCGCGGCCGTCCTCGCGCTCCCCGCCTTCGCGCGCGACGCGGGGCTCCCCTGGGGCATCGCCCAGGACGCCCCCATCACGCCCGCCACCGTCCGCGCGCTGCGCGACCTCGTGGAGTCCGCCCCATGACCCCCGAGGCCCGCCTGAGGACGCTCGGCCTGGCGCTCCCGCCCCTGCCCGCCCCCGTGGGCCGCTTCGTGGCCGCCCGCGCCGAGGGCGGCCTCCTCCACCTCTCGGGCCAGGGCCCCGTGCGCCCGGACGGCACCCTCGCCACCGGCCTCGTGGGCGCGGGGGTCACCGCCGAGGAGGCGCGCGACCACGCCCGCCTCTGCGCCCTGACCCTCTGCGCGGCCATGCGCGAGGCGCTGGGCTCGCTCGACCGCGTGGCGGGCCTCGTGCGCCTCCTGGGATTCGTGCAGGCCGCCCCCGGCTTCGCCCGCCACCCCTTCGTGCTGGACGGCGCCTCCGACCTCTTCCACCACCTCTGGGGCGAGGCGGGCCGCCACGCCCGCTCGGCCGTGGGCGTGGCCTCGTTGCCAGGAAACATCACCGTGGAGGTGGAGGCGGTGGCGCGCCTCTCCCCCTGAGCCCGGCCGTTTGACGCCCCCCGACCCGCCCCTATGACTCCGGCCAAGCTTGGCCAGTCCCGGAGCGCCCCCTTGTCCTTCCTCGGCCCCCGCCCCACCGTCGCCATCGTCGGCACGGGGCCCACCGGCCTCTACGCCCTCGCCCAGCTCCTCGCCGCGCCCCTCCCCCCGGCGGTCACGCTGTGGGAGGCCCAAGGGGAGGCCGGCTGGGGCAGCCCCTACGCGCCGGGCCTCAACGACCCCCTCATGCTCTCCAACATCGCCAGCATCGAGCTGCCCCCCCTGGGCGAGACCCTCCTGTCCTGGCTCCGCCGCCAGCCCCCCGAGGAGCTGGCGCGCCTGGGCGTGGAGCCCGCGACGATGGACGACCGCACCTTCCACCCCCGCGTGGTCCTGGGCGAATACTTCCGCGCGGGCCTCGCCCGGCTCCTGCGGGGGGCCGAGCGGAGGGGCGCCCCCGTCACGGTGCGCACCCACCGCGAGGTCACCGACCTCGCCGTCCAGGACGGGGGCATCCTGCTCGCCGCCCGCGCCCCCGACGGCGCGGAGGAGCGCGCCCTCTTCGACCACGTGGTCGTCGCCACCGGCCACGACTGGCCCGACCGGGCCGAGACCGCGCCCCTCTTCTTCGCCTCCCCCTGGCCCGCCCACGCCCTCAAGCGCGTCCCGGCCGTCCATCTCGGCATCCGCGGCACGTCGCTGTCGGCGATAGACGCCCTGGTGGCCGTGGCGGGCGCCCACGGCGCCTTCCTGCGCGACGCCTCGGGCACGCTCCGGTGGTTCCCCGGGCAGGGCGCCGAGGGCTTCCGCGCCACCCTCATGTCGCGCAAGGGCATCCTGCCCGAGGCCGACTTCCACGTCCCCATCCCCTACGAGCCCAACGTCGCCGTCACCCCCGAGGCCGTGGACGCGCTGGTCGCCTCGGGGCGCCCCGACCTCCTCGACGCCCTCTGGGAGCTGCTGCGCGAGGAGATCGTGGGGGCCGACCCCGACTGGGCGGCCGGCATCGGCCTGGCCGCGCTGGACGCCGACACCTTCCCCGCCGCCTGGTTCGCCCCGCGCGAAGCCCGCGACCCCTTCGCCTGGGCCGCCCTCAACCTCGCCGAGGCCCGGGCCGGCTACGAGCGCCGCCACACCGTCCCCTGGCGCTACGCCCTCCTGCGCGCCCACGAGGTGGTCGAGCGCGCCGTCCCCCACCTCTCCCCCGAGGACCGCGACAGGTTCGACCGGGGCCTGAGGCAGGTCTTCGTGGACGACTACGCCACCGTCCCCCACGAGAGCGTCGAGCGCCTCCTGGCGCTGCGCGCCGCCGGGCGCCTCGACGTCCTGCGCCTGGGCTCCGACTACGACCTGCGGCCCGCCGAGGGCGGCGGCGCCGTGGTGGCGGTCGGGGCCGCCGAGCACCGCTTCGCCGCCTTCGTGGACGCCACCGGCCAGGGCGCCCGCCCCGTGGAGGCCCTGCCCTTCCCCACGCTGCTCGCCCAGGGCGCCGTGCGCCCCGCCCGCGCCCGCCCGCGCGGCCTCGACGAGGGGGGCGAGGAGACGGCGGGCGTGGAGCTCGACGACGCCTTCCGCCCGCTCGGCCTCCCCTCCGGGCCGCCGCCCCTCCACCTCCTGGCGCTGCCGTTCCTGCTGCACCGCAGGCCCTTCGCCCAGGGGCTCACGGGGGCCGAGGAGCTGGGGCGGACGGCCGCCCGGGCCATCCTCGGCGCCGCCCCCGTCCTCGTCAGCCCTTGACGGCGCCGGCCGTCAGCCCGCTGACCAGGTAGCGCTGGAAGAACATCACCAGCAGGAAGATCGGGATCATGATGCTCACCACGGCGGCGACGGCGAACATCACGTTGCCCTCGTTCTGGATGCTCCCCAGGTAGCTCGCGATCTTGGGCACCATGGTCTGGTTGCGCTCGCTCAGCACCAGCCCCGTGACCGTGAAGTCGTTGTAGGCGAGAAGGAACGAGAACAGCCCCGTGGTGATGACGCCCGGCCACATGACCGGCACGATGGCCAGCCGGAACGCCTGGAAGCGCGTGCAGCCGTCCACCAGGGCGCTCTCGTCGAGGTCGCGCGGGATGCCCTGGAAGAACGAGTACATCATCCACAGCGTGAACGGCTGGTTGAGCGCCACCAGCACGATGATGGCCGTGGGCAGGTGCCCCCACAGGTTGAGCTGGAAGAACGGCAGCAGGTAGCCCGACACGATGGTGATGTCGGGCATGGCCCGGAAGAACAGCGCCGCGATGAGGATCACGAAGCGGTAACGGTAGGTGGACCGCGCGAGCGCGTAGCCCCCGAGCGTCCCCACCGTCAGCGACACGGTGGTCACGAACAGCGCCACGATCGCGGTGTTGAGCGCCGAGCGCCAGAACCCGGTGGCGACCCAGGCGCCGTAGTAGCCGTCCGTGGTGAAGGCCGAGCCCGTCACGCGCAGGGTGTTGACCCCGAAGATGGCGTTCCACCACGTCTCGCGCGAGAAGAAGTCGGCCTGGATCTTGAACGACCCCCACACCGTCCAGGCGAAGGGGAAGGCCGCGACGAACAGCCACAGGAGCACGAAGCCCGAGGCCACCCAGATCAGCCAGGGCGGCCGGCGGAAGGCGCGGGGCTCGAGAGGCACGGCCATCAGCGGGCCCCCCTCACCGGGCCACCGACAGCTCGCGCGCCACGCGCAGCAGCACGGGGACGATGAGCACCGCGATGAAGCCGATGGTGATGACGGACGTGGCGGCGGCCGAGCCGAAGAGCTGCGTGGTCTGCGTGTTGAGCGAGGAGTAGATGAGGTAGCTCAGCGAGGTGGCCGAGGCCCCGGCGTTGAACGAGATGATGGGCTCGAAGACCCGGAAGTTGTCCATCAGCTGCACCAGGAGCACGAAGAGGATCAGGGGCTTGATCGAGGGCAGCACGACGTGGCGGATGCGCTCGACGCGGCTCGCGCCGTCGATCATCGCGGCCTCCACCGTGTCCTTGGGCACCGCCTGGAGCCCCGCGTAGAAGACGATGAAGCTGAAGGGCGCGTTGGTCCAGGTGCCGTAGAGGATGAGGAACACCCAGGTGAGCGCCGGGGAGGCGCGCATGGACAGGTCCGGGTCGCCCGTGAGGCTTTGCAGCGCCGCCCCCAGGATGCCGTCCGTGTTGAGCATCCAGTAGAGGATCAGCGCCCCCACCAGCGGCGTGATGACCATGGGCACCAGCGACATGAAGATCACCGGCCCCTTGAGCAGCCGCGGCACCGTGTTGACGGCCAGGGCGATGACGAAGCCCAGGATCATGGCCAGGGGCGTGACCAGGAACGTGTAGGTGAAGGTGAAGGCCAAGGCCCGGTAGAGCGGCAGGTTGTAGAGCCCCGTCATCACGTCGCGCGGGCCCGAGGCCTCGCGGAAGACCTCGGCCACCTCGGCGAAGGCCAGGTGGTTGCGGTCGAGGTAGGTGCCCAGCCCGTTGAACTGGCCGAGAGGCTGGGCCTCTCGCAGCGCGGCCGTGGCGGCCGCGTCCACGGTGGTCTCGGTGGTGCAGGGGGCGAGCGGCTGGCAGGTCTCGGTGACGCGGATGACCGCCGGGTGCTCGATGTAGAGCGACTGCACCACGATCGAGACGATGGGCAGCAGGATGAACAGGAACATGGCGAAGAGCGACGGCGCCATGAACTGGAAGAAGGTCTTGTGCGGCACGTGCGGCCCCCGCCCCTGCGCACGGCCCCGGGGGGATGCCCCGGGGCCGGGTGTCGCCCTATTGCAGGAAGCCCGCCTGCTGGGCGGCCGAGGTGTAGGCCGCCGTCACGTCCGCGAGCGCCTTGTCGGCGTCCTCGCGCCCCGCGATGAAGTCGGCGAGCTCCGTGCCCAGCACCTCGTGCAGCGTGCCCATCCACGGCACCATCGGGTAGGGCCTGGCGCCCCCTTGGGCGTTGGCCACCACGCCCACGGCCGCCGCCCCCGGCTGGTAGCCGCGGATCAGCCACACGGCGGCGTCGGGGTTGGCGGAGGCCACCTCGGGCCTGATCGCGTGCATCATGGCCTGGAAGGACGCGGCCGCGTCCTCGTCCGAGATGTTCTGGGCGATGGTGAAGCCGTCCCACCAGAGCGCGGCCGCAGGGATCGTGCCCCCGCCGATGGTGGGGGCCGCGGCGAACACGGTGTTCTCGACGACCTCGGGCCGCGCCTGGGCCGGGTCGATGAGCGTCCCCGCGAGCGAGCCCCAGTTGTTCATCAGCGCCACCTGCCCGTCGCGGTAGAGCTGGCCCGTGGAGTCCGAGTCGAAGGTCACGTAGTCGGCCGACATGAACTGGGTCATGTCGCGCATGGTCTGCAGCGCGAGCCGCCCCTGTTCGTTGTCTATGGCGAGGGTGGCGGTGCCGGGCTCGAAGAACTCGGCCCCCGTGCCGAGGTACATGTTGACGAACTCGGCCGCGAGGTCCCAGCCGGCGGCGTCGTTGGCGGCCAGCGGGCTCGTCACCCCCAGGCCCTGCAAGGCGGGCCCGGCCGCGATCCACTCCTCGTAGGAGGTGGGCGCGGCGACGCCCGCCTGCTCCAGCAGGTCGCGGCGCATGACGGTGTGCTGGCCGTTGGCCATGAAGGCGATGGCCATGGTCCGCCCGTCTATCTTGATGAGCTGGCCGGGGTCGAGCTGCTGCCCATACTGCGCCACCAGGTCGTCGAGCGGCCGGATCAGCCCGTCTGCCAGGAGCGGCACGATCGAGTTGTTGGCCACCACGGCCACCGTGAACTCGGCCGGGTCGGCGGTCAGCGCCGGCACCTGGATGCTCTTGTGCTCGGTGGTGTTGTTGGCCGTCACCGTGACCGCGTCCGTGGCGCACTCCATGGCGCCCGCGTTGACCACGCGCAGCGCCTCGAAGTCGTTGCTCAGGATGCGCACGGAGGCCGGCCCCTCGATGCCGCAGCCCTCCTGCGCGAGCGCCGGCCCCGCGGCGGCCAGGGCCAGCGCCGAGGCGAGCGTGCTCCTCAGAAGCGTCATGGATCGTCACTCCCTGTTGGGCCGCGCCCCGGAGCCCCCGGGGCGGCCTCGTTTTGCATTCGATTGCAGCGGAGCATATCACGGCCCCGGCGCGGGGGAAGGACATTTATCCATGAATCCCCAGCCCCGTTGCAAGCGTATGCACTCCGTGGCAGGCTCGCGCGGCCAAGAGGGAGGGCACCATGGCGATGCGCGGCTTCGACCCCCGGTGGAAGGACCTGCCGGACTACATCCTGGGCATCACCAAGGCCATCTGGGAGGACCGCGACGTCGCCGGGCTCCACCACTGGTACGGCGAGCGCATGCTCAAGCGCGGCTCCAGGGGCATCGTCGAGGGCGCCCAGGCCGTCATAGACGAGACCAACCAGAGCCTCGCCGCCGCCCCCGACATCCAGCTCCTGGGCGAGGACGTCATCTGGTCGGGCGACGACGTGGACGGCTTCCTGTCCTCGCACCGCGTCCTGGAGCTGTTCGAGGCGCGCGACGACGAGGGCCGCCCCACGGGCAAGCGCATCGTCGAGCGCGTCATCGCCGACTGCTACTGCATCGCCGACCAGATCACCGACGAATGGCTGGTCTACGACCAGGGCTCGGCGGCCCGCCAGCTCGGCTTCACCCCCAGGGAGATGGCCGCCGCCGAGATCGCCGCCGAGGGCGGCCCCGGGACGGCCCGCGCGCCCTTCACCCACAGGACGGACAAGGCCGGCCCCTACACGGGGCGCGGCAACGACGACGAATGGGGCCTGCGCTACGAGGAGCTGCTCCGCTCGGTCATGCGCGCCGACTTCACGGCCGTGGCCAAGACCTACGACCGCGCCGCCCACCTCGTCCTGCCCGGCGGGCGCACCGAGCACGGGGCCGTCGAGGCCGACAGGTTCTGGCTGGGCGTGCGCGCCGCCTTCCCCTCGGCCGAGCTCGTCATCGAGCACCGCATCGGCCGCGGCTCCGACCCCCTCATGCCGCCGCGCAGCGCGGTGCGCTGGTCGCTCATCGGCAGGCACGAGGGCAAAGGGATGTTCGGCAGGCCCACCGGCGCCGAGGTCCACCTGCGCGGCGCCTCCCACGCCGAGTGGGGCCCCTGGGGGCTGAGGCGCGACTACGTCCTCTTCGACGAGGTCCATGTCTGGAAGCAGATCCTTCTCCACCAGGGCTGAGCCCGCCCAAGGAGCAGGCATCCGCCCGGCGGACGGGCGCAAGCGTCCTTGACCGGCCGGGGCGGCGGGTGCAGCCTCCGCCCCATGCTGGACCTCCTCCTGCGCGGCGCCAGGCTCCCGGACGGGCGCGTCGTGGACCTGGGCGTCCAGGGCGGCCGCGTCGCCGCCCTCGCCCCCCGGCTGGAGGCCGAGGCCGCCCGCGTGGTGGACGCCACGGGGCGCCTCCTCGCGCCCCCCTTCGCCGACCCCCACTTCCACATGGACGCGACGCTCTCGCTGGGCCTGCCACGCCTCAACCGCTCGGGCACGCTGCTGGAAGGCATCGCGCTGTGGGGCGAGCTCAAGCCCCTCCTCACCCCCGAGGCCGTGGCCGAGCGCGCGCTCCGCTACTGCGACCTCGCCGTCTCCCAGGGCCTCCTCGCCATCCGCACCCACGTGGACGTCTGCGACGACCGCCTCACGGCCGTCGAGGCCCTGCTCGACGTGCGCGCCAAGGTGGCGCCCTACATCAGTCTCCAGCTCGTCGCCTTCCCCCAGGACGGCCTCCTGCGCTCCCCCACCGCCGAGGCCAACCTGCTCCGCGCGCTGGACAGGGGCGTGGACGTGGTGGGCGGCATCCCCCACTTCGAGCGCACCATGGAGGACGGCGCCGCCTCCCTGCGCCGGCTGTGCCAGATCGCCGCCGACCGCTCGCTCCCCGTGGACATCCACTGCGACGAGACCGACGACCCCCTCTCGCGCCACGTCGAGACCCTGGCCGCCGAGACCACCCGCCTCGGCCTCGGCGCCCGCGTGGTGGCCTCCCACGTCACCTCCATGCACTCCATGGACAACTACTACGCGTCGAAACTCATCCCGCTCATCGCCGAATCCGGGATGCACGTGGTCCCCAACCCCCTCATCAACATCACGCTCCAGGGCCGCGCCGACACCTACCCCCGCCGACGCGGCCTGACCCGCATCCCCGAGCTGCGCGCGGCCGGCGTCAACGTGGCCTTGGGCCAGGACTGCACCATGGACCCCTGGTATCCCCTGGGGAGCGCCGACATGCTCGAGGTCGCCCACATGGCCGTCCACGCCGTCCCCATGACCTCGCGCGAGGCCATGGCGTGGTGCTTCGAGTCCGTCACCCTCAACGGCCACCGGGCCATGGGCCTGCCCGACCCGACCCTCCGCGAAGGCGGCCCCGCCAGCTTCGTGCTGCTCCAGGCCCGCGACCCCATCGAGGCCGTGCGCCTGCGCGCCACCCGCCTCCTGGTGGTCCGCGACGGCCGCGTCCTCTCCGAGACCCCGCCCCGCCTCGCGGCCCTGTCGCTGCCGGGGCGCCCCGCCACGCTCGACCCGGCCACCTACGCGCCGCCCGAAGACTGAACAGGGGAAAACGCCCATGACCCGCACCACCCGCCGCCACGTCCTCATCGGGGGGGCCGCCACCCTGGCGCTCCCCACCCTCCTGCGCGCCCAAGGCACGCCGCTGCGCGTGGCCGCGGTCCACGCCTCCCCCGTGGAGAACGCCTGGAACAGCCGCGTCCACCTCGCCTTCCAGGAGGCCGCCGCCCAGGGCCTCATCACCTACGAGTTCTCCGAGGGCGTGTCGGCCACCGACTACCCCCGCGCCATGCGCGAATACGCCGAGGGCGGCGCGCGCCTCGTCTGGGGCGAATCCTACGCCGTCGAGAACGAGGCCCGCGAGGTCGCCGCCGACTACCCCGAGGTGGCCTTCCTGATGGGCTCATCGGGGGCCCCCGAGGGCTCCAACTTCGGCGTCTTCGGCACCCGCAACCACGAGGCCGCGTATCTGGCCGGGATGCTCGCCGCCCCGATGTCCCGGTCGGGCCGCTTCGGCTCGGTCGGCGGCTACCCCATCCCGGAGGTCAACCTCCTCATCAACGCCTTCCGCCTGGGCGTCCAGGAGGCGCGCCCCGACGCGACCTTCTCCAACGCCTTCATCGGCGCCTGGTTCGACCCCGCCCGCGCCAAGGAGGCCGCCATCGCCCAGGTGGACGCCGGCGCCGACATCCTCTTCGGAGAGCGCATCGGCACGGCGGACGGCGCGCAGGAGCGCGGCGCCAAGGCCATCGGCTCCCTCATTGACTACACGCCCCGCTACCCCGGCACCGTCTTCGCCAACGCGGTCTGGAACTACGGCCCCACGGTGGCGGCCGTGGTCGCGGACGTGGAGGCCGGCACCCCCGTGGGCCGCGACTACACCGAGTACAGCTTCATGAGGTACGGCGGCAACGACATCCTCTTCGTCCCCGAGGAGGTGCCCGCCGACGCCGTCCCCGCCATGGAGGCCAAGCGCGCCGACATCATGTCCGGCGCCTTCGAGGTGCCGATAGACGCCGACGAGCCCGCCTGAGCGCCCTCCCGGATGGAGGACGCCACGGCCCTGCGCCGCGCCCTCCTGCGGGGCGAGGCCGACCCGCGCGCCGTGCTCGCCGCCACGCTCGCGGCCGCCGAGCGCCACGCCGGCCTCGGCGCCGTCGCCCGCCTCGACCCCGCGCTCGCCGAGGAGCACCTGGCGGCCCTCGCCGGTCCCAGGGCCCCCGGGGGCGCCGTGCCGACGCTCGCCAAGGACCTGGGCGCCGCCGCCCGGGGCCTGGCGCCGGCGGGAGGCTCCGCCGCCCTGCGCCGGCGCCTCCGCGATCCCGCCCGCGACGGGCGGCTCTTCAAGGCCCTGCGCCGCGCGGGCCTCATGCCCATCGGCCTCTCGACGGTCCCCGAGTTCGGCCTGTCGCTCGACACCCCCGGCGCGCGCAACCCCTTCGCGCCCGACCGCGGCGCCGGCGGCTCCTCCGGCGGGGCCGCCGCCGCCGTGGCCGCCGGCATCGTCGCCATCGCCCACGCCACGGACGCCGCCGGCTCCATCCGCGTGCCGGCCGCCGCCTGCGGCCTCGTCGGGCTCAAGCCCTCGCGCGGCGCCTTCCCGCAGGAGGCGGGCTTCGCCAACCACCTCATGGGCCTCGCCTCCGAGCTGGTGCTCGCGCGCTCCGTGCGCGACGTCCACTGGGCCTTCGACGCGACGCTGGGGATCGTCGGGACGGACCCGGCGCGGCGACCGAAGCCCCCGCCCTGGACGCTCGAAGTGGGCCTCGCCATCCCCGACCGCTGCGCCCCCGCCCAAGGCCTCGCCGCCCGCGCCGCCGTCCTCGCCCTCCTGCGGGACCGCGACGGCGCCCGCCAGGTGGAGGTCAAGGAGGTGAAGGCCCCCGACGCCCTGGGCGCCGAGGCCGCCGCGCTCGCCCGCCTCGTCCTCTCGGTCTCCCTCGCCCACTGGCTCGACGGCCTGCGCATCCCCCCCTCCGAGGTCTCCCCCCTCGCCGCCGCCGTGGCCGAGGAGGGCCGCGCGCTGCCCGGCACGGCCGTCTTCGCCGCCTCCCGCGACATCGCCCGCGTCACCGAGGGCATCCGGCGGCTCTTCGAGGGCATCGAGGTGCTCGTGATGCCCGTCCTCTCCGGCCCCCCGCCCCCCTTCGGCGCCTTCGACCCCGAGCCCACGACCCCCGCGCGCCGCTTCGCCGCCATGGAGGCCCTCGCCCCCAACGCCGCGCTCGCCAACGTGGCGGGCCTTCCCGCCCTCGCCCTCCCCTTCGGCACGGCCGACGGCCTGCCCCTTGGCATCCAGCTCTGGGGCCGCCCGGGCGCGGACCTCGCGCTCCTGGACCTGGGCGCGCGCCTCGAACGCCTCGCCCCGCCCCTCGCCTTCCCCCACCGCGTCGCCGGGTTCGAGACCTTCGCGCCCCCCACGGGCCACCGCGCCACCGAGCTGCGAAGCCGCAGGCCCCATTGACCCCGCCTCCGCCGCCCGCCACGCCCCCTTCACGATCCGGCAAGGAGGATTGACGAATCCCTACCGCACCGCGCGCCCCGTCCCCTCCGCGGGCAACCCCCCCGCCCCCCGTGCTAGAACCCCTCCCATGACCAACCCCGTCCTCCACCTCGATTCGATCACCAAGCGCTTCGGCCCCCTCCTGGCCGTGGACGCCGTCTCGCTGCGCCTCCGGCGCGGCGAGGTCCTCGCGCTGCTGGGCGAGAACGGCGCCGGCAAGACCACCCTCGTCAACGTCCTCTTCGGCCACTACCGCGCCGACGCCGGCACCGTGACCGTGGACGGAACCCCCCTCCCGCCCGAAAGCCCCCGCGCCGCCATCGGGGCCGGCGTCGGCATGGTCCACCAGCACTTCGCCCTCGCCTCCAACCTCACGGTGCTCGACAACGTCGCCCTCGGCCTCGACCCCCTCTGGCTCCCCTGGTCGCGCCGCGCGGCCGTCCGCGCCCGCCTCCTGGCGGCCTCCGAGAAGTTCGGCCTCCCCGTGGACCCCGACGCCCGGGTCGCGGACCTGTCGGTGGGCGAGCGCCAGCGCGTCGAGATCCTCAAGGCGCTGGTGCGCGACGCCCGCATCCTCGTCCTCGACGAGCCCACGGCCGTCCTCGCCCGCCCCGAGGCCGAGGCCCTCTTCGCCACGCTGCGCGCCATGACGGCCGAGGGCCTCTCCATCCTCCTCATCTCCCACAAGATGGCCGAGGTCATGGCCGCCGACCGCGTGGCCGTCCTGCGCGCGGGCCGCCTCGTGGCCGAGCGCGCGACCGCCGAGACGACCCCCGAGGAGCTCGCCGAGCTGATGGTCGGCGCCAAGGTCGCGAGGCCCCGGCGCGAGGCCCACCGCCCCGGCCCCCCCGTCCTGGCCGCCGAGGGCCTCTCCCTGCGCGACAAGGGCCGGACGCTGCTCGACGGCGCCAGCTTCACCCTGCGCGCGGGCGAGGTGCTCGGGATCGTCGGCGTCGCGGGCAACGGCCAGGCCGCCCTGGGGCGCGTCCTGATGGGCCTCCAGCGCCCCGACGCGGGGTCCGTCCTCCTCGACGGCCGCGAGGCCCCCGCCACCCCCCGCGCCCTCGTGGCCGCCGGCGTCGGCCGCGTCCCCGAGGACCGGCTGGCCGAAGGCGTCGCCGGCGACCTCCTCGTCTGGGAGAACGCCACCCTGGACCGCCTGCGCACCCCCGCCCTCTCGCGCGCGGGGATCGTCAGGCGCGGCGCCGCCCGCGCCTTCGCGGCCGACCTCATCGCCCGCTTCGACCTGCGCGGCGGCGGCCCCGACGCCCGCACCGCCCGCCTCTCGGGCGGCAACATCCAGAAGCTGATCCTCGCCCGCGCCCTCTCGGGCTCCCCCCGCGTCGTGCTGGCCTTCCAGCCCACGCGCGGCCTCGACGAAGGCGCGGTCGCCGCCGTCCACGCCCGCCTCCTGGACGCCCGCGCCCAGGGCGCCGCCATCCTGCTGGTGACGGAGGACCTCGACGAGGCCCTCGCCCTCTCCGACCGCCTCCAGGCGATCGTGGCGGGCCGCCTGTCCCTCCCCCTCCCCGCCGAGGAGGCCGACGCCCGCCGCCTGGGCCTCCTCATGGCCGGCCGCTGGGAGGCCCATCATGCGGCTTGAGCGGCGCGAGAGCGTCCCCCTCTCCCTGGCCCTCCTCGCCCCCCTGGGCGCGGTCGCGGCCGCCCTGCTGCTCGCGGGCGGCCTGATCGCGCTGGCCGGCGTGTCGCCGCTCCGGGCCTACGCCGAGATGGCCCGCGGCGCGCTCGGCTCCCGCCTCGCCCTCACCGAGACCCTGACCCGCGCCACCCCCCTCGTCCTGACGGGCCTGGCGGCGGCGGTCGCCTTCCGCGCCCGCCTCTGGAACATCGGCGCCGAGGGCCAGCTCATGCTGGGCGCCCTTGCCGTCGCCTGGGCCGGCCACTCCCTCCTCGCCGGCGCGCCCGCGCTCCTCGCCATCCCGCTGCTGATGCTCCTCGCCATGGCCGTGGGCGCGCTCTGGCTCCTCGGCCCCGTGGTCCTGCGGCTGCGGCTCGGCGTGGACGAGGTGGTCACGACGCTGCTCCTCAACTTCGTCGCCATCCTCCTCGTGGGCCTCATGGTGGAAGGCCCCCTCAAGGACCCCACCGCCTTCGGCTGGCCCCAGTCGGTGGCGATCCCCCGCGACCTGCGCCTGCCCGACCTCGTCGCCCGCTCGCGCCTCCACGTGGGCGTCCTCCTCGCCGTCGCGGCCGCCCTCCTGCTCTGGGCCGCCCAGTCCCGCACCGTCTGGGGCGCCGAGACCCGCGCGGCGGGCCTCTCGCCCCGCGCCGCCGCCTTCGCCGGCGTCTCCATCCCCCGCACGCTCCTCGGCGTCGCCGCCCTCTCGGGCGGGCTCGCGGGGCTCTCGGGCGGCGTCGAGGTGCTGGGCGTCACGGGCTACGTGACCACCACCCTCTCGCCGGGCTTCGGCTACGCCGGCATCGTCGTCTCCATGCTCGCCGCCCTCCACCCCCTCGGCGTGGTCCTCGCCGCCACCTTCGTGGCGGCCGTCTTCGTCGGCGCCGACGCCATGGGCCGCGCCCTCGGCGTGCCCTCCTTCATGGCGGACGTCATCGTGTCCCTGTCGCTCCTGTCCATGCTCGTGGCCCTGCTCCTGGCCACCCACCGGGTGCGGCGATGAGCGCCCTGGACCTCCTCCTGTCCTCGAGCCTCTGGGCCGCCGCCCTGCGCCTCGCCACGCCCCTCATCCTGGGCACGCTCGGCGCGCTGCTGTGCGAGCGCGCGGGCGTGCTCAACCTCGGCATCGAGGGCATCATGACGATGGGCGCCATGACCGCCTGGCTCGCGGTGTTCTCCGGCGCCGACCTCTGGACCGGCCTCCTCGTCGGCGCCCTCTGCGGGGCGCTCCTCGGCCTCCTGCACGCGGGCCTCACCGTGTCGCTGGGCCTCTCCCAGCACGTCTCCGGCCTCGGCATCACGCTGCTCGGCACCGCGCTCGCGGCCTACCTCTACCGCCTCTGGGTGACGGTCGGCGACCTGCCCCCCACCATCACCCCCTTCCCCAACCTCGACGGCCTCGCCGCCGTCCCCCTCCTCGGCCCGGTGCTGGCCGGCCAGTCGGCCCCCACGCTCCTGGCGCTGGCCTTCGCCCTCCTCCTGGCCTGGGTGCTGGCCCGCACCCCCCTCGGCCTCGCCGTCCGCATGACCGGCGAGAGCCCCCACGCCGCCGAGGCCCAAGGGCTGCGCCCCGGCTTCATCCGCGTGGGGGCCGTGGTCGCGGGCTCGGCCCTCATGGCGCTCGGCGGCGCCTTCCTCACCACCGCCGCCTTCAACTCCTTCGTGCCGGGCATGGTCCAGGGGCGCGGCTGGATCTGCATCGCCCTGGTCGTCTTCGCCTCCTGGCGCCCGCTCCGGGCGCTCGCGGGCGCGCTCCTCTTCGCCCTCCTGGACGCCTACCAGCTCCGCCTGCAGGTGCTCGTGGACGGCGTGCCCTACCAGCTCTTCCTGATGGCGCCCTACCTCCTCTCGATCCTCGCGCTCTGCCTCGTCGCCCGCCGCGCCCGCGTCCCCGAGGCGCTCATGCGCCCCTACCGCAAGGGAGAGCGATAGTGTCCCGCCTCCCCACCCCCGGACGCGAGAACTCCCCGGAGGCCCGCGCTACGCTCGGCCCCATGGACCTCAACCCCTTCTCCTCCCCCCTCCGCCCCGCGCTCGCCGGCCGCCGCGGCGCCGTCGCCGCCGCCCACCCCCTCGCGGTGGCCGCCGGCGCCGAGGCGCTCGCCTCGGGGGGCTCCGCCGTGGACGCGGCCATCGCCGCGCAGGCCGCGCTCGCGGTGGTCTCCCCCGACGCCTGCGGCCTCGGCGGCGACGCCTTCCTCCTGGTGCGCGAGCCCTCCGGCGCCGTCCTGGCCGTCAACGGCGCCGGCCCCAGCGCCGCCCGCGCCAGCCGGGCCACCACCACCGGGGGCCTGTCGGTCTGCGTGCCCGGGATCGTGGACGCCTGGACGCTGGCCCACGCCCGCTGGGGCCGCCTCCCTCTTCTCCAGGCGCTCGCCCCCGCCATCGCCATCGCCGAGGACGGCTTGCGCGCCGACCCCGCCCTGCTCGCCGCCCGCGACGCCCAAGCCGACCGCCTGCGCGACGGCGGCGCGGGGGATTGGTCGCTCCTGTCCCTCGCCCCCGGCGCCCCCTTCCGCCAGCCCGCGCTGGCCGCCGCCCTGCGCGCCGTGGCCACCGGCCGCGCCGCCTTCCACGAAGCCCTCGCCCCCGCCATCGCCCGCGCCGTCCAGAGGGCCGGCGGCGCGCTCGACGAGGGCGACCTCCTGCCCCCCGCCGCCACCTTCGAGGCCCCCCTCGCCGTCCCCCTCGGCGCCGCCACCGTCCACGTCCAGCCCCCCGCCTCCCAGGGCGTCCTCCTGGCGCTCGCCCTCGACGCCCTCGCGCGCGGGGGCCACGAGCCCTCCGACCACATGGGCGTCGAGCTGACCGGCGCCGCCTTCACGCTGCGCGAGGACGCCGCCCATGGCGCCGCCCTCCTCGGCCGCCTGCCCCCCGTGGACCCCGCCAGGGCCAGCCGCCGCGCCGGCCCCCGCGCCTACCTGCACACGGCCGGCGTGGCCGTCGCCGACGCCGACGGGCTGGTGGTCTCCTCCCTCGTCAGCCTCTTCGACGACTTCGGCTCGGGCGTCTTCGTCCCCGAGGGCGGCTTCACGCTCAACAACCGCGCGGGCGGCTTCACGGAGGGCGCCAACGCCTTCGCCCCCGGGAAGCGCCCGGTCCACACCCTCGCCCCCGCGATGGTCACGCGAGCGGGCGATGCCACCGCGCTCTCCACGCCCGGCGCGGACGGGCAGGTGCAGACGCTGCTCCAGGTGCTCCTCGCCTGGGGCCTGCGGGGCGACGACCTCGCCTCCGCCGTCTCCGCCCCCCGCTGGCGCAGCGAGGGCGGCCGGCTGCTCGTCGAGGCGGGCCACCCGGGCCGCGCCGACCTCGCGGCGCGGGGCCATGAGGTGATCGAGCTGCCCGCCGGCGACGTCCGCTTCGGCGCCGTCACGGCGGCGGGCGTCTCGTCCGGCGCCCCCTGGGCGCTGCCCGACTGGCGCCGTCAGACCTGGGCGGGAGTCGCGTGATGCAGGAGCCGCAACGCCGCCCCCTCGTAGACCTCGACGCAGTCGAGCAGGTCGCGCCCGAGCACGTGGTCGTCGGGGCCGGAGGCCAAGTCGGGCTGCGGCCCGTAGCAGACCGCCGGCACCCCCCTCAGGCGCCAGCGCGCGGCGTCCGAGGCCGGCAGGCGCGTGACGTCCCTGGGCGCCTCGCCCCGGACCTCGCGCGCCGCCTCGCGCAGCGCCACGGCCGGGGGGCTCGCGGGGTCGCTCCAGTTGGGCTCCCAGCCCTTGACCTCCTCCCAGCCCACGCCGAGCCCGTCGAGCCGCAGGGCCATGTCGGCGCGGGTCATCCCCGGCGGGAGGCGCAGGTCCACCTGCGCGGAGGCCTCGGACACGGCCTGCGAGAAGCCCGCGCCCCCCTCCAGGCGCCCCACGTTGGCGCTGACCCGCATCCCCTCGCGGTTGCCCTCGTGGTCGAGCGAGGCGAGCGGCGGGGCGGCCCTGACCTCGTTCCAGCCGTCCACGGCCAGGAGGGCGGCGGCGAGCCGCGCGGGCGCGCTGGCGCCGCGCCCGGTCAGCATCCCCTGCCCGACCCGGCCCCGCGCCGTCAGGCGCACCCACATCAGCCCCTTCTCGGCCACCGCGAGCCCCATCCCCCCCGGCCCCTCGCCGCAGATCAGCGCCTCGCCCACGAGGTCCGGGCGGGCGTCGAGCAGCCAGGCCGCCCCCTCCGGCCCGAACACGCACTCGTCGGCCACGAGGCTGAGCGTGAGGCGTCCGCCCCAGGGCCGCGCGTCGAGGCGCCGGACCGCGAGGATCATGGCCGCCACGGCCCCCTTCATGTTGCCGGTCCCCAGCCCCAGCAGGCGCCCGTCGCGCTCCGTCAGCTCCAGGGGCGGCACGGTCCAGGCGCTCGCGTCCCCCGGCGGGATAGTGTCGAGGTGGGCGTTGAGGTGGACGTGAGGGCCGTCGCCGCGCCGCAGGTCCACGACCACGTTCGGCTTGCGCCCGTCGCGCGCCAGGACCTCCACGGGCAGGCCCGAGAGCGCCCCGGCGGCGACCCTCGCGGGCCCCGTGGTGTCGCCCGGCGGGTTTTCGCTCTCCGCGCGCACCAGGGCGCGCAGGAGACACACGACATCCTCGGTCATCGGCCCCTCCCGGCGCCATCCTTGGCACCCCCCGCGGGAGGATGTCCATGAACGGCCTGCTCGACGGGCGATGCGCCCTCGTCACGGGGGCCGCGCGCGGCATCGGCCTCGCCGTGGGGCGCGCCATGGCGGCGCAGGGGGCGCGCGTCGTCCTCGCGGACCTCGACCTTGCCGCCACCGAGGCGGCGGCCCGGGGCTTCGCCGAGGGCGTGGCGCTCGACGTGACCTCCGAGGAGGCCACCGAGGCCCTTCTCGACCGCCTCGCGGCGGAGGGCCGCGCGCCGGACGTGGTCGTCCCCAACGCCGGCATCCTGCACCTGGAGGCCGTCGAGACCTTCCCGCTCGACCGCTGGGAGGCGGTGCTGCGCGTCAATCTCACCGGCGCCTTCCTCACCGCGCGGGCCGCAGCGCGGCGGATGGGTCCGGGCGGGCGCATCATCCTGACCTCGTCCCTCTTCGGCCTGCGCGCGGGCGCCCAGAACGCGGCCTACGCGGCGTCCAAGTTCGGCATGGTGGGCCTGGTGCAGAGCATGGCCGCCGACCTCGCCCCCCGGGGCATCCTCGTCAACGCCGTGGCGCCCGGCCAGATCGCCACCGAGATGATGGACAAGCTCGTCAAGGACCGCCTCGCCATGGGCATGGCGGACCCCCGCGACCGGCTCCTCGCGCGCATCCCCCTCGGCAGGCTCGGCGATCCCGCGGAGGTGGCCGGCGCCTACGTGTGGCTCGCCTCGCCGCTCGCGTCCTACGTGACGGGGCAGACGATCGTGGTGGATGGGGGCTGGCAGGTGGGCTAGTCGGCCGCCAGGGCCTCGACCGGCAGGTCGAAGCCCACCTTGACGCGGTCCATGACCACCATGGTCTCGAAGCGCCGCACGTTGCGGTTGCTGAACAGGAACCGCTCCACGAAGGCGTCGTAGGCCTCCATGCTCCGCGCCGTCAGCACCAGCACGAAGTCCGCCTGCCCCGTGACGTAGTAGCACTGCTGGATCTCGGCCATGTCGCGCACGGCGCGCTTGAAGTCGGACACCACGTCCGAATGCTCGCGCTCAAGGGTCACCGTCACCACCATGGTGATGCGCCGCCCCACGGCGCGCGGGTCAATGAGCGCCACCTCGGCCTGGATCACCCCCCTCTCGCGCAGGGCCTGGAGCCGGCGGTGGCAGGCCGAGGGCGACAGGCCCACGCGCGTGGCCAGCTGCGCCGCCGTGATGCGGGCGTCGCGCTGGACCTGCGCGAGGATCTTGCGGTCGAAGGCGTCAAGCTCCATGCGGGAGGATTTCCCCTCGCGGCCTGTCCCGGTGCGGGATCGTCCGCCCCGGCCAACGCCTTTGGGAAATCGTGGTTCCCCCTCGCCCCCATGGTCGTCAGGCACGACAAGGACGACCCATGCAGCTCTCCCGCGACGGCCTCCTCCGCGCCTACCGCGCCATGCGCACCATCCGCGAGTTCGAGCTGCGCGTGCACGCCGAGGCCCAGGCCGGGAGGGTGCCGGGCTCCACGCACCTCTACGCGGGCCAGGAGGCGGTGGCCGTGGGCGTCTGCATGGCGCTCGGCGACGGCGACACCATCGTCAGCACCCACCGCGGCCACGGCCATTCCATCGCCAAGGGCTGCGAGGTCGGCCCCATGATGGCCGAGATCCTCGGCCGCGCCACCGGGACCTGCAAGGGCAAGGGCGGGTCCATGCACATCGCGGACCTCTCCAAGGGGATGCTGGGCGCCAATGGCATCGTCGGCGGCGGGCCGCCCCTGGCCTGCGGCGCGGCGCTGTCGGCCAAGACGCTCGGGACGGGCGCGGTCGCGGTGGCCTTCTCGGGCGACGGGGCCGTCAACCAGGGCACGACGGCCGAGAGCCTCAACCTCGCGGCGATCTGGAGGCTGCCGGTGGTCTTCGTCATCGAGGACAACGGCTGGGGCGAGGCCACGTCCTCCAAGTTCGCCACCGCCGGCTCCATCGTGGAGCGGGCGCGCGGCTACGGCATGGCGGCCGAGCGCGTGGACGGGCTGTCGGTGGGCGAGGTCTTCGAGGCGACGACCCAGGCCGTCGCGCGGGCGCGAGGGGGCGACGGCCCGACGCTGCTGCACGTGGACACCGAGAGGTTCTTCGGCCACTTCAACGGCGACACGGACAGCTACCGCTCGGACGCGCTCAAGGCCGACCAGCGCGCCAACCGCGACTGCCTGATCCGCCTGCGCACCCTGATGACCGAAGGGGCGCTCGCCGAGGTCGGCGCGCTCGACGCGGTGGACGCCGAGGTCGCCGCGACGCTCGACGAAGCGGTGGAGGCCGCGCGCGGCGCCCCGCCCCCGGAGGCCACCACCCTCACCACCGACGTCTACGTCCGCTACGAGGGGCGCCTCTGATGCCGCAGAAGTCGTTCCGCGCGGCGCTCAACGAGGCCCTGCACCAGGAGATGGCGGCCGACCCGCGCGTGATCCTCATGGGCGAGGACGTGACGGGCGGCGTCGGCGGCGACGGCGCCGCGGACGCCTGGGGCGGCGCCTTCGGGGTCTCCAAGGGCCTCCTGGGCCGCTTCGGGCCCGGGCGCGTGCTCGACACGCCCATCACCGAGAGCGCCTTCGTCGGCGCCGCCGCCGGGGCCGCGCTGACGGGGCTGCGCCCCGTGGTCGAGATCATGTTCGTGGACTTCATCGGCGTGTGCCTGGACCAGGTGATGAACCAGGCCGCCAAGTTCCGCTACATGTTCGGCGGCAGGGCGCGGACCCCCATGGTGCTGCGCGCCACCTTCGGGGGCGGGGCGCGGTCGGCCTCCCAGCACAGCCAGGCGCTCTATCCCCTCTTCACCCACATCCCAGGCCTCAAGGTCGTGGTGCCTTCCTCTCCGGCCGACGCCAAGGGCCTCCTCATCAACGCCATCCGCGACGACGATCCCGTGGTCTTCCTGGAGCACAAGATGCTCTACGACGAGACGGGCGAGGTGCCCGACAAGAGCTACACGGTGCCCTTCGGCGAGGCACGCGTGGTGCGCGAGGGGGGCGACGCCACGATCGTGGCGCTCGGCCGCATGGTGCAGCGGGCGGAGGCGGCGGCCAAGGTCCTCGCGGGCGAGGGCATCCAGGCGAGCATCATTGACCCCCGCACCACGGCGCCGCTCGACGCCGACACCATCGTCGAGTTCGCCGAGGAGACGGGGCGCGTGGTGGTGGCCGACGAATCCTCACCCCGCTGCGGCTTCGCCGCCGACGTGGCGGCGCTGATCGCCGAGGAGGCCTTTGGCGCCCTCAAGGCCCCGATCCTCAAGGTCACGCCGCCCCACACGCCCGTGCCTTACGCGCCCGTGCTGGAGGAGGCCTATCTCCCCAGCGCCGAGCGCATCGCCGACGCCGTGCGCCGCGTGGTGCGGGCATGAGGGTCCAGGCCGTGACCATGCCCAAGTGGGGCATGACGATGACCGAAGGCAAGGTCGGCGCCTGGCTCAAGGCGGTGGGCGACCCCGTGGCGCCCGGCGACGAGCTGCTGGAGGTCGAGACCGAGAAGATCGCCAACGTGGTGGAGGCGCAAGGATCCGGCATCCTGCGCCGCATCCTCGTCCAGCCCGGCCAGACCGCCGCCGTGGGCGCCCCCATCGCGCTCCTCGCCGACGCGGACGCGACCGAGGCGGAGCTGGACGCCGTGGCCTCCGAGGCGGCCGTGGCCGAGGGCGCGGCGGGGGCCTTGCGCGAGAGCCGCGTGGACGCGCGCGGCCTGTCGCTCAACGTGGTCTCGGCCGGCTCGGGCGAGGGCGCGCCGCTGGTGCTGCTGCACGGCTGGGCCTCGGACGCCTCGGCCTGGATGTTCGTGCAGGAGGCGCTCGCGGAGGGCCGCGCCGTCCACGCCCTCGACCTGCCCTCGCATGGGGCCTCGGAGGTCGGGGGGGACGCCAGCATCGAAGCGCTGGCCGACAGCATCGAGACGGCCCTGGCCAAGCTCGCGCCCGGCCGCCTGCACCTCGCGGGCCACTCCCTCGGCGGGCGGGTGGCCCTGCGCCTCGCCGCGCGGCTCGGGGACCGCGTGGCCTCTCTTGCGCTCATCGCCCCCGCCGGCCTCGGCGCGGTCAACCGCGGCTTCCTCGACGGCTTCCTCCTCGCCGACCGGCGCAAGCCCATGAAGGAGGCGCTGTCGCTCCTTGTCGCGGACCCCTCGGCCGTGTCCTCCGACATGGTCGAGCGGTCGCTCGCCGCCAAGCGCATGGATGGCGCCACGCAGGCCCTGCGCGCTCTCGCCGACGACGCGCTGGCGGCGCCCGAGGCGGGCGTGGAGGCCGACCTGGCCGCCGCGCCAGCGCCCCTCCTCCTCTGGGGCGCCGAGGACCGCGTGATCCCCCCCGCTCCCGGCGCGACGATGATCGAAGGCGCAGGGCACATGCCCCACATGGAGCGCGCGGCGGAGGTCGCGGCCCGCCTCAAGGCCCACCTGGAGGCCCACCCATGATGCCGGGCCTGCGCGGGGGCGAGCACGTCGGCATCACCGTGCCGTCGCTGGAGGAGGCGCACCGCTTCCTGGTGGAGGTTCTCGGCGCCAAGCTGGTCTTCGACGGCGGCGAGATCGCCGACGACCACACCGTCACGCGGGTGCTCGGCGCCAACCGGGGCGACCGCGCGCGCTACCGCTTCTACCGCCTGGGCCACGGCCTCAACCTGGAGGTCTTCGAGTACGACACCGAGGACCGCGGGAGCCACCCCGGCAACCACCAGGGGGGCGGCCACCACCTGGCCCTCTACGTGGACGCCATCGCCCCCGCCGTCGCCCACCTGCGCGCCCACGGCGTCGGGGTGGACGACCCCGAACACATCGCGGACGGCCCGGCCGCCGGCTCCGACTGGGCCTACTTCAAGGCCCCCTGGGGACTGCAGATGGAGCTTGTCAGCTACCCCAACGGCAAGGGCTACGAGAGGGACGCGGAGGTCCGGCTCTGGCACCCCGCGCATCCCGAGAGATGACCATGATCCGCCACGTCCGCAACGCCCGCGCCTCCGGCGCCCTGCCCCCCGACGCCGCCGCGCTGCTCACCGAGGAGGAGCACCGGGCGGCCCGCGACGAGATCGCATCCTGGCCGGGCTACCGGCCGACGCCCCTGACGGGCCTCCCCGGGGTCGCGCGCGCCGCCGGCATCGGCGCCGTCCACTACAAGGACGAATCCCACCGCTTCGGCCTGGGTTCCTTCAAGGCCCTGGGCGGCGCCTACGCCGTCCTGCGCCTCCTCAAGGAGGTGCTGGCAAGGGACGGCATGGAGGCCACCTCCGCCGACCTCCTATCGGGCCGGCACAGGGGCCGAGCCGCGCGCGAGACCTTCGTGTGCGCCACGGACGGCAACCACGGCCGCTCGGTCGCCTGGGGCGCGCGCAGCTTCGGCGCCAACGCCCGCGTCTACATCCACGAGAACGTGTCCGAGGACCGCGAGAGGGCCATCGCCGCCTTCGGCGCCACCATGGTGCGCCTGGAGGGCGACTACGACGCCTCCGTGCGCGCGGCCGCCCGCGACGCGGCCGCACACGGCTGGCACCTCGTGGCGGACACGGACGCCGGCGGCGGGTCGGACCGCGTGCCGCGCCTCGTGGTGCAGGGCTACACGCTGATCGTCGCCGAGCTGATGGGCCAGCTGCCCGAGCCCCCCACCCACGTGTTCATCCCCGCCGGCGTCGGCGGCCTCGCGGCGGCGGTCGCGGGCCGCTGGGCGGCCGTGACGGGCGCCGCGAGGCCCCGCATGGTGGTGGTCGAGCCCCTGGTCGCCGACTGCGTGTTGCGCGCCCTGCGCGACGGCGCCCCCTCGCCCGTGCCGGGCGACGTCAACTCCTTCATGGCCTGCCTGAGCGCGGGCGAGGTGTCCCCCTCGGCCTGGCCGATCCTGCGGGCCTGCGTGGACGACGCGCTCGCCATCCCCGACGACGCCGCGCGCGACGCCATGCGCGGGCTGGCGCGCGGGCGCTGGGGCGACCGGCCGCTCGTGTCGGGCGAGTCCGGCGTGGCCCCCCTCGCCGCCCTCCTCCTGGCCGCCGCCGACCCGGCCTTGCGCGGGGCGCTGGGCCTCACGGCGGCGAGCCGCGCGGTGCTGATCGGCAGCGAGGGCGCCACCGCCCCCGACCTCTGGGCGGACGCCGTGGGCCTGCGCCCGGAGGAGATAATCGGGGAGCCAACCCCGGCCTGAGACGGCCCCCCCTTGGGGGGAATGCCAACAGCGGGGGCGACGCCCCCGCGAAACGGGAGAACGACCATGACGACATGGACCCGGCGCGCGCTCCTCGCCTGCGCCATCGCGGTCACGGCGAGCGGCTCGCTCGCCCAGGCCATCCAGGAGATCCGCGACCGCGGCACCTTGCGCATCGGCGTGGCCGAAGGCCCCCCCTACCAGTACCCCGACCCCGCCACCGGCGAATGGGTCGGCCTCAACATAGACCTCGCCAACCAGGTCGCGGACATCATGGGCGTGGAGCTCGAGATCGTGCCCGCCACCTGGGCCACGCTCATCACCGGGCTCGAGGTGGACCAGTACGACGTGGTCTTCGCCAACCTCTTCGCCACGCCCGAGCGCGCCCTCTCGGTTGCCTTCACAGACCCCTACGACACCTACGGCTTCCACGTCATGGTGCGCGCCGACAGCCCCATCACCTCGCTCGACCAGCTCGACGATCCCGCCGTGTCCTTCGCGGGCGTGGCCGGCACCGTGGAGGCGCAGTACCCCAAGGAGCTCTACCCCAACGCCGTGGTCAACGAGCTGGTGACGGACCAGGCCGGCATCGGCTTCACGTCGGTGCTCTCGGGCCAGAGCACGGCCTCCTTCGTGGACCCCGGCCTCATGCGCATCTACCAGGCGCAGAACCCCGAGGGCGCGGCGCAGCTGCGCCTGCTCAACGGCGAGGACGCGCTCCTGAGGCCCGTGTCGCTCAGCTACGCCGTGCCCTACGCGGACCAGGACCTCCTGGGCTTCCTCAATGTGTTCATCCGCGACCGCGTGGCCAACGACGCGATCATCCCGGCGCGCAACGCCTGGTTCGACCGCATGGCCGAAGCCGCCCAGTGACCCCGCGCCAGTGACCCCGCGCCCGCCCCGCCCCCTGCCCGACCGCCGCCCCCGCGCGGTGCTCCTCGGCGCGGGGGACCGGGGCGCGGCCTGGCTGCCGGCCCTCCTCGGGGGGCCGGCGGACCTCGTGGGCGTCATGGACCCGGACGCCGAGAGGGCCCGCGCCCTGCTCGCCGCCCACCCCCACCCCCTCACCGTGGCCGCCACGCTCGACGAGGCCCTGGGGCTGCGCCCCGACCTCGTCGTGGACGCCTCCTCGCCCCACCAGAGGCTCGCCGTCGCGCGCCGCGCGCTCGACCAGGGCGCCCGCCTCCTCCTCGACCCGCCGCTGGCGCTCGACGAGGAGTCCGGGGGCCGCCTCCTCGGCCTCGCCCGCGAGGCCCCCCTGTCCGTGGCCGACCTGTCCCCCGTCGCCGGCCTGGAGGCGCTCCTGCGCTCGGGCGTCCTGGGCCCCCCCCGCACGCTCCTGCTCGCGCTCCACCCCGGCGCCGCGCCCCCCTGGGCCGGCCACCCCGTCCTTCGCGGCCCCGCCCAGGGCGCCCTGAGCGCCGCCCGCCGCCTGCTCGGCGCCGAGTCCGCCGAGGCCCGCGCCGCGGAGGGCCGCGGCGGCGCCGCCTTCCACGCCCTCTTCACCCTCGCCGACGGCACGGCGCTCGCGCTGCACCTGGACGCGGGCGCCGCCCCCTGCGCCTCTTGGCTCCTCGTGGCCGAAGGGGGCACGGCGCGCCTGGACGCCGACGGGATCGTCGCCCGCGACGCGGCCGGCACCCCCCTCCGCCTGCCCGCCGCCCCGCCGCCCGACCCCCATGCCGAGGCCCTGCGGCGCGCCCTCGACGGCCCCGCCCGCCCCCCGCGCGAGGCCGCCGAGGCCTTGGCCCTGGCCCTCGCCGCCCTCCGCTCGGCCCGCGCGGGCGGCCGGCCCGAGCCCGTCCGGCCCCTGCCCCTCGCCTTCGACGCCGCCCTCGTCCACCGCCCGGCCCCAGCGGCACCGCGCGACGAAGCCCGCCCATGACCATCCGCGACCACACCCTCGGCGGCCCCGAGGAGGCCCGCGCGCGCGAGCGCGGCCTCGTCGGCGCCACCTGGTACCAGGCCCCCCTGGACCGCCGCGCCGTCACGGTGTCCCGCGTCCACCTCCTGATCCATGGGGCCGTCTGGGCCACCGCGCTCGCCACCGCCTCCTGGCTGCCCGTGGTCCTGGTCGGCCTGCCGCGCTGCTATGGCATCCGGCTCAGCTTCGTGATGGGCGTGCCCCAGCGCCTCGGGCTCGACGAGGACGTGCTCGACCACCGGCTCAACTCGCGCACGATCCTGGTGGGGCCGGTGCTGCGGTTCTTCACCTCCAACATGAACTACCACGTGGAGCACCACATGGTCCCCATGGTCCCCTGGCACCGCCTGCCGGACATCCACGAGGCCATCAGGCACGACTGCCCCGCGCCCTACCCCTCGCTCTGGGCGGCCTGGGCCGAGATCGCGCCCACAGTGATCCGCCGGATGCGCGACCCCGCGCACGTCGCGCTCCGGCCGCTGCCACCCGGCGCGGGGGAGGCCTCCGCATGACAGACCTCGGCAGCCTCGACTTCTCGGCCATCTGGAAGTTCCGCGAGGCGCTGGCCTGGGGCCTCCTGACCACGATCTGGATGGGCGTGGTGGCCTTCGCGCTCGCGGTGCCGGGGGGCACGCTCCTGGCGCTCGGGCGGCTCTACGGCCCCTGGTGGCTGCGCCTGCCCGTCCTGGCCTTCGTGGACGTGATCCGCTTCACGCCGCTCCTCGTGCAGGCGGTGTGGATCCACTTCGCCCTGCCCGCGCTCACCGGCTACTCGACCTCGGCCACGGTCTCGGGCCTCGTGGCCCTCACCCTCCACGTCTCCGCCTACGCCTGTGAGATCATGCGCTCGGGCATCCAGGCCATCGGCAAGGGCCAGTGGGAGGCCTCGCGCTCGCTGGGGCTCCACCGGCCCGCCACCTTCCGCCTCGTGGTGCTCCCGCAGGTCTGGCCCATCGTCATGCCACCGCTGGCCGGCGCGGCCGTCGCCACCCTCAAGCTGACGGCCATCCTCGGCATCCTGGCCATAGACGACCTCATGAAGGTCGCCTCCCGCGTCAACAGCTTCGCCTTCCGGCCCGTGGAGGTCTTCACGGTGGTCGCCCTCGTCTACCTCCTGCTCGGGCTCCTGCTGCAATGGGGCGCCGGCGCCGTGGAGCGGCGCGCCGCCCGCGCGCGCCTGCGCATCGCCGCGCCCCTCCCCACGGACCTGCGCCGCCAGACCGTGGAGGCCGCCACGTGACCTTCCAGTGGGACGTCGTCCTGGACCGTCTGCCCGACCTCTGGCTCGGGGCGCAGGTCACGGTCCTGGCCTTCCTCGTCGCCCTTGGCCTCGGCCTGCCGCTGGGCGCCGTCCTCTGCGCGGGCCGCCTGCGGGGGCGAGGCCTGTGGGCCGGGCTCGCGGGGGCCTACATCGGCGTCTTCCGCACCATCCCCGAGATCGTGCTGATCTTCTGGATGTTCTACTGCCTGCCCCCGCTGCTGGGCGTCACCGTCAGCGGCCTCTGGACCGGCTCGCTGGCGCTGGCCCTGGTCGCCGCCGCCTACCTGGCCGAGATCATGCGCGCGGGCGTCCAGAGCGTCGCCCCTGGCCAGTGGGAGGCCGCCTCCGCGCTGGGCCTCGGCCGCTGGCCGCTCTGGGCGCGCGTGGTGCTGCCCCAGGCCCTCAAGGTGGCCACGCCCCCCTTCATCAACTTCCTGACCGAGCTGCTGAAGGGCACCACGCTCCTGGCCACCGTGGGCGTCGCCGACCTCGCGCTCAAGGCCTACGTGCTCGGCGCGCAGACCTTCCGCTACCTGGAGTTCCTCACGGCCGTCGCGCTCGTCTACTTCGTCATCATCTTCCCCGTGGCCCGCCTCGCCGACATGGTCGAGCGGCGGCTCGCCCGCGGACAGCGCTGAGGTTCCCCATGCCCGCCGGACTCGACGGGGCGGCCATCGCCCTCCTCCTCGCCGTGGCCGTGGGCGCGGGCGTCTTCGGCGGCGTCCTGGCCGGGCTCCTGGGCGTGGGGGGCGGCATCGTCATCGTGCCGGCCCTCTACCTCGCGCTCTCCTCGACCCACCTGGGGGAGGGCACGGCCATGCAGGTGAGCGTGGCGACGTCGCTGGCCACCATCTGCCTGACCGCCTGGTCCTCCTCGCGCGCCCACGCGCGGCGCGGCGCCGTGGACGCCGCGCTCCTGCGCCGCTGGAGCCCTTGGGTCGTCGCGGGCGTGGTCGCGGGCTCGCTCCTCGGGGCGGTCGTGGACGGCCGCGTCATGGTGGGGGTCTTCGCCGTCGTGGCCGGCCTCGTCGCGCTCAACATGCTCCTGGGTCGCGGCAGCCCCGCCCCCGAGCCGCGGCAGGCCCCCCCGGCCCTCTGGGCCGCCTCCGGCCTCTTCGCGGGCGGCGTGTCGGCCCTCATGGGCATCGGCGGCGGCACCGTCTGCGTGCCGCTCCTGAGCTACTTGGGCTACGACATCCGCCGCGCCGTGGGCACCTCCTCGGCGCTGGGCCTCGTCATCGGCCTGCCCGCCACGCTCGTCTACGTGGTCACGGGCCTGGGGGCGGAGGGCCTGCCGCCCTTCTCGCTGGGCTACGTCAACCTCGTGGCCGTGGCCGTCATCGCCCCCTTCACCACCACCTTCGCCACCTGGGGCGCCCGCCTCGCCCACGCCATCCCCATGCGGGCGCTGCGCGCCCTCTTCGGCCTGTTCCTCGCGGCGACGGCGGCCCGCATGGCCTGGGACCTGCTCTGGCCAGGCTAGAGCCCGCGATAGGCCTTGTACCACTCGACGAAGCGCGGGATGCCCACCTCGATGGGCGTGGTGGGCCTGTAGCCATGGTCGCGCGCGATGGCCGAGATGTCGGCGTAGGTGGCGGGCACGTCGCCGGGCTGCATGGGCTCCATCCGCCGGATCGCCCGGCGGCCCAAGGCATCCTCCAGCACCGCGATCATCTTGAGCAAGGGCTCGGGGTGGTTGTGGCCGATGTTGTAGACGCGGTGGGGGGGGCCGTTGCCGACCGGGCTGGGCGAGTCCGACACGGCCAGGACGCCTGACGCGATGTCGTCCACGTAGGTGAAGTCGCGGCTCATGTCGCCGTGGTTGAAGACCCGGATGGGCCGCCCGGCCAGGATCGCCTCCGTGAACAGCCACATGGCCATGTCGGGGCGCCCCCAGGGGCCGTAGACCGTGAAGAATCTCAGTCCCGTTAGCGGGATGTTAAACAAGTGCGCGTAGGTATGGCCCATCAGCTCGTCCGCCTTCTTGGTGGCGGCGTAGAGCGACACGGGCGAATCCACCGGATCCGCCTCCGAGAAGGGCAGCTTGGTGTTGCCGCCGTAGACCGACGACGACGACGCGTAGGTCATCCCCTCCAGGCCCTCCGCATGGCGCGCCAGCTCCAGCATGTTGACCTGGGCCACGAGGTTAGATTCGACGTAGGCCTGCGGGTTCTCGAGCGAGTAGCGCACGCCCGCCTGGGCCGCGAGATGGACGATGCGTCGCAGGCGCGAGCCCCCCGCCGCCTCGCGCAGCGCCCCCGCGTCCGCGAGGTTGACCTGGGCGAAGCGGAATCCGGGCCGCCCCAGGAGCCGCGCCAGCCGCGCCCGCTTCAGGGCCACGCTGTAGTAGTCGTTGACGCTGTCCAGCCCCAGCACCTCCTCGCCCCGGTCGAGCAGGCGCTCGATGACGTGGTAGCCGATGAAGCCTGCGGCGCCGGTGACGAGGGTGGCCACGGGACCTCCTGGATTGGCGGACTCGCCTGGCGGTCAGAACGCGGACAGGTCCTTGAGGTGGATCTGCTTGCTCTGCTCCAGCGTGAAGGCGGCGCGGTCGGCGAGGAAGCGCCAGGCCTCCTCGGACAGCTTTTGGTTGGCCAGGCTCATGTAGACCTCGCCGCCGGGCACAAGGACGTTGTCGCGCACGTCGCGTAGGAAGAAGGCCCATTCGTCCGGGCCCCAGGGGCTCTTGTCCTCGCGCACGTTGAAGGCGGCCAGGAAGGCGGTCACGAGGTCGTAGCGCCCGTCGAGGTCGGGGAGCGGCTGGAAGGCCCGCACCTTGAGGGGCAGTCGCCGCACCCCGTAGATGTCACCCAGCACGTCGTAGAGGTGGCCGCCCTCCAAGTCGCCGGTGACGCGCAGGGGCAGGTCGGTGCCCACCACCTCGTGGCCGTAGAAGGCCGCGACCACCGGGAAGTGCGCGGGCCCCGTCCCGACGTCCAGGATGCGCGAGGGGCCGCGCCCCTTGAGCCCGAGGCGCTGGGCGATGGCGAGCTTGCTCTCGAACCACAGGGTCGGATCGATGTACTTGACGAGGTCGGCGGCGGGGTCGAGCACCCCGTCCGACAGGAAGCGCTCCTGCATGCGCCCGAAGCGGTCGTGGTCCACCTTGTCGCGCAGGTGGCGGAAGAAGAGCGCGCGCTCGCGCTGGGCCTTCCCAGGCGCGGCCTCGGCGCGAGCGATGGCGTCGTCCATGACGTCGGCGAACTCGCCGAAGACGCCGACACGGTGCTGCTCCTTGACCTTGGGAAGCTCGATGGGGGCGACGCGGTTGCGGATCATCAGGACACCGGGAGAGGGGATTTGGCGACGAGCGCCTGGTGGCGGCGAAGCAGGTCTTCGTGCGTGGCCTGCATGGCTTCATCCTCGCCGAGGAGGCGGGCATGGGCGGCGGGCAGGGCGGGGTCGGGGAGCGGCTCCACGTCCACGCGGTAGCCGATGGCGCGCAGGCGCGCCATAGAGCCCTTGTTGCCGCCGATGGCGTGGCCGGGGCGCGTCTCGCGCAGGACGCCCGCGTCGAAGGGCAGGCCGAGGGCCGCGCAGAGCGCCCGGAGGCTCGAGCTCGGGTCCTGCGCGAAGGCGTCGAAGCTGAGGACCGCCACCGGCCCCTCGGGGGCGAAGCTGTCGAGGTAGGTGCGATAGCTGGAGGTCCACACGCGCACGTACTTGCGGCACTCCTCCAGGAGCGCCTCCTCCGAGAGCCCCTCGGGGAGCTTGTTGAGCTTGGAGCTCCAGGCCTGCTCGGGCGACTTGAAGACGAGCAGGGCCGCCATCCGCAGGAGCGGGTCGTTGTCCACGAGCTTGGGCGTGTTCTTGTCGGCCGAAACCAGCCGGCTGACGCCGAGCCGCCGGGCGATGCGCTGGTACCAGTCGCCGTGGTCGGCGGCGAGCTCGAGGCGGAAGTCGAGCGTCAGGACCTCGCAGGACGGCCCGCAGACCGAGCAAGGCACGAGCGCCAGTTTGCCGAGGTCCGTGGCCAGGTCGATCTCGCGGTAGTCGCCCCCGCGGCGTTCCTTGGTGAGCCAGTGGGACTCGCCGATGCTGGCGGTGCCGGGCAGGCCGCCCAGCACCCGGTCGATGAGCGTGCTGCCGCAATAGGACACGCCGCAGATGGCGACGTGGTGGATGGGGGGCGCGCCCCCATGCGGCGCCAGCGCCCGGTCCAGCACGGAGCGCCCCGACAAGGGGAGGTCGCCCAGGTCCTCGCCGGCGCGGGCCAGGTGGAAGGCGGCCTCGAGGTCGGACGGGGCGGCCGCGCGCAGGGCGCGCCAGTGGGCGAGGGCGTCGCGGGCGCGCCCCTGGGCCTGTGCCAGCCGCGCCAGGGCGCGCGCGACCATGACGTCGCCGGGCTGGCTGCGCAGGATGCGGGCGCCAAGGTCCTCGACCTCGGCCCAGCGGCGGGAGGCGCGAGCGACCATGAAGCGATGCCGGATGGGGACGCGAAGGGGATTGGGGGGACCGACAGGTGATGGGGTCACGGGAAACGGTCCTCCTCCGGGGGCCTTAGCGGCCGGGCGCCGCGTCGTCCAGGGGCCACCGCGCCGTGGCCTGCGGAGGTCGCGGGCCCGTCGCAGGCCCGTCGCCGGCTGCCTCGGGCCGGGGCCGGCCGCCCGCGTGGGCGCGGCCTTGCGGCGGGGGCCCGGTCGGGGCAAGGAGGTCGCGGGCTCCGAGGGCGGAGAACGCGATGGCGCAGGGGGACGGCGGACGTGCGGCGGGGGCGCCCCCCCGGCGGGGCGGGGGCTGACCCATGGCGGGCGGCGGACGCACCCCATTCGACCGGATCGTGGGCAGCGACCTCTTCGACCCCGACTGGTACGAGGCCACCTACCCCGACGTGTCCCTCCTGGGCCTGCAGCCGGCCGAGCACTTCCTGCGCTTCGGCGGGCTCATGAGCCGCGCCGCCGGACCCCGCTTCGGCCCCGACACCCATCCCAAACCCTACGCCGAGGCCGCGCGGACTGGGGTCAACCCACTCATCGTGCACGAGGGCGCCCGGGCGGCCGGCAAGCCCGAGCCGCCACCGCGCCCCGCCCGCCTCCCCGAGGCCGAGAGGCGCGCCGCCAAGGCCCGCGCCCTGCGGGAGCGGGACGCGCGGCGAGCGGAGGAACGGACTTTGGCCAAGGCCAGGGCCAAGGCGGAAAGGGACGCCCTCCGCGCCAAGGAGCGCCTCGCTGCCAAGGCGAGGGCCAAGGAGCAGCGCGACGCCCGCCGCGCCGAGGAGCGGCTGGCCGCCAAGGCAAGGGAAAAGGCCGAGCGGGACGCGCGGCTCGCGCAGGAGCGGCTGGCCGCCAAAGCCCGCGCCAAGGCCGAGCGGGACGCGCGGCGCGCCGAGCAGCGCCTCGCCGCCAAGGCCCGCGCCAGGGCGGAGAAGGACCAAGCCCCGGCCCGCCGCGCCGCGACGCTGCGGCGCTTCCACGAGGCCCTGGCCGCCCAGGACCACCGCGCCGCGCGCGCCGCCCTGGACGATCTGCCCGCCGCCAAGGCCGAGCCCCTGGGCCGCAAGCTCGCCGAGGCCCTCCTCCAGCGCGCGCCCCTGGCCCTGGCCGTGCCGGACCCCGAAGCGGTCCACCTCCTCCTAGCGGCCGGGGCGGGGCTGCCGGGGCTCGGCGGGCTCGCGCGCGTCGCCGCGCTGGTCGAGGGGTCGGACGCCGCCGGCCCCCTCGCGCCCGGCGACGAGGCTCTGGCCGAGGCCACGCTGCGGCGGCTGGGCGCGCCGGGCCGGCGCGGCGAGCCCGGCTTCCATCGCCTCCTGCAGGCCTCGGCGGCGGCCTTCCCAGGCAACGCCTACGCCTTGCGGGCCCAGGCCGCCGCCCTGCGGCTCCGGCGCGACTACGAGGGCGCCCTGCGGCTCGCCCGCCGCCTGGGCCGGTCGGGCCGGGCCACGCCCTCGGACCTCTACCACCGCTTCGACATGCTCAACCGGCTGGACCGGACGGAGGTCACGGACCGCTACGTGCGCCGGCTGCGCCGGGCGCGCGCCGGGGGCGACGCCGATCCGCTGCGCCTGGCCGAGAGGTTCTGGTGCGCGCTGCGCCCGGCCGAGGGGATCGAGGTGCTCGCCGAGGCCGGCGTCGCCCCCGACGACCCCCGCGCGGCCGCCGTGCGCGTGCGCTGCCTGGCCAGCCTGCGCCGCTTCCGCGAGGCCCGCGACGCGCTGGCCGTGGCCCCCGACGACCCCGGCCACTCGGCCACCATCCTGCGCCGCGTGCGCGCGGCCGTCGCCTACCTCGACGCCCAGGGCATCCCCACGGCCCCGGGCGAGGACGCGGCCCTCGCCGTGGCCGCGCGCTGGCTCGAGGCCGCGCGGCTGGCGCCCCCGCCGCCCCTCCTCGCCGTGCCGCGCCGTGTCCTCGTCAGCAGCCGCTCCATGGGCGTGGGCGGCGCCGAGCGGCAGACCAAGGCCCTGGTCACCACGCTCGCCGGCGACGGGGAGGTGGAGTCCGTCCACCTCCTGCTGCACGCGGAGGCCAAGGGCCGCAGCTACGCCACCTCCGACCTCGGGCCCAAGGCCGAGGTCCACCTGGCCTCTGACCTGGGCCGCGACGCCCACCTGCCCCGCGACCCCTTCCTGCGCGACGTGGCCGACCACGCCGAGGCCTTCGGCCTGGGCGCGGTGGCCTCGGGCCTCGTGGCGCTCCACGCGCTGCGCCCGGAGGTGCTGCACGTGCGCGGCAGCCTCCACGGCGAGATGACGCTCGCCGGGGCGCTGGCCGGCGTGCCCACCACCGTCATCCACTTCGGCTCCATGACGCGGGGCCACCAGGGCACCGGCTCGGACATGGACCGACTGCGCGAGGGCCTCATCGAGCGCCTCTGCGCCATGCTGGCCGGGCGGCCCGGGCTGCGCCTCGTGGCCAACAGCGAGGCGGCGGCCGGGGACTGGGCGCGGGCCATGGGGCTCGGCCCCGGCGCCGTGGGGGTGATCCGCAACGGGCTCGACCTGGACCGGCTGGGCTTCGCGCGGCCCCCCGCGCCCGTGGTGGGCGGCGTCTTCCGCCTCCAGCCCGTCAAGGACCCCTTCCTGTGGATCGAGGTGGCGCGCCTGGTGGCGGACGCCGTGCCCGACGTGCGCTTCCTGATCGTGGGCGACGGCCCCATGCAGGCGGCCGTGCGCGGCCGCGCCCAGCGCGCGGGCCTGCTCGACCGGCTGGAGATGCCTGGGCTCGTCACCGGCGGGCTCGCGGAATGGTACCGCCGCATGGACGTGTTCCTGCTCACCACCCGCACCGAGAGCCTGCCCAACGCCGTGATCGAGGCGCAGCTGGCCGGGCTCCCCGTGGTCGCCCCCGACGTGGGCGGGATGCGCGAGGCGGTCGCCGCCCCCGACACCGCCATCCTCCCCGAGCGCACGCCCGAGGCCCTGGCCGAGGCGGTGGTGGCCTTCCTGCGCGACGAGGACCGCCGGCGCGACATCCGCCGCCGCGCGCCGCTCATCATGCGCGAGAGGTTCTCGCTGGCCGCGCAACTCGCGCGGACGCGCGAGGCCTATGGATGGGATTGAGGACCATGCGGACCTTCTTCAGCGAACGCCACCGGCTGCACTTCCCCCAAGCCGAGCTCTCGGGCGGCCAGCTCGTGACGCCCTTCGAGCGCCCCTCGCGCGTCGAGCACGTGCTGCGGCGCCTGCGCGAGCGGGGCTTCCCGCGCCCCGAGGAGCCCGGGGAGGCCGACGCCGCGGCCATCGCGCGGGTCCACGACGGGGCCTTCCTGGACTTCCTGCGCACCGCCTGGGCCGACTGGGTCGCCGAGGGCATGAAGGGCGAGATCATCGCCGCCGGGATGCCCACGCGCCGCCAGCGCCACGACCGCATCCCGAGGAACATAGACGGCAAGGTCAGCTACTACTGCCACGCCAGCGAGACGGCCATGACCTCCGGCACCTGGGAGGCGGCGCTGTCCTCGGCCGCCTCCGCGCAGGCCGCCACGCGCGCCGTCCAGGGGGGCGAGAGGGCGGCCTTCGCCCTCTGCCGCCCGCCCGGTCACCACGCGACGGCCGACCAGTACGGCGGCTACTGCTTCCTCAACAACGCCGCCGTCGCCGCGCAGGCTTTGCGCGACGGCGGCGCCGGCCGCGTGGCCGTCCTCGACATGGACTTCCACGCCGGCAACGGCACCCAGGACATCTTCTGGGGCCGGGGCGACGTGCTCTACGCCTCCGTCCACGGCGACCCGCTCGACACCTACCCCTGGTTCTCGGGCTTCGCCGACGAGACGGGGGCGGGCGAGGGCGAGGGCGCCACCGTCAACGTCCCGCTCCCCCCCGGGACCGGCCCCGGTCCCTGGTTCGAGGCGCTCGACCACCTCATCGGGAGGGTGCGCGCGCACGGGACCGAGGCCCTGGTCGTGTCGCTCGGCGTGGACGCCTACAAGGCGGACCCGATCAGCTTCTTCAAGTTAGATTCCCCCGACTTCGCCGAGGCCGGGCGGCGCATCGGGCGCCTGCGCCTGCCGACCGTGTTCTGCATGGAGGGCGGCTACGCCATCGCCGAGGTCGGCGTGAGCGCCGTCAACGTCCTGGAGGGCTTCCAGGATGCGTGAGATCGCCGTCGCCGCCCTCCAGTTCGCCATGGCCGAGGACGAGGGGGCCAACCTCGCCACCGCCGAGCGCCTCGTGCGCGAGGCCGCCTCGCGCGGCGCCCGCCTCATCCTCCTCCCCGAGCTCTTCGCCGGGCGCTACTTCTGCGTCACGGAGGAGCCCCGGCACCTCGCCGGCGCCCTGCCCTTCGAGGGCAACCCCGTCGTCGCCCGCTTCGCCGCCCTCGCCCGGGAGCTGTCCGTCGTCCTGCCCGTCTCCTTCTTCGAGCGAGCGGGCCAGGCGCGCTTCAACTCGGTGGCCGTCGCGGACGCGGACGGCGCGGTCCTTGGCCTCTACCGCAAGAGCCACATCCCCCAGGGTCCGGGCTACGAGGAGAAGTTCTACTTCTCCCCCGGCGACACCGGCTTCCGCGTCTGGGACACGGCCGTGGGGCGCATCGGCGTCGGCATCTGCTGGGACCAGTGGTTCCCCGAGGCCGCCCGCGCCATGGCGCTGATGGGCGCCGAGGTCCTCCTCTACCCCTCCGCCATCGGCTCGGAGCCCGAGGCGCCCGGCTGGGACAGCCAGCCCCACTGGGAGACAGTCATGCGGGGCCACGCGGGGGCCAACCTCATGCCGCTCGTCGCCTCCAACCGGGTGGGCCTCGAGCCCCAGGGGGGCCGCGAGGTGACGTTCTACGGCTCCTCCTTCGTGGCAGGCCCCACCGGGGACGTGCTGGCGCGGGGGAGCCGCGACGGCGAGGAAGCCGTGATCGCCACGCTCGACCTCGACGCGGCGGCCGTCCTGCGCGCCTCCTGGGGCCTCTTCCGCGACCGCCGACCGGATCTCTACGGTCGGCTCCAGTCCCTGTGACGGGGGGGTCCGGGGGGCCTTAGGCCCCCCGGGCCTTCCTCAAGACCCCTGAAGCTCGGTCCAGATGCGCGAGTAGAGGTCCACCGCCGAGGCCGGGCAGGTGGGCAGGAACACGCCCGCGCCCCTCAGCTCCTCGGGGATGACGATCTCGGGGGCGTCGCGCATGACCTCGTCCATGTACTGCTCCGACCCGGTGATGCCGTTGGCGTAGCGGGCGTAGTTGGAGATCAGGGCGGCGTTCTCGGGCGCCATGATGAAGTCGAGGAACTCGTAGGCCTCGTCCACGTTCCGCGCGTCCGACAGCAGCGCCACCGAGTCCATCCAGAGCGGGAAGCCCTCCTGCGGGTAGCCGAAGCGCACGGGCGGGTTGTTGAGCCGCGCCCGCATCGAGGGGCCGTTCCAGGTGGCCGCCGCCATGATGTCGTTGGCCGAGAGCTTGGCCTCGCTGTCGTAGTCCATGCTGAGCCAGGAGGGCTTGGCGGCCATGAGCAGGTCGCGGACCTGGCGCAGCACGTCGAGGTCCTCGGTGCAGGGCTCGCCGCCCACGTTGAAGATGGCCAGGGAGATGATGTCGTTCATCTCGGGCACCACGTTGATCTTGCCGACCAGCTCCGGGGGCGGGCTCAGGAAGATGTCCGAGGTGTTGATGTCGCCCGAGTAGGCCGAGGTGTTGACCGCCACGCCCGTCGAGCCCCATTGCCACGGCACCGTGAAGAGCCGGCCCGGGTCCCAGTCCACGTCGCGCCACTCGGGGGCGATGTTGGCGTGGTTGGGGAGGCGGGAGAGGTCCAGCTCCTGGATCAGCCCCAGCTCGCGCCAGATGGGCACGTAGTTGGCGGACGGCACCACGAGGTCGAAGCCGTGGCCGCCGGCCTGGACCTTGGCGAGCGCGGTGTCGTTGCTGTCGTAGTCGGTGAGCGTGACGTCTATGCCCGTCTCGGCTTCGAACTTCGCGATGAGGTCCGGCGAGGTGTAGTCGCCCCAGTTGTAGAGCTGGAGCTGGCGCTCCTGGGCGGTGGCGCCGGTCGCCAGGAGCGCGGCGAGGGCCGTGAGGGTCTTGAGCATGAGGGACTCCCTGGGTTCGCGGGTTCAGGCCCGCTTGCGCGTCGTGAGGAAGAAGGCGGTCAGGAGCACCAACGTCAAGGCCAGGATGGCCGTGGCGATGGCGTTGACCTCGGGGGTCAGCGTGCGGCGGAACTGGCCCAGCATCCAGGTGGGCAGGGTGTCCTGGCCCGCGGACTTGACGAACTCGGTGATGATGACGTCGTCGAGCGAGGTCACGAAGGCCAGCATGAGCCCCGCCGCGATGCCCGGGCCGAGGAGGGGCAGCGTGACGCGCCGGAAGGCCTGCATGGGCGAGGCGTAGAGGTCGGAGGCCGCCGACTCCAGCGTGGGGTCCATGGTCTCCAGCCGCGCCCGGATGGGGAGGTAGGCGAAGGGGATGCAGAAGGCCGTGTGGGCCAGGAGGAGGTAGCCCAGGCCCTGGTAGCCCGTGTTGGACCGGACCCAGCCGAAGACGATCAGGAGGGCGACGCCGGTGACGATCTCGGGCACCACGAGAGGCTGGTTGATGACGCCGTAGACGAGCGTGCGGCCCCGGAACCTCCCCTGCCTCACGGTGGCCAGCGCCGCCAGGGTCGCCAGCGCGGTGGAGGCGAGGGACGCCACCGTGGCGATGACGAGCGAGCGCACCGTGGCCTCCTGCACGGCCTCGTTGGCCCAGGCCTCGCGATACCATTGCAGCGAGAACCCTCCCCAGGCGGACATGGAGGGAAGCGCGTTGAAGGAGAAGACGACCACGGTGGCGATGGGCAGGTAGAGGAAGACGAAGGCCAGCGCGGCCACCGTGGTGAAGCCGGGGAGGCGGCGGGCGTCGAAGGCTCTCATGGCCTCTCCTCCCGGGTCGTGGCGCGCACCAGGACGACGAGGGCGGCGGTCACGATCAGCAGGAGCAGCATGGAGAGGGCGGCGCCCAGCGGCCAGTTGCGCCCCTGGCCGAACTGCAGCTCGATGAAGTTGCCGAGCATCATGTTGGTGCCGCCGCCCAGGATGCGCGGCGTGACGTAGGCGCCGAGCGCCGGGATGAAGACGAGCACGCAGCCCGCGATCAGGCCGGGGCGGATGGCGGGCAGGATCACGCGGCGCAGGACGCCCCAGCGGCTCGCGTAGAGGTCGTAGCCCGCCTCCAGGAGCCGCACGTCCATGCGGTCTATGGCGGCGTAGAGGGGCAGCACCATGAGGGGGAGGTAGACGTAGGTGGTGCCGATGAGGGTCGCCCAGTCGGTGAACAGGATCTGGATGGGCTCGGACGTGATCCCGAGGCCCATGAGGACCGTGTTGACGAGGCCCTCGTTGCGGATGACCTCCATGATGGCGAAGGTGCGGATCAGGAGGTTGGTCCAGAACGGGATGGTGACGAGGAAGAGCCAGAGGGTGCGCGCGCGCGGCGGCCTCGTGCCGATGAACCAGGCGGTGGGGAGGCCCACGAGGAGGGTCAGCACTGTCGTGGCGGCGGCGATCCAGAGGGAGCGCCACATGATGACCAGGTGCGCCTCGTTGATGCTGACCGTGCCGTCGAAGATGTCGCGCTGGACGAGGATGCGGCTCCAGCCCTCCAGCGTGAGGGGCCAGGCGACGCCGCCGTAGGGCCCCTGGGACATGACCGAGAAGAGGGCCACGACGAGGAGGGGGCCCGCGGCGCCGACGAGCAGGACCAGGAGGGCGGGGGCGGCGAGCGCCCAGGCGTTGCGGGCGTCGCGGGTCATGGGGCCACCACGCGCAGGAGGGCGGGGAGGCCCAGGGCCACGTCCGTGCCGGGCGAAGGCAGGGGCTCGGAGGCGGGCAGGCGCAGCGTCACGGGGGTGCCGTCGGCGAGCCTCACGCGCACGGTGCTGTCGGTGCCGAGGTAGGTGGCGCCCTCCACGGTGGCGCGGGGGCCTTGGCCGGCGGGCAGGAGGCGCAGGGATTCGGGGCGCAGCGCCACCGTCACGGGGCCGGTCCCCTCGCCCCGCCCCAGGACCTCGCCCGTGGAGAGCGTCAGGACGCCGCCCCCGGCCGTGGCCTCCACGAAGGAGGACTCGCCGATGAACGAGGCCACGAAGCGGTCCGCGGGGGTCTCGTAGATCGCGCGGGGGGTGCCGACCTGGAGGAGTCTTCCGCCCGACATGACGCCGATGCGGTCGGACATGGCCAGGGCCTCCTCCTGGTCGTGGGTGACGAACACGAAGGTGATGCCCGTCTCGGCTTGGAGCCTCTTCAGCTCGCCCTGCATCTCGCGGCGCAGCTTGAGGTCGAGGGCGCTCAGGGGCTCGTCGAGGAGGAGGACCTGCGGCTGGGGCGCCAGCGCCCGGGCCAGGGCGACCCGCTGCTGCTGGCCCCCCGAGAGGGCGGCGGGCAGGCGCGAGGCCAAGCCGTCGAGGCGCACCAGGGCGAGCATGCGGTCGGTCGTGGCGCGGACCTCGCTGCGCGGCTTGCCCAGCATCTCCAGGCCGAAGGCGACGTTCTGGGCGACCGTGAGGTGGGGGAAGAGGGCGTAGCTCTGGAACACGGTGTTGACGCGGCGCCGGTTGGGGGGGTCGGCGGTGATGTCCTGGCCGTTCAGGAGGATGGCGCCGGCCGTGGGGGTCTCGAAGCCGGCGATGCAGCGCAGCAGCGTGGTCTTGCCGCAGCCGGAGGGGCCGAGGAGGGTGAAGAAGGTGCCCCTCTCGATGGCGACGCTGACGGCGTCGAGCGCGCGCACCTCGGCCCCGAAGAGCTTGGTGACGCCTTGGGCCTCGACGGCCGTTGGGGATGATTCGCGGGTCATGCGGTCAGGATGCCCCTTGATGGTTGACGAAGCCTGACGGCATCGGGCGTTGCGCGCGAAAGCCGTTAACCATCTCCAGCTCGCGGCAGAGCGCGATGAGGCGCTCGTCGTCGCCCATCGCGGCGGCGAGGTGGACGCCCACGGGGAGGCCCTCGGGCGTGCGGTGGAGGGGCACCGAGGCGGCGGGCTGGCCGGAGGCGTTGAAGGCGGCGCAGAAGGGCGAGTAGGGCCAGACCTTCTCCAGCCGGTAGGCGAGGTAGTCGGGCTCGGAGTGCGCGAAGCGGCCGACGAGGGCCGGGGGCTCGGCCATGACGGGGGACAGGAGCACGTCGAGGGTGCGGAAGGCGCGGGCCATGGCGCGGCCGTAGAGGTGGATGCGGGAGACGGCGGCGACGTAGGCCTCGCCCGGCAGGGTGGCGGCGTGGCGCAGCGCGCCCTGGGCCACGCCTTCGAGGAGGCCGGAGGGATCGCGGCCCGCGAGAGCGGGGCGGAGCCAGGCGGCGGTGCCGGAGGCGACGATGTCGGCCCAGGCGCGGACCATGCCCTCGTGGTCGGCCTGGGGCACGACGGGCTCGACGTGGTGGCCGAGGGCGTCGAGGAGCTTCGCGGCGTCCAGCACCGCCTGGCGGCATTCGGCGTGGACGGGCAGCCCGGTGAAGGTGGTGTCGCAGAGGCCGATGCGGAGCCTTTCGGGGGGCCGCGCGATGGCGGCCATGTGGCCCCGCGCGAGGGGGGGCGCGCGGTAGGGGGCGCCCTCGTCGGGGCCCTCGCAGGCGTCGAGGAGGGCGGCGGCGTCGCGGACGGATCGCGTGAGGAAGCCGTCTATCGCCATGCCGCCCCAGCCTTCGCCGGCGTAGGGGCCGTCGGGGAGGCGGGCCCGCGAAGCCTTGAAGCCGAAGAGGCCGCAGTTGCTCGCGGGGATGCGGACGGAGCCGCCGCCGTCCGAGCCGTGGGCGGCGGGGACGATGCCGGCGGCGACGGCGGCGCCCGCGCCCCCCGAGCTGCCGCCGGGGGTGCGCGTGGGGTCCCAGGGGTTGCGCGTGGGGCCGCCGTAGACGGCCGCCTCGGTGGCGGGGCCGATGCCGCCCTCGGGCGAGGTGGTGCGGCCGAAGAGCACGAGGCCCGCGCGGCGCAGGCGGGCGACGATCTCGCTGTCCTGGGGGACCGTGCCGTGCATGAGCAGGCGCGAGCCGGAGTGGGAGGGCAGGCCCACGGCCTCGGCGCCGAGGTCCTTGAGGAGGAAGGGCACGCCCCGGAAGGGGCCGCGCGGGAGGCCCTGGCGGATGGCGTCGCGGGCCTGGGCCTCCTGGAGCAGCACCACGGCGTTGAGGGCGGGGTTGAGGCGCTCCACGCGCGCGAGCGCCTCGTCCAGAAGGGCGTCGGGGGTCGTCTCGCCGCTCGCCACCAGGGCGGCGAGGCCGGTGGCGTCCTCGTCGTCGTAGAGCATGATGCCTCCCCTGGCGCGACCCTAGGCGAGCCCGGCGCCTGCGGGAACCCCCGGCACCCCCTGGCCTTGCGCGGCCCGGGGGGGCAGGGTCGGCCCGAGGAGGCCGCCCATGCCCGAGGACACGCATCACGGCGCCCGCACCGACTTCCGGGGGCGGATGAGCTATGGGGACTACCTGGCGCTGGACCAGATCCTGTCGGCGCAGGCGCCCCTGTCGGACGCGCACGACGAGATGCTGTTCATCGTCCAGCACCAGGTGAGCGAGCTGTGGATGCGGCTGGCGCTGCACGAGATCGGGGCGGCGCGGGCGGCCATCGCCGAGGACCGGCTGCGCGAGGCGTTCAAGATGCTGACGCGCGTGGCGCGCGTGTTCGAGCAGCTCAACGACGCCTGGGACGTGCTGCGGACGATGACGCCCTCGGAGTACACGCGGTTCCGGGAGGCGCTGGGGGAGTCGTCGGGGTTCCAGAGCTGGCAGTACCGGCTGATCGAGTTCGCGGTGGGCAACCGGTCGCGGGCCATGATCGCGCCCCACGCGCACAGGCCCGACGTGGTGGCGGCCTTGGAGGCGGAGCTTTCGCGGCCCTCGCTCTACGACGAGGCGCTGCGGGCGCTGGCGCGGGCGGGGCTGCCGGTGCCGGAGGCGGCGCTGGCGCGCGACGTGGCGGCGCCCTGGGCGGCGGACGAGGGGGTCGAGGCGGCCTGGGCCGAGGTCTACCGCGCGCCCGAGCGGCATTGGGAGTGCTACGAGCTGGCCGAGAAGCTGGTGGACTTCGAGGACTACTTCCGGCGCTGGCGGTTCAACCACCTGACCACGGTGGAGAGGGTCATCGGCTTCAAGAGGGGCACGGGGGGGACGGCGGGCGTGGGCTACCTGCGGCGGATGCTCGACGTGGTGCTGTTTCCCGAGCTGTGGCGGGTCAGGACGGCGCTGTGAGGGGGCGCCGCGCCGGGGGGCCTTGGCGCCGCCGGCGGAGGCGGGGCTCAGGGGTCCGGGCCGAGGGGCGCGGCGTCGCGGGCCAGGTCGGCGAGGAGGCCCGCGCGGTCGAGGCCCACGCTGAAGACCACGCGGCGGGAGGCGGCGGCGTCCTCCAGGCCGTCCACGAGCACGGGGCGGGCGCTGCCGTGGCCCACGGCGGCGAGGTGGGCGCGCGCCCAGGCGGCCACGACGGGGTCCGTGACGCGGGCGAGGCAGGCGTCGAGCACGGCCTGGGCGCGCGCCTGGGAGAGCGCGAGGTTGAGGCTGTAGGCCTCCGCCGGAGGCGTGCCCCTCCGCCATTCGCTGCTGGCGTGGCCCTCGATGAGGGCGGAGGCCACGGGGGCCTCCGAGGTCGTCAGGACGCGCAGCCAGGGCTCGCAGGCCCGGTCGAGGAAGGAGGCCATGACGGGGGTGAGGTCGGCGCGGCCCTGCTCGAAGAGGACCGCGTCGGGCAGCGTGAGCGAGCCGTCCGGGCCGACCGTGCCGCCGAGCCCCGCCACGAGGCCGCCGAGCGTGGCGCGCAGGTCGGCGACGAGCCCGGCCTCCTCGGCCTCGGCCCGGGCGAGGCGCTGGCCGATGCCGGCGAGGCGGGCCTCGGACGTGGCCTCCCCGGCGGCGGCCGGCGCCAGGAGCGCCCCGAGCGCCTCGGGGCCGCCCTCCGCGAGCCGCGCGTCGAGGGCGGGGAGCTGGCCCGAGGCGGCGAGGCGCAGGAGGGCCGGGAGGTCGGCCTCGGGGAGGGCCGCCAGCTCGTCGGCGGTGGCGCGCCGGGTGAGGGCGAGGAGGAGAGGGGCGTCGGGGGACTCGACGAGGTCGGCCAGGTCGGCCCCGGCGTCGGGGGGCAGCGCGTCGAGCCCCCGCAGGACGCGCAGGAGGTCGTCGCGGTCCAGCAGGCGCCAGGCCTCGCGCGCCTCGGGCGCGGCGAGGTCGAGCCCGTCGGCGGCGAGGGCGGAGGCCGCCTGGAGCTGGCCCAGGTCGGCGAGGCGGGCGGCGGCCCGGAGGTCGGCGGGCGTGAGCGTCTCGAGCGCGGGGCCGAGGTCGCGGGCCTGCACGCGCAGGAGGAGGCGCAGGGCGTCGGGGTCGGCGGCCAGGCCCGCGAGGGCGGCCTGGAGGTCGGGGGGGAGGGGGGCGGCGGCGTCGGCGAGCGCCCGGGCCTCGGGGGTGGGGAGGAGGCGCCAGTCGGCGGGGTCGCCGGGG
>ERZ1066119.133-NODE-133-length-55911-cov-90.624445_pt1 | contig 55911 bp, 68 predicted proteins | sample MGYA00382766_ERZ1066119 | MGnify/ENA primary metagenome ERZ1066119 (study PRJEB33369, sample SAMEA5778349) | biofilm metagenome | biome: Industrial cooling water; feature: Water cooling tower basin; material: Biofilm | place: United Arab Emirates | collected...
AATAATTATTTACATCTAGATTTAACAATTTAGCATAACAACTACTGAAGAACCAACTTTTTTAGTTTCAACTTGTCGATTTTCTCAAAATCTTTGTAGTTGAAGGTGGTTAAAGTTAATTTGTGGTTCAAGGCTTGCGCGGCGATTAGAACATCTAAAGAGTCATTTCTGTTACCTAATTTTTTCAAGGCATTGTAAATTCTACTAGCTTCACAGGCATCGTTAAAGGTGAAGTCTAAAATGTTGTAACTTTTGACAATCTCATTAACGTACTGCACTCCTTTTTTACTCTCGACAAAGTGAAAACCCTTGAGAAGCTCAAATATGGTCAAGTTAGACACATTAATATCTTTAGCTGCAAGATTGACAAACCAATTACTGAAACTCTCACTTCTACCGTAGAAAAAGTAAATCAGGCAATTGGTATCAATTAAAATCATACTCACGGTTGGTTAATGTTTTATTTTCCAGTAAGTATTGAGTAAGCTTTGTAAATTCTTGCGTGCCATTGGCACCTTGCCCGCAACCTTTCCAGTGCGCTAATGGATTACTTGGCTTACTGTTTTTTTCTCGACTAGCAATATATTGCTCCAGAGCCTGATTGACAATGCTGCTGACTGAAGTTCTATCCAGCATGGCGTAGTATTCCAGCTTCGGTTTGTATTTGGTTGACCTAACCTGTATATGATTGCTTGATTTAGTTTTTATAACTTGTGTTACAGTCATACTTCAATTGTTATACAAGTTATTATAACTGTCAAATTAAAAAGCTTATTTTTTCACGATTATCGCCTTTTAAGTAACATAAAACAGACTTATTAAAAAATCATAAGCCTACATTGGGGATTAAGATTTACGCAATTTATCACTTACTCTACAATCACGAACCTCACCTACCAACCGCTACCACTTTGCACTAAACTCGGTATTTATTGGTAGCGGTTGACAAGTTACAGGTAATGAGACGTTTGCTTACTCCTCGTCTAATTCGGTGCGAGCGTCAAACCATCGTTCTAGGAAAACGCTAGCTCCAGCGTCAAAATCCCAAGCCATTTCTTCATCTGCGGGTCTGTACCATTTATCTTCTTCGATTCTTTGTTGCTTCTCAATTCTGCCCACTGAGCGCAAATAAGCCTCGGCGCTTTCGGTTTCTGGAAATTCTCGAATTAGCCAATCTTCGTATTTATTGCCAACGGATACTCTGAGAATGACGGCTCCCTGGTCGCCAGTTCTTTCAATAGTGGCGTTATGCTTGTTTTTTGCTGCTCCAAGCATTTGATATAGTGTATGATTTAATTTAGACATAAATATAGATATTAATTTTTAGCGAAAGTTTCCGACTCTGTGAGCCAACCTATAAAAAAGGGCATTTAATTTGTCAAATGTCTGGGGCTTACACCCCAGATTAAATTAGAGACTTGCCTATCCTTCCTCTTCGGCGGTATCAGTAAAGAACCATTGCTCAACAAAAGCGTTAGCTGCGATGTCGAACTCCTCAGCTATTTCCTCTTCGTCATCTTCCTCGCATGGTCTGTACCATCTTCCTACTTCAATTCTTTTACCTTTCTCAAGGAAGCCAAAGGAGCGTAGATAAGGCTGGGCTGTTTGCTCGGCTAGCGATTCTTTGATTATCCAATCTTCAAATTTATCCCTGATTTCTAATCTAAGAATTACATCCCTCTCACAACCAATCACTCTGTCGATTGTGGCAGTATTTTTGTTAGTGGCTTTTTGCAGCATTTGGTAAAGTTTGCGGTTTAATGTAGACATATGGTTTAATGATTATTAGTTAGTAATTTTTTAAAAGTTTAATTTTTAGGCACCCATTCATGAATGTACGCTCTGCCAACAACGTTATCTCTATCAAAGATTTCTAAAGTTACTTTATAGTTGACTTGTTCACCCTCTTTGCTTGTTGGAACCAGCCAAAGCCGGAACTGGTGGAAGATTATTGATATTAAGGTTCTTTGCTCCAGCATTCCCTCAAGTTTTAACTCGCCACTGTACCACTGGGAACGGGTTGGGGTTGTTGGTTTTGCTTTTAATTCTTCCAGGGTTATTTCTTGTAGCTGCTCAAAAGTGTAAAAATCGTCTATACCAAAGCCTATTAAAGTGGACATATATAATAAAGGTGTTAGTTATTACCGAAAGCCTATTTGACTTTCTGACACGGCTGCAAAAAATCGCATTAATTTTGTCAATGTCTGAGCTTGGCTCAGACTGAACTGGAGTGACTCTAGCTCGCTCATCGAGGGAGCGTAAGGCACGTAAGTTCAACCCCTTGGGGTATTTACAAAATTAAAGTACCCTGCAAGGGTACGGTGCGATTTTTTACAGTTGGGGCGGAAAGTCAAATAGGCTTTCCTTAAATCTTTGGATTTATTCAAAGATTTCCTACAACCGGAGTTACTTGTACTTAGTTGCGTTTTTCATCTCTGACTATCAAGCACCCTCGAACCAGCTCACAGCTTCGTCCAAATTCCATGATCTTAATTAGTTACTTTGTAGATACTGGGCTTTTTTCATGGTAAAAGGTCGAATCTTAGAAGCGTCAAACGTGGGTATTTCTTCATCCTTATCCATGTGATTAATCAAGTAAGCTTGCTGCTTCATAAACTCCGTTTGGCTTAGTTCCCTATCATCATACTCAAAAGCGGAAATATCAAAAGGAATACGCTTCTTTAAGGCAATTTGCTTAAACAAAGCTAGGACGACCTGAGATTTAGAAAAGCCAATTTTATTCAGCACAGCTTCTACCTGCATTCCCGTTTCCTCATCAATGCGAGCTTGAATGTTTTGAAACCTGCGAGCAGTTTTGGATTTAGATTTAATTGAAGTAGACATAATATTAATGATTTATATTGTAATTTTAATAATTTATAAACTTCAGGTCAATTAAGTTTAAATTGGTACTTGAGCGCTCTATCCAGCAGCAAGGACAAATCTGGAGGCAAGATGCCCAGTAAACCTTGTACGTGTGTTTGATTGACGGTGTAAATCTTGGAAGTTCTGACCATTGACTTGACGCTTAAGCCAGTTTGGTTAAAGTCGGTGTGAGTTGTATCCACTAAAATATCGGTGGGATAGGGCTGGCTTGGCATCTTGCTGGTTACGTAAGCTACTTGGAAATTACCATGTTCATCTAACATATCGGTTAACTGCACAACTGGGCGAATCTTGTAACCACTTCCGTCTAAATAGGGTATATCCACAACCAGAAAATTCTTAAACATAATTCATTAATTATTCAATGATAATCATTGATTTTTTAATAATTGATGTCAAATGTGTAAGCCCAGTGCAAGCTATTTGGTATTTAATTATCGAGCAACAAAAAACAAGCTTCCAGAAAAACTAGAAGCCTGTATTATTTCTACTTATGCAGTAGAAATTGATTCAACCTGCATATTCCAGCAGATATAAAATTAGAATTTATAAGCGCGTGCGGTTGTGTTTACTTATGAACTTAGGTTGCGAAACACATAGACCCCATACCCTTTGTCTGTAGCTTTTATTGAGTAATACTCACCGCAAAACAGGTCAACAGCTATAGATTCCCAATCAACGTGATTTGCCCAGAAAGGAAATTGCTTTTGAAAAGCAGCAAAATCATACATTTCGTCTATTTCGCTCGACTTCAAAGCAAAGTCCTTCTCGCTGTCGAAATAACCTAAATAAGCATCTTGGAATTTTTCAAGCACTTCGTCCCAATCTTCAATCTCGTTCATACGCGGGAACTCACAAGCAATGAAGGCAGCGAAAGCTTCACCATGCTCGGCTATTGCTTGAGCAACGTTTGAAACAATCTCCAAGCTCTCCCATTCGCGCAATGAGAAACTACCAAAGCCTTCATAGTCGTGGATTGCCCATTCCTCGCAAACTTCACTACCCGCGACAGGCGACCAAGAAAGCATCCAGTTTATATCGTCTTGAATGTCGTTCACATGTTGGGCGGCGTTGATCCACAACCCGTGTAAGAGACCACTGTTATATGCAGCTAAACATCGCACATAAATGCGGGGATTGTCACCGTTGTATTCAAATTCCGCTTCTGGATAGGGCATTGCTACAGGTCGTTGCTCACAGCCACTGACACCCGCAACAGATATCGCCAGTTCCAAAGCGCGTTTATCCGAGCAAAAGACTTGTTTACCCACAGCGGTGGCTTCTGGAAGCTGCTGGGCAACTTTTTGAGCGTCTTCTTCTGATTCAAAAGTTACACTTTTCTCCTCCATAAGCACTTGCACCTTCATTTTTAGATAATCAAGGCTAATATTCCGAAGGCAACAGCAGCACTCCCGAAACCAGAAACAAACTGATTTGGGGCAATGGAAAGTCTATGTTCTCAATATGCTGAGTAACAACTACCGTCTCGCTGTCCCTCTCGCAGGTCAGCACTCCGTTTCTGTCTTTGACCTTCAGCGTCCATATCTGCAAGCTTTGCAGTACGGGGTCAGAAAGTAATTGCGCTTGATGGGAACCAATGAGATACAGTAGCCAGTGGGCTTTGGCTTTGTCAGCTAAGAATTTTACCCCGTCCGTGTAAGTAAAGGCATTAGACCAGTGCTGGTGCAGTCTGTAACTGCCGCAGAACCTATTTAACCGAGAATATGTAATCATAGAAGTACTCCTGATGTAAATGAAGGGGAACAAGGCGACTGCTTCAACCTGCCAAAGTTCGGTAGTCGTCTTTGAAATATTTGATTTTGACCGCATCATCTGTAACCACAGCACTTGTTAAAGCGACTTGCGGTTATGGTATTCGCGCAACGAAAAAACCTAAATTTTTAGATTACTTAGTAGCGACCTTTATCAGGCGCCGACTAACATCTAGCCAGTCAAGTGCATCTTGCAGCGTTTTGAAGCGATGGTGCAACCCATTAACATTTACGCGGTAGCGGTTGTGTCCCGTGCGGTGTTTCTGGAGCGTCCAACCAAGCTTGGCGAACTGCTGCTCTACACGCTCAAAGCTTAACTTCACCTCTTGGTCTTGCCCGTCTCGTATGCCTGCTGAAGCCTTTTGGTAACTGCTGACCTGCCGAGGTGCAAAGACTTCTTTACTCGCAGCACTTGGCACCATTGGTTCAGGTACTTGCGCGTAGGAAGTTTCTACCGTCCAGCCAGCGTGAACATCTAGGAAGTCTCGCGCTTCTTGGATTGAGTCGAAGTCGCCAAGATCGGCGCCGATCATTTCTAGATACTGCACAGTCGCTTCATCTACATTAGATATTGGTACGGTTGATGCGTCGTTCAATCCCTCCATGAAGGTTTTCTGTATAGATTGCTCCTGATTAACTATTTGAGTTGCTGTAGTCTCAGGTTTCACCGCTGCCTGCTGCATGAGTGAAGGCAAGCCCACTAGAAAATCGAAGATGATTAAGGTAGAAGCGAAATACCAGATGACAATGATTGTTGAAGTCAGAAATGCTTGTGTCGATTCCATTTTGTTAAGTCCTTTTATAAAACTGTGAACCTGTGAAGCGAAGGCAAGATTATTGCATTTAACGCTAAAGTCGAAAGGAGTGCGCTTACAAAGCGTGCATATACTTAATATTGCGTCAATGGTCAAGCACCAATTTAAAAAAGTGTGTTAGGTATGGTAAAAATCTGAAGTTGAATTTATATTTATCCGTTACTTAACAATGCTAATGCTACTGTATTAATCCTGCCATTGAGCCTGCCACGCCTGATATTTCTGTTGATGTTCTTGGAACTGTACCACGTCAGAATGCAGACCGTCAACGAAGAAAAACGCCTCCTGCTGCCCTGTAAAGAATTGTTCCACTCCTTGCTTGATTTGCTGCTCTTTCACCTGTCGCTGCCCTGGCTTTTCTTCCACTAAATTGGTCATATAATCCGCTATGTTTTTCTCAATATCTTGCTCGCTACCTGTGTTAAAAGTAGTGTGAGACGGTTCTAAATCTCCATAGTTAATCACCGCAAAAAAATAATTTTGTCCCAGTTTGGGTTTATTAGTGTCAGTCAAGATAAGAAAACTTAAGTTGTTGGCTCTGACCCAGGTATAGGAATACAATTTGGACATATGCGAAAAGGCTGTTAGTCGCTTTTACTCTAATTGTCAACACAGGAGCTATAAGCCCACCAAATATGTTGGTAATTTTTATGATTAACATAGGATAATGTGCCGCTGCTTTCTAGAGCCAATAGACAATTTTAAATAATTCTTTTAGGCACTCGACCTATGTCAAAAGCTAAAGAAAAGCGTTTAACTAGCGAGCAGGCATTTCTAAATCAAATTTTAGTAGGCACGTTCAAAATCTTTCAATACATTGGTGGCAGGTTATGGGAGTTGATAAAATCGGTATTTGATAACTCACCTAAAGATAAGCAAGAAAATAACACTAAACGCTTAACTTTAGGCACCATTAAGCTTCGAGATGAGAACGGAAAAACTAAAGATAAAGAAGTTTATATTTCTATAGACGACCTGTTCACCCATTTACTGGTTACAGGGCAAATTGGGCAAGGTAAATCTAGCCTCCTGATTAACTTGGCAGTACAACTAATTGATAAGAACATCAAATTACTGTTCCTCGATCCGCATGGTCAAGCTATTAGGCAGGTGGTTAAACTGATTCAGCAATTCGATAAGGTGCGCTACTTTTCTTTGAATCAAAAACACCAACATCTTGGTTACAACCCACTGTACTTTCTCAGCCTTACCACTCAAGAATTGAAAGACCTCAAAAGTCGGCTGCTGCTAGCCATCTTTCCGGAGGAATTACAAAGTGGCTATAAGGTGGCAATGGAAGCGAAATTTATAATCGAAAGCATATTGTTTTTTCACAACGCTTACTACGATTATTTACTGTTTGCTTTACATATTGACCCCGAAAGAGCTAAAGAATTAAGCCTAGCCAAACAAATCACCTTTAACGATTTAGCCAATCTTGACCATAATCCCCGTCTAGTCGAACTGTTGATTGAAGTGTTATCCTTCAAAGGCAGCATGTACTATCGCCCTGACCTTGCGCGGCGCTGGCTGGAGATGCAGAGTAAAAACAAATTCAATGTTGGTATGCAAGGAGTGATAGGTAGATTTGAGAAGCTGACTTCCATGAGCCAGGGGCAAATATTTTTTGAAAGCAGCGGTTTCAATGTGCTGAAGGAGTTGCGAAAAGGCAATACCGTTTTATGTGATTTATCGGGTTTGGATGAGTACACAATGGGGATTGTCTCTAAAATTATCTTTGGAGACGTGTTTATAGAGCATAAAAACGGCATTATCACCATTCCCACCATTATGATTATCGATGAAGCCAAACTGCTGAATTTACTTAACCTGGCTGAAATCATCGAACAAGCTCGCAAGTTTCAATTAGGTTTAGTCCTAGCTTGTCAGCATGTGGGGCAATTTCGCAACTCAGTGCTGGAAGAAACTATTATTAGCACCATTGTCTCCAAAATCAAGTTTCGCAGCGGCAAGGGGGAAAACGCGCAAGAAAGAGAAAAACTCTTGAACTTGGAGGAGCGTCATTTTATCTTTGAAACTACGGGAGAGCGACTGGAAGGAGTTAGAACTGGGCAGTACGGGGAAAACTTGCGTCAATTCCACCCAACCGAAATTGGCTTAACTCTGGAGAAGATTGAAGAGAGAATAAATCAGAAAAGAGAGGATATTTATAGTTATTTTCTCTCTCCCTAATCCAATATTCCTCATCCTTAATTTCATCGCAATCTATCTTACTCACTTTTTAAATATGTTAAATTACATATGTATCTGTTCCAACGTCAAACTAATAGAAATCAAACTATAAAAGCTCTCTTAACCAGCCTATATCTAAGCATCCCCCTCACTATTAGGGAAGTCACCCAGATTGTTAAAGGCTTTGTAGTCTATCACAAGCAATACGTTTCTCAACTTAAAGCTCGCGGTTATTTGAAACTTAAAGATCAACGTCTGCATTTAACCAGAAGAGCGCATCAGCTAGTTCAATCCCAGCCCTTTGAACTAGTGTGGAATAAAAGAAAAGGCATGATACAATACAATCACCAATTGCAATTAGTCAAAACATTGTTTATATGCCTTTTACACCTAAATCTTCCGCAAATATCTCAAATCCTAAAAGAAAAGTTTAATGGCTCAGTCGCGCCCGATTTATGTATTAAAACTGAAAGTGTAAACTTTTTAATAGAAGTGGATACAGGCTCGCAGAGAGCGCAAACTATTCAACCCAAGCTCAACTATTATAAAAACTTTACTTCTTCGGATTGCGTCATCTACTTCACCAATTCCTCTACAATTGCTAATCGCTTTACCTCCCACCCCACCGTTCACTTCGTTAATTTGCAATCCCAAAATTATATTCAATACCTACTCCAACTCCAACCAAAACCTACCCAAAATCGCGATACAATTAATAATTTTAAAAATTTATTAATTGTTGATTCCACCACCAAAGAAGAGTATAAGAAACTGCGCCGAGAGGCTTTAAAGAGATTTGAGGAGGACTACCCGCAAGACTACTTTTAAGATTACTTTGTGGCTTCTTTAGTAGCCAATAAATTTTTCACACTAAAGAGCAAATTAAAGACTTATATTTGACTAAAATAATATAATCAGCCAATCTTATATTATATGACTGATATTACTTTTACCGATATCCAAAAGTCAGGGATACTAAAAAAACTAGCAAGGCAAGGTAAAGAGTTTGTTATCAAATTGCGGGGAGAGCCGGATTTATTGGTTATTCCCCAAACTGCCAGTAACAAAAAAAAGAAAGTTATCAAATGCACCCAAGCTTTAACCATTCCCGATATTTATAAAACCAAAGATATAGACTTCTCCAACTATGACATCGACCAGCCCCTTTTATTTCGACCAAGCCGAGATGATGAAACCTGTGCTACCGTTAGCCCTAGCGTTGAACATCTCCTCACAGCCGATTACGACCAGAACTAAATTCTTGATTGATACTGGCAACACTCTGTTTGCCACCATTACCAAAGATACCTATCTGAAACTGGGTAAACCCCGATTCAAACAGGACGGCGTGAAAATTAAGACCGCCAAAGGGACTACAACCATTCCCGTATTCGACTGCACGTTAATACTAGAAACTCTTGACGCAGACTTTGCCCTAGACTGTGAGGTTGGAGTGCTGACCACGTTGCGGGTAGATTTAATTGGCTCACCTGCATTGGAAGCTATCTGCCAAAAAACGGATACCAATCTAATATTTAACTATCGCAATCGCCGAATCGAGCTGGGCTAAGTTTCTGTCCTAAATTATTGTGTGTTATTTATTTGGGTTTAATAGCTGTCGGGAATTAAACAAAGTTCTCTGTAAGTACAACAGATTTTCCTTCCACTCCTCGATTTTATGGATAATGTAATGGAATATGGTAACTTGCTCTCTAACAATGGTTTCCATAATAACTTCTTTATCTTCCTTTAAAACCGTCTGGTTATCCTCAGCCAGCCATTTGATGGTGCGGTAAAAAATCAGCTTGTTATCTTGTTCCGCCTGAATTTGCTGGTTGATGAACTGCACAATGGCATATTCATCAAAGCCTACCACGTGGTCTAATAGTTGGTCGTTGACCTGTAAAACATAAGTTTGCAGTTGCATACTATAAAAATTACTTTGAAATTGGTACTTCTTGTTTTTATATTTTAAGTTGAAATAGAATTAGGATTTTAGTCTAGTTTCTCAAGATCAAACCCACCTTCCTTGCGAGCAATGGAGCGCTCACCCCTCTCAATAAACCAATCAAGAAGCTGGTCATTACTGGTAAAACCCAAGTATTTTCTCATCATCTCAAGCTTGCGCTTACCTTCTTTATCGGTTCTGGCTTGAAACACGGTTTTATCGCCATATCTTCTTCTCCACCGCTCGCGCTTGCGGGCTAATTTCACCTCTGGTGGTAGTTTCTTGCGACCTGTGCGTCTCTTAGTTAATTGGGTTTGGGCATTATTTTGATTTTCTAGTTTGTTAGTATTCATCTGAATCTGAATTAACGGTTTAAGCATAAATTAATATTTAGTTTTAGGGAAATAGTTTGGCTTTTTCATCTTGCCATTGCTGGTAATTTATCGTTTGGGTGTACAATATCGCGCCTGTGTAATCAGCGCAAGCATAACTGCGAAACTCTTGATTTTTATATAATTCAGTTTGATTAATCAGCATTTTTACCTTCGGTAAACCGAGAGCATAAGTATAATCTTTCCTGCCGATCAGCATATAATCTTGAGTACTCAATTTTTTCAAAATCTGCTCCAACCATGCCTGCTGCGGCTCATTTAAGTTCTGGGATGCAATAAAATCAAAACGCCAATCCGCAAAACACATTTTTAAAGCCGTGCTTTGTAGTAAAAGTTGCCGCTGCCGTTCCAAGTGCTGCAAGTCAGATGTAGTTATTTTGGCTACCGCTAGCTGGGAAAGTAGATTGTCGGGATCGGTGTCCCATACCTTTGCGGCAATGTAAAAAGTTTTAGACATAAAAAATAGTATTTAGTGAAAATATAGTAATAAATTAAGGTTTGGTGTGAGAAAAATAGGAGTTTTAATGACGCTTAATACAATCTCTAGCAGCGCTTAGATTAACTAAAGCAGCAACGCTAGAAGATAAAAAGCAGGGTGGGCGGGTGGGTCTTAAATCAGCAACCCGCATGGGTTGCTAACTCTTTAATCAACAAAATAAGCTGTCAGGCTAAAAGGGTTTGTGCCTCTCCCCGCTTGCCTGTTCCTAATCATCTATCAGCATTGGCATTTTGAGAAGTCGGGAAGAATACAAGTAATAATCGGTTTTAATTCCTCCCTTTCTTTCGGTTAAATGCCAATCATCTTCTGACGGTTCTTCAATGTATTTTTTTGCTACTTTATGTTTAAAGTGTCTTGTTTCTACTAGGTAAACGCTGGAGTTGTGTAAAAATACGTAGTATTTTCCTCTATCCGCTTTTGTCTTTAGGGGGTGCAGGGTTAGCTCACAGCCTAATCTAGTTTCTATAAATTGGCTCAAAGCATCATCAATCATTTTGAAGACTGGTGTGTTGGGAGTGATGATTAAAAAAGTGTGAAAGTCATCATTCAAGTGATTTAGACATTCCTGTGACCAAATTACTTTGGAAGCTTGTCGGTCATCAGTAGGGCTGTAATGAGTTGGGTTGTAAGACATATAAATTCTTGTGTGTTACGCTTTTAAAGGTTGATTAGTTGATTTAATGAAGGGGATTTGCACCCCTCCGGTTGTTTATTGCTCCGCGCAAGGAGTTTTACTTGAGAAAAGATAGTTTAAAACCTCTCTTGCCTAAATTGCTGATAGCCACGCTTCTGATTCGCCAATATCTTTCGGGGTTTGTAGTAAAGATGCTTTCATATTCGGCAGCGATCAGGTGTCTTTGCTTGGCTTGGGCTAGCTTGCCAACTATTTCTACATAGTGGTCAAGTAGAACGTCCACCTCAAGCAATAAATAAGGTTGATGCTTAATTATTTGGTCATAGAGGTTAGTTAAGGTGTCGTATATTTGCCAAACTTTATTATAGTCGCGCTCTTTGACGGCGGTTAAAAGATAAGCTTGTAGCTTGGCAACCAATTTTTTCTTTTCTCTGATTATATATTTAGCTCTTGGCCGAATATGCTTGTATTGTCCTTGTTGGTAGCTAATTGTTAGGTTGTTTTTAGAAGTCATAAGATTTAATTAGTTTAGTTTAAAAAAGGAGATTTGCACCCCTCTGTTTTTTAGTAGATGCCTATTTACGCCCTTTTAATTGCTGCTGGACTTCCTCCAGTTGAATTTTTAAATTCTTGAGAAAGAAATAATATTTAGACCCTTCCTCCCATTGCAAAATTTTCTCAAGCGGCTGCTCTAAGTCCTGTTGCACGGATTTAAATTGGTCGCTTTGCTCGTCTGTAAGCAGTTTTATAGCTTCCGTCATTTCGCATAAGCTGCGGGCTTTATTTCTAGCGATATAGGCTCTGGCGGTGCTAAAAGCTAGGGCTGTCAGGGTTTTGTTGAGTTGTTTTTTGAACTGTTTAAGTTGCTCTCGTTGATTTGGTTGCATAAGGATAATTTATTATTGTAGTAAATAGGGGAAAGAGACGGTTTACCCTTTCCCCTGTGATTGGTTATTTAACTTGTTTAAGTAGTTGGGCTATTTCTTTGAGGCTTTCTACGGTTTCAGAGTATTCCTTCCAATTAAAGAATTGGTCGTTGTCCGTATCTAAATAGAGCAAACCTCTAAATTTATCTTTTTTGATACCTTCAAAAACTTCATAGCCAATATACATCAGTTCTTTAAACAGTAGATATTCTTTATTAGCTTTATAGGTGGCTTTTCTGGCCGCTTCAGTCGAGTTAATTAGTCTGTTAGTTTGTTTTTTGAGCAAGTTTAATTTATGCCTTTGCTCGGTGTTATGGCTTTTCATATAGTTTGATGTTTAATTTTTAGTTAGTTGTAAGGCTGTTTCTTTGCTTAAGCGTGCGAATTACAAAACCTACATAAAGTTACAAAAGGTTTTATAATTCGCAGTAATTATTTTAATTGCTACTAGGCTGCTGCTTTCGCCAGCGTTGCAATTTGTAAGCTTTGGTCTTGTTTTAGCTGCTGGTAGCGCTTAATAGTTTCATCAAGATAAGAAACGGTTTTTATTGGCTCTTCCTTATCTTGGTCAATGCCAACGTATATCCTGCCGTTCCCGCAAATGGTGGTGGCGATGCCTGTTGTTCCGCTACCGTTGAAAGGGTCTAAAATCACGGCGCCGGGTTTGGTCGCTAACATAATAATTCTAGTGAGTAGTTCAACGGGTTTGGGGGTTCTGTGCCAATCAATTTCAGCTTTAGAACATGGTTTTATATCCCAAATTGTAGGCATGGTTAAACCGTCTTTATGAAACTTGTCTTGACTGCTAAACAGCGTCTTCCAATTCATATACGGACGTTTGTTAGTTTTTTTCTTAGCAAAAATAATCAACTCATGACTAAAAGCTAAATTGTGTTTATTGGCGATAAATCGGCGGCTTGGTTTGTACCAACAAATATCGTTGATTATCTCAAAGCCGTTCTTTTGCAGCGCAAACCCGCATTGATAAATTGAGTGGTGCGTGCCTGTGATCCAGATTGTGCCGTCTGGCTTCAATAATCTAAAACATTCTTTGATCCAAGTGTCTTGAAACAAAAAATCTTGCTCAAATCCTCTGGACATGTCCCACTGTCCTTTGAAGCGCGGGCTTTGCTCGCTCTCGGTTAGAAAATAAGGAGGATCGGCAAAGATTAAGTCAACGGTATTTGCTTTAAGCTCTGGTAGAATTTGCAAACTATCGCCTTTGATTAGGTAAAATTTTTTATCTGTACTTATAAAGTACGGTTGAATTGGGTTCATATTGAATTTAGTAATTAGTGATTAAATTTTAAAGTTAAGTTAGATTAAAGCCGACTGGAGCTTATAGCCCTCTAATCGGCTTTTTAAAGTTGTTTACCTGCTACTTGTTAATTGCGGGATTTTGGTTTTACTCGTCTTACTCCTGTCAAATTTAGAGCTGTATTTCTCGCGTATCTCGTCTAAACTATAATCGCCCCTTGAGTGGCTTTTATTCTCTCCCTCGCGGCGATAGTACCAAGCCTCTTTTTTGGGTGCGAACAAAAAACCGTAACTTTTTAAGTCTTCTTTATGGGTTTTGGTGTTACCCGTTACCCATATCCAAGAGCCTAAAATTTCTATTTCTATATCTCTATATTTACTTATCAAATTGACTTTCTTGATTAATTCCCTGTCTATTTCGTCTTGGTTCTCTTTAATTTCTCCGCTTCTAACTTTATTCAAGTGAGTTTGATAAGCTTTATTTAAGTTTTGCATTATCTCGGTGTTCCCGCCTTTGTCCGGGTGATAATGATGAGCTAATTGAATAAATAGTTTTTTGGTTTGCACTTCGTCTAGGGCGTGAAACAAAGCCGTAAAATAATTGTAGTTAAGCATAATTTCCGATTGTTAAACTAAAGGGCTTATTGGTTAATAATGCCCTTTGTTATTAAAATATTAATAGTAAATTAAATGACTTTTAGCCTTCTAAAGCCTGCTTATATGTCTCTAGTTCTTCTTGATTTGGCTTTGTGCTGGTGATGCTATCAAGCTGACTAGATAAGTTCATTAAAATATCGTTTTCAATTTCCATTTCTATCAGTTCGGGAGTGGGTTCATCTACTCCGTAATGATATTCAGGCTGTCCGTCATATCTTGCCGTTACGTAATTAAGCGCTTTGGGGTTGTGGGTGTGATATTGCCAATAAAGGCTTTGATTATCGTATGAATTAATTTTATCAATTCGCTCGTTCAGTTTCTCGAACATATCGGATACTTTATCCCATAAAAGCCATTTTTCAACATAGTTTAGATTTTCATCAACAACGGATATAAAGGCGTTTAGGTCAAAATGTCGGGGGTCTATTTCAATCCTAGCTTGTTGATTAGCCAAAATAGCGTAAGCCAATTTTAAACTATCCGCTTGCTTTAGTTTCCACTTCCAACCTTGCTGAATAGTTCGCGCTTCTTGCCCTCTGGTTCTGGCTCGCTCAAACTCTCGCTTGGCTAGGCGTTTTTTTTCGGCTTCTGCTAATTCTCTTTGTAAAGTATCAATTACCGTTTTTAGGTAATTATTAGGCTGGTTGTAATGTTCAAGACCCTTGTTAAAGTCTGCACTTGACAAGTCTTGATTGTTGGGGTTTAGTGCTATTAGTCTTTTTACCATAAAGGCGTTAAAAATAAATCAATAAAGAGGTACGAACTCTTTACTGAACTTAGAACTTACCAATTATTAAGGTAAGTTTTTTGTTACTTCATTTTAAGATTAATTCACAAGTAACCAATGAATTAAAATCTTGATTTTATTAAAAATCATTCTAAAAATTTATTGATATTTCCTAATGTAAACCAGTAAAAGCTTTTAACTTTTACATTAATATTATGTAAAATATTTTATTTTTTGTCAACAGTTTTTTTTCCGTTTTGCAGCTCATACAAGGCATTTATTAGACTTTATATGTAACGATAAACTAATCATATCTAAGTTAGCTTTGAGCCAATAGTTGTGTAATTATTGCTTATTATTTGCAGCATAAAAGCTGTGTTTCTGCTGCACTTGCCTTAAAGCGGTAAAGTCTCAAAAAAGGAACCTTCCATTCCCAACCTCCCTCCCACAAGAAAAAAGATTACAATTTTGTAAAAAAACTTGTCCAATAACCCGAAGGGCTTGCTTTTTCACAAGCCCCCGTATGGGCGCCGGGAAAAAGTTATTGGACAAGTTTTTAATGGAGCGAAGCGGAATGGTTCAAAATTATAAACTTTTTTATGGGAGGAAGGTGGGGAACCAAAGTTTGACTCTGCGTAGCAGTGGCATAACTTTCCCTTTCCAAACCCCTGATTATAACCCATAGCGCTTTGACAAAAATCTCTGACTGACCAATTCTGGGGTTATTATGCCAGAGGTTTCACATTTACCTAATGACTATCAACAAACCCTTGAAACGGTTAAAACCCTAATTTATAACACTAGAGCTTCGATTATCAAAAAGGTCAACAAGGAGCAGGTGCAGTTTTATTGGAATATTGGTCAGATTCTCCACAGTCGCTTGCAGATAGAGAATTGGGGCAAGGGTACGGTTACGAGAATGTCTAAAGACTTGCAACTAGAATTTCCCACCATGCGCGGAATTAACCCCAGCGACTTATGGAGAGCCAAGAATTTTTACGAGGCTTACAAGGACGATGAAAAACTCGGTCAGCTTGCACGAGAAATTCCCTTTAACCACAATCTTAGGATATTTGAGAGAGTTTCAGAACCGCGAGCTAGAGAGTTTTATTTGACCATGACCGCCAAATCTTTCTGGAGCAGAGCAGAACTAGAGAAAAGGATACAAAACAATGATTACCAAATTTACCTAAATAATCAAAATAACTATCTACAAACCCTGCCGAATTTGACCCAGGAGCAGCAAAAATCGGTTACTTGGGACTTTCGAGATGAAATTGATTTGGGCATTATCGAAGCGGGAGCGCGTATCAAAGAAAGAGAACTGGAAGAAGCAGTAGTTCGCAATATCACGAGGCTTCTGGTGGATATGGGCAGAGATTTTCTGTTTGCTGGGCGGCAGTACAAACTTCAGATTGAAGATAAAGAATTCTTCATTGACCTGCTGTTTTACCATCGCCAGCTAAGGTGTTTTGTAGTGGTGGAGCTTAAAGCGGATGAGTTTAAGTTTGAGCATATGGGACAAATTCAAGGTTATTTGGGCTGCATCGACAATCAAGTGAAATACAGCGATGAAAACACAACTATCGGAATAATCATTTGTAAATCCAAAAACCGGACAATGGTGGAATACGCCCTGCAATCCACCAAACACCCGATTGGAGTATCCACCTATACATACCAAGAACTGCCCAATAATATTTCTAAATATTTACCTACCGAAACAGAGATAATTGAGTCGGTGGACGGTTTAGAGGAAATATCAGAGTAATTTACTTACAATTGTTTTATGCAGCCAAAAGAATATCATCAAGAACCAGGACAGTCACAAAGCCAAGTATCTACAGGTATCGCTGACCTAATCCGAAACAGCGGGATTTTAGAAGCTGCCAACTACCGCGTCAACGCCCATCGCAGATTCACTGGCAGTTGGGACACAGTTGATACCATTCACGACCGCTATTATCACACGTTTTGGGAAGCTAAAGCTATTGCTTACAACATTCAAAGAAACTTTCTAAAATCCAAGCAGGAATTGAAATACGAAGATATAACTTTCACAATTGACGTGGAGAACGATTTTACGGGAGAGTGTTTGCACTGGGACAGCGAATCGGGCAGCTTGAAATCTAAGGAAAGCAACTTTTTAGAGGATGGGAAGGAAACGGGCGATGAGGAAATTGCCTAATACAAGCTAAAGTAAGGTTGTAAAATACCAAAACTCATCGCAATTTTAATCCCGTTTTTGATACTAAGACTACTAGTTTTCTAGCTATCTTGAAATATGGATACCTTGAAGTGTAGATACCTGAACTAAACGATATCTACATGTCTAGACTTCAAGGCGCAAAGAATGCTATACTTACCCTATCGAATAGGTACAATAGGAGCTTAAGCGTGTGAAAACCTGTTCCTGCATCTCCCTCTCCGGTGGTCAGGGAAAAACCACCACTATCTTTTTTACGTCCCTGTTGCTCTCCCGTATGGGTTATAAAGTCTTGGCAATAGATGCCGATCCCCAAGCTAATCTAACTTTTTACCTCAACCACGAAGTGCAACCCAATCAACCTAGTTTGTTTGAGGTACTAAACGGTACAGTTAGCACCGAAGACGGGATTTACCCAACCAGCAACGAGAACCTGTTTTTGATACCCGCAGATAGGGGACTATTTAAAGTATCAGACTTTCTAAGCAGTAGCGGTACTGGCGCCTTCATCTTGAAACTGCGTCTAAAATCAGTTGCCAAAATATTTGACTTTGCTTTGATTGACATTCAGCCCTCGCGCTCACAGCTTTGTTTGACGGCGGTGGGAGCAAGTGATTATGTACTTATCCCGGTGGAAGCCAACGTCAAGGGCACCAACAGTCTAATTGATACCTTGAACTTTTTGAAAGAGCAAAGCAATTTAATGGCTTTTACTGGGCAGGTGTTAGGCATCGTACCCTTTCGTGATCGCTGGGTAGGCAACACCCAAACTCTTGAGGGTCGGGAAAATATCGAGGCTATGCGCTCCTTCGCTCCCACCCTCTCAATCCTTCCTTCCATTCGCGAATCAGAGAAGTTCAAAAGTGCTATTCGCAAAGGTCTGCTGCTGTCTGATTTAGGGCAAATTGATTTACAGTATCCATTCGAGCAAATTGTGGAGGCATTAAAAGCATGAGTGACGCTTTAGAGAGATTGAAAAAGCAGAACCGTCCAGTAGTGCAAAGCCGCGATGCCTCCCTAAATTCTACAAGTCCAGATACCTCGATATCTAGCAACCTAAACAATCAGATATCGGCAAACCCAGATATAGAAGTATCTAATAGTGCAGGAGTGCAGATACCCGAAAATGAAACTACTCAAAAGGCACAAAGAGCTACCAGACGCGAACTGGAGACTAAGCAAAGTACCTTGCGACTGGAGGCTAAACTCAGCAAAAGGGTACAAACTTTATGCCAAAAACAAGGAATTTGCCGGGAAGTATTGATTGAGGCAATGTTTGAGTATTGCGAAGAAAACTCGGAGGCTATGATTGCAATTTTAACTAAGGCTAAGGAGAAGAACGAGTTTCGGCAGCAAATCGCCAATCGGCGCCGTGCTAAATCAATGATCGATAGGTTCGGCGGGTAAATTGCAAAAGCGTACTACTATAGCAGGTTTGTTTAAACATTGCCAGCATGTAACGGACTTGCGCTACTGGCAATACCATTTTTAATGGGTATCTTTATTTGATTAAACAAGGCAAAATCTAGGCGATGTAGCTTGTGAGGTTTGTATGGAGCCGTTGGAATATTGCCGTTTATACATCAGAAGTGTGAAACCTGAAGAGGAAGGATACCGAGATGCTTGCGTAGAAGCTTTAGTCGAAGCCACTTTCGGTGTTTACTCTAAGCAAACCATCTCCAAAAAATGGGGTACTCAATTTGAGCATCGCCCTGCGGCTGCCTTAAAAATTATAGAAGCTGCCCACACTATTAATTCTTCACACATGATGCTGGAGCGAATTTGTCCTTCAATCGCTGATTTATTAACACTGACACAAGCATCTCAAGTATCACCTAGTAAGCAGCAGCGTAAATAGTTTCTTTGACAATAATTTGCTTTACCTCTAGCCCTTACTCACGACACTTATTAGCTTGTTTATAGCCAAATGTCAGTGACCATAATGAGCGATTTTCAACCTTTATCTAATCATCAGCAACAATCCAATACTGCGGAAGCAGCCCAGCTTCTGGAATCGGTCGCCTACATCACGCGGGAGTTCGTGCGCCGCGATTGCGGTATCAACGGCGCCATTTTCAGTGATGTCGATTGCGATGTAGTGATTGCAGAGGTACGGAAACTTGCCGTTGAAGGTAAGTTTAAACATGCAGGCATTTACTGGATCGCCAATGCTCTTGCTGGAGAAGGTAAAATTCACCCCGTACTGCCGCAGCGTCAAGGTTAAGGTCAATAAATAAAATCATCCGAGTTGGGATTAATTCTTAACTCGGAATATTTTTTGACTAATATTTTCGACGTTAATTTAAACTTTTAGTCGCCTCATTTACCGAATCAGATAAAATTGTATCGCAGGTTATGACCATTGACACGACTGGCTCTAGTTTTTCACTAAATTCAAACTCACTTCCTTGAAATGTCAGATTTTTAAATCCCATTTCTTTGGCTATTAGTGCGCCACAAAGTAAATCAAAAAACTCATTCTCATAGGCAATGATTGTGTCAATTTTATTTTCAAACAGTAAATAAAAGTCAATGATTGGCGCCCAAGTTTCAAATACTCTTTTACAGTTTATTTGAATTTGATTGCGTGCATTAAGCCAATTTAAATATTTTTCTTTATTCTTAGTAACTTCGTACCCAATTAGTCCAGATATTTTCTTTGTCGGTTCCAAGGATTTGGTTTTATCAGTGAGCGTACCGTTCAAATAAGCACCTTTATTTTCTATCGCAAAGTACCATTTATCGACGAACGGATAAGAAATAAAAGCAAATACAGGCTTATTTTGAAACAGTAAAGTCAAGGCTGTTCCTGCCAGTGGCAATCCAATTCCGTAATTATTAGTCCCATCCAACGGGTCTAATATCCATACATATCCTGAGTCAATCTCACCACCTGTTTCCTCTCCCCAAAATTTATGAGTGGGGAAATACTCGGTGATAAGACTCTTTATCTGTCTCTCGACCTCTAAATCAACGAATGTAACTAAATCGCCATTTGTTTGGTCTTTTTCCTTAGCTGATACCTTGTTAAAATTATTTAAGATTATATCAGACGATAATTGGTACACTTTTTGAGCAAATAGCTCTAACAATTTTGTTTCGACATTAGGCATAATCATATTTACTTTAAACTGATTTCTAAAATACCCTCTACTTTGGATGTATCTAGCTTGGCTTTCAAACCTACTGGTAAGGTAAAGAGTGGTGTTGTATGTCCAAAATCCAAATTGGCAACAATAGGTAGATTGAGCTTCTTACCAAGCAAGGTTTTTTTCAGTTCTTCTAGCTTTACCTCTCCAGCTTTTTCAAATCTACCGATTAGAATTGCCTTTACTCTTTGAAACCAAGGTTGTAAGATTATCGACTCAAAGTTTCGATTGAACTCCAGCATAGTAAACTCTTTGTTGACCTCGCTGTCGTCCTCAATATACAAAATTAAGGATTTATCCCCAAACTGTGGCATAAAATCAGTGCCATATAGCAATCTGATGGTTGAAACATTACCGCCTATTAACACACCTTCGGCTTGACCATCTTGAAGGATGTAATTTCCAGTGTTTTTCTCAAAACGGCGACCGTCCTGACCCAGATAATAGGGGTCGTTGCACCACTGCGAGGAAGGTAATATTTTGATAGTTTCTAATTCAGATTCAAAAAAAGTAGCTTTAAAATACTCTAAAGTGTAATCAAAACCCTCAACTTCTGCAAAATTGGAGAAAGTCGGGCTGTGATAAGTTACCATACCTGTCTTTCGAGTAATAGCCAGGTTCAAAAGTGAAATATCTGAGAATCCGCCAAAGAGCTTAGGATTGTTTCTAATTAATTCGTAGTCAATTTTTGGAAGCATCTCTATGGCGTTGAATCCTCCTACTCCACATAAAACCATTTTTACATTCTTGTCAGCGAAAGCCTGGTGCAGGTCGCTTAGTTTTTTCTCGACACTGGCACTAAAGCCGCCGTTATCAACAAAAGCATTGGCAGAAAAAGACAGTTTCAATCCAAGTTCTGCAAACCTCCCTTTGGCTATTTCTAAATCTTCTTGCTTCATAATGGCAAGGCTGGTGGAAGGGGCAATCACCCGCACCTCATCGCCGGGATTCAATTTATTTGGAATAATCATAAATATATTTATTAACTTACAATGTCAAAGCTTTTTGAATAATTATCAACTGCTCCAATAAACAAAAATGGGGTCATATCTTGTCTAAGGGCGTGGGAAATAATGACTGGCAAAGTAACATTAGATGAAGCTTCAGAAATTCCCTGTATACACCCATCTGACTTTGATAGTTCAGATTCAAGTTTGTATTGAGCGGTCATTCTGTATAAATCGCTGTAAATTGAGTTATCTAATTCTTGGAAGGATACACCTACTTTTTCAGCCATTTCGGCGTAACCCCAAAGCCTGTAATAATCTCCTCTTCTTTCTTTAATAACTTTTTGTACATTCTTATCTAAATTATCTTTAGACTTCTGCACTAATTCAAATTGTTCATTAAAAGCCTCCACATTGTAACGCTCAGACCAAAGATTTACTTCAACATTCTGACCTGCAAAAAAGTTAGTTGCTTTCTCTTGAGTATCATTTTTAAGTGCTACCATCTCATCTTTTAATCTTGTGAGAGAAGCTTGATCCAGAATATTTTCGGCACTATCTTCAAGAATGTAATAATCCATATCTCCAAGATAAATTTCTAGTTTAATTGGCTTGGAAGCGTGTTGCAATAAAGCTCTTGCTTGATGCCAACCTCGTATTTCAACTCCTTCGCTAAATTTATCCATTGATTGGTTTTTTAGACCTTTTAGAGCCAGAGGATAAGCGTTGCTTCTGTATATCACACCTCTGTTTATACAATGCGACATTCTGATTTTTATAGGTTCTTGTTTGGCAAGAGCGTTATCAACATAATCAAGTAAAGCTGGTATCGTACAGTTTATATCATTAAAATCGCTAAATCTTAAAATCTCAGTTGTCAATTTAGCCGCCTCTGGAGATATATTTCGCTCAGGGTACATTATTTTAAGTAAATCGCAAGGGCTAAAATCGAGATTGTTATTTTCTACCTCTTTACTCCAACTAGCTAATAGTTTTTCATAGAAAAGTCTATATTTTTGTTGAGCATTCATCTTGTCCCAGATTAAATCAGGCACATTATCTGGCTTCTTTATGTATTGCGAGTTTTCGTCATCTACCAAGCTTGCTTCTTTGATTTTTTGCTTAACTTCAGGTAATTTTGGATTTACTAAATTAATATATCGAGTTTTTAAGAAATCTAAATTGTTCATAGGCTAATTTATTTTTTTAATTTCGTCAGTCCAGGCTTGAATCATTTGCTCAGTCCAGTAACTGGCATCCACAGTAGGAGTGTTTAGGCTTACTCTGCTATCCATATATTTATCGTGCCCTTCGAGCGTAGTATTCAAAATCGGTTTAATTCCAAAATTGAAGGGGAAGAAGTTTTTGTCCTTGTTCCAGTAATTGTGACCAGCGATAGGAGAATAACCTAAGTCGCCAAACTTCCAGAATTTTAGTTGCTTCAAATCAGAGAGCGAAACGCCATTTAACTTAACCTTGTAGGAATACCAAGAAATATCATCAAAAGAGGTATATTCAGGTAATTTTGGCAGTTCAATCTTATCGGTATTTTGGCTGATGATGTCAGTTACTATTTTTAGATTATCCCTACGATTTTTGATAATTTCGTCGATGTCGCTATAAATATTTCTGGCGGTAACGGCTGAGAACGGACTCATACGCATGTTCAAGCCATAGCCCGAAAAATCTACATTGGAGTAATTGGATTGATCTACAAAAGAACCAGGTGAAGTTATGTGCTTTAATCTCTCAAATACTTGGGGGTTGCTGGTAACAATTAAACCACCTTCTCCTACTGATAGGGTTTTCTTTCTTTGCAGCGAACAGAAGGAGACATCACCGAAACTTCCCACAAACTTATCTTTATATTTGGAATAGTGAGCGTGTGAGAAATCCTCAATCATTTTTAGTCCGTGTTCATCACAGATTTGGCGAATAGCCTCGCAGTCGGCTGGAACTCCCCACATATGAACCACCACGACGGCTTTGGTTTTTGGAGTAATTACTTTTCTGATACTCTCAGGACTAATATTTCCAGTAAAAGGGTCGATGTCGGCAATTACTGGTTGCAGTTGCAGATGCGTCAGTGGAGTTGTAGCCCTAATAAAAGTCATACTTGGCACAATAACTTCATCACCAGGCAGTAGCCCAAGAGCCATCAAACCAGCGTGCATTCCTGCGGTGCCAGTAGAGCAGAAGATACCGTACTTGGCGCCCATTTTACTGGCGTAGTTCATCGGTACTTCCTCATAAATTCCTCCAAGATTCCAAGTATTAAAATCGTGACCTTCAACAAAAGTTGCCAAATCTTCTTTCAGACTGTCTTTGTACTTGGGATAGCGATAAATGTCTTTGTTAATAGCTTCCAATTTATTATTTTTTACAATTAAGGCAGACATGTTCCTGATTTGTTTTCTCGCTTCTTCTGTTGTATTGCAGTTCTCGATTTTCTCAACTTCAAACCATTGGATGTCAGTGCTTTCTCCGCTTGCTGGTTTAAACAGTGTGCCTTCATCTACAACACCTCCAAAAATCAGATCAACATGGTAATGATTTTCATTAATTTGATTTTTTTGCACGGAAAATGGTTGCACACATCCAAATTCAACCTTGTTTATGTAAGTTGGATAAGTTGCCTCAATTCCCATTTCTTCCCGAAGTTCGCGTGTTGCTGCTTCAAAATAGTCTTCGTTCTCATCGATATGTCCTCCGGCTCCAAGATACCAGCCCAGTTTTTTGTGCTTAATTAAAGCGGTTTTTGTTCCTTCGAGGTTAAAAATATAAGTTGTTACGCAAAAATGCTGTTCAATAGTAGACATAGTAAAATAGTATTTAGTGTGTTTATATCATTTGGTTTACAAAGTAATCGCAGAAGTCAGTTAGAGTTTTAGTAAACTCTTCTTTATTCAGCTTATTTACATCTTGGAAGGCTGTAATTGTTTTATGCAGGTCAAAGTCTTTAATGCCCAACTGGTGAAACTTCAGTCCGGTAGATGATGCGGAGATCACGAACAAAGTTTCGTGAATTTTGGTAATGTTTGGAAAAAATATGATTTTTTGATTCCGACTAAGAGCGTAAATTGACATAATACTGCCCATAAATCTTTGCACTTTAGGCATTCTCGTTACAACGTCTCTGAACACAGTGGAACCCTCCCACAAGACCTCTAAGTACTTCTGAAAGCTAAAACCATACTCTTTTTGCAGAAATCTAAAAATCTCCACATCGGCGTCAATATCGAACATAAGCATCTCATTCTGACCAAAGATGTCTCTAATTGCCACAACATCCTGATAGGCAGTGATGCCTTGCTTCAGATTATGATACATATCGTGTAAAATAACTATGGAGCTAAAAAAGACGTTAGTACTGGTAAGTAGCTTTATATCAATTTCCAATATGCCGCTATCATAGTCAGTCCTGATATTGTTGCCAGTAGGCAGATTCTTGATTTGAACTTCAGGAATTTTCAGCTTGGTGCCTGTAAAGGAAAAGAATTTCTTGATTAAATCAGCGAAGAATCTTTGATAATCAAAGTTGTACTCGGCACTACTTTTTAAGCCTTCAAGATAGCCGAAAGCATAAAATACACCTTTATAGATTTGGGTGCTACCGGAATTATTTTGAAGTAAAAAATCTATTTCACTCTGCTCTACCCACTTGTGTTCGGTGACTTTATCTTTTTCAGGTGTGTATTCACCAGAAGCTCTAACTAAAAATTGCAGATTAATCACTGACTCATCATTTTCCCATTGAAACTTATGCACAAGCGACACAATTTCTACTAGTTCCATTGCACACTCCTCCTTCATTTCTCTTTTAATACACTCTTCGATAGTTTCCCCTTTTTCTAATTTTCCTCCCGGAACTTCCCATTGGTTAGGAAAATGCTTACGATTAGGTGATCTTTTTTGAATCAAAATACGGTTGTAGGAATCAGTAATCAAAAAATCAATTACTATAACCTTATAAAATTTCTTTACTTCTTCAAGAATAAGGTCTAAATTAAGGTCTTTATTTTTAACTGTAGAATTCATAGAGCAGTTTAACTTTCTAAGAACATACGGTTTTTTTCGTATGCTGTCAACACGTCTATTATTAGCTCGGCAATCACCTTAAATTCCAAGTCTTGTTGATTGTTTAAATATTTTATAATTCCTTCTGCACTGACTAAAACATAGTTTTTAGCTAGCGATTCAACTTTATTTTGACAAATAATATTTACAACAATAAATTTCTTGTTCCCACTTTCCGCAAGTTTAGATAAAGCTACAGAATTAAAGTCTAATTTAAGTTCAGGATAGCTGCTTATTATTTTGGCTCTGAGCCAGTCTAACGGGATTTTATCGTTGTCCCTGCGAGTAACTAAATTGGGTAGATATTGAGGTTTCTTGACCATCAAATAAAGCTTTTGCTTAGTTTCATTTTCCAGAAATGTAAATAAATAAAATAGATGTATAAGAGACATAGAGCAAATTAGAGGTTTATTACTAAAAACTATAAATATCTTCAAAAAAACCATAAAACACCTAGACCTTTGACAAAAAGGGTTTTTCAGGTAATTTATTAATATAATTTATATGTTAGTTGATAAATATGATACGATTTTTACCGTATGATGTCAAAGACTCTTATCTTCAATACTTACATACTGAAAAACCGCTTGTAAAGCTATAAATATAATTAATTAAATAATCTCTTTTAAGATTGATAGAAATATGTTGTCGTATTATAAATTTCGTACTGAAATAACGAATGAATTTGGAGTTTCCGAGGGAGCAGTTCGTAACTGGATTAAAAAAGCTTTGGCTGGGGAAATAGATTTAGAGCTTACCGAAGTCAACGGTAAAAAACTGATATTGAAAAATCAAAAAAATTATAATTTGATAAATGCTTTAGCTCAAGAAGGAAAGAAGTACAAGTCTTTGGAAGATAGAGAAATAGTATTGGTGGACGAGGCAGCATACAGCCACCTTGATAAAAATCAAGTCATCGGTATTCTAGGCTCTCTGGAGTCAAATAAATCAATCCCGCATAAATATTTTTACTTAAATGGCGGTGCTGATTATTGGGAAAACTTCTATGAAGTCTCACTTAAAGATTCGCAGTATACAACTTCGCATAGTGACTTGTACTATTTCGATAATTGCTACCACTTAATTAAAGATAACTTTCACAAGTTTGAAAAAATAAATATTGTCGATATTGGTCAAGGTAATGGTGAGCCAGCACTGGGGCTTCTTAAGAAACTAGATAAAGAAGGAATTTTAAATTCTTACACAGCTATAGATATAAGCCCAAACATGCTAGAACACGCTAAAAAACATATTTGTAAGGCACTTCCGAGCTTAAAAACAAATTTTGTAGTTCTTGATTTTGAGAATAAATCTTTAAGCGATGTCTTGCACTCAATTAGACACAGTGGTGCAAAACACCCGATACTGATTTTGGGACTAGGCGGGACGTTGTTCAACAGAATCAACAATCTCCACACTTTCTTTAATATCATTGATTCAATGCAAAAAGATGACTTAGTTTGCGTGACCAACGCTTTTGTTGAAAATGAACGTTCTAACTATAATTTTACTATTAAATCCATTCCGGAGATGTATAAGTTGCACACTTGGCTCGCCAGAAAATTTGGATTATCCGAAGAATTAACTGATGTAGAGCTAAGATTCAACGAAAAAACCGGGTTTCGAGAGTTAAATTTAGTCCTGAAAAAAGATTTGGAACTAGTTTTTAAAAATCCCGAATACACAATTAACCTTTACAAGCATGACCGAGTAAACATCTGGCTCCATAAAAAGGATACATTCTCCTCCATTTCAAAGCTCGCTGAAGAATTAAGTATGAAACTGAAAATGATAGTCAAACACCCTGTTTATGAAAATGTCATGTATATGATGGGCAAGAGTTAAGTAATGATAAATTAAATATTAATATCCATGACCCAACTGTATTTTATTTTCAACCAATATTTTAACAATCTATTACTGGAGCCAAAAGACTATCTCACCCAAAAAGAAGCGGATAAGGGCGTTCAGTTTGCAGCTAAATTCTACAACTTTTGGTGCCAATACGAAAGGGAGGTTTTCGCCAAGTTAAATCGCTACGGTCTAAATTTACCGTCCACTTGGCATGTGTACTTTGTGTATTCCAAAAATAGGATATTCCCGATGTCTTCTCCCATTATCTTGCCAATTAAAGAAGATATGCAGGATATTGCCGCGACTTTAATTCACGAACTGATTCACTTGATGCTGCTCACTGACCAGATGGGCAATGGTAAACACTTTTCTAAAATTTGGGCTTACCTGCAACAAGAGTTCAAAGGGGAAAGCGCGCAGGTCATTGAGCATTTAATTGTGAACACTATTGTCCAAGACATATTAAGCGATATCTTTCGAGCTAAAGAAGTTGCCAAAATTATCGACTACGAAAAAACCCTGTTGGGGGAGGGAATAGCTAGAGCTTGGAGCATTTTACAGGCGCAAGATGCACAGGTTCAAGCCTATAAATACCCGCTTGCATCTTTGCAAATGCTTAAATACGATCCACAGCAGGATTATTTACCGGAAGAGAAAATGTTTCGATAAGTTGTTGAAAAAATCAGTTATGTAATAAACTTTCAGAATTGTAAGTTTAGATTTGCAACCTCACAGTACTCTTCGCTCCCGCATTACGTTGCCTAAGTGTAAATACTAATTTTTTCCATCTACAGTTTATGTAGGCGGCTCTCTGCTAAGTTTGGCATGAATCGACATACAAATCAGCAGTCCGTAATTGCTTCCTTCTTGTACTGCCACTTGTCGTCCTCGTACCATTTGAGAGCATGATAATAAAACATTTCAATCGTATGGTTTCTATCAAACGTGTCAGGATCAGAGCCGAAAATACCGAGACAGTACTTGAGCGGTATATCTAGTTTCAGGCAAAGATTGTAGGAAACAAGACGAGCGGCGTATTCGCAAATATACTTCTGATCCACCCCTCCCAAATTAGCAGTGAGCAGTGGGCGTTGCTCTCTAGGCACGGACAAGAGATGTCCTAGCTCGTGCAGAACCAGGGAAACGTTATCTGTACTGCTCCAATTAACGCCAGGGTCAATAATAAAATTGCCTTTGTGAATTTTGCACACACCAAACATAAGCCCGTCTTTTACAGATGCAAACTTAACCTTAATGCCGTTTTGGGTGCAGTAATTTACGAGCTTATCTTTAATGGTCACAGGTGGAAGTTGAAGTGCTAGCCGCGCACGTTTTACCAATGTGCTGGCTGCCAATTAACGCCTAAGAATGGGCAATATTTTAGATTTTGGCAAGTGAAAAAGCGCTGCTAATTGCAAACACAAATTCTTGTGTGCGCTAGAGAAAGGAAGCAACAGCCTTGACAAGAACTTGCTTTTTTATAATCAACTTGGCGCCCTTTCTGGGCATGACTTTTTTAGTCATAAGGCGATTAATATAAAAGTTTTCATAAAACTGAAAACGGTAGAGCGCACCTTTTGAGTTAGGTGTGTTTTTACTGCTCCCAATCAATAATTCTCCAAATCAGTGCAGTGTTCGCGGTTCAATTCAGTTGACAATCAAGCGATTTTAACCTAATTCTCTGCGCGCTAAATATCAGTATGCAAACTAACCTTTTTTACAGCTACGTAGCTGAAACTGACAAACTTACCTTCTTAGGCTTTTGCGCCAGCAGGGACATTGCCGATGCTCATTGCAGCATCTTAGAAACTTTGTACGGAATTAAACCCATGAACTTGCAAAATCCGAATCTGCAAAGCTACTTCATCATTAATCAGGGAACGCCAGAAGCTTTGCTGGGGCAACTAAACTTCATCTCCAAAAGTTTTACCGCCGAGACACTCTCCAAGCTGCCCCACATAAGAGAGCAAGTTAATCTAGTGTTTACGGGTCATAAGGACTATTACGTGTATGCGGACGGCAAAACGGAAGACGTGATGGAACACGTACAGGCAATGCAGAAACTGGCTCCCGATGCTAAAATTACCACCAGAATGATAATAGATACTCCTGATAAATCAAATTAAGGATTTAAATTAACTGCCGTATCTATCTGCCGCAACTTAAATTTCAGTTACCGCGCTGTCCTTGCCGTGATTGGGCATTATCTGCTTCACAAGCACATAATGCCTGTCAATATCTTCCTGATAACCGTCAACATAAACAAAGGGGGCTTGCGTTTTACCCTCAAAAATCTTATTTATCTGGCTGCGAATGTAGGTAACTCTCTCCAGCCTGTTTTCCTTAATACCGTTACATTTGGTGATTATCTCGGTAATTTTCTCCCTGCTGCCTGCAAAGATGAAGTAGGCGCACTCTACTCCTTGAGTGTTTCTCTTCATATCGTAAAGATGCTCCAAAAGCGCTCCGTAGCCTTCAATGAAATCTTCTCGGTTGGTGCAGATGATGAAGGATAGGTGAGCGCTTTCTCCCAGGAGGGCGTAAAAGGTTTGTGGGATGGTTTGCATATACTTTTTAAACTAACCATTACGGTTTTTGTAAAGCGCTTTCAATCCTTCTAGTAAGAAGTCTAAAACACCTCTTCTTAATCAAAATACTAGAGTCACTGGTCGAGCCGCTCGATAAAATCATTATCGACATTTTTAATTTCGTATCTGTGAGAAACACGGACTCCCAAATTAAAGCGATGCAGCAAATTCACGAGCTTATGCCCGTTGATTAAAACTACCTTTTCATCTGCTTCATCCAAATAGGGGTCTGAGTTGTCTGTTAAAAGGTTTTGTCAAATGAAAAATTACTGATAAATAAGGTAAAAAAACAACCTAAATTTAACCCTAGTTTAATAAGGTTGTCATTAACAATCAACTAAGAGAAATTGACCCTAAGCAGCGACAAATTGGCTGTTATAGCCAGTCTTATTGACAATCACAGCGTGGCTAATTTTAAGTAGCTTGCGAGCTATAATATTGATTGCCTCTGGGTGCTTTCTACCTTTGGACTTCAAGGATTCATAGATTTGTCGAAATTCTGGATAGTGAATTACCGCTCCCATAGCACACATAAACAGGCGTTTGCGAAAATATGGATTACCTCTTTTGGTAAGCTTGCCTTTGCCAATCCAAGTACCACTTTGACACACACTAACATCAAGACCAATGAAGCCGATCCAACCTTTAACTGATTGAACAGGGTTTAAGCAAAATAGAATGAGACTACACATAAAACCGCTGATACCAGGAATTGATTCAAGGTTTTGAATTAGTTGGTTATCAAATTTTGCTTTGATTAAGGCAACAACCTCTTTTTCCAACTGTTCTTTCTTTTTGGCTAGTTGCTTACAATTTTCAAAAATCTCCTTTTCAATCTGCGAAGTGTTTAGATTCAAGGTAAGATACGATTGCTGAAAGCGTCTCAAAGTACTACTTGTAACTTGCATCTGCTTTTCCAATGAGCAAATCAAGCCAATTTTAAGCCGTATTTGCATATTGTGGCTAGTAGCGGTATATTTGGGCGGTAAATTCTCTTCTAGAAGAGCAATATTGGCCAGTAATTGACTGTCCTTTTGTCAGTTTTTACCTTTCTAATCTTACTTTTACTATACTGTTTGGTAAGTAAAGGATTAATTAGTCGAACATCAAACCCCGCTTGGGCGAGAAGTGTTACAGCTAAATAATGGTAGTGAGCAGTTGACTCAATGATAATTTTGCCTTTAAAATCGGTCTTATTGATTCGTTTGATTAGTTTGTTAATTTCAACTTCGTTATTATCTATTTGAAAGGACTGAAAGATGTCTGGTAGTTTGAAAGCGACATCTAAAACGGCTTTAGAAATATCTATACCAATAGATAAGATAGGTTTAATGATTTTGGGCATATAAAAAGAAATGGTTAAGCTCTTTTGACCTTTTCATATCGGTTATAGTAGCTACACTCTTGAACAAGTGTGCCATATCTGTTAATGGAGGTACGAGCCTTAAAGTAAGTCAGAAGGATATTACAACTCAAGGTATTAAAATACTAAAATTGGGAGTATCTACTTCTGACAATTTGCTTTAAGCTAAAATCCCTGTTTAATCAAGGAATCTAGCCATTTCCTTTTATATGAATTTGGGAAATTTTATCCCTTAAGAAATTTTTTTCACAGATTCAAATTGGCAAAATCATAGTTTAAATGAGGATTTTTAAAATAAGGATAATTAGAAGTTACTCATTGATTTAACAATAACTAAAATTCTAAAAATGCTTTATTCAATGGGTTTTTATCGAATTTCAGTCCTTAGCGTGTCTGTTAAAGGTAATTGTCAAGAGCAATTAACTCACTAGACCGCCCACAAAGCAACTGCTAGCGTCAAAAACCTGATTCTTGTGTAGTAAAGCGTTGGCTAGTTTCAGGAGCTTTCTAGAAATAATTACAAGCGCTTCAGTATGTTTCCTCCCCGTTTGCCGGATTTGATAGTACAAAGCTTTGAAATTATTGTCGTTCATGACTGCTCCCCAAGCGCTATGAAATAGCCGTTTACGCAGGTAAGGACTGCCGCGCTTGGTAAGCCTACCTTTGGCTTTCCACTTGCCGCTTTGCTTAACTGTACATCTAAACCAGCGTAAGCAACCCAACTTTGGGCTGAATACAACTTGTTTAGCAAAAATAGAATTAGAGTTGCCATGTAGCTGCTAATGCCAGGAATAGATTTTAAAATATCTCTATCTCCGTCATCGCTTTGTGCTTCAATCAATTTTTCTACTTCTTGCTCTAAGCACTCTTTCTTGCGATTAAGCTCCTTAATATTGCGTTTTATAACGTTTTCAATCAAGGAAGATTCAATACCTAGATTTTCTCTAGCTTCGTCAAAATCAGCTAAAGTACCAAGCATTGACTGAATTTGCTTTTCTAAAGCCTTGATTAAGCCAATCTTCAATCTGATTTGAGCAGATAAGAGATTAAACTCAACCTTAGCTGGCAAATCTTGTTCTAGTAAAGCCATATTGGCCAGAATTTGACTGTCAGCTTTATCTGTCTTAACTTTCCTGACATTAGACCTCAAATACTTTTGGCTTATAATAGGGTTTATCACCCTAATATCAAGCTCGTATTGTTGGAATATCAAAGTAACTAAAAAATGATAATGCGAGGTTGACTCTAAAATAATCAAACCCTCGTAGTTCATTTTCTTTAGCTCTCGACCTATTTTCTGAATCTCTGATTTTGTGTTTTTGATTTTTTGACAATGAAAGTTGTCTTGGTACTTATAGGCAATATCAAGAGTGTCTTTAGACACGTCAATGCCTACTGATAGCGGTAAATTGTTATGCATAAGAAGTTTAAAAAATTATTATACGCTCTCTTGCTTTGACATATTGGTTATAGTGACTTGAAGTCATATCTGTTCATTGTAGCTTGTAAGAGCCTGAAACTAAGGCAAGGCGAGATTTACACGCTAGGGAACTTAGAAGCTCTTTTTTTAACCTGATTCTACCTTGCTCATTTCAGTAAACTGACTTTTCCTTTTTAGACAAGAAAAACAGTCTATTTACCTTTATATGTTTTTTTCCTGATTTCAACGCAAACCCCATAATCAGTTGTGAATGCTTCGGCCACTGATGTTGAAGTTTTTGCCAATTTGGGTTATATTTTAGTTCGTTAAGTATTGTAAAACCTACTTTGGCAGGTCTAAACTGTATTGGCTCATAAATGTCTAGCTAGGTCTAGTTCTTGGTTTTTGTCTAGTTGAGAGGTGGGAAAGTATGGTGGAGTTTGGATATAAGTGGTCAAAAACTAGTATCATAATCGTTATAATACTTGCCTATTGACTAAAATAGTAGTTGAAATTAGCTTTATAAAATTAAAACCTCTATGAGAAAATTAAAATTATTTATTGCAACAAGTTTGGACGGCTACATAGCCAAACCAAATGATGATCTCAATTTTTTAAAAATAGTAGAGAGAGATGGTGAAGATTATGGCTACGCAGAATTTACATCAACCATTGACACGATAGTTGTGGGCAGAAAAACATACGATTATGCGCTCAACGAACTTGGTTCAACACATTACGATAACGGAGAGCGAGATGTGTATGTAATCACAAGAACTCCAAGAAGGGCAATTGGGAGAACGGTTTTTTGCACAGACAACCTAATAGAGTTTATAAAACAACTTAAATCAAAAGATGGTAAAGATATTTATTGCGATGGCGGAGCAGAAATTATTAATGAACTTTTAAAAGCTGATTTGGTTGATGAGTTCATTATTTCAATTGTGCCAATAATAGTTGGGGATGGGATAAGACTATTCAAGGACGGCAGAGGTGAACAAAAATTAGAGCTTATTTTAAGCAAACAGTTTGAGACAGGGCTGGTTCAACTTCATTATAAACGAGTCCGATAAATAGAGGAAACATAATAGAGGGCAATTATCATCCAATTAATCAATATTATCCAATAGAGGATAATTAAATTCTTACGGCTGCAAATTATTAATCGACTCTAGTCTTTCTTCATATGCTCGCGATGCTTCGTCAAAATCCTCTTGCGCTATGTTAATTAAAGCGGCTCTAGCTTCCTCAAAGCTGTTATATAAATCAACATGCTTTTCTATAATAAATTCCCCTTCTTTGGTTGCACCAATATAGTTGATGCCCTCTTTGTTAGTAAATTTTAACAAAGATTTTGCAATTATATCAAATGGGTCAATTTCATATAAAGTGGCTTTCTCCACCTGCTGTTGCTCTTCAGGGGTTAAGGTAATTTTTTCTATTTGGGACTTATACTTATAAGTTAATTATAAGCATAAAATGGCCAACAAGTGAAAATTTGTCAAGTCTTTGATAGTAAAAAGAAGCCATAAAATATCAAATTAGCGGCGCCAAAATTTTCCTAACCCCCACCTTACCTACTTCACCACCACCCATTCACCCTTCCTCCAAACCTTGCGGTATTGGTTCCAACTATTAAAGCCTATTAAAGGAGAATGTCAAATCAAATTTATTGATAAGATAACTAATCAAAGATGAAGCTAATGAGGGTAGAATTTGCAGCTAAATTCTACTACTCAGGCGCCAGTATAAAATATTAACTAAAATTTTTGTTTTATGCTCGTTTCATAGCATCCCAATCTAAAGCTTATTGATGCGTGAAAGAGAGCAATGTTAAAAAGAATATTTGACAAAACTAAATTTATTTTCTAATAATCTGAATGTAGTAAATCTTTACTACAAGTCCACAAAACATTCGTAATTGACAGGTAACACTCATGGCTACACGTCCAGTTCTCAACCGCTCCGAAGAAAAAGCAACCGTTTCTGCTGCAATGCCCAAGATTGATTTCAAGGCGTTAGAGCAAACCAACGGAAGCTGCGTCCCCTCCAACTGTGACATGTTCACACCGGGTGACATGAAGCGTCCTGTAATTGTTCGTGAAAAAGCAAAAGTTGCGGCGTAACCTACGCTCACAACCTGCTTTGTCGCTGGCTGCAATTAGCAGTCAATTAATTTAGTTTTGTTTCACTGAGGATGCTTGTATTTCAAGGCATCCTCTTTTTCTTTATCTAGGAGGCGCCAATGTCTAATTTTGATTTTTCGATTCGAGAAGTTTCAATTACGCAAACCAATGAGTTAAAGCAGGCAGTGCTAGATTTGTTCGCAGGCAAGCTTCTAGGACTAGCCATTCCCGACTTTCTGACATCGCAAGAGTGCCACCGAATAGTTCAAAAAATATATTCCTCTGGTATTGAATGGTTTGAAGAAGGTACTTTAGGGCGAATTGGGGTGTCGATACCCGACCAGAAAGCCCGCACTCAGGGAATAGACAATTATTTTGCTGCCATTCCAACGTATCTAGAGAAACGAGCGGAAATCTTTTCTGAAGTCGGTGATCCAACTACTAAAATGCTTCAGCAAGTGTTTGAATTAGCCTATCAGCACTGTGAGTAGCTTACGACCGCGATTTAGATTGCTACTACTCACCGGGAATCTTGGAACTGCAAAAAAACGGCAGACTGATTCATGTAGATAACCTGATTGAGGAAAGCTTGCAACAAGTGGGGCAGCCAACCAATGAGTTGTCTACAGCCTTGTATTTTCAAGTACCTATTTTAGGTGGAGAGCTAGAGCTTTTTGAGAAGGTCTATGAAGATTCGGACGAGTATCTTCGCCTCCCTGCGGATGGAATTGCCAACCGAGGTTTTGCCGATCAGGTGTGCCGTCCACGCCGTAATATCCTGCATCAACCTAAAACGGGAGAGTTGGTTATTTTTGCCAACTGCTACTACCACCGAGTTGTACCCTCCCAAGGTGAGAAGCTGCGAATTACGCAACTGTGTACTACTTACTTAGTGAATAAACAGATAGTGGTTGCCTATGTCTAAATAATTTAAACAATAAAAAGGGGTCTTTGCAAAGAGACCTCTATTTTTTATCTTAAAGTAGTGTTGGGAATTTCTGCCTTTTCAATCAAAAACCTTTTAAACCATTTGAAATACATGTCGCTAAATTCTTCTCTCACTTCATGCAGAAAGTGCGTGGCTCCAGCGAATAAGTGCATCTCAAAGGGTATCTGCTGCTTGTAGAGCAGAGTTGCCATATTTATGGATTCCTCGGCTCTGGTAACACCATCTGCAACCCCATGAATCAAGAGAATAGGTGTAGTTTTAGAAATTTTATCTGCCCACAGCACGGGTGATCGTTTAGCTAGCTCCTCTTTGGAGTTGGTATCGTAGAGCGTTTGGTGAAACTCTAGCATATCCGAGCGATAAGTGTACATATGCTCAATATTAGAAGGGGCAGCGAAAATAACTGCTGCTTTTAGCCAATCAACCCTAGAGAGAATCATGTAGGTCATTAAACCACCGCGACTGCCGCCAATCATACCAATATTGTCGCTATCAGCATACGGATAGCTGCTCAAAATAGGTTTCAAATTCAAAATATCCTCTACGTCCATGCCTCCAAACTCCTCTCTCCCTTCCGAGCCGTCATTACCTGAGTATTGGGTCGTAATCACGATGTACCCGGATTTGGCAAATTGCGCCACATAGTTATTGAACATATGCGCGTCTTCCCACTGGCTGATATGCCCAGTCCCGCCTCTATTGATAATGATGCAAGGTAGTTTTCCACTTGTGCTTGGCAACCCTTTTGGCTCAACTAGATAACCGACAACGCTGCGACCGCTGGAATTATATTTAAACTTATAGGCACTAATGCGCTGCTCATTTTCTAAGCATATTTCCAGTCTCTTTTCCCCTTTGGGCATTTTCAGAATAGACTCTTTCATTTTCTCATTAATATTTAGTTCTTTAATTTCTAAAATTTCGGGTATTACTTGAAGTGTTGCTAAAGGCATATTAAATAAATAAAAATACATCACGCTTATTGTCCAAATGGAAGTTCCAGCGTGATGTTTAAAAAAATATAGTTACAGGTGCTTAGAAGTGCTTGGCAAGAAGCTGCTTGCCTAAATCAAAAGCTTGTTGCAGGTTTTGAGCATCTTGCTCACCTCGCAGACCGAAGTAGGGAAAATGCTCCATAAATCCGGCGTGTATCGTAATTCCAAGAGGCTTAAAAAGCAAACGTAGGAACTTGCAACACAACTTTTGAACGGGATTGGCGAACAACATTTCGCAGTCTTCCCGATACTTCATAGAATCAAGTTGGTGTTGATGCCAGACTTTATCCACTAATTGACTGGGCGCGACTATCATTTGACTGTTTTTACCGTATTTGTAGTACAGGAAAAGATATTTCTTGTATTCGCCAACTCCTTGATCGGCTTGTGCCAGTTCCCAGGCAACTCCTGAATCAGGGTCTTTAACGAGCTTAAATACGATAGGTTCTAAATCTAGAACAGACAGTCTCTTTTTGAAAGCAGAATCAGACAAATTCTCAAAGTACGATTTGAGATTGACCAAAGTTTGCAACATAAACTTGTTATCCTTGCTAAAGCATACCTAAGTTTTTTATGTTGTACATATTTTTTTCTGTCAATAATAGCTAATACACAGTCAATTTAAAATAAATGATTTGACATAAATCGAAATAATTCTAATTCTTTTTAAGAAAATTGTATTTTCAGGAGTTTGATTGTGTTGAGTAACTTTCACATACCCACGGTTTATTTTCAGGACGAAACTGGCAACGTGCAAAAGCAAATTAACCTGCTTTTTAACGAGCAAGTACCTGCTATCGTCATTAAGCAGTTTTTCAACCAGCAGCAATGTCAAAGCGTGGTTTCCAAAGCTTGGGAACACGATTTCTTCTGGTTGAAAAAACCTTTACTAGGTAGAATTGGAGCCACTCTGGCGCAATTTCATCTTCAGGAAGACGGAGAGCAAAACTATTTTACGGTTTCTAAGCAAATCAACTCTGTCTTAGATTGGCTGTACGCTGAAAGTGGGTCTCCCCTAGAAGCGCTGAGTAATTTGTTGTCTCCTGACTACGAAACTTCAGTAGCTTATGACCCAGATTTTCAGGCGCACTACGCTGCTGGCATGGTGCAAATCCAAATCAATCAAGGTAAGGTTCACACTGATAAAGTCAGCATTGAAACTCCTCACTGGACGATTGGTAAAATAGTTAAAACACAATTTTCCAGTGTACTTTACTTGCAGATGCCTGACGCTGACGGTGCTTTAGAACTATACAACCGCCAGTGGCAAGAAAGCGATATTAACTTCGCTTTTTCTCCCGACCCAAGGGTTAGAAAAGGAGTAGAAGATATGCTGGTTGATGGTTGTCAAAAGGTTGTATATCAACCCAAAATGGGAGATATGCTAATCCTGAACACCTCCTTTTATCACCGAGTTAGAGCTTCTGAGGGAGAAAACCCGCGCATGGTAGGCATGTCCTTTCTGGGCATGACTGAAGAAGGAAAAATACTCTACTTCATGTAGGCAATCGACCCCATAAATTCCAAAACCCCGTGTTTAATTACATGGGGTTGTTTTTTGTTGTTACTAATCGATGATTTTTTAAGCTCATAGCCTAGTTAATCTACCACCGCTATAAACACATGTTTAAAACAGCGTTAACAAGCCAGTAGCTACTTTCTTGCAATCCAACATTCAATCACTCTCCTTTTGCTAGCAGCCTAACCTTACGTACCAAAACCAAGCTTTACCTTGCCAAAAACAAACATCTTATTTAGATTCATCTGACTTCTCAAGACAATTAAAATAACCCTGCACCCTTACATGCCCGAACTAAAAAGAGTAACCGCAATTGCCACTTTACCTGATTTTCTAGGTCAAGAATCCGTCCGCTGCTGCGTGGCGCAAGATGAATGCAACCAAACTTATAGACTAATCCTGGCTGAAGATTTAGTAACAATTATTCCCTTTAACTATCTAGCCGAATTTGAGACCTACAGAATCGAGAACTTAATTTGGATTGAATCCAAAAGCATTGTGCCCACCATTACCAAATTAGCCCAGTCTAATCACCTAAACCAAAGACAATTTGAACAGACTTTAATCATGCTCTGTGAAATAGGCTTAAAGCAGTTAAAAAAATAACTTTGCCAAAAAATTCCCGGCGGCAAAATTTCCCTACCTTCCTCCATTCCCAAATCAACCCACACCCATTTCCTCTAACTCCAAACCTCACACTATTGAAAACTTATGCCACCGCTAACGCAGCGTCAAAGTTTGGTCGCTTACGCTCCGTTGCGCTGCGCTCACCCGCTCAGTTACACCTTCGCTCCGATCCAAATCCCCTTCCCATCAACCAAAATAACCCTAACGCCTATACTTCCTAAGACCTAATCTAACAACTACTGTTCGTTTAAATAATACTCAATACTCAATATTATACGTAGCAAGAGTAATCTACTTACCAAAACACTCATCATTGAACACACTCAAATCCACATCACACCACCACTCAAACCACTAACCTATACTGACTTACTACAACTACTCAATAACTAACTACTCATACTCATTTACAAACATCAACTATTAGTAACTAGCTAATATTTACTACGCACCAACTACCAACTTTTACTAGCTATCCAAAACTCACTCAGCACTCATTCAAAATTTCTCAAAAATAAATTAACTTCCCATTTACCACCCCTACATCTAGTGGTCACTAAATTTCACTCCAAAACTTCTAAAACTCACTCCATACAATAACCAATATCAACATACTATTTAAATCGTTACTAACCGTTTACACCTCCCTCTCCGTCCCATAAACATCACTAAAATTCAATCACCACCCCCAACCTTTCGTATAAAGTCTGTTATACGACTGTATCTTAAATAATAACTACTTACTGAGGACTAACCACTAAATAGTAACTCAAACTTACGTTTTCTTTTTGGGCTAGATTCATTTGGTATATCAAATAAGTAAAAAGTTCATTCCCGGAAGTAGAGGGGCGGCAATACATCCCCGTACTTTTGAATAATTACTTGAAGCTAAATTTTAGAGCAACAACTCTACCCTTGGGGCTGCTAACCTTATGTGTAGAATTAAATCGCAGTAGGTTAGTTTAGAAAACGCCGCTTTGATGTTTTATCATTGCAGAACACTAGACGTTTTACTGGCTTCTTGAGCTAAATTCAGTCGGAACACATGGGTATTTATTGTTGATGAGATGATTGTTTTGTGCTGGCGCCTAATTTTGAGTTGGCGCCTGCTGTTGTGTTTTACCTTCAGAGATTTGAGTTATTAGCTCATCCTCTCCGTCCCGTCTAGCTTTCGGGTGTGGCTTTGCTGTTTTCAGTGCTGATTTTATTGTAAAAATCCTTAAAAGTTGGAGAACCTTTTAAGAAGAGTGTTTTCAAGCGTTTTCAGAGAGTTTTCCTCCTCAATGGACTAATTTAGCATTTACTATAAAGTTTGGTCTTAGAATTGAAATATGGAGGTGTTTGCAAATTAGAGTTTATATGTTTATTGTTCTAATTGTGTTAAGACCTTCCAATTTAAGTGTTTCTAGTAACTAGCTACCCTTAGCGTGTTAAACTAACTAAAAGTTGCTGGTGAGCTATTTTACTTCTAAGAATTTAAACTCTAATAAATAAATGATAATTAATTAGCGATTGAGTTTTTATTTTCTCTGAGAGCGCTTGATGTTGCGAGCTACCCTGCTCTGCTCTAAAGCGTCTGCATCCCCGTTGATGTTGCCACCATTATCTGTCTTTATACTTAGTTAAGCAAATTTCATGTATAAAGTTTACGGTAGTTTGTAACCGTCCAAATTAAAGTCGCCGTCGCGACACTGCGGCAGTTTACCGTTGTTTGTGCAATTTTGCCTGTTGCCCTGCCTTTGGTACTTTTCAGGTTATCAAAGCTGGGCTTTTGGAGAACTTAAATGCAAAACAATTTTTTACGTATTTAAGAACCAAGGGCACAAGCCGTGTGTCCTGTAGTTATTCAAAGCGGGTGGGTTGTTTGGCTAACTGCCGCTTTAAATTTCTTTGCCGCTTACTCATAGAAAGTCACTTCTATTTTGGGCGAATATTGCACTATCCCCGATTGCGCTAGTAGAGTTTCTCCTACTAGCTGGTATTCCCGATTTCGTTCTCGGTCTTAATCCTTGCCGCGTCCCATTCTCGTTTCCTAATATGGGCTTTTCCCTACCCCTAGCGGCTCGTTCAAACTACAAGAAATATCATTTGTTTGTAATGGATATTTAATGGAGTTGCCTAGGGTCTTTTTTTTAAGTGGTACTGTTTTGAGTTTTCTCGGACTACACATTTTAACTGCGCTGTAAGTGCCGGAGTTTGGCTCTGGCGTTCAAGGAACAAGAAATTTATTCTACTCAAAAGAAAGGACTAAAAAAGCTGTTACTAAAGATTTTTACTTGACTAAAGCCTGAAATAAGGTTTTCATTGCCTGAAAATTACTGGGGTTTATTTGTTATGAATAATACGGCATGGACTCTTGCTTTTCTAGTATTTTTTGGCTTTGGCTGCGCTATTCTATTATCTAAAGCGGCTCAGTTGCTGGCTTTAGCTGGCGCACCTTCAGTAATAGCTGGTCAATTAATGCTTTTACTAGTCCTGGGACTAGGCGCATATGGACTGACGATACTGTTAAAAGGCTAACTCTTATTTTTTATGGTTCTCTTAATTTTGTTTTAAGAGAATTTTTTTAGTGCTTTCTTTTGAGCAGAAATATTTCCTTGTCCTCAAAGACTCTTACAGCTTTAAGTGGGCGTCCCGCCCTGCTGTCTTTGGCTCTTTCGGACTGTGTGGGGTTCTCAAATGGATTGTTTATATTGGTCGATAATGTTTGATAGAAACAAAAGCTCTTAACATAAACGATATTTGAGAACTGTTGATGTGTTCCGTCTGTAAAGCTTGGCTCTGTAGGAATGCCATTTCCGTGGAACCTTTCCCTGCCTGAAGTGGTGGGAGTTTAACTAATATCACAGTTCGTATAATATTGTTTAATTGTCTTTTGTTGGCTTATTTAAGGGTTTTATCCATTGAAATTAAGTTACACTTGACAATATCCTTTTTTAAGGGAATAATTTGTGTATAAAAAGATTTTTCTTTTGGCTTTTATAAAAACAGAAAATTTTCATTATTTTTTTTAATGTTGGGTTCAGAACATTAAAAAATCAAAAAATTAATAAAATAGTAAAAACTAGGCTTAAATAGCCTAGTTAATTTGTGACTGTTTTTATGGAAATGGTCAAATTTTTTTTAATTTATCCTTTTCTTATCAGCTTTTCTCGGTAGATGCACATTTTTCATAATATACATTTGCAGTTTTGGTTTAATATAATTCTCAAAATAATCATTATAGATACCCATTAACTGTAACTTGCTCAGTTGCGTTATCACATATACTCTGGTCTTATTAGCAACTGTCACTTTGAACTTTTTGGAGTATTTTTCATTATCAATTATTTTTCTCCACGTCTTACGGTCTCCGATCCCAACATATTCTGCTAGGCTAGAGACTGTAAATTTGTTTTTTCTAATTTCTTGAGTCATTATTAATATTATAAATGATTTATTATCAACTCGTCCAGTATTAAGCTAATGTCTCTTTTATCCTTGTAAGACTTGTCACCTAATTTTTTTCTTGCTCTTGGGGAGAGATATGAAGTTAGTTGTTCCCAACCCCTGTCTCTATAAGATGGCTTCCTCTTTTTACCATTCTGCTGATTATTTTTAGCTGAAAAGTTTGAACTTGTGGAATTTTGCAATTGCGGAAGTTCAGAAGTTTGGCTGTCTGCAATTGCAAAAGTTTGAGAGGTTGAAATTACAGAATTTCTACCTTCCGGACTTTCAGAAGTTTGGACTTTTGGAGGTTCAGAGTTTTGAACTTGCAAACTTTCAAACTGTTGAAGTTCTGCAATTTTGGAATTTTGCAATTGCGGAAGTTCAGAAGTTTGAAACTCTGAAGGTCTGTAATTTGGAGTTTCCTGTTCTGGTATTTCTATACTATAATTTCCCCAAGGATTGACGGATTTTGCTTTTTTATTAGTAGACATAATTATTGCATTTTTAACAACATTTCATTGGTTAAATTGATGTATTCCTGAATAGCTTTGATGTCGCCATATTCAAAGATAGTTTTTTTCTCATCATTGCGCTGACTATTGATTATACTTTCATTCTCCGAAATAGTCGCATTGAAAAATAAATTACCTAGCTGTTTTTTAAGAGCAGGAATCATTATCTTAAATCTTCTCAAATGCATTTTAGCCTTTGACGCAAAAAATCCAAGCAGCTTCAAATTTGGATTTACTAAAACTGTTTGCTTATGCACCTGAAGTATACTCTCTAATGTACCTAATCCCTTGGGTGTCATTTCAAGAGGGCATAAAAGATAATCGGCGCATCTAAGCACATTCAAAGTTGGTAATTCATAGTACTGTGGACAGTCAAAAAGTAGAAAATCTCCTTCAAGCTTATTGAACAACACCTTTAATATTAAAGTTTTATCTAATGCTTTCACATTTCCATCTTTATCCTTTGAAGCTTCTTCTAAATCTCTTAAAATCTCATCTTTTTCTTCATCAAACTCAATAACACCTTTATCTCTATCTGCTTTATATTTTGTAAGTGTATGGATAAAATTTTGGAAAAGCTCATCATTTATTTCATTACGACGATTTTTCAATACGAAAAATTTAGAAGTCGGTGTAGTTCCAAAGTCTTCTTTTCTGACCTTTCGCACCTCTCGTAAAATGTCGCCGATATAGCTGCCTCCTTGAACGTTTAGGGCATCGCTTAGAAAGGCTGCATTATCAAGGTCAACAGCATACGCTTCTTCTCCCTTTTCCTCAGCTAAACAAGCGCTGATATTAACTGTGGTGGTTGTGCGTCCTACTCCACCATTGTTATAAAATATTGCTATTATCTTCATATTATTAGTTTCTTTGTATTTTGAACAGAATTGTAAAAGTTTGCAAGTCCAAAATTTTAAAATTTTGTAGTTACAGAGGTTTACAATTGCAGACTTCTATAATTTTGTAATTTCGCAATTCTGTATTGTCAAACTTAGCGCACCAATGATGCTAAACATAACAGTTAATTTTACAAAGAATAACAAATAACTTTACAAAAGTAATAAAGAGCCTAATTATGATAGTATAATTTGGTAATCACAACCTATGCAAAATTCATCAAAAACAAAAAATAAATTTCTAGATTTAATTATTCAAAACAAATTTTTAGCAATATTTACTTTACTTTTTATAATTGGATTTTTTTTCGCTTGGGGACTAAGCCTGCTTACTGTTCCAGCAATTATTGTTAATTTAGCAACGAGAATTAAGTTTATCAGCAAACAGAAAGCAATTATTAAATTTGTTCTTCTTATTATAATAGGTCTAATCGCTTTTCCTTTGTCAGCTATTGCACTAATCGCTTCACCTAATTTTCAAAACTCATCTACAAATTTGAACGCTCAACGAGTCGAAGAGGAAGCTAAAAATACAAAAGCTCAGGAAGAAAAAGATAGGTTAGTCAGAGAAAGGAAAGAATCTGACATAAAGGCAAGAGAGGAGCAGAAGGCACAGGAGGAAAAGAAAAAACAGGAAGAAGATAGAATTAAATCAGAGAAAGAAGCAGAAGAATACAATAGATTAACTAATCCCGAAAAATTGAAAAAATCTTTTCCTAAATTCGACTTTTCTGAGGAAAATAATGGTGAATTAAGTATTGGTAATATTAAATTAGCTGAAACTAGTGATTTCCAATATAAGAAATTTATTAATTCCTTTATCGAGTTATCCTCTAAAGCCTACGAACTGGGCTATTCCAGATTTACCTTACAAGCTAAAGTTGATGCTTTAACCGCTAGAGGTGATACTACTGAAGCAATGGTTTGGTTAATTAGGTGTACAAAAAAATATTGTTCTCAGATCAGGTGGGATAATTTTGACCAGACTGAAATCTTTAAGCGTTTTGATATACTTGCTTCAGATAGTGCTATTAGAGATAGTCAATACGGAGAATCTGAATTTTCTTATACGATTAGCAGGAATCTTTCTAAATTGCAACAATCTGAAACTATCTATTTCAATCGAGGATTGGGTATTTTTAAATAGATAATATTAAATAGTACCACAATCGCTCATTTATGGCATAATGTTGACCTTTTAACACATTTTAGTAAAAAAACTTTACTTAGAGAGTATAAGTATAATTACTCAACACAGGTACATTTTCAGCCAAATATAACATAGTCTCATTTATACGGTTACGAAAGCCAAAAAATTTAACAATTCGTAATTAAAAACTAGGTTTAAAATAAGTTCAAAATTACCATTAAGATTTTACATGACGCCAGTTACTTACTTTCGTTAAATAACCCAGTTAGAACAATCCTTCTGGCAGCTTATGTTTCGCAAGCCCGTTGCGCCGTTGAGGCTTGCCATAAATGGGTATTTAAGGCAGATTGTCAAGCATATTTATAAAAATTAACCTTATACTTCAATAAATTTCATTAAGTAGTCTTGAATTTATTTTGGGTGTCTCAAATTATTCAAGTGCTACGATTAAGTAGGGAAACTTGGGTCTGGGGCATATTCTATTTACAGGCTTGTACAACCTAAGCACTTTCCAGCAAGATTTCTGCGTGCCTGTTCTTTACCTCTTTTCGATAGTGCAGAAACACCAGCAAATCTATAAACTCATCTGCGTCAAACGGCTTAACCAGACAGGCATCAAACCCCGCTTGCTTGGTTTGATTTAAGACCTCTTCCCCACTAAGGGCTGTGATGGCAACGGCGGTAATATCTTTACTAGCAAGCTTACTGTGCCTGATGCGGCGGATTAGGGAGTAGCCATCGACATCGGGCATTACAATATCACTCACCAAAATGTGGGGTTGCAGTTGGTCAATATTTGCGAGGGCTTTTAAAGCCGAAGTTGCGATTACAACTTGTACCCCAAGCGGTTCCAACAGGAAACTAATCAAATCACAACTATCTTGATTATCGTCAACTACTAGCACCTTTAATTTTTTCAGAATTTGTAAAGTGTCCGTGTCTTTTAAACCAGAACAAAACGAATTAGTAGTGAACATAGTTTAATCGTACCCAAACTTTACTGCTTTACTAAAAAAATTTCTATTCCCACAAAGTCAGGTAAAGGTTAGCGAACTTTATGGAGATTTTCATTCTCTAAATCCATAAATAGCACAAATTCAGAGCCAGAATTATTAATAAATTCTGTATAAAAGTTGCAGAGTAAAATTTACATTGTTCGTTGACGAATAGTTTTTCCAGATTTCCTAGCCTGCTAACTGGCGCTAAACCCTTCAAGAAGGGCTAATTTTTGCTTTGCCTCGCGCAATTGGCTTTCAAGGTAATCAACCAGTAAATTTTGACTCTTCATCATTTCGCCTAAAATTTCTATCTCTTCTTTGGCGGCTGATAATTCCTCTGTTTTTTCATACAATCTGGCTTGATGGCTGAACTCGCTTATATCTTGCTTAGTCATAAACTTTAAGTATTAATTGGTTTTAAACTGTCTTAATAGTAATCTTTCTTATGGATTAAATATCTATCTATGGGGCAAGATGATAGTAAAGCAGCAATTCTCACAACCGCAAAAACCAAAAGTTACAGATTACATAAGCTGGACAAGCAGTACGGCACACCCTAAAAAAGATAGGGGTATTTATCTTACAGAGCGTAAAACCGCCTCGTCTTAATAGCGAGGGCGTGATATTTGATATAGTTTTAAAAGATATTTGCAACTTGAAGCGGTGTGATATTTGTTAGACATTTGCCCTCGATGATATTCAAGCATTTAAGCCTCGCCAGTTTATTGGCTTACACTTATTCTTTTCTAGCAGCTAAATTAAGGCGCACCCTAGCGGCTGTGTATTTACCTTTTACAACTTGGGTGTAAGTAAACATGGCGTGACTGTACAGAAGCACGGCTTTAGAGCGAGCATGGACAGCTTCAGTGAATAGTTGAGTTGAACTATATGGCGTGAGTTGCTCGGCTAGTGTCAAGGCAAGGCGAGCGTATTCTTGCACTAGTAAACCCTGCTGGACAATCGCATAGCCGCATTCTCGAATACAATGGTTCTTATGCTGTTTTAAATACCTGCCTACTTCTACTAAGTGTAATCCACGCTTAAAGGTGGCAATGGCGTGTTGCTGGGCTAAATAGATAGTATCCCACGAGATTGTAAGCATAACTTTTGTTTCTCAAACGCACTTTAACTTGGACAATAGCTGTTTATGTAGGCTAAAACAATACCATAGGGTAGAAACTATTATTAAATTTAGCTGTATTGATTGATGCTAAAATTAGGGAATATAGACGAATAAAAATTAAATTACTTCCCAATAACTTCACCTTGTAGTTCAATGTGTACGAATTTGCTAAGTACGGGCTATGAAGTAGGGAAGCTCAACGGTCTTGTCCTTAAGCAGTTTACCTAAAATCCCATTTTTGTCTAACAAAACCAAAACAAATAATTTACTATTAATTATAGTACCATTTTGAACACGGCTATGTTGACGAGGGAAGATGAATTAAATTTGAGTACTCAAAGAGTAATGTCTCTAATTTTGGAACTAAGGGTGCGGAAAGCTCGAAGCCAAGAATTAAGGAATAAAAGCCAAGAGATAATCTCCTCATGCCAGCAAACGATGCTTATTGCCAAAGAGGTGATGCACAGTTCTCAAGTATTAATCTCTGAAAACTATAAGATAGTCAGGAATGGCTAAAATATATAGAAAGGACATAGCTGCCAGCCTTGTAGTCAGCTTAGTCCAAAATAATTCTTCTTTAATTGATGGTTGATAGTTAAAATTTTGTATATTTAATTTCCTAAATGCCTAAGTTTTAAGCGGGTGCTAATTATCAAAAAAGTGTTTTGCTAGTTACTCGCTTTGCGTGCTTTATTTAGGCAACTTTTGCAACTATCGAACCGATAATGGCTGTTTTTCAGTATTCGCTGCGTACTGCCTTAAACTCTGTTGTCAGATTACCCAAGCCAGCTTATTGACACTTAGATTGATTATCATTGATTATGAATGACAGGTAATAATGCTCAAGCAACCCGCTCAACAACTCCCTATCGAGTATTAAAGCAAGATGGAGCCACTTTACACCACAATGGAAATACGCCTAACTGGCACTCAGGCAGATATACAGAGCGCTATTGTGAAACTTAAAACCTGCTTTGAAGTCTACTCCGTTTCCCACTTCTACCCCAATCGTGGCGCCGATGAACAGGGGCGGGTGTACGTGAAAGTCAAAAAATAATGTGAATTACCAAAAACCAGATGTCCATGTTATTTCAGTATTGATTTATACTTTCTGCTCTGCCAAAAGAAAGCTGCCTCGCCCAGTTCAAACCCTAACCGCCACAACAATCCTAAGCTTTAAAGATTGAAAAATGTATAGATATTTACACTAAATTGTTACTTAAAATCCTACTAGTGATAGATGAACAAATGTGGAGAGGAGCGAATAATGCTTGCAAATATACCTAAAAAAATATGTCCTCAAGTATAGAAGCTGCTCCCTCACCCGAATACGCTAAATTCCTGAAAACCTATCAAGAGTTTTTACATCACTACACTGACTGCCAGAAAATAACCGGATTAATGCGCGAGCCTTGTACTGTGCCTCGCGCTTCTTTACCAGAACTGTTTGATCAAGCTTTACAAGCTCATATTAAAGCGACTGATTCCCACAAGAAAGCCATAGAAGCCTACCAAGACTTTAGACAAAAAACCCTAGCAGACGTTTTTAATCAATGTAGCAGCTAGCTTTCTGACCAGAAAAGTTGACTAGTTGGTATGTAAGCAATTGGCAGTTGTGGCAACCAATAAATCAAAATCAATCGGTTTGGTCAAAAAAGCCACCGCTCCAGCTTCCATAACTTTTTCATAGGTTTCAGGGCGGATATCACCGGAGCAGACAATAATCTGCAACAATGGGTTAATGGAAAGGAGTTTGGGAATCAAGTCCCAACCTATACCATCTGGCAGGGCAATGTCCAGCAGGCACAGGTCATACTGGTTCGTTTGTATTAACTCCAGAGCTTCTTGGAGAGAATTTGCCAATTGCACTTTATAGCCAGCCTCACTAAAGATAAAATCAACCAAATCACAGTTATCCTGCGAGTCGTCGATACACAAAATTCTGTTTCTCAAACCAGTCATTACTACCTTTGCTTTGTTAAAATCATTTCAAACATTGGTGGAACACATCAATTACAGTAATTTGGTTGTTCACGTGCCAGTTTGCCCTTTTATGTGACAGTAACACATAGCGGCTCACGCACTGGTCGCTCCGCTGCTACTACAAGCCAAAAAATGCAGCCTGCCCTTCAAACTGGGGTTGCACTCGTTTCTTGTCTCATTTGCGCTTTAATTGTCATCTCTGGCTACTCGTGCCTCTTTGGGGAGAGTATTAAGCGGAAATTGACAATAGATTATTTCTCTAATTTCAAGTGTTTGCGCTTGCCGAGTATAGCAAGCAGGCGGTTACAAATTACCTGTCGGCGCCCGCTCGCAGAGTTGGCATTTACATTGATCAAACTAGCTCGAAGGGGGTTTGGTTGTCAATCAGGAGAAATTCTGTTGACATTAATTAGTTTGTGAAACAGACGGTAGAAGAGCTTGATTTGTCATTGGCTCAATCAACTGCTAAATTGTTAATCATAGATTTTAATAATGATAATAATTTAGTTTCATCAATGGGTTTGGCTAGTACTCCGTTTAAAAGACGGTAATCTTCATCCTCAATTTCTTCCGTATAGGCTGTTATCAAGACAATTGGAATATCTCGAATAAACGGGTTGCCTCGAATGGAGCGGGCAACTTCAATCCCGCTTAAATCGGGCATCATCAAATCCAGCAAAATTAAATCCGGGGGCTGAGACTCCACCATCGCCAGGGCTGCCCTACCGCAATCGGCAATACAGGTTTGAAAGCCCAACTCTTCCAGCAGGTACTGAAGCAAAATTAGATTGTCTGGGTTATCGTCAACTACCAAAACACATTGGTTTGAAGTTTGCAAGATTAAAGCAGACGGATTCATGTAAATTTAGTTTTTGATTTTATCTTATTAAAATAAGCTCCACCAAAATTCGGTAGTCCAACAGACTGTTCTTACTGAATTGGGGTGGAAAGCTAATTATTCACTAACCTTATATAGCACTACCGAGCTAATGGGTCTCTCTTTGGATAGGGATTGTACTTGTTGCAATCAATCTGCCAACTGCTTGCTAGGTAAGAATTTCAAATTAGGCATCTACCTTAAGAAAGGTTAGTTTGCCAATTTTATGGTCTTTTATCTGTTTATTCGACTGCCAAGTTAGCTTAATGTAAAAACGGAGACCAAAATTATTTTGGCGGTTGAGAGATTATACCCTAGAACTGGCTAGTTGTGCTAAAGGTAAGTTAATTCTTTACTACTCTGGGATATTGGCAGTTTGAGGCACACATAAACCTGTACCGTAGCATCTTCAGCAACGTAGTAAGCGGTTCTCAAAACTACAAAGACGGTTCGCAGCTCTTCAATCGCTTGCATGATTTCTTGAATCGAACACCCCGACAGTACTAAATTCATCGAATTCTAGCTCGAAGCAATTAGTTTGATTCCAAGCATTCTATTTGATTTTTACCTGTATAAGCAATTCTACTCTTGATTTAGCTAAAAATAAGTCAAATTAGATACAAGCTTATTTAGATTGCAATAGTTATCGTTGCTTGGGTGTTAGTGGTTGGTTAAAATTTTTAGATAGTACTTTGTTACTGCCCTGCGCGCGTTTATTCTTCAACCACAAGTGTAAAATAGCTGTAAAGTTTCATTACTAAGAAAAGCTTGGCAATTATCCTCTCCTGTTACAGCTAGAAACCGCAATGCGGGTAGCGGATTTAAGAAGCGACATAAGCCCAAGCTTTTCTTAGTTGCTAGATTGACGAGGGGGTTTGCTTTGATAAACGAAATAACTTCTCTTACCTGAAAAGCTTCCAGATAAGAGATCGGGGTGCATCTACTATTTGCGATCCTAGCCCTGCTGTAAAACTTTTTTATCTGCCCGGAGAGATACTCCTATGGGTATACTGACAACTTTGGGTTGCAACAATTGCCGTTCAAGGTATTCAGAAACATTTTTAGCAGTACATTTTTACATAACCGAGTGCATCTAGATAACTCAAGGAGTGAGTTTTTGCGTACTCAAAAGTTCAAAAGTTTAAGTTTTCAGCCATTTAGACTTTTAACAGCTTGCTTATTCAAATATTTCTGTTACTATGGAGCTTACATTTAAAAGTTCACACTTTCGCGTACTCAAAAAGTTGGCAACTCAGGTACTTAAACTTTTAGCAACTTACTCTTTGTGATTGCTCTGCGATTTCCCAAACAGTTTTGACAATTCAACAATCTAAACTTTCGCGTACTCAAAAGTCCAAGTTTTTAAATTTTCAACCTTTCAACAAGCCAAATATTCAACAACTCAAGTATTTAAGGGGTGTAAACTAGAGTAAAAGGTTTTGATTTGCTTTAATTTAACTAAGATGCTAGTTTGCCTATGGGTAGATTGAGTGTGTTGGAGCATACCAGTCTACCTTTATTTATTGCCTTGTTCTAGGCAATTTTGTCGTGTTTATAGGGAAAAGTGAATTTCGGTATTGGGGTTAACTTAAGCCTTATACTTTAAAAAATTTCATTTGCTAGTAAGGATCAAATGATCAATCGTACAGAAAATTATGCCCTTGCTTATAATCCTTGCTATATCAGATTTTGCCGCACCCACATTTTTGGCAAGTTTTATGGCATATTCAAAACGCTGTTAATAGTTTTAATTAATTCCTGTGTAGTATAGGGCTTGGACAAAAATGTTTTTACCCCACAGTCCATAGTAGATGCTATTTTCTCACTTGAACTAAGTCCGCTGACAGCAATAATCTTTATTTGCGAGTTAATTTTTTGTAATATCTGAATTGCACTTAACCCGTTCATAGACGGCATCATCATATCCATTAATACCAAAGCGATTTCATGCTTATGTTGGGTAAATACCGATATAGCTTCAATCCCATCACTAGCAACTAAAACTTTGTGGTTGTGTGCTAGAAGCGTCATTTTGGTAATCTCTCTTATCGTTGCTTCATCATCCACGACAAGAATCAATTCTCCATGCCCTGTTAGGATTTCCTGCCTTTCTGTCAGTTGCGTTTCACTACCTTTAAGTGATGGTAAATACACCTTAAATCGGCTACCTTGTCCAATCTCACTGTATACTTTGACAAAACCGCCGTGACTTTTAAGTATTCCCACCACTGTTGAAAGACCTAGCCCTGTACCTTTGCCTACCTCTTTAGTAGTAAAAAATGGTTCAAAAATTCTCTCCAAAATTTCTGGCGCCATACCTACACCAGTATCCGAAATAGTAATAGCAACGTAATGTCCCGCAGACGCATCAGCGCTCATCTTGGCATAATGTTCATTTATAAACAAATTTTCTGCACAAATGCTTAAAGTTCCACCATCAGGCATAGCGTCGCGGGCGTTGACTATTAAGTTCATCAATACCTGATTAAGCTGAGTTGCATCTGCATGGACAGCCCAAAGGGTAGATGGTATATCTGTATAAATTTCAACTGACTTAGGAAATGTTCGTTCCGCAATCTGCTTAATTTCTAAAAGTAAGTGCCTAACTTGGAGTGAGGTGCGCTCACCTTCAAGACCTTGTGCAAAAGACAACACTTGTTTGACTAAATTAGCTCCGCGTTTGGCACTATTTTTAAGTTCGCCAAGCAGAATCTCACTCTGGGGGTCAGGGTTTTTTTCCTGCAATAATTCAGCAATCATTAGAACAGGCACTAAAGCATTGTTCAAATCATGAGCAATGCCAGAAGCAAGAGTCCCAATGCTCTCCAGTCTTTGGGAGCGACGAAACTGTGTTTCAAATAGTTTCTTCTCTGTAATGTCACTGTTGACGATAAGGATTGATTTTGCCTGTCCTGTTTCATCACGCACCAATGTCCAGCGACTGAAAACGATGATTTTGCGACCTGATTTGGTAACTTGATGTAACTCCCCTGACCATTCACCTTCTTTGAGGACAATATCAAGGTTTTCTAAGATTAAGGGCGCATCTTTATACAAAAGTTTGTCAGCTTTTTTACCAACTACCTCTTTTTCGAGCCAGCCATAGAGATGTTCAGCACCTTTATTCCAAAATGAAATATGGTTTTCTATATCATGAACAAAAATAGCATCTGTCGTCACATTGAGCAGGGCAGCTTGTTCCAATATTTTCTGTTCTGCCTGCTTGCGCTCCATCAATTCAATTTGAACCTGCTCAAAAAGCGTAGCTTGCATAATTGCAATCCCTACCTGCATTGCTAAAGAAGAGAGCAACTTGATGTCTGATTGCTGCCACGGTCGGGGTGATGCACATTGGTTAACCACTAGCAATCCCCATAAGTGAGATTCTTGCAAAATAGGAACCACCAAATTAGCCCTAATTTGGAGTTGAGCAAGTAAATCGATGTGGCATTGGGATAAATCTGCTGTATATATATCCTCTGTGGCTTGAATCCGTCCCTGTTGATAAAGTTGCCGACCACAATTTTTTTCAAAGAAGGAGTCTTTGATTTCTCTTCCCAGTATAGGTAAATAATCGGAATTTACCGATTCTGTGACCACAAAGCCACTCCAATCGGGTTTGAAGCGATATATAAACACCCGATCGGCTTGCAGAAACTGCCAGATTTCAGACACAGTAGTGCTAAGAATCTCGTCCAGTTTTAAGGATTGGCGAATACGTTGGGCAATCTCAGCTACCAGTCGTTCCCGCGAAGCTTCCTGTTGTCGTGCAATTTCAGCCTGTTTAAATTCAATTACACTACGGCGAAGTTCAAGCTGAGTAATGACTTGATGACCTAATGCTTGCAATCCTTCCACTTGCTGACTACTAAGCTGGTGCGGTACAGTGTGAATGGCACAAAGCGCTCCTATTGTAAGTCCTGCGGGTGTAATCAGGGGTACACCAGCATAAAACCGGATATAAGGGTCGGATATTACTAATGGATTTGTGCTGAATCTGTCGTCAGTCAATGCATCATTAACAATCAAAATATCAGGTTCTAGGATTGTATGGTTGCAAAATGCTTCCTCACGCGCCGTTTCTGTTGCTTCTATTCCAAGCTTAGATTTAAACCATTGACGGTCAGCATCAATTAGGCTGATTAAGGCAATGGGAGTTTGACAAATATAGGCGGCTAAACGAACGATTTCATCGAAGCTTGATTCAGCTTTAGTATCGAGAATTTTATACTGGTATAGAGTTGCCAGCCTTGCTGCTTCGTTATTTTGCAGTGAAGCTTTCATTGAATTCTTATTGCCCATTAAATTTCAAATCAGAAATTAATTTAGTTAAGGGCTGCGGCCCGAAATTTAGTTACAATTTATTTATAATAGATATAAATGAAAAATACATCAACACAAAGACGTAAGTATAGAATAATTTCTCCCATTTGCACAGCATTTATTTATTTTTGGTTTGTACGAGTACGTGCTTTTCTTTAAGTTAGTGAATTATTTACTGCTTGCTGTAACCCTTGGCGGTTAGGTGGGATTTGATTGAGAATAGAGTCAATTAGCTGTTTCTCGCACTTCATAATCGAAAAAGCTGATAAAGAGAGTTCGGGATACTCATTCAAGGCATTTTTGATTTCTTCAATGACTATAGTTACCCAGATTTTGATGCTCACAAACAGCCAGAATTATAGAATAGAAGCAAGATTTATTTTAACGTTTCAAATCGGCATTTCTTGATAGCAATAACTGCAAGGCCAGCAAATTCCTTTTAAGCGTGCGTGGCGGAGTAAAATGTAGGAGCAGCAAGGACAAACATACTTACTTACCGAGGGTAGCTTGTCGGATAAATATGACCATATTTTCCTAATTGCTTTTAGCTAGAGAACTAGATAGCGCTTTAAGAGACTTATTTAATAATTGCATATTTTTCCTAATTTTTGTTAATTTGAAATTTAAATTTCACTTTGATCACAAACAATTTATATTTGCATTTCTAGTATTTTGGTTTTGAAATTTTCCAACTTCCGATTTTTTACCCAATGACTTTGAATATTTAGTTACGCTTCTAAAATCGAGGTGAAGGATAATTAAAATCTATCGAATAATTGCGATGTAGTATAGTTGTTGTCAATATGGGAGTTGATCTTAACCGATTCAGAAGATAAATCTACATCTTAGGGGTATAAGTTGTTAAGTTAAATCCTACCCACAAGGGATAGGGGTTTTGCTCTAAGGGAGTATCCTGATTTTTCCACCAATATCCTGATTCTGAAAAGGCACTGCTATAAAGATAGTGCGCTCTGGCAGTTGCGCCACTGGTAACACTGGTAACAACTACTATCCAAGCTTACAGCCTATGGTAGTTTAGAAAAATTAACTATAAATTACTACTCTATAATTTTATTATATACATTTATCGAAAGGTTGATTTTTTTAATTAAAAAAGGTTTTACAGATATTTTTAGCTTTTTATTAATATTTAGCTTTTACTTTTTCTTTCTTACGTTTGTTAAAATTAGTTAAGCTCACAAGAGAGGCAAACTCATGCTTACCAACAAATTTGATCAGACATTAGCTGCTATCGAGTTAAATGCAGCCAGAAAATTAAACTGGGATTATGACCAATTCAAAGATTATTTTAGTTTTACAGTCCATGAGGAAGCTATTGAAATAACGCTCAAAAATCAAATCGAAGAATCTCAGTTAAAAACTTTAAAGCAAGCTTTATTAGATTATGGTTTTCAATATAAAAAAACCGTAAATGATTTGATTATAGTTTTTGAGCAAGACGTTGAATTAAAATAAAGGCGAATCTAATTTTTGCCAGAACATGGTTTACTATTCTAATTTTTAGATTTTTTAGGACAGTAAATGAGTTTGGGCAAAAAGAGGGAATATACTGAGCAAGCTACAATACTTGTATTCACGGTCATTCCTCTGTAGGGAGCGTTAACGCCCATGAGCAAGGCAATCAAGCAGAAGAAACTGGCTAAACTTCGGTTGGATAATGTCCCAGTCAAGTTTTGGACTACCCTTTTTACCTCTAATTCTTTGGCAGGTGTTTTGTACTTACAGCCACTATCTAAAAGCTTTCAGTTTCCAGAGACCAAAATGGTCAGCAACGTGTTAATTAATGTGGAAGGAGCGGTTAAGGAAGATTTTCGCAAAGCTGACCAAAAATACTTCCGGCAGCACCCTGAGAAAAGGGTTTACATTCGTCCTCCGTTTCCAGGGGAATTTAAGGAAACCACCCAGCCAAGAAAAGTTGAAGTTCGCCAACTTGAAGCTGGAACCAGAGTAAGAATGCCGATTTGGTAGGTAAAAACGGTAAAACAAAAAAATCAGCAGGATGAGGGAAGGGCAAAAATCCATTGGCGTCAAGTTAAGAAAGATGGAGCCTTGTCAAGCGGGATACAAACACAT